>FWPV01002486.1_pt1 | contig 45115 bp, 45 predicted proteins | sample 2228371 | NCBI WGS metagenome assembly FWPV01 (sample SAMEA103939776, study PRJEB20133) | metagenome
AGCGGGGAAAATCCGGAGATTGGGCAGGCCTGTTTCCGAAAATCTTATAAAGCGGTTCATTGATAAAGAAGTGTGGTGAGGGTGACCCTCCTCAATTGCTTGCCTCTTCTTTGAAAGGGCAGGAACGCCTGTGGTCAGCAGACCGTGAGAGGTTTCCGCTTTAAGATTTTCTACAACACTCCTGCCCAATCGCCGTTGAATGACCACGGGAGAGTGAGGCATTACAGATTTCTGAAAGGGGCTCATGGGGGATTAGGTAAAAAACGGAATCTCGTTTAACGTTATCGAAACCCGTACCGAGGCTCGTCTTTCAAAACTTGAAACTCGAGTATCCTTCGACGAGCTTCGAGCTTCCAAGGCACGTCCTGTCAATAGACCAAGGCGGGCGATATACGTCCTGCAAAATGCGGGATTCCCCATAACTTGACTATCCATTTTCATGGTTCGCAGGTGGCCCCGCAGCCATGGGCCAACGGAAGGGTTACGCTGGACCGTTCTTTTCTGTTGACAGGGTTGTTAAAAATCATTAATTTTAAACGGTAAAAGAATGACATGAGGAGGAAAATATGGAGAGATTTGAAAAGATTTTAGTTCCCCTGGATGGTTCTGATTGCGCTGAAAATGTGCTTCAGCCAGTCGAAAAACTTGCCTCAGAATTAAAAGCAAGTCTTGCTCTCTTACGGGTTGTTTCGGCTTATACGTTTCCAGGTGTGGATCCGACCGAAGCAGAGGTGAAAGTGGTTCGCGAAGCAGAGGCCTATCTCCAGAAGGTGGAAGACCAGTTAAAAGCCAAAGGGTTCAAAGTAAGCAGTCATGTCCGATATGGGAACGATGCAGAAGAAATTCTGGAACATGCCGCCCAAAAGGATATTGACCTCATTGCCATGACGACCCATGGTCGAAGTGGCGTGAGACGGTTCCTTCTCGGAAGTGTGGCTGAAAAGGTTCTCCGTCACTCCCCGAAGCCCATCTTTTTAATCCGGTGCGGCTAACCCACTGACGATCGATGAGATCCAACAGGAGCAGGACAATGTTGGGGAGAGTCATTTTACCCTTAGGGTTATTTCTTTTTTTTCTTTCTATCGGTATAGGGCAAGAGAATCATAAGCCTTCTTTGAAGATTTTCAGCCCAGCCTTTGAACATCAAGGTAAGATTCCTTCTACCTATACCTGTGATGGTGCCAATATCAATCCTCCTCTCAAGATTGACCGGGTTCCCCCGGAGACCCAGTCCCTGGCTTTGGTCTTTGATGACCTGGATGCCCCCAGAGGTTCTTATGTGCACTGGATCTTATGGAACATCCCCTCCCATGTCAAAGAGATTAGAGAGAATTCAGTGCCAGAGGGTGCTATTCAAGGATTGAATGATTTTAAAAAGAATCATTATGGAGGTCCCTGTCCTCCCAGGCGCAGCCATCGGTATGTTTTTAAAATTTATGCCCTCGATTGTCGTCTCAATTTGAGCCCTTCTTCAACGAAAGCCGATCTCGAAAAAGCGATGAAAGGGCACATTCTGGCTCAAGCCCAGTGGATCGGGGTATATCAAAAGGTGCGTCCTCCTCAACCATAAATTGACCCTGATCCTTTCTGTTCTCATACAGGGGGGATTTCTGGTTCGGGAAATGGCCGTTTAGGCTCTCTGTATGGATGCTTTACCTTCAAGCCCATTCGAAATCGAGCATGGCAGTTGGGACAGATGAGATAGATCTCCCCGAAAGATTCCTCTGGGTCCCATTTAAAGGAAAGGTGGAAACCATCCTGATAACCACAGGAAGGACACTGATAGACCTCTCCTTCAGGTGAGAGGGACTGGACCTTCTTTTTTGAACCCATTTCCATTGTCACATTTTTCCTCCTTCCGTCATTTTTACTGGCAGATCAGACAATCTATCTCCATGTCCAAAGACATTTCGTAGAGATTTCCTGCTCTGATCTAAATTTAATTTAACACAGTGGAACCCTGTTATGCCCATTTCAAAGCGATTTGACTCTTTCCAATCAGGATCCTTCCAAACATGATACCCCATGTCTGAAAAATTTGCTTTTTTTCCGCAAATCTTCCTTGTCATCTCAGCATTGGAAGGTTATAAATAGATTCGAGGAAATGATGACATCGAAATATACGAACCGTCTCATCCATGAGACAAGCCCCTATCTTCTACAACATGCCCATAATCCGGTGGATTGGTATCCATGGGGGGAGGAAGCCCTGGAGCGAGCCAAACGCGAGGATAAGCCCATTCTGCTCAGCATAGGGTATTCGTCTTGCCACTGGTGCCATGTGATGGAAAGGGAATCTTTTGAGAACGAAGCCATTGCTCAATTGATGAACGAACGATTCATCAACATTAAAGTTGATCGAGAAGAGAGACCTGATCTGGACGAACTCTACATGAATGCGGTTCAGGTGATGACCGGAAGTGGCGGATGGCCGATGACCGTTTTTTTAACACCTGACCTCGTCCCATTCCACGGCGGAACTTATTTCCCTCCCGAAGATCGCATGGGAATGCCCGGTTTTCCAAAGGTCCTCCTGGCGGTTTCGAATTACTACCAGGCTCATCGAAAAGAAGTCAGGGAGATGGCTGATCGCATGAGGGAAGCCCTCCACCAGATTGCTCAACTTCATCCTACCCAGGAGAAACTGAATCCAGACCTCCTCTCGGTAGCGTTTGATCGAATGGGTCAATCATTCGATTCCGTTCATGGAGGGTTTGGAAAGGCTCCAAAATTTCCGAACAGTATGACCCTCTCCTTTCTCTTGAACTACTGGAATATGAGTGGTGAAGCAGAAGCCCTTCGCATGGTGGAAAAGTCTCTTGAAAAAATGGCGAGCGGGGGTATTTACGACCATCTCGGAGGTGGGTTCCATCGTTATTCTGTGGATGAACGATGGCTGGTTCCCCACTTTGAGAAGATGCTCTATGACAATGCCCTTCTTTCCCGGACCTACTGTGAAGCCTATCAGGCAACCCAGAAGGAGTGTTATCGCCGGGTGGCTGAAGACATTCTCGGTTATGTCCTTCGTGAAATGAGAAGTCCTGAAGGTGGTTTCCATTCGACTCAGGATGCAGATAGCGAGGGTGAAGAAGGAAAATTTTATGTCTGGTCCAGAGAAGAGATCAAAGCACTTTTGGGAAAGGAGAGAGGCATCCCTTTTTGCGCCTACTATGGGGTGACTCCTCAGGGAAACTTTGAGGAGGGGATGAGCGTATTACACATTGCTGCTCCTTTGGCAAAAGTTTCCGAGTTATACGGCATTCCAATCCCACAATTAGAGGAGCTCCTGACGCAAGGACGAAAGATCCTCTTCGAGGCACGGGAGAAGAGGATCAAGCCAGGGAGGGACGATAAGATTTTGACATCATGGAATGGTTTAATGATCTCCGGTCTTGTCGATGGGTTTAAAATCACCTGGGAAGAGGAGTTCCGCAGAGGGGCGGAAGCGGCTACTCACTTTGTTCTGGAAGGGATGAAGAAGCACAACCGGTTGATGCGGGTTTTTCACAAAGGGAGATGGCATGTCCATGGATTCTCAGAAGATTATGCCTTTTTCATCCAGGCTCTCCTCGATCTTTACGAAGCGACCTTCAACCTCTACTACCTTGAAGAGGCAGGCCATCTCAACGAGCAAATGATCTCTCTGTTCTGGGATGATCAGCAGGGGGGGTTCTTTTTTACAGGGCAGGAGAACCTGTCATGGATTACCCGATCAAAGAGCCCGTATGATCACGCCATCCCATCGGCCAATTCCATTGCCGTGACCAATCTCATCAGGCTTGCCTCTCTTACAGGCAATGATTCTTTGAAAGAGAAGGCCGAGCAAATCCTTCAACTCTTTCATCGCTATCTTTCAGAACAGCCCAATGGTTTCAGCCAGATGTTGTCAGGACTCTCCTTCTACCTCTTTCCGCAGGAAATCGGAGTCATCGGTTCGAAAAAAGATGGAAAAACGCTCAACATGGTAAGGGAGATTTATCAAACTTATCTTCCCAATAAGATCTTAAGCTTGAGGGACCCTGAAGAACCCATCAAGGGTCCCTGGTTTCCTTTTCTCAGAGAAAAAAACATTTCAGAAAAACCAACCCTCTTTCTATGCAGGGGGGTTACATGCCTTCCTCCGGCGTCGAGTATCATGGAGTTAAAATCATTTTTCGAAAAGCCATTGCTTCCTCGCTCCCTATGATCACCTGTCCTGATCAGCTTCTAACCTTACTGTAACCTTTTGAAACTCCAAGCATTCTCATGTTTATTTGACAATTTAGACTCAACATTATTAAAATAAAGTATTTATGAATAGGCCATTTAAAAAAAGTTTGTAAATGAATGGCCCATGATCGCGGGGAGGCCACCCACGAATCATGAACCTAAATTGAGCGATTTTCACAAATTTCATTGGAGCGTAACCCTTTAGGGTTGCTTATAAAACCTGCCTGCCCGTCCGGCAGACAGGCGGCAGGCAAGCAAGGCAAAAGCCTTGCGATACGAATCTCCTTTTGGGTGATTTTAAACCTGGGGAGAAGTCTGTAGGTAAGGGGGTTTTCAAAAAGAATCGCTCAATTTAGGATGAGCCTATAACAGCGTATCGGTATGGGTAATGGCTATAAAGCCCGTTTCGTTTATCCTCTAAAGGTGAGGTCAAATTCTTTGGACGTGGAACGTTACCAAATGAGTATACGAGTCCTGCAACATGCAGGATCACCGTGACCGTTTGACGTTACCTATTTTTTATTTAGAGGGGACCTCTCAAACAGAAAGGACGGAACACCAGGAATCATTTCATAGAGGCATCATGTTTGATCATCTCTCTTCAAAATTAGAGTCTGTTTTTAAGAAACTCCGGGGGCACGGAAAGCTGACCGAGCAGAATATCGAGGAGGCCCTTCGAGAAGTGAGAGTGGCTCTTCTCGAAGCCGATGTCAATTTCAAGGTGGTGAAGGACTTCATTCAATCAATTCAACAACGGGCGATCGGACAGGAAGTGATGGCAAGCTTAACGCCAGCCCAACAACTGATTAAGATTGTTAAAGAGGAGATGACTTCCCTCATGGGCGGACAAGAACAGAGAATTCAACTTTCAGGAAGTCCGCCCATTCCCATTATGCTTGTAGGACTTCACGGATGTGGAAAGACAACGACAGCCGCCAAACTGGCAAGATATTTTCAGGGAATGAAGAGGCGGCCCTACCTCGTTCCAGCAGACGTCTATCGTCCGGCGGCTATTGAACAACTCCAGAGGCTGGGAGAGGAGTTGAGGGTCGACTTTTATAGACCTCTTCCATCTCAGGATCCTCTTGAAATCTGTCGGAAGGCCAGAGACTCCGCCGTAAAGGGTGGCTTTGATCTCATGCTGATCGATACAGCAGGAAGGCTTCATATTGATGAGGCGTTGATGCTTGAACTCAGAGAGATCAAAACTCAAATTAAGCCGAAAGAGGTTCTGTTTGTAGCCGATGCCATGACCGGTCAGGATGCGGTCAATGTGGCAAAGAGTTTTAATGAACGGCTGGGGATCGATGGAATCATCCTGACCAAAATGGACGGGGATGCACGAGGGGGAGCGGCCCTTTCGATCAAAGCGGTGACCCAGAAGCCGATCAAATTCATCGGAGTGGGGGAGAAGCTGGATGCCCTTGAGGTCTTCCATCCCGAACGGATGGTCTCAAGAATATTGGGCATGGGTGATGTCCTAACCTTGATTGAAAAGGCAGAGGCCGCTTTAGATGAGAAGAAAGCTAGGGAGTTAGAGAAGAAAATCCGCAAGGATACTTTTACGCTGGAGGATTTTAGAGACCAGCTTCAGCAAATCCGGAAGATGGGATCCCTTGAATCGATCCTCCAGATGATTCCAGGGCTTCCGAAGATGATGAAAGGGAGAGGAGAACTTCAGGTGGATGATCGCGAGCTGGTCCGTTTGGAGGCCATCATCAACTCCATGACTCCCAAGGAGAGGGCCAATGCCTCCATCATCAACGGAAGCAGACGATTAAGGATTGCAAAAGGCAGTGGAACTTCGGTGCAGGAGGTGAATCGGCTTTTAAAACAGTATACCCAGGCTCGAAAGATGATGAAGCAGTTTTCGAAATTAGGGAGCAAAGGAATGGGAAGAGGAAGGATGCCGTTTTTTTCATAAATCCGCTTTGCCCGGTTCACTAGAGAAGATGTGGATTTCCGTTCCTTTTTCCATAGGTTTTTTATCATAGGACGTATTTTCTGTCCTATGAGATGCTTTGTGAAAGGAGGTGATCTGAGATAAGATGGCGACATCGATGCGATTGATGAGATTTGGAGGAAAGAAGAGGCCGTATTATCGGATTGTCGTTGCAGACCGTCGTTCTCCCAGAGACGGAAGGTTTATCGAACAGGTGGGAACATACGATCCACGGAAGGACCCGGCAGAACTCCGAATCGAGGAAGAGAAGGCGATTCACTGGCTCAAGAAAGGAGCCCAACCTACCCCGACCGTTCGGGAACTTCTCAGTCGTTCGGGGGTGAAAAAGGCTCTCCAGGAGAGCAAATCTCTTTAGAAAAGGAAATGGATTCGATCCTGCTGGTATGTGTCTCAAAGAGTCTGTTTGCCAAGGAACAGGGGCGCGGTTTCCTTGTGGAGTGAAAGAGAAGATGCGGTCTTCCTTCAGATCGATGTGGACAGGGTCTTTTCCGAGAAGGATTGCTTGAATTGGAGGTGGGACGATGACAGCAAAAGACCTCATTGAATTTATCGCCAAAGCTTTGGTGGACCATCCTGAGCAAGTGAAGGTTTCTGAAATCGAGGGGGAAAAGACTTCCGTCATCGAACTTTCTGTTGCTAAAGATGATTTAGGAAAGGTGATTGGCAAACAGGGCCGAACGGCAAGGGCCATCCGGGTCATCCTGGGAGCTGCCTCAGCCAACTTAGGAAAACGCTCTGTTTTGGAAATCATCGAATAGAATCTATGGATCCAACTCTTTGCTCGATCGGGAAGGTCGTCAAGCCCCATGGAGTAAGGGGAAAGATCAAGATCGAATATTTCGGAGAGGCTCCCAGCCGGTTTCCTTCCTACCGGACAATATTGATCAAGGACCGTGCGGGACATCTAAAATCCTTTGAAGTTCTTGAAGTGACGCCGCAACTCCAACGCCTCATTCTGAGATTGAAAGGGATCGATAAGGTCGAAGACACTTTAGATCTCATCGGGAAAGAGATCTTTGTTCGCAGAGAAGATCTTCCTCCCCTCCAAGAGGGAGAATATTACTGGTTTGAGATTCTGGGGATGGCGGTGGAGACGGAGCATGGAAAGAGAATCGGCATCGTGAAAGAGATCTTTCCAACAGGAGCAAATGATGTCTATGTTATTTCAGGAAAGAGAGGCGAACTCTTTCTTCCAGCGATCCAGGAGGTCATCCAGCAGATTGACCGGGAGAGAAGAGTGATTCGGGTGGTTCGGATGGAAGGGCTTTGGGAGGAGGAAGATGAGATTTGACGTCCTCACTCTCTTCCCGAGTATGTTTTCTTCTCCATTTCAGGAGAGCATCCTGGCGAGAGCCATTGAAAGAGGACTGATTGAGGTCAGGACGATTAATATTCGTGACTTTGCTCAGGATAAGCACCAGATCGTGGATGACGCCCCTTACGGCGGCGGACAGGGAATGGTGATGAAGGTGGAACCTATCGCCCAGGCCATTGAGATGGTCAAATCGGAAGATCCATCCGCCTGGGCGATTTACCTGACCCCTGCAGGATTCCCTTTAAATCAGGAACGGGTAAAGGCTCTCTCTTCCCGATCTCATCTCATCCTTCTCTGTGGAAGATACGAGGGAGTAGATGAGAGGGTCAGGGAACTTTTCATCGATGAAGAAATCTCGATAGGAGACTATATCCTGACGGGAGGAGAACTTGCTGCCATGGTTTTGATCGATGCGGTCTCCAGGCTCCTGCCCGGCGTGTTAGGATCGAATCGGTCCGCAGAGGAAGACTCCTTTCAGGGATCCCTCCTGGAGTATCCCCAATACACCCGGCCGGCCAGTTTCAGGGGGGCCAAGGTCCCAGAAGTCCTCCTGTCGGGAAATCACCAGGCGATCGATCGATGGAGAAGAAGAGAAGCCCTGTGGCGAACCTATCGGAGGAGGCCAGATCTTTTGAGTAAGGCATCCCTCTCTGAGGAGGATAAGATGATCCTGGAGGAGATGCTCCAACACCCATAAGGTTGGAAAAATAGGATAGGGTTCAGTGGAGGTGGAGTTCGTTTTCCATTGGCTCATCCCAGGGTATTTACCAAATGGCTTTTCATCTCTATTTAGGACTGGTCCATTACCCTGTTTACGACTCGAGGAGAGAAGTGGTTGCCACGGCTGTGACCAATTTTGATATTCACGATATCTCCCGGTGTGCGAAGACCTTTGGCCTTGGGGGTTTTTTTATCATCACTCCCCTCAAGAGCCAGGTGGACTTGGTGGAAAGAATCATCAGGCATTGGCGCCAGGGGGAGGGTTCTGTTTACAACCCGACGAGGAAAGAATGTATGGCTCTCATTCGTGTGGCCCAAAGCATTGATGAGGCGGATCAGGAGATCTTTCGCCTTCATCGAAAGCGAGCCAAGCGAATTGCCACCGGCGCATCCCCTTATCCTCATTGCGTGAGCTATGGAGACCTGAGAAGGCTGATACAACATGAGGAGAGCCCCTTTTTTCTCCTTTTCGGAACCGGATGGGGGCTGACACAGGAGGTAAAAGAAAGTTCGGATTATGTGTTGGCACCCATCGAAGGAAAAGGTTATAATCACCTTTCAGTTCGATCAGCCGTTGCCATCATTCTGGACCGATTATTAGGCAATAGATTAGAAGAGAAAGGAAGCATCATATGAATCCAGTGGAACTGATTGAAAGGGAACAGTTGCGAACCGACCTCACTCCGTTTAAGGTGGGCGATACGATTCGGGTCCATGTGAAGATCATCGAAGGGGATAAAGAGAGGATACAGCCTTTTGAGGGAGTGGTGATTCGCAAAAAAGGCGGAGGGATTCGATCCAGCTTCACCGTCCGAAAGGTTTCCTATGGAATCGGGGTGGAGAGAATTTTCCCCATGCATTCTCCCAGAATCGATCGAATCGATCTCATCAACCGGGGCAAAGTGAGGCGAGCGAAACTCTTCTATCTGCGCGCCCTGAAAGGGAAGGCGGCAAGGATCCGGGGCGAAAAGAAAAAAGAAAATTGAATGGATCATTTTGAAAAATTATACCGCGCTCAAGGCTACCGGCATATTGCTGGCGTTGATGAAGCGGGAAGAGGCCCCCTTGCCGGGCCCGTGGTGGCGGCAGCCGTCATCCTTCCTGAAGAAGGTATTGGTCAACCCCTCTACGATTCGAAACAGGTCCCTGCCAGAAAAAGAGAAAAACTTTACGAAGCCATCCTTTCAAAAGCCACTGGAGTGGGGACCGGAGTGGTCCATCAGGACGAGATCGACCATCTCAATATTTTTCAGGCCACGTTGAAGGCGATGGCCCTCGCCATCCAGAATCTGCCCATCCCCCCTGATTTGATACTGGTCGATGGAAACCAATCCATTCCCTTACCCCTTCCTCAAAAGGCCATCTGTCAAGGAGATCGCCTTTGCAACGCCATTGCAGCCGCTTCCATTGTGGCGAAAGTGACACGGGATCGCATCATGGTGGAGTGGCACGACCGATTCCCGGTTTACAATTTTGCAAAGCATAAAGGCTACGGGACAAAGGAACATCGAAAAGCCATAGAGACATTTGGCATCTGTGAATTACACCGAAAGACTTTTCGAGGGGTGAAGGAATTCTTATAGTAAGTCCCGAAAGGGAATGGGGATCGCACAGCACCATAAGCTTCTTTCTGTTTTTGTGAAAGAATGAAAACATCCATTCAACACGGAAACGGTCCACAGAGCCAGAAGAAGGAGCTCGGAAGAAGGGGAGAAGAGCTGGCCCTCACCTTTTTAAAAAAGAACGGTTATCGGATCCTTGAAAAGAATTATGTGTGTAAGATGGGGGAGATCGATATTATTGCTCAAGAAAGAGATACCTTAGCCTTTGTTGAGGTGAAAACCCGACGTTCCACTACCTTTGGTCCTCCCCAGATGGCCGTGGATCAGAAGAAGCAGGAGCAACTCTCAAAAGCGGCTCTCCATTTTCTGAAAGAGAAGAGATTGGAGATGGTCAAGGCCCGATTCGATGTCGTCGCCATTCTCCTCGGACCGAAAGGGGAGAAGATTGAACTGATTCGGAATGCCTTCGATGTACAATATCCCTGAAAGGGTGAACCCACGAGTGTCCAAGATGGACAGAGATGATGTGCCCACCGAAGTCTCGACCTGTTTGACATTTTCTTAATCTTTTGTAAGAATATTATCAAAATTGCTAGGGGAGCTCATCTGGGCTGAGAGTCCCTCTCCATTTTCCTGGAAGAGGGAGACCCTCTGAACCTGTTTGGGTAATTCCAACGTAGGGAAGCGGAACGAGAAAATGAGAAAGCCGTAATACCTCCATTGGAATTACGGCTTTTTCTTTTTTTTACATCAGACGAAATCGAGAAGGAGAGGAAGATGAAAAAGATCTTGACCATTGCTGGATCGGATTCCGGAGGAGGCGCAGGGATTCAGGCAGATCTCAAAGCGATCACCTTGCTTGGCGGTTACGGTATGAGCGTTATCACTGCGCTGACAGCACAAAATACAGTGGGCGTTCAGGGAGTTCAGGAGGTCCCTCCCGAATTCGTTGAAAAACAGATCGACTCTGTGCTCTCAGACATCGGTGTGGATGCTATCAAAACGGGTATGCTTGCCAATACGGAGATCATCGAAGTCGTTGCGAAGAAGATCAAGGAGTATGGCGTGAAGAAGGTGGTTGTCGATCCGGTCATGGTCGCCAAAGGAGGAGACCCTCTTCTCCGGCAGGACGCCCGGGAAAGTCTCCTCCGGAGATTGATTCCCCTTGCCACCGTTCTCACTCCGAACCTTCCAGAGGCTTCTGTTTTAACGGGGATGAAGATCCATTCGATAGAGGGGATGAGAAAAGCCGCGCGACGGCTTTATGAATGGGGAGCCAAAAACGTGGTGGTCAAAGGTGGCCACCTCAAAGGGTCGGCGATCGATCTTCTTTACGACGGGAAAGAGTATTTCGAAATAGAAGGCAGTCGTATCGAGACGAAGAATACCCATGGAACAGGGTGTACGTTTGCTTCAGCCATCGCCACCTATTTGGCAAAAGGAGATTCAGTGGTAGAGGCGGTCAAACAGGCAAAGGCGTTCATCACCCTGGCGATTCAACATAGCCTCGATTTGGGGCGTGGCACAGGCCCCACCAACCCGGCAGCCCCTGTCCTTCGGGAAGGAGAACGCTTTCGCGTCCTCCAGGAATTGAGAAGAGCCATAGCGATCTTAAAGGAGGCAAAGATTGGGCATCTCATTCCAGAGGTTTCCTCCAACCTGGGTTATGCGCTCGCCGACGCCAGGGGAGTCGAGGAGGTGGCTGCATTTCCTGGAAGGATTGCGCGGTTCGGGGAATCGATCATCACCTGGAATACTCCTGATTTTGGTGTTTCGAAACATATTGCCAACATCATTCTCACTGTCATGAGGTTTTATCCAGAATACCGTTCTGCCATGAATATCCGGTATTCAAAGGAGGATGTGGCGAGGTGGAAGAGAGAAGGGTTCATCGGAGCCTCTTTTGATCGGCGATTGGAACCGAAGAGGGTGAAGGAGAAAGAAGGTTCCTCCCTGGAGTGGGGAGTGAATGAGGTTCTGAAAAGGAGGAGGCGATTCCCTGATTTTATTTATGATGCAGGGGGGATGGGCAAAGAGCCCATGATCCGTGTTTTAGGTAAAACTCCAATGGAAGTCGTCGAGAAAGTGCTGAAAGTTGGAGGAAGAAAGGGCAAATAAGAGTTAGCCCGAAACGGTGAATCCAAAGGGAATTCATGTTCGAGGAATGATTCATCCTAAAATGGAATCACTCCATTCGGGTTGTTGAATCTTTCTGGAACGTTGGATGTTGACTTTGACATATTGGAGGTCAGTATGCCTGGCATTGAACCGATTTCAAAAGAGGAGAGAAATTTAAGAGGATGGGATTTTTTTCTACTCTGGTCAGGAGCGGCCATCTCCTTAGCCGAGATATGGGCAGGGAGTCTGTTGGTTCCAATGGGTTTTGGTTTGGGGCTGTTGGCAATTCTTCTGGGCCATCTCATCGGTAACACGCCTTTTGCCATGGGCGGTTTATTGGGGAGCCGATGGGGAATTCCCACGATGGTTTCGATTCGGCCCTCCTTTGGGATCAGAGGATCTTATTTTGCGGCAGGGCTCAATGTGATTCAGCTCATTGGTTGGACGGCAGTGATGCTGATTATATGCGGGCAAGCGGCGGATGCCATTTCTCAATTTTATGGATATTCGAATCCCACACTCTGGATCGTTCTTTCTGGAACGGCCACAACGATTTGGGCCCTGGTGGGCCACCGAATCTGGAAGTGGCTTCAACGAATCTCTGTGGCAGCCCTACTGGTATTAAGCATGGTGATGACTTGGATTGTTTTTGAACAATATGGGTGGAGCAGTCTCTATCAAATTCCAAGGAAAGAAGGTCTTTCCTTTATGGTAGGGATGGATCTGGTGATCGCCATGCCCATTTCATGGCTTCCCCTCATTTCCGATTATTCACGCTTTGCCAAGGACTCAAGGTCGAGCTTCTGGGGAACCTGGATCGGTTATTTCATTGTCTCTTCATGGATGTATCTTTTAGGTCTGGCCGCATCCCTTGCGACACAGTCCACCGACCCCGCAGGAGTGGTGATGAAACTGATGCTTCAATTTGGATGGGCCCTTCCTGCACTGATCATCGTCCTCTTCTCCACCTTTACCACTACCTTTCTGGATATTTACTCCACGGCGATCTCCGGGTTAAATATCATTCCAAAATTGGGCGAAAGGAGGGGCATTTTGATCGGTGGGTTTCTGGGAACGATCCTTGCCCTTATTTTCCCCACCCTTCTCAACTATGAACATTTTCTTCTCTTCATTGGAGCCATGTTCTGCCCCCTTTTTGGAATCGTCCTTGTCGATTACTTTGTCCTCAGAAAGGGACATATTGATCTCAAAGAGCTTTATCAGAGAGAAGGGGCTTACTGGTTCTGGAGAGGCGTGAATCCAGTTGCCCTCATCCCCTGGGTTATTGGTTTTTTCATTTATCTTGGCTTTTCGCCCATGCTGATGGAAAAGGTATTGCAGATCAAGGCTGCTTTCCCATGGCCATGGGGTTCTTCGCTACCGAGTATGATCTCGGCTGGACTTGTCTATTTATGGTTGAATAGTATGGTGAAGGGGAAGGCTAAGGATGTTTGAAAAAGGGAGGCATCCTCACACCACTTTTCTCCTCAAAGAACGATCAACTTCGGATTTTGGTGAACGATGGTGCCGTTAAAAAAAGTTTGAATCAAGTAAGTATTGGGGCACTTTGATCGGGAAGAGTTGGATGGAGTAAAGGATCAGGATTCACCAAGATAGGCTTTACGAACCATCTCATTTTGACGGAGGGATTCAGCACTGTCGCTCAGGACCACAGCCCCTGACTGGAGCACGTAACCACGACTCGCCACTTGAAGCGCCATTCGGGCATTCTGCTCGACCAGAAGGATGGTCGTACCCTCCAGGTGGAGTTGACGGATGGTGGCAAAGATGATATCGACCAGAACAGGTGCCAGACCCATCGAAGGCTCGTCCATCAGGAGGACTCTTGGATTTGCCATCAACGCCCGTCCTGTGGCGAGCATCTGCTGTTCCCCCCCACTCAACGTTCCTCCTAACTGTTTCTGACGTTCCCGGAGTCTTGGGAAGAGGTTGAAGACACGTTCAAGATTGGATTCGATCCGGTGGCGATCGGTGATGGCAAAGGCTCCCATTTCGAGATTTTCTCTCACCGTTAAGCGACCAAAAATCCGACGGCCCTCAGGCACCTGCACAATTCCTTTCGCCACGATCTCGTGAGGCCGATATCGGGTTAGCTCTTCCCCATCCAATCGAATCGCTCCTTGTCGTGGTTTTAACAGACCGCTTGTGGTCTTGAGCATGGTGCTCTTGCCTGCCCCATTGGCGCCAATGAGGGTGACGATCTCTCCCTTGTCAACATGAAGGGAGACGCCCTTGAGGGCATGGATATGGCCATAATAGGTATGAATATTTTCGATCTCAAGTAACGCCATATTTGATTCCGTTAGCACTATCGTTACATAGCCGGATCATCAGAAGGTCCTTTTGGGTGCATCACGACTGGATCATATCACTCTTCGACTATGCGACTGTCTGAGCTTCTGCCGTGCTTCCTCTTCCCAAGTAGGCTTCAATCACCTTTGGATTTCTCTGGATTTCAGATGGCGTGCCCTCGGCGATCTTCTCTCCATAGTCCAGGACTGTTACCGTTTCAGAAATTCCCATCACCACCCTCATCTGATGCTCAATCAGGAGGATCGTAATTCCCAACTCATCGCGGAGATGTTGGATGAAGTCCATCATATCCTGTGTCTCTTTCGGATTCATTCCTGCTGTAGGTTCGTCCAAAAGCAGGAGTTTTGGACGCGAGGCGAGGGCTCGGGCGATCTCCAGGCGGCGCTGATCCCCATAAGGTAGATTTTTGGCTAACAGATCGCCTTTACCGGTAAGATTGACAAATTTTAAAAGTTTTTTCGCTTCCTCTTCTGCTTCTTTCTCTTCTTTTCGGGTAGCGGGGGTGCCAAAGACGATACCGAAAAACCCTGCATGAAGATGGCCATGAAGCCCCACAAGGATATTCTCCATTGCTGTCAAGTTAGGGAAAAGACGGATGTTCTGATAGGTTCTGGAGATGCCAAGACGGACGATTCGATCTGGAAGAAGACCCACCAGAGAGTGATCGTTAAAGAGGATCTCCCCTTCTTCCGGTTTATAAAATCCAGTGATGCAATTAAAGAAGGTGGTTTTGCCAGCACCATTCGGCCCAATAATGCTGTGGATGCTTTTTTCCCGAATTTCAAGATCGAGGTTGCCGACGGCAATCAAGCCTCCAAAACGTTTCGTCACTTTTTTTGCTGACAGTAATACCATCCTTTTTCCTAATCAATCGGTGATGGACTCTGACTCCTTCTCTTTCTCATGAAACTCACGGCGATGAACAGCTTCCGGCCAGAGTCCTTCCGGCCTGAGAAGCATCATGGCGACCAGAGCGGCACCATACACAAAGAGCCTGTATTCTGCAAATTCTCTTAAAAGTTCGGGAAGACCTACCAATGCGGCCGCTCCCACAATCACCCCCGGGATCGAGCCCATTCCTCCTACGATGATCACACAGAGAATGTTGATGGAGATCATGACATTGAAGCTATGAGGATAGACCGAACTCAGTTTGGTGGCAAAGATGGCTCCACTGATTGCAGAGAAACCAGCCCCTGTGGCAAAGGCTAATAATTTTGTTGCCACCAGATTGATGCCCATGGCTTGAGCCACATCTTCGTCTTCACGCATTGCCATCCAGGCTCGCCCCAACCGGGAATCCCTGAGACGTAATAAAAAAAAAGCCACCAAGAGGCAACCCGCAAGGATGAGATAGTAGATCTGTTCGGGGCCCGAGAATTCAAAACCGGCTATACTGGCTTTTGGAATTTTCCCGATCCCCTGCGCTCCGCCGAGCCAAGGCCTGAGAAAATCTGATAAAACGAGGATACGAATAATCTCGCCAAAGCCCAGTGTGGCAATTGCCAGATAATCTCCGCGCATCTTAAGGACCGGAATGCCAAGCAGAACCCCTGAAAGGATTCCGAATAAGACGGCAAAGGGTAGAGCTTGCCAAAAGGTGAGATTTAAAAAACCCAATTCAGGAGAAGTTAAAACAGCGACAGTATAGGAGCCAATCGCAAAAAAGGCGACATAACCGAGGTCGAGGAGACCAGCATATCCCACGACGATATTGAGGCCGAGCCCTAAAAGAACATAGAGTCCCACGATGGTAAACACTTCGCTCAGGAAAAGTCCGAGAACCTGAGGCAAAATGAAAAGAATGAAAACCAGGATCAGAATACCCATTCCCTTTAGGAAATGTTTGGGAGAAGGAGGGAGCTGGTGAAAACCGTTTTGAAAGGTTTTCCCCTTTTTTTGCCAAAAAAGGGAGAATACAGAGATCAGAATGAGCAGGCCAATGGCTCCCTGAAGGGTCAGCCCGTTGGCTGTGTAAAGCCACTCATTGAGAATGGAGAGGGGACCCCAGAGGGCAATGGTTGGACGGAGGAGATCCTGGAGAACTCCGGCACCCACAATACTTCCGAATGAAAGAAGCAACATCCGTCGAAAAATCATGGGTGAAAGATAGAAGAGGCCTGAGAGAAAACCAATTACTGACCCAATCAGTAGTAGGAGCAATACGCCGACCCCTCTTTCCTGTCCGAAGGTGAGCAGTTGATACAGAAGAGGGGAGGCGTTGATGAAGACCTTACGAAGATTGACAAGGCTTCCGATCCCCACAAGGAGAGCCAAAAGACCTGCCACGAGAAATCCCGAGCAAAGGCTCATCAGAATGATTTTTACTGGTTTACCGGCAGGGGTCCGCTTGGCCGAGAGTGTACTGATGAAGAAGGCGACAAGGAGTAGGAGGGTGTGGCCCATGGAGATCACTCGGGCAATGATATCGCGTTGGCTGAAAGCCTCCACCATCCCAATAAGGGAAAGAAGGACGGCTACCACCCCACCGATCAGTCCAATTTTTATGGCTTCTTTCATCGTTCTTTAGTCTTTTTGTTGATCCGACTGATAGTCCTCATTATTTCACTATCCGACCGTCCGACTATGAGACTATTTAACTTTTAAGCTTTCTTTACAGCCAATCGCTCTCCAAGAATGCCTGTGGGTCTAAAAATCAGTACCAGAACGAGCATCGTAAACGCGATGGCATCTTTTAACTGGTAAGGCGCTACAATGCCCAGACCGTCGAGAAAGAGGCTGGGACCCACCGATTCCACCAGTCCGAGAAAAATACCACCCAACATGGCGCCTGGAATGTTCCCGATACCCCCCAAAACGGCTGCTGTAAAGGCTTTGATGCCTGGAATGAACCCCATGAAGAAGTGGACCTGTTTAAACATCAAGGCATAGAGCACTCCAGCCGCTCCAGCCGCCATCCCTCCTATAATAAAGGTGGTGACAATCATGCGATCGATATCAATGCCCATCAGAGAGGAGGTTTCTTTATCCTCGGAAACGGCACGAATCGCCTTGCCCAAACGGGTCCGCTGTACAAATGAATAAAGGGCGGCCATCAAGATGGCAGCCGCTACAATCACCAGTACCTGAAATTTCAAAATTCGAAATTCTCCCAGAGCCCATTCCCCTTCAAGGATTTTGACCACTGGATAAGCCTGAAATCCGGAGCCATAAAGTCCCCGAAAGGTATATTGGAGAAAGAAAGAGGCTCCGATGGCGGTGATTAAAGGGATGAGCCGGGGAGCTGTTCGAAGCGGCCGATAGGCAATCCTTTCTAAAAGGATAGCCACCAGGGTGGACGTGGCCATCGAGACAAGAAATATGACAATGAGGCTGACGATGGGATATTGATCGAGAAAACCCGAGGCATAAAAGCCTGAAGCAACAAAGTAAGCAGTATAGGGACCGCTCATGAAAACTTCGCTGTGAGCAAAGTTGATCATTCTTAATATTCCATATACCATGGTGTAACCCATGGCGATTAAGGCATAGATGCTTCCCTGAGCCAAGCCGAAGATGACAAAGTCAAACCAGTGATGAGAGGTATAGGTTCCTGCAGCGAGGGTAGCAGTAGATCCCCAAAAGATCATTAATAAAATCGCTCCTCCGATGATCCACATTACCACATCGGTGGGAGTGATTCTCTCCAGCCATCGTTTAAACATAACATTTCCTCTTTCCCCTCACCCTTCTCCTCTTCCTTCTGGAAGAGGAGAGGAGGGGGTGTCAACATTTTGCCTCATGGATGAGGATCATTTTTTCTTGGGAGCCGGTTTTGCTGGTGCAGCCGCAGCTGCGGGCGACCATATCGGTTTTTCTGGAATCGCCTGCTTCTTGATGTTTTCGGCAGTCATCTGGTAGATCGCAATCATTGGATCGGCGCAGTCTCCAGTCGATGTGCAGGTGAGGTTTCCAGTCAATCCTTTAAAGTCCTTTGTTGCATAGAGGGCATCTCGTAAAGCTTTGCGGCCAATATGGAGCGTTCCATCTGGAGCCACCTTCCCCACTTTCTCAATGGCTTTAAAGACCATCATGGCTGCATCATAAGCATGGGCATGGAAGGGTGCAATGGGTTTTTCACCGTACTTCTTCTGGTGCTTTTCAAGGAAGCCTTTGTATCCGGCACCAAAAGCGGAGAAATCAGGGCTGGAGTGATACATACCGATGGCAGCCTCTCCAGCGGCTTTAATAAAGTCAGGCGAGAAGGTTCCATCTGCACTCATCAGTTTCACCTTTTCAAGCCCCTTCACCTCTTTCGCCTGCCGAGTAATATGTCCGCCTGCGGCAATAAAGATAGGATAGTAGATGATGTCTGGTTTGCCTGTGGCTATTTTGGTTAACACCGGCCTCATATCGGTGTCGGTTGGAGCCACAGCTTCCTGGGCGGTAATCGTTCCGCCTAACTTTTTAAAGGTTTCGGCAAAGACAGCCTGTAACTGTTCAGCATAAGGGCTTCCATCATGAATGGTTGCTGCCTTTTTGAGTTTTAACTGTTTGATGGCAAATTCAGCCGCTACGGCTCCCTGGACCTTGTCGTTGTGAGCGGTACGGAGGTAGCCGTCGTATTCAGGTCCCCGGTTCGGATCGGTTAAGAAAGGCGCCGTGTTGGATGGAGAAACCGTTGCAATGCCCGCCTTCCAGAGAATGGGAGCTCCTGGACGGGCCTCACTTGAACAATTCGAGCCAATGGCAGCCACAATCGTGGGGTCGGCTGCCAATTTAGTGGCAGCGGCCTGGCCCCCTTCTGCATTACAGCCGGTATCCTGGACCGACAGTTTAATCGGGAAACCGAGAAGCTTGCCACCTATATCATCGATGGCAATCTCAACCCCTCTCTTGGTGTCCGTTCCTAATGAAGCATCCGGTCCTGCAACCACCATCCAGCAGGCGATGTGGATGGGATCCCCCTTTTTGATTTTGACCACACCAATGGGATCCTCATATTTTAAAGCCCCTTTTTTTGTCTGCGCAGGTGCCGAAATGGTGACCAGGCAGAGCGCTAACAAACAGACAATGGATAAGAAAAAAATTCGTTTCATAGAACCCTCCTTCGTATAAGAATGTGATCTGGATAAAACCTGGTGCCCATCCATCATCAGGCGCACATCACCCCCCATTGATTGGATTATTTGGACTTGGATTATGAAGGTCGTCCTTTATTGGAGACATATGTTTTTCTGTAGGGATGGTTATATTATGATGAGTTCCATTTCTTTGTCAAGCATTATTCTTAAATAATTTAATGTGTCCCTTCTCAGTCACTCCCTTGGAAAAGGATCTGGAGGTTCTACTGGAAACAACTTGAAGCCCAACCTCCCACCTCTGGTTCTCGAGGAATTTGCAAAAAGCATAAGAAAGGAGTTGTAGTTTCTCTAAGTTGCACTTCAAGGATGGAGAGTGAAAACTTACATACCTCTATGAAATCAATGAGATTTTCTAAATGGAGAGATAGCCATATCGTTTGAAGGCTTGGAGGCTTCTCCAGAGATGGGTTTCCTCATGAGGTTCAAGGGTGAAAAGAGGGGTTACATTCCATCGTGAGAAAAGAGAAAAAAGTTCATTAAAATCGAAGGTGCCTTCCCCTATAGGGAGGTGGTCATCCATCTCACCGTGGTTATCATGGAGATGAATTTCGTGGAAAAACTCTTTCATAGATTGAACCCAGAGTGAAAGAGGGGCTCTGCTAAAGACATGATGATGGCCGGTATCGAAACAGAATCGAAAGTGAGGAGAATCGATCTCTTTTAAGAGCATCCGTAATGTGTCAGGGTTTTCTTCATAGACATTTTCAATGGCGATGGTCAGTTTCCGCTCTTTTGCTTCTTTGACGATTGGCCTCCACGTCTGGAGACTGCTCTCCAGCCAGAGTTGAACATCTCCATCGAATTTCCATTTCTCATATCCTGGATGAAAGACGATCCCCTTTGATTGAAAAAGTGTGGCCAGTTCGAGGGTCCTGAAAAATCGCTCTATCGTTACTTCCTTAATCTTTCGATCCACTCCTCCCGGGCTCAAGTCCATAAAGGGTCCATGAATTGTGCAAGGAAGGCCGTTTTGGCCAAGTATTTCCGAAAGATGACGGGCCTCTTCTTCATGGCAGGCATCAAGATCATCCGCACTAAAATAGATCTCCGGATATAAGCGATACTGAATCACGAAATCGATCCTTTGAAGAAGCATGGCATAAGGCACATTAATAAAGACTGCCGTCATCTTTTCCTCTCCGTTCTTTGATATTCCTCCATCTTAACTTATTCCGAGAGGAGCTTCCAGGAGTTCAATGGCCCTCAACACATTCTCCCTCTCTCCGATCAAATAGACCACATCGCCGCTCTGGAAGGTAAAATTTGGGTCCGGACTGGGTAGGATTTCTCCATTCCTTCTTACGGCAATGACCGTAGCCCCTGTTCTGGAGCGTATCTTCAGATTTCTGATGGAGTGGCCCGCGGCAGGGGTTTGCTCACCGATCAGATAGGTTTCGGTTTCAATATCGGTGATGATTTCACACTTTTCAGGAAGGCTTTTGACCGGAAGTTCAATGCGTCTCAACGTTTCATAACTGCCACTCCGGATGCGTTCGATTTGATCCTGGATAAGGTTTCTCGGAACTTGATAGCGATGGAGGACTTTGGCAAAGATTTCGATCGACGTTTCAAATTCTTCCGGAATGACTTCGTTTGCTCCGAGGCGAAGGAGATCCTCCACTTCAGCAATGTATCGGGTTCTAACAATGATGTAAATTTTAGGATTTTCTTTTCGTGCCAATTGAACGATCCTTCGGGTTGAGGCAGGATCGGAGATGACGACGACCAGCATCCTGGCAGTGGCTAATCCAAGTTTATGAAGGATCTCCGGGCTGGTTCCGTCCCCATAAAAGATGGGTTCCCCCTTCTTTCTCATCTCGCGGACGGTCTCGTTATTGAGATCAAGCACCATATAGGGGATAGCGGTCTCTCTCAGGACCTCCGCCAGATTTCTTCCGTTGAGTCCAAAACCAATAATGATGACATGGTCTTTTCTTCCCTGGAAAAGGATTTCTTTCTCTGCACGCTTTCTCATCCTGTCCAGCCGGTCGAGAAGTTTTTTAGAGCTCACCCAGGTTGAAAAGGTAGGGGAAGCCTGGATCAAGAAGGGGGTCAGAATCATCGTGATCACCGAGGTTGAGAGAAACAGCTGATAGTGGCCTTCCGAAATGAGCCCGGCTGTTTTTCCTGCAATGGCAAGAACAAAAGAAAATTCTCCGATCTGAGCTAAATGGATGCCGGTCTGAAATGATACCCGGATAGGATGTCCCATCAGATGGACGGCGAGAAATCCAGCAAAGGTCTTCAAGGAGAAGATCAGGACAACCCCCAACAGAACCCAGAGCATATTCTGATAAAGAAAGGTGAGATTCATCAACATGCCTATGGAGATGAAGAAGAGTCCATTAAAACTGTCTTTAAACGGCAAAATATCAGAGATGGCCTGGTAAGCATATTCCGATTCAGAGATGACCAGCCCCGCCAAAAAGGCTCCCAGGGAGAGGGAAAGTCCGAGCCAGGACGTGAAGAGTGCCGTTCCCAGACAGAGCAGGATGATCGTAATCACGAAAAGCTCCCGGCTTCGGGTATGGACAATCTGGTGAAGGAAGTAGGGGACCAGTGATCGGGCTCCGAAAATGACAAGGAAGAGGATTGCAGCAGATTTGAAAAGGGTCCAGAAGAATTGTAAGGAACTTCCCCCTGTACCGGAAAGGATCGGGATGAGAAGCATCAGGGGAACGACGCAGAGATCCTGAAAGACAAGAATGGCAATGGTCAGACGTCCATGAGGCGAGTCCATCTCTCCTCGATCAAAGAGCATTTTCATCACAATGGCTGTACTGCTTAGAGCGACGAGAAATCCAGCAAAAAGAGAGGCATTCCATCGTTGAAGATTAAGATAAGCGATGGCCATTGTGACCAGAGCTGTGAAGATGACCTGAGCCAGTCCCCCTCCGATGACAGCTGTTCGAATCCTTTTGAGGTTATTTAAAGATATCTCCAATCCAATGGTAAAGAGAAGGAGAATGACCCCAATTTCAGCAAGGAGTTCGACCTCTCGAATGTCCTGAACCAGACCAAAGCCATAAGGTCCAAGAAGGACGCCGGCAGTGAGAAAGCCCACAATAGACGGGACTCTCAATTTGTGCAAAAGGAAGATCACCGAGGCGGAGACACCAAAGATGATGACAAGGGTCTTAAGAAATCCTACTTCCATAGGCTGCCACTGGACTGTATTATAACTGAAAAGAGAAAGATTTTTAATCCCTAAAGGGAGGTCCAAATGACGATTTCAAAGGTGTCGTTGCAAGGGACCTGAAGCGATTTCGTCTTTTACAATGAAATAAGTTTGCTACGCCCCCTGGCGGTGCTGCAATGACCGGAGAGGGAGAGGGTTAGGGTTTCTCAATCGGGATTTGGGTAGAGGCCATCCCATTGAAAAAAAATAAAGAATTATGGTATATAACCTTTTAGGGGAAGAAATGTTTAATATTGGATTACCAGAGCTCCTGATCATTGGTGCCATCGCTTTAATCGTGTTTGGCCCCAATAAACTTCCTGAACTTGCCAGGGCTTTTGGCAAAGCCATGAGGGAGTTTAAGAAGGCGACCGATGAGGTGAAGGAGAGCTTTGAAGCCGAGACCAGAGACCTGGAAGAAATTAAGACGACTCTTACCGAGGAGAATGTCCTGAACGATCTCACCAGAGAGTTGTCCAGCCTTGATGAGGCCTCCTCAGGGATCACCCCTTCGGAAGAGAATGCCCCGGAAGCCAACATACCCGTAGCGACTTCCCTTCTCGAGGAAAGAGAGGCGCCTCCAGAAGAGAGAGAGGAGGGAGAGAAGAGGAAAGAGGAGGGAGCTGAAGGATGATAAAGGGGATTCCCTCCCATGGATGACAAGAAGCTTCCCTTAACCGCTCACCTTCAGGAACTGAGAAAACGCCTCATCCTTTCTTTCCTTTCAGTTGGGGTTGGTTTTATCATCTGTTACGCCTTTTCCCAAAACCTCTTTGATATCCTGTCCAGACCCCTTTTGAGAATGATGCCTTCCGGAAGTACCCTCATCTTCACCAGCGTTGCAGAAGCCTTCTTCACCTATATGAAAGTTGCATTTATTGCGGGTCTCATGCTGGCTTCTCCCTTTGTCCTTTTTCAGGTCTGGGCCTTTGTGGCTCCAGGGCTTTATCGCCATGAAAAACGATACGTCGTTCCCTTTGTGGCTGCCGGATCCTTCTTCTTCGTTCTGGGAATCCTCTTCGCCTACTTTATTGCTATTCCTGTTGGATTTCAATTTTTTCTTGGATATGCTACCGATTTCATCAAACCGATGCCGAGCATGAAGGAATACCTTTCTTTCAGCATCAAATTTTTACTGGCCTTTGGCCTCGTGTTTGAGTTTCCCGTCATCTTGGTCTTGCTTGCGCGGATCGGAGTGATCGATGCGAAGACGATGGCTCGATACAGGAAATATGCCATTCTCCTGATCTTTGTCTTCTCCGCTTTGATCACACCACCCGATGTCATTTCCCAGTTACTCATGGCCATTCCTCTCATGGGGCTCTATGAATTGAGCATCTTCCTTTCTAAAATTTTTGGTAAAAAGGCAAAGGCCAATCCATCGGTCGACGCTTAGATCATGACGGAATCTCCCCATACGATTTCAAAATGGCCGGAACATGAGAGACCAAGAGAGCGTTTGCTCCAGCATGGAGGAGAGCACTTAAGTGAAGCAGAGCTCTTGGGAATTCTCATCGGAAAAGGAACCAAAAGAAAGACGGCCGTTGATCTGGCGAGGGAGCTTCTGGACCGATATGAATCCCTTGACAACCTTTTCAGCCGTTCCCCTGCAGAATTGATGAAGGTGAAGGGAATCGGGGCTGCCAAAGCGGCCACTCTCTTTGCTGCCTTTCAACTGGTGAGGCGAGTCCAATCCCAGAAAAAGAGAGACCGCCCCTTCTTTAAAAAATCGAGAGACGTGGCGGATCGTTACCTTCCCTTGATGAAAGATTTAAGAAAAGAGATGTTCCGGTTACTTCTTCTCAGCCGAGCAAACCGACTCATCAAAGAGGTGACCCTCTCTGAAGGAACATTGGATGCCAGCCTGGTTCATCCGAGAGAGGTCTTTCGGGAAGCACTTCTCGAATCCGCCGCAGGGGTCATCCTTCTGCATAACCATCCGAGCGGCAACCCCACTCCGAGTGAGGAGGACCTTCGCATCACCCGACAGCTGGTCGAGGCTGGAAAGGTGATGGGGATTAAGGTATTGGATCATCTCATTCTCGCAGGAGACGATTACCGGAGCCTGGCAGATGAGGGTCTCATATAGCCTTCGTTCGGCGTCATTGGCCCAAATTTCGGAGTATTTCCCTTAGCCTTTTTCCACCGAATCCCAAAATCCTATGCGTGTACTGGTTACTGATGGACACTTTAGAAAATCCCTCGCTGTGGTGCGATCCCTCGGCCGGAAAGGGGTCCAGGTCACAGTCGGGGAGAGAACCTCTCTGAACACCTCTTTCTTTTCGAGGTTTTGCCATCGACGGTTCATTTATCCTTCTCCCAGGAGGTATCCGGATCAATTCATTCAATGCCTTTTAAGGGAGATAACGGAAAGGCACAGATCTTGCCTCTTTCCGATGGAGGAAGAGACCCTTCTGGTGATAGCGAAGTATCGTTCTGACATTTCGAAGCAGACCTATCTTCTTATTCCAGATCTTCAAAAGATTGAATTGGTTCGAGACAAAGGCAAACTGCTCCGGTTTGCTGAGCTTCATGGCATTCCGGTTCCCAGAACCTGCGATGGCCCCGATGGGGATATACAGGACCTCCCATTGCCTGCGGTCATTAAACCGAGAATCAGTTCGGGTGCCTTCGGGATTATCTATGTCCAAAACAGAGAAGACCTCTTCTCATCCTATCAAAGGGTTCATCAGAGATATCCCTTTCCATTGATTCAGGAGTATATTCCAGATGGAGGAGGAACCTTTGGGGTATCTGCCCTTTTCGACGAGTCTTCCCATGTCAAAGCTGCCTTTGTTCATAAAAAATTGAGAATGTATCCTGTTCAGGGAGGACCGAGTACCTTGAGGGAAGGGGTGGAGCATCCCCACCTGATGGAATTGGGACTTTCTCTCCTGAAGGCGCTGAACTGGGTGGGGGTAGCGATGGTTGAGTTCAAGGTCGATCCGAGGGATGGCCTTCCCAAGCTAATGGAAGTTAACCCGCGTTTCTGGGGGTCCCTGCAACTGGCTATCTTCTCGGGTGTCGACTTTCCCCATCTGATATTAAAGATGGCAAAAGGAGAGGGATTCGATCCTGTTCTTCGCTATGTGGTGGGGAGACGAAGCCGATGGCTCCTTTTTGGAGATCTCCTCCATTTTTTTAAAAATCCGGAGCGGTTTCATCTTCAGCCTTCATTCTTCCGGTTCTTTGAACCAAACACCTGTGACGATATCATTTCAAGAGAGGATCCCCTTCCCATCCTCGGTGCCGCGGCCACTTTTTTTACCTTTCTTTACGACTCAGAGATGAAGCGGTTTTTGGAAAGGAGATAGCCCCCCGCACCTGTGAAGCATGAAAAACCATCTCCTCTGGGTTAAGATTATTTTTACTTGATGCCCGATTGGCTGGAGGGCATCCTCTAAAAGGAGTCTGATGAAGGAGGTTCTTTTAGAAAAGATTTGCGTCCTCATTCCTGCCTATAATGCGGAGGAGACGATCGGTTCTGTTCTTCAGAAGGTGCGTCCTCTTGGATGCGATGTGATTGTGGTCAATGATGGATCATCGGATCAGACGTCTCAGATTGTGAAAAGCCATGGTGCCTTTCTCATAGAGCATCACCGGAATCTGGGAAAAGGGGCTGCTCTTCGAACTGGGTTTGCTTATATTCTCCAGAAGGATTATTCATTGGTGATTACCCTGGATGCGGATGGACAGCATGACCCCTCTGAGATTCCATCGCTTCTCCAGGCGTTCCGGAAAGTCCAACCCGACCTTGTCATTGCTTCTCGAGCAGGCGCATTTGATCGCATGACATTTCTCCGCCGTTTTTGGAATCGCTTGGGCGTCCGAGCCGTCTCGCGACGCTGTCATGCCGATATCACGGACAGCCAATCCGGTTTTCGGTTGATTCGAACTAAGATGCTGAGAGACCTTTCACTGAGGACAACCGGATTTGAGATGGAATTGGAACTCCTGATCAAGGCTTGCCAAAAGGGGTTCGGTGTGTTATCCATTCCAATAAGTGTTCAAAGGGTGGATGGGACACGCTCCAGCCACTTCAGACCCATCACGGATACCTGGTTGGTCTGCAAACTCTTTCTTCGAAGTCTCTTATGGTGAGACCTATGGATCTCTATCAAAAAGCCAAGTTTTATTCCATTTCAAAATTTACCACCACCGCCCTTTCTCTGCTGGCCAACACCTCGAAGGAAAATCTCATCCGGCTCAGTTATCTGGCTGAGAGAATTCCCCATAAAGAGTCCTATCGCGAGAAGATTCGCTGGATTCGTACTCTCTTTCAGAACGATCATCCTGCGCTGCTTATAGCGAGGAGGCTTCTCAACGAAACCCACCCCTATCATCGGAAGAAGATCATCACCAACTTCATCATCAATCAGCTTTTGGTGGGCACCAACCGGAGGAGGGCCTTTGAGGAGAAGAGGGGGTTTAAACCACCCAACGCCATGTTAATCAGCCCCACGATGCGATGCAACTTACGATGTTTCGGTTGTTACTCGGGTTCGTATTCCACCCAGGAAGAGCTCTCCTTCGAGGTGATCGATCGTCTGATCCATGAATGCAACGAAATGGGAATCTATTTGGTGATTCTCACCGGCGGAGAGCCTTTTTTGAGAAAGGATCTCTTCGACCTTTTTGAAAAACATCGAGATTCAATCTTTCAGGTTTATACAAACGGCACGCTCATTGATGAGGAGATGGTGGAACGATTCGTTTCTCTGGGCAATGTGGTTCCCGCCATCAGCCTCGAAGGGATGGAAAAGGAGACGGATGCTCGAAGGGGAGCAGGACATTTTGAGCGAGTCGTGGGGGTGATGGAATGGCTCAAAAAGGCAGGGATCTTTTTTGCCGTTTCAACCACCCAGACCAAACTCAATACCGAGGTCATTGGAAGTGACCATTTCATCGATTTTTTGGTGGGAAAAGGATGTATCTTTCTTTGGAACTTCCATTATATCCCGATCGGCCGCGATGCGGATCTCAGCCTGATGGCCACTCCCGAGCAAAGGGCCTGGATCCGCAAGCGTTTTGCCTATTTCAGAGCCACAAAGCCTTTGCTGTTGGTGGACTTCTGGAATGATGGATGTCTGACAGAAGGGTGTATCGCTGGAGGGAGAAAGTATTTCCATGTCAACGCTCGTGGGGATTTGGAGCCCTGCGTCTTCTGCCATTTTGCTTATGACAACATCAAGGAGAAATCCCTCTTTGAAGCCTTAAATTCTCCACTTTTCCAGGAGATCCGTTCCCGACAGCCTTTTTCGGACAACCTGTTCCTTAACTGCCCCTTAATTGATCATCCTGAGCATGGCAAGGAATTTGCGCTGAAATATGCGAAGTATTTTACCCATCCAGGAGCGGAAGGTTTTTTTACAGACCTCTCTCCGGCCATTGAAGCTTATGCTCAAACCTATCGGCAGATTGCCGAAGCGGACTGGAAAGAGAAGGTGGAGGGTAGCGTGAATCCATCTCTCCCCGACGAGAAAAAGGTTGCAGGTCAACATGGATGAAAGTTACTTTTCCCCATCTTGGGACAATGCACATCTTCTGCAAAGCCATTGCAGAGACCTCAGGAATTCCATATATCGTTCCACCTGAAACCAGCCGTCAGACGCTGACCCTTGGTGTCCAGCAGTCCAACGAATGTATCTGTCTTCCTTTTAAGATCATCCTCGGAAATTTTATCGAGGCCCTGCAGCAGGGTGCAGATACGATTGTGATGGTGGGCAGTGGTCCTCCCTGTCGGTTGGGGCTTTATGACCTTGTCCAGAAGGTGATCCTCGAAGAGATGGGGCTTCACTATCGTTGGCTGACCATCCCTCCCCGACTCACCTGGCAGGCCATCTGGAAGAATTATGAGGAGACAAAGGAACTGAAAAAGGAGCTGAGCCTGAGAAATATCCTCCTCTTTCCTTACGGACTTCGGATGGGATGGAAAAAGATGATGGCCTGCGAAACCCTGGAGAAACTGGCGATGCATGTCAGGCCAAGAGAGGTGGTGAAGGGGGAGACTCAAAGGCGACTCAAGAGGGCTTTAATCCATGTGGATGAGGCGAAAACCCTTCGGACACTCGATCAAGCCTTGGAGGAGGGGAAAAGATTGCTCCAGGGAACAGAACAGGATTTCTCCCGGGTTCCTTTTAAGATTGCCATGGTGGGAGAGCTCTACACGGTGATGGATCCTCACATCAACCGTGGTGTGGAGCAGAAGCTGGGTGAATTGGGAGTTGAGGTGACCCGAAGTTCCTGGTTTTCCACCCATATCCTAAGAAGTTTGAAGTGGAATCAGAAGAGTCAAGATTTGGAGAGGGTCCGGTTTTTCGAAGCCTCGAAGGCTTATCTCGGATATGATGTGGGTGCGGAATGTAACGTTTCAATCGGAGAGGCAATCGTGAGAGCTCAGGAGGGTTACGATGGCGTGGTTCATCTGATGCCTTTTGCCTGTATGCCAGAGACCACAGCCTCTGGGATTCTCACCCGTGTGGGAAAGGACTGGAAGATTCCCATCCTTACCCTTATCCTGGACGAACAGGAGATCGAGGGCCGTATCCAGACCCTGCTGGAAGCTTTTGTGGAGATGTTACAATGGAAGAGAAGGGCACGATAGGCATTCCCAGGGCACTCATGTTCTATCGTTACTTTCCTCTTTGGAAGGTTTTTTTCGAAACCTTAGGATGGAAGGTTATCCTCTCTCATGGGTTAGGTAGGAGAGGGAATCCCCTTTACTTTGAGGACAGTTGTCTTCCCATGAAACTTTTGGTCACTCATGCCCTGACGCTAAAGGATCAAGTCGATTATCTCTTCGTTCCGAGATTGGTCAGCCTGCACCGGAGCTATATCATGTGCCCCAAGTTCCGTGGCGCACCGGATGTGGTTCGTCTCGCTACGGACGAAACCGTGCCCCTCCTCGATGAGGTGGTTGATCTCCGAACGAAGGGACACTCCATGCTGGCGTCCCTTGTCAAGACGGGCGGACGTTTAGGAGCAGACGAGGGAGAATGCAGGCGCGCCTTTCAAAAGGCAGAGGCGTCCTTCTTAACCTTGATGAGGAATTGGGAATTTCGGATCAACCGACTTTCCCTCCAACAGATCTTTGACCCTGAAACACCTTCACCGGCTTCAGAAAGGGAGAAAGCATTCCGAGTTGCCCTTATCGGACATCCCTATAACCTTTACGATCCCGATGTCAACAAAAATCTCCTTTCTCTGACCCGGGCACTTGGGATGTGGATGGTTCCCTCAGAGACGCTCTCAGAAAAAGAGATCGATTCCCATCTGACCGATCTTTCAAAGGAGATCTACTGGTCATCAGGAAGGGAGATCGCTGGGTCCCTGTTTCATTTTCTCTCTGAAGGAGTGGATGGGATCCTCTTTCTCACCTCTTTTAAATGTGGCATCGATGCCCTGCTGCAGGAATTCGTGCGAAGAAAGTTGAAGATAGATGGGGGGTCCACACCTCTTCTCATTCTCTCTTTTGATGAACATTCGGGGAGGGAGGGGGTCGTCACCCGGCTGGAAGCCTTTCGGGATGTGATGGAAGAGAGGAAATCGGATCGTCGGATCGTCAAATCGTCCTAGATGGGGATACGAAAAATCTTAAGACTACCCGACGATATGACTTATAGGGCTACGAGACCATGATGGCGAATTATCTTGGCATTGATGTTGGATCCATAACGACGAAGATGGTCGTGATCAATGAGGACAATACGGTGCTGGCCAAGGTCTATCTCCGCAACAACGGCCGTCCTCTCGAGACGATCCAAGAGGGATTGGAAATCATTTCATCCCAATTGAGCCAGAGGGATTCCATCCATGGAGTGGCGACCACAGGAAGTGCCCGGCATCTGGCGGCTTACCTGGTGGGGGCCGATCTGGTGAAAAACGAGATCACTGCCCATTCCGTCGCCGTGATTGACCTCTTTCCTGAGACGAAGACGATTTTTGAGATTGGAGGGCAGGACTCCAAAGTGATCCTTCTCAGGGAAGGGGTGGTCGTCGATTTTGCAATGAATACGGTCTGTGCAGCAGGAACGGGTTCCTTTCTGGATCAACAGGCCGCACGGCTCGGCATCTCCATCGAGGAATTTGGAAGACTTGCCCTGAAAGCCAGACACCCTGTCCGGGTCGCTGGACGATGCACGGTCTTTGCGGAAACGGATATGATCCATAAACAGCAGATGGGCCATTCCGTGGAGGACATTATCGGAGGCCTCTGCGATTCCCTGGTCAAGAATTATCTGAACAATGTCTGTCGGGGCAAAGAGCTTCTGGCTCCCTTTGTGTTTCAAGGAGGAGTGGCGGCGAATCATGGAATCCGGAAAGCCCTGGAAAGAGAGCTGAATGCAGCGTTGTTCATTCCCGAACATTTCGGTCTGATGGGTGCCATTGGTGCGGCTAAATTGGTTCAGAGAGGAAAGCCTCTCCAAACCCGCTTCAAAGGATTTGAACTTTCCCGGAAATCATGTATGACACGGGGATTCGAGTGTCATGAATGTGGAAATCAATGCGAGGTCGTAGAGCTCCTTGTGGATGAGCAGGTGGTGGCCTGCTGGGGTGACCTCTGCGAACGTTACCGCCGTCCTCCTCAAGGACCATCTGATTTGTTAAGACGATGAAGATCCTTCTTATTCATCCCCCTCCATCAGGAACACTTCGAGCCACCGGCGTTCTCTTTCCGCCTCTGGGAATTCTTTATCTGGCAGGATACATGGAGAGAGAGGGATATCCTGTTGAGGTCCGGGACTTAGCCATTAAGAGGAACCGAAGGGATCTCGATTTTAAGCGGTATGATATCGTCGGTATTTCAACCGATACCACTCGCCACCGCCAAGCCCTAAAATTAGCGGCCTTGGCGAAGCGGTGTGGATGCACTGTGGTGATGGGAGGCCCTCATCCAGGTTATGTGAATCAAGAGATTCTTTCAACCTTAAAGGTCGATTTTATCGTCCACGGAGAGGGGGAGGTCACCTTTGCAGAGTTAGTCCATGCCTTAAATAAAAAGGATGGAGATCTTCGCTCTGTCCAAGGGATCAGTTTTCTACATCGAGGTCAATTGGTCAAAACCCCTGATCGACCTTTTATTGAGGATCTGGATCAACTCCCCTTACCCGCCCGGCACCTCATCAATATGGACGATTATCGAAGAACCCGCTTGGGAGACCGGGAAATTACCCCATTAATCACCAGCCGGGGCTGTCCATACCGTTGCACTTTCTGTGCCTCCTCCCAATTCTGGGGAACGAAGGTGAGGTTGAGAAGCGTGGGAGCCGTTTTGCATGAGCTGGAAGAGCTGAACCGACGATATCACTTCAATGCCGTCGCCTTTTTAGACGATACCTTCAACCTCTTTCCCAAGAGAGTCATTGAACTCTGTCGGGGGATGGTTGAGCGGAAACTTGACCTCTGGTGGTGGTGCTTATCCCGCGCCGACCTCCTGATCCGAAACGAGGAGATGGTTCAAGAGATGGTTCGGGCAGGTGCCAAATCGATCTTCATCGGCGTCGAATCTTCTCATCCGAAGACACTTCAAACCTTTCATAAAGGAATGAGCGTGGAAGATACGATCCAAACCGTAGCCATGCTCAAAAAGAATGGTTTGGAGATACATGCCTCTTATATCCTCGGTGGCCTTGAAGAGAAATCGGAACAGATTCATGAGACGATTCGCTTCGCAAAAGAACTGGATACCAACGTGGCTCAGTTCTCCATTCTCACCCCTTATCCGGGTACGGCCATCTACGAGCAGGTGAAGGACCGAATCTTTAAGTGGAGGGCTCCCTGGGCCTTCTTTGATATGCAGCATCTGGTCTTTAAGCACGACCATCTTTCCTTTGTCCGATTGGAATGGTATCTCTTAAAAGCCCACCTCCTCTACTACACCCGATCTCGAAGAGCGATCCGGGATATCTGGAATCATATCAAAAAACATCGTTTGGGTTTCCGAACGCTCCTGCGGTTTTTAAGAGACTATTTTGGAGGCTGATATGTCAGGACGTTCCCCCCGCAGCCTCAATCGTTTTATTTACCTTTTTCTCTTTCAATTCTGTTCCACCCTCCTTCCGAGGCCGATCCAGAAATTCTTTACGGTTGTCATAGGAGATTTTTTCTATCTCCTGATGCCAAAGACGAGGCGAGCGGTCCGAAACAATATCGAAGGGGTGGGTCGGGGGAGATGGTCGAAGAGCAAGATGGAGGTGTTGACCCGAAAGACCTTTCAGAACTATGGGCAGTATTTATTGGACTATATGGTGATGCATCGGCTCCAACCGTCCAACAAGCATCGGTGGGTAAGCGAAGAAGTGGGAGACCATTATATGATGGAAACCCTGGAGAGGGGAAAAGGGGTCATCTGTGTCACCCCTCACCTCGGAAACTGGGAGATGGGCGGATTGCTCTTCTCCTTCAGAGGCGGAAGGCTCAATGTGCTCACCCTGGATGAGCGAGATCAGGATACCAAATCATTCCGCGAAGAGATGCGAAGAAGAAGGGGCATTCGGAATATTTATATTGACCCGCAGGATGATTCTCCGATGGCAGCGATCGAGGCGGTCAGGGCATTGCGCGAGAATGAGATTGTGGCTATGTTAGGCGATCGCGTTGAAACTCAAAAGACGATGGATTTCGAATTCTTCGGGAGAAAGACGCCTTTTCCCATCGGGGTGGCCATCCTTGCCATGGCCACAGGTGCTCCGGTTCTTCCTGTCTTTGTGGTGATGGATAAGGACCGGAAGTATAAGGGGATCATCGAGGCTCCCATCTCTTTTGATGCCCATTCAAGAGAAAGCCGGGAGATGGTCATTCGAAAAGGGATGACCCAATTGATCAAAAAGTTCGAGGCCTATATCGAAAAATATCCAGATCAATGGTATAATTTTTATTCTTTCTGGAAAGATAAAAATACATCCAGCCTGAAGGGTTAAGTGACCCCTTCAGCAGACGTGGGCATTCATAGCTCATGGCTTTCGCCATGAGGATCCTATTCCCTGGAAGAGGAGACACATGACTGAGGTGAACAACGAACTGATCGAGAAGCTCAAACAGTTGATCATTACGAGATTGAAACTTGCAGATTTCACACCGGAGATGATCGATCCTGATGCTCCTTTGTTTGGCGAAGGGCTTGGCCTGGATTCCATTGATGCCCTGGAACTTGTGCTGGGTTTGGAGAAAGAGTTTGGGGTCATCATCCCGGATGCAGAAGTGGGAAAGAAGGTATTTCAGTCTGTCAGGACAATGGCTCAATTTGTGGTGGATCAGCAAGGGAGAACCTGATGGGAAGAAAGGCTTTCTGTTTTCCCGGTCAACTTCAGGAGAAGCCGATTCTCCCTCCAGACCATTTTTTGAGGAAAGACCCTTCTGCTGAAAGATGGCTGGAAAAGGCTTCCCTTCATACTTCCTTTGATCTTTATTCTTTCTCGATGAAAGGAGAAGAGGCCGGATGGAATTTGAAACTCCAGATGGCTACCTATCTCCTGTCCATGGTTCACTTCTACCGTCTCCGATCTCACGGGTGGGAACCGGATGTGATCGCAGAACATAGCATGGGGATTTATGCCGCTTTAGCTGCTTCCGGAGCGATCACCTTTGAAGAGGGGTTGTGGATGACAGAGGCGATTGGAAGGTTGCTTGAGAGAGAGGGAACCCTTTCCAAAGGAGCGATGGCGAGTCTGGTGGGACTTCCCTTGAGCGACATTCGCCACCTTCAACAGGAGCTGAATGGACTTGGCCTCTTCATTGCGAATTACAATGGCTCAAAGCATTTTGTCCTGTCCGGCAAGGTGGAGGCGATTGAACAGGCCATCTCCCTTGCTCTGTCCAGGAAAGCGATTTCGGCAACGCGTCTTACCTTTCACGTGGCTCTTCACTCTCCTCTTCTCGCTTCTCTCCAAGAGGAGATCGCACATCTCTTGGAAGCCATCGTTTTTCGTCCCCCTCAATATCCCATCCTCAATCACTGGACGGTCCGACCCTTAAAGAGGGAGGAGATGAAAAACTTTCTTGCCCAGGAGATCGCACAGCCCGTCTATTGGGATCAATGTGTGGAGAGGTTGATCCAGGAAGGGGTCAACCAATTCATCGAAGTAGGGCACGGCAATACCTTGACCAAATTGATTCGATGGATTGATCGACAGGTGGAGGCTTTTTCGACAGGGGATCGCTTCCAAGAGGGGTTCGAGAATGAAATACCATGAGACACCCATTCAGGTTCGATTCTTTGAAGTGGACCTTTATGGGGTGGTCTGGCACGGTCATTATGTGGGCTGGTTTGAGGTGGGGCGAAACGAATTGACAGAGCGATTCGGGATGAGCCCTCTACAACTCAAAGAAAGGAACCTGTTGGCTCCGGTGGTGGAACTGAATTGTGAATATAAATCTCCAGCCACCTTTGGCGAGAAACTTCTCATTCAGACCACGATGGAGAGGTGCGAGGTGGCAAAATTGATCTTTCACTATCGTGTTCTTTCACCAGCCCAGGAAAAGGTGCTTGCCACGGGCTCCACCACCCATGTCCTGACCGATCTTCAGGGGACTCTGCTTTATCGCATTCCTTCTGACATTCTTGAGAAGATCGAAGCGATGAGGAAATATTTGGAGGTTTGAAGGGTCTTTCGGGATCGTGAGTTCCCTGGCCCGTCCTGTCATCGAGGGTGAGTCATTTTGCCTCTGATGCCTGGAATCTGAAAGGTTATGAAGGTTCTTCTCATAGATCCTCCCCATCGGCTCTTTCCTGGCCTTCGGATGTGGGCCCCTTCGTTCGGCCTTCTCCAGTTGGCCGCCTACCTTGAAGGGGAAGGGTTTGAGGTTCAGATTATAGATGCCACGGCTCTTCATCATTCCTGGAGCGATTTAACCTCCCTCGTGGCTTCGTCAGAGGCAGAGGTGATCGGGATCACCTGCTCTGCCACCTGCCTCTCGCCTGAAGCGCTTCAGACCATCCATCTCTGTCGAAAGCTTCTGCCCGATTCCCTCATCGTGGCCGGTGGAAGCCATTTTACATTGATGGCCGATCCCATTTTAAGAGAGATGAAAGAGCTGGATTATATTGTGCTGGGAGAAGGGGAGATCGCCTTTTCGCAGCTCCTCAAAGCATGGTCTGATGGTAGAGATGGCAAAGAGGTCAAAGGAGTTGCCTATCGAGACGATGGAGAGGTCATTCAGACTCCCCGGCCACCCATCATCCCAAACCTGGATACGTTACCTTTTCCCGCTTATCATCTCATCGATCTGGAACGGGAGGCTTATTACTGGCACGGGATGGGAAAGAGGGCTTTCGGTCTTTCCACCAGCCGTGGTTGTGGGGACCATTGCACTTACTGTTCGGAGTCCCGTTTCTGGCAAGGGGTCTGGAGAGGCCGGAGCGGTCAGAAGGTGGTGGAGGAGATCGCCTATCTTTACCACCGTTACGGAAAGCGACTCTTTATCTTTAATGAGAATACCTTTAACTGGAGTCGGCGAAGGATGGAGGAGTTTCTGGAGGCATTAGGAAGATCAAATCTGCGCATTCACTTCTGGTTCCAATCACGCATCAAAGATATCCTTCGCGATGAGGATCTCATGCCTGAAATGAAGCGACTGGGCCTCTATGAAGTGATGCTTGGCATTGAGAGCATCCATCCTGATGTCCTCAACCGGTACGAGAAACAGCAGTCGCGGGAGATGGCACAAAGGGCCATCGATATTCTAAAGAAGCATGATATTATGGTGATGGCCAATGTCATGTTCGGAGACTGGGACGACTCAGAGGAAACGCTTGAAGAGATCTTTCAATTCGTCAAAAAGCAGAGCGATTTTCTCATTCTTACCATGACGACTCCCCTTCCCGGAACGAGATATTATGAGGAGGCGGAACGATTAGGAAGGATCCGGGAAAAGGATTTTGGAAAGTATGACTTCATGCATCCTGTGATGGATACGAAGTTTTTATCTGCAGAAGAAGTCCAGCGGCTCCATCAAGCCTATCTGAAAAAGTACTATACTCAGCCGCGTATCCTTTGGGGAGCTTTCTTCAACCCGAACCCCTTCAAGCGAATGGCTTACCGCCTCATCTTGAGATACGTCTGGGAGAATGCGACGAAGCGACCCTGGAGGCAGCCGAATTTAGAGTGATGATGAACAGTGGACGATGGACAATGAACGATGAACCATCGAGATCATTTTTTTGATTCACTATTGGGAGAGGAAAGATTTTGAATTCCCAATCCCATATCCAAAATCCGCAATCGAAAAAGGTTCTCCTCATTTTTCCCAGGGAGAAAGGGGTGAAGTATTCGAATGATACCCTTTATCCTTTTCCCATGCTGGGACTCACCCTGCTGGCGGCACAGTTTCCCAGGCATTATGAGGTGAAGATCATCAATGAGGCCATCGAAAAAGTCCATTTTGACAGCAAGGTCGATCTGGTCGGGATTACTGCCCTGACCTGTGTTGCCAAAAGGGCTTATGAAGTAGCCGACCAATTTCGCCAGAGAGGGGTGAAGGTGATTTTAGGGGGAGTCCATCCCAGCCTCCTCCCTGAGGAAGCGAAGGAGCATGCCGATTCGGTTTTTATCGGAGAGGCAGAGGGCTTGCTCGATGTGGTGTTGAAAGATTTTGAGGAAGGGAATCTTAAGCCTTTCTATAAAAACCGAAATTGGTCAGACCTCCAAAAGATGCCTCTTGCCAGAAGGGATCTCTTGAGCCGGCGTTACAGCCCTTTTTTCAAGGCGATTGAAACCACCCGGGGCTGCCCTCACCGGTGTGATTTTTGCTCTGTGCCGGTCATCAATGGAAGACGTTATCGAACACGGCCTCTGGAGGAGATTGATCGAGAGATATCGACCATTATCCGTAAAAAGGGGGAATATCTGTTTATTACCGATGACAATATCATCGCTCGGGAGGATTATGCACTCGGGCTGTTTGCCATTTTTAAACGACATGGGGTGAAGTGGATGGCTTTTTCCACGATTAAAATTGCTGAAAAAGAAACGCTCCTTCAAAAGGCTCAAGAGAGTGGATGCGTCTCTCTTTTTATCGGGTTTGAATCCTTGACCCAGTCCAATCTGGACAATGTTTCAAAACAATTTGTCGATGTTCAAGAGCTTGTCCATCGCATCCAAACCATTCAGAGACATGGCATCGGGATTCACGGGTCCTTCATCTTTGGCTTCGATGGGGATGACCCCACGGTCTTTAAAAAGACGGTCGATTTTGTCCAGAGGCATTGTATCGAAATTCCCTCTTTTTCTGTGCTCACCCCTTTTCCGGGCACGCAACTCCGAAAGCGCCTGGAGGAGGAAGGTAGGATCTTCGATCATAACTGGTCTCATTACGATATGAGCCATGTCGTCTTCCAGCCCAGAGGGATGAGTGTTCGCCAACTTCAGGAGGGATATCTCTGGGCACAGAAATATATCTGTGCCCCCCGATCGATTTTGAAGCGCCTTCTCTGGGGGCCCCGAAATCACTTCTTCTATTTTCTGATATCCAACTTTGCCCTTCGCGGCGCCCAGATGGAAGTGATCCGAAGAATCAAACATGAAAAAATCTCAATGCCCCCATCCCAATAACCAGATCATCACCCATGTTTCAAACACCGATCAACGGATAAGATGATTTTGTTTAAATTGATGGATGGATGATGGGAGCCTATTGGATGTTTGAAATTGGGTGATTGGAATTGAAATAATGAACATTCTTCTCATCTCCGTCAATCGTGAGCGCATGCCCGCACCGGTCTTTCCTTTAGGATTGGCTTATATTGCTGCAGGATTGAGAAAGGCAGGCCATAGCATTGAGGTGGTGGATCTTTGCTTTTCTCAAAACGGATTGGTTCCCCTCCAGGAAGTCTTGATGCGGTTCAGGCCTGACCTGATTGGGCTTTCTCTGAGAAATTTAGACAACCTGACCTATCCGTCTCCCATTTCTTACCTGAAGGAAGTGGAAGAGGTGATTTCCATCTGTCGAACCTTCTCCCAAGCGATCCTGGTGATCGGCGGCTCCGGTTTTTCCTTAGCCCCCTGGGAGCTCCTCCAACATCTGAAGGTGGATGTCGGAATCGTGGGAGAGGGAGAAGAGGTTCTGTTGACTTTGATCCATTCCATCGAAAACCATCTCCCTATCTCACCTTCTCCTCACCTCCTTCTCAGAGGACATCCCGCTCCTCCTCTGATGAAGGGAGCACAGGTCTCTTTCATCTCAACCCCTGATCGGACCTTCTTCGAAAGACGACGTTACCTGGAGGAAGGGGGGATGTTAAACCTTCAGACCAAACGGGGCTGTCCTTTCTCATGTATCTACTGCACCTATCCTCTCCTGGAAGGAACGAAAGTCAGATTACGGGAGGTGGAAGAGGTGGTTGAAGAAATGGAACGTCTGACCCAGGAGGAGCAAACCGACTACATCTACTTTGTGGATGACATCTTCAACTTTCCGGCACCTTTTGCCGAAGCGCTCTGCCGCAGGATGATTGAGAAAAAGATAAAGGTCCGGTGGAGTGCCTTTGTCCACCCCGGTTTCTTATCGGAAGATCTCTTAAAATGGATGAAAGAGGCGGGATGTGAAGGCGTCGAGTTTGGAACCGACTCTGGGTCAGATCGGATGTTGAAGCATTACAGAAAATCCTTCACCCGGGAAGAGGTGATTCAGGCTTCACGGCTCTGTTCCAAACTCAATATGAACCATTGCCACTATCTTCTGTTTGGTGGGCCTGGAGAAGATGAGGAGACGATCGAAGACTCTTTTGGCACCATGGATCAGCTCGATCCGACTGCGGTCATTGCGATGATTGGAATCCGGATTTATCCAGGGACGGAGCTGGAACGTCTCTCGATCTCCGAGGGGATTCTTCCGAAAGAGGCCAATCTCATCTATCCCCATTTCTATGTTTCTCCCAGGCTGAGAGGACGGATAGAAGAGATCATTCGTGAAAAAGCTCTGGCACGGAGGCAGTGGATTGTTCCAGGACTGGAGATCAACCTGTCTCAGACCTTGATGGAGCAGATCAGGAGATTTGGAATTCGTGGTCCCCTTTGGGAACTGGTGGGAAGGATGAAGCGTCCAAGGATAAAACCTTTAAAAAGTGAACTAAAGTGACTAAAGTGCCGAGTGAATTAAAGTTCATGAAAACCAACTTTAGGCACTTTAGGCACTTGATCGGAGGAAAACTATGCTACTCAAAGACAAGGTGACCATTGTCACGGGTGGAACCAGAGGGATCGGGAGGGCCATCTCTCTTCTTTTTGCTGAGGAGGGGGCAAGGGTGGTGGCCAATTTTTCAAAGGATGTGTCTGCGGCAGAGGACCTGATCAGTCATGCCCAATCCAAAAAACTTACCCTGGGGCTTTTTAAAGCCGACGTGACCCAGTTCGATCAGGTGAGGGAGATGGTCGAGGTGGTCTTCGCAGAATATGGTCGCATTGATGTCCTGGTCAACAATGTGGGACTGATCCGGGATAACTTTCTCATGCTCATGAGCGATGAGGATTGGGAGGCTTTGATGAAAGCCAATCTCAGTAGCCTCTTCTACTGTTGTAAAGCGGTCATCCGGAAGATGATTCCCGAAAAAAAGGGAAAGATCATAAACATCTCTTCCGTGAGTGGCATCATTGGAACCTCCGGCCAGACCAATTATGCTGCCACCAAAGGAGGAATGATCAGTTTCACCAAATCTCTTGCGAGGGAATTGGGTCCTTTTAATATCCATGTGAATGCAGTGGCGCCGGGGCTGATCGAATCGGACCTCATTTCAAAAATGCCCAAGGAGAGAGTGGAAGCCATCATTCGATCCACCAGCCTGGGCAGGATGGGAAAGCCTGAAGAAGTGGCACAGGCCGTCCTCTTTCTCGCTTCGGATCGGTCGAATTACGTGACCGGTCAGACCCTCATTGTGGACGGCGGCATTGTTTAATGGTTTAAAGAACAAAAAAGATGGGGCGATGGGTGAAGGATGAACACCGCCCCCTCTTTATTGTTTTGCCCTTGCCAATTGGTTTAAGCGTGTTTGAGAGCCTCCAGAACGAGGTTTGGCGTGAGAGGGATACGTCGTATCCGGACGCCAGTGGCATTGAAAAAGGCGTTGGCAACCGCAGGGGCTAAGGCTGGAATGCCCAGCTCGCCGATCCCGCCAATCTTATCGGTACTCTTAACGATGTGAACCTCGATCTCCGGTACCTCACTCATACGGATGAGGGGGTAGCGGTGAAAGTTTACTGAGGAGACGGCTCCCTTTTCAAATTTCACTTCTTCCATCAAGGCTGTGCTGAGGGCCATGATGGTCCCTCCTTCAATCTGCTCCACGAGTGGACCAGGGTTGACGACGGGCCCGCAATCGACAGCCGACACTACCTTATGCACCCTAATCTTACCCGTTTTCTCATCGACGGAGAGATCGACAACATCCGCAACCCAGGTTCCGAAACAAGCGTGCTGGGCAATCCCCCGGCCCATCCCCTTTGGAACCGGTTTACCCCATCCGGCTTTTTCCGCTACCGTCTGGAGCACGCGGGTCGCCCGCTTGTTATTTTTTAAAGCCTGCAGCCGAAACTCAAGCGGGTCCTTTCCTGCGGCATGAGCCAGTTCATCGATGAAACATTCATTGGCATAGGCATTGGGCCCATTCTGGACCGCCCGCCAGGGAAAACAGAGAATGGGAAGATCCGTGATGAAGAATTCAATATATAGGTTCGGTATCTCATACTGGATACTGTCATTCCAGTGGGGAGAATTCGGGTTCCAGAGTCCCCACAAGCAATAAGGATCGATTCCGCCCTGAACGGCCTTGGGATTGATATCTTTCAGGATCGAGACCGAGGCAACTTTATGGGACCAACCGGTCAGTTGTCCCTGAGCGTCAAGGCCGGCCTGAATCCGGTGCATCATGGGGGCCCGGAACCTGTCGTGAATGATATCGTCCTCTCTGGTCCACATCACTTTGACCGGTTTCTTGACCTCTTTTGAGATCATCACTGCCTCTGGCACAAAATTGGTGAACCCCCGCCTCCCCAGGCCGCAGCCAAGAAAGGTCGTATGGATATGGATCTTTTCCGGTGGTAACTTCGTTATCCCTGCAGCCATCCCTTTGCTGGCGGTCTGATTTTGAGTGGGAGTCCAGACATCGCAACGATCCTCCTGGACATAGGCTGTCGTGTTCATGGGTTCCATGGTGGCATGGGCCACGGAGGGAATATAGTAAGTGGCCTCAACTTTTTTCGCAGCCTCACTGAGCGCCTTTTTAACATCTCCGGCCTCATGAACTTTGGCTCCCTGTTTATCGAGGTCGGAGAGCATCAGCTTTTCGATATAAGCATTGTCCATGTCGGGATGGGTTCCTTTATCCCACTTTACCTTCAAGGCCTCTCTGCCCCAAAGGGCCGCCTGGGTAGAGGTCGCGCAGACTGCAATCCCCTGGGGGATCTGCATGACCCTGACCACCCCCTTGACCTGCTCGGCTGCCTTCTGGTCGAATGAAACGGGCTTTGCACCATAGGCAGGAGGTCGCGCAATCACTGCATAGAGAAGATCTTTCATCGTCACATCCAGACCGTAAATGGCTTTGCCGCTTACCTTGTCCGGGACATCGATACGGGGCATGGGTTTGCCCATATATCTGAACTCTTCTTCTTTCTTTAAAGGAGGATCTTTGGGAACTTCTAATCCGGCCGCCTTTTCACAGAGCTGGCCATAGGTGAGCGTTCGTTTACTCTTTTCATGCTTCACCGTTCCAAGGACGGCCTTGCATTCACTTTCTGGAACTTTCCAGGTTTCGGCAGCAGCTTTGATGAGCATCACCCGGGCAGCCGCCCCTGCTTTTCGCAAGGGTTCATAGAACCCCCTCATACTTGCACTCCCCACCGTGATCTGGGCTCCGAGGACAGGGTTTTTCAATGCGTCTGACGCAGGACCCTGTTTGATCTTAACCTGCTTCCAGTCAGCCTCGAGTTCATCGGCCAGAATCATGGATTGAGAGGTCAGGACTCCCTGTCCCATTTCAGAATTCCCGATGTAGATCGTCACCCGGTTGTCAAAGGTAATGTGAAGCCATACATTCGGGTTGAAGGTCTTCAGGTCTTTCTTTTCAGATGCATTGAGAATGGTGTAACCAAAAGGGGTCACCGAAACGGCAAGGGTGAACCCTGTCATTTTTAGAAAGGAACGTCTGGAGAGGACTGTCTTCATCATTTCTTGCCCTCCTTTCTCATGGTCTTCACAGCGGTTCGAATCCCCTGTTTGATGCGTGGATAGGTTCCACATCGACAGATCACATCATCCATCTCAGCGATGATTTCATCTGCGGTTGGAGTGGGTTTCTGGTTCAGAAGGGCAGCGACCTGCATGATCACCCCAGGCTGACAAAAACCACATTGGGGAACCTGCTCCTTTATCCATGCCTTTTTGACCGGATGATTCTCAGGTAACCCTTCGATGGTGGTGATCTTCTTCTTTTCAACCTCTCCTACGGTGAGTGTGCAGGATCTCATTGCCTTCCCATTGACATGAACCGTGCAGGCTCCACATTCTCCGATGCCACACGAATATTTGGTTCCTGTCAGTTTCAAATGATCCCTGAGCACCCAGAGCAAGGTTTCATCCTTTGAAACATCTAACTGATAAACTTTCCCATTCACATGTAGTGAGACCATAATACCCTCCTTTCCTTTTTCGTGATTGAACTCTAAGACGGATAGAGATCACCTCCTTTTATTTGGGTTGTTTAGCGACTGAGGACTTTTTAAAAAGAGAAGAATTTAAACAGGTCAAAAGAAGCAGTCATCCTCCCCGTGAGGCACAAGAAAGGATCCTCTTTCCTCTTTTTGAAAATGAAGTTTAAGGAAATAACGAAGAGAAGTCAACAAAATATTTTATGCTTCTGAAGACCTGGGTTTTTCCTGTCAAGGGTTGTCAATCTTTGGCTCCCTTGCGGGTTTCGATTCGAAAATATTATAGATAAATCGATCCAATGAAATCGAAGCGAGTGGTCATTACAGGATTGGGCATCTTTTGCTCCGTGGGTAAGAGCGTGGAGGAATTTACTCAATCCCTCAGAGAAGGACGCTCAGGGATTGGACCGATCACCCTCTTTGATACCTCTAAATATCCCTCAAAGATTGGAGCGGAAATCAGGGATTATCGTCCGGATCAATATTTTGGGAAGAGAGAACTAAAGAGGATTTCCAGAACAGATCAATTGGGTCTGATCGCGGCGGAAGAGGCTGTGAGAAGCTCCCGAGTGGATTCCTATGCTTCAGAAGAAGTAGGAGTGATTCTTGGCGCCGGAGCAGGAGGCATGCTTGAAGGGGAAACCTACCACCGGGGGATTCTCACCAAAGGGAAATCCGCTCCCTCTCTCATTCTCCCTTTCATCCCGAGTTTTACAACGAGTCGCATTGCAGAACGATTCGGATTTTCAGGACCACAAGGGACGATCACCACAGCCTGTAGTTCTTCCGCCACTTCCATTGGCTACGGAGCTGACCTCATCAAGATGGGAAGAGTGAAAGCAGTCCTCTGTGGAGGAAGTGAGGCGTTGAGCGAACTCACTTTTGGGGGATTCAATTCCCTGAAGGCGATGGACGTCTCTCACTGCAAGCCTTTCGACAAAAGAAGGGCTGGAATGTCTTTGGGTGAAGGGGCAGCTATCCTTGTTCTGGAAGAGGAGGAAGAAGCCCTAAAGAGAGGGGCAAGGATCTATGCGGAATTCTCCGGGTATGGGATTGGGGGGGAAGCCTATCACATCACAGCCCCTGAGCCCGGTGGCAACATACAGGCTTGGGTGATGGAGCAGGCTTTGAAAGAAGGCGGCTTATTAAAGGATCAAGTCGATTATATTAATGCCCACGGAACAGGTACCCCCCTCAACGACAAGGTGGAATCCCTTGCTATCAAAAAAATATTTCAGGAGAAAGCCTTTGCGATTCCTGTGAGTTCGATCAAATCCATGGTAGGCCATTGTCTGGGATCTGCTGGTGCCATCGAGGCAGTGGCATCCATCCTTTCCATCATGTATCATTTTGTCCCTCCAACGGTCCATCACCAGCAGGGGGACGAGGAGTGCAACCTCGATTATGTTCCTCAGATCTCACGGGATTTGGAAGTGAGGGTGGTTCTTTCGAATTCATTTGCTTTTGGAGGAAATTGCACCAGTTTGGCTTTTCGTCAATATGAACCAGAGAGAAGGGAAACGAAATGAAAGGGCAAAAAATCGAATATACGGCGGAGGGCCATCTGATGGTCCCTGATTCTCCGATCATCCCTTATATCGAAGGGGATGGGGTGGGACCGGATATCTGGAGGGCATCCGTTCGGGTCTTTGATGCCGCTGTGAAACGGTGCTATGGAGGAAAGAGAAAGATTGACTGGCTGGAAGTTTATGCCGGGGAAAAGGCTTTTCGATTGAAAGGAGAATGGGCTCCTGAAGAGACGATCGAAACGATCCGGGAACATAAGGTTGGGATCAAAGGCCCTCTTACCACCCCTGTGGGCGGAGAGTTCCGGAGCATCAATGTCCTGCTCCGCCAGAGACTCGATCTCTATTCCTGCATTCGGCCAGTGAAATATATTCCTGGGACTCCCAGTCCGATGAAGCACCCCGAGAAGGTGGACATGGTCGTATTTCGAGAGAATACGGAAGATGTCTATGCCGGTATTGAATATCGA
>FWPV01002444.1_pt1 | contig 45110 bp, 35 predicted proteins | sample 2228371 | NCBI WGS metagenome assembly FWPV01 (sample SAMEA103939776, study PRJEB20133) | metagenome
GAGGGGGCCAGGGATTATCTGGTCCCCAGTCGGCTCAACCCGGGGCATTTTTACGCGCTACCTCAATCCCCGCAGCTCTTTAAGCAAATCCTAATGATCTCCGGCTTTGACCGGTACTTCCAGATCGTCCGTTGCTTTAGGGATGAGGATCTCCGATCAGACCGCCAACCCGAATTTACCCAGATCGATGTGGAGATGTCATTTGTCACCGTGGAGGATATCCAGAGAACGATGGAAGGTCTGATGGTCCATATCTTCAAGACGATCTTAGGAGTTGAGTTGGAAACCCCATTTCCCCATCTGACATACGAAGAGGCGATGGACCGCTATGGGGTCGATAAACCGGACATTCGTTTTGGGATGGAACTCCGGAACGTGACCGATCTCTTGAAGCGCTCTTCGTTTCGGATTTTTGAGGAGGCCATTGGGCGAGGCGAGGTGATCAAGGCCCTCAATGTCAAGGGAGGCAGTTCGTTCTCCCGTCGGGAGATCGATGACCTCAACCCCGTTGTCTCCCCTTACGGGGCCAAGGGCTTGATCTCTGCGAAGGTGGGTCGAAATGGGTGGCAATCCATCCTCCAGAATTCGATCGGAGAGAAAGAGCGGAAGGAGTTGGAGCAGATCCTTGTGGCAGAGGAAAACGATCTTCTTCTCTTCATGGCAGGACCTTTGAGGGTGGTCAATCAGTCGATGGCGAACCTCCGTCTTCACCTTGGCCGGAAGCTTGGGCTCATCCCCTCTGACGTCTATCGATTCGTATGGATCTTGGACTTCCCGCTTCTGGAGTACGATGAAACAGAAAAACGTTTCGTGGCGGTTCACCACCCCTTCACCGCCCCGAAAGATGAAGACATCGAGAAATTGGAGGAACATCCGGAGCAGGTGAAAGCCAAGGCCTATGATCTTGTCTTGAACGGGGCTGAGATCGGTGGCGGGAGCATCCGGAACCACTTGAGTGAAGTCCAGTCTCTCGTCTTCAGAAAGTTGGGCATGAACGAGGAAGAGGCGAAGGAACGGTTCGGATTTTTGCTGGAAGCCCTGCAGTACGGAACGCCGCCCCACGGAGGGATTGCCTTCGGATTCGATCGACTCATCATGATTCTGAGTCATTCGGAGTCGATCCGAGATGTGATCGCTTTCCCGAAAACCCAGAAGGCAACGGACCTCATGACAGAGGCACCTTCAAAGGTGGATCCGAAACAGCTCGAGGAACTGTTCATCAAGTTAAGAGTCTGAGTTCCTCTCCTCGGGGGAGAAGGAAAGCAAGAGGAAAGGAGAGAGAATGGTCATCACGAGGAAGAAGAAGCCCTTCCAGGGACGATCCGCTGTTGAGCAATATCCTTTGCTCGACGTCCAAGAGCCAAACTTGTACCGGAACATCTTTCCCTACGAAGAGGTCTGCCGGGTGGAATTCGACAACAAGTTCGTCTTCATCGATCCTCCCGACGAAATCTTCATCACCGATACCACCTTTCGGGATGGTCAGCAGGCCAGGCCGCCCTACACGGTGGAGCAGATCGTCACGCTCTATGAGATGCTCCATCGTTTGGGAGGCCCCCACGGAGTCATTCGGCAGTGCGAATTCTTCATTTATAGCGAAAAGGATAAGGAAGCGGTTCGGAGATGCCAGGAGAAAAACTATCGCTACCCTGAAATCACGGGATGGATTCGTGCAGACAGGGAGGACTTCCAACTGGTGAAGGAGATGGGGTTGAAGGAGACCGGGATCCTCACCTCCGTTTCGGATTATCACATCTTTCTCAAGCTGAAGAAGAACAGGAGGGTGGTATTACGGGAGTATCTTTCCATCGTGGCGAGAGCTCTCGATCTCGGCATTATTCCACGTTGCCACTTTGAGGACGTGACGCGAGCGGACATCTACGGATTCTGTGTCCCTCTGGCACAGGATCTCATGCGCCTCTCGGAGGAGTCCAAACTTCCTGTCAAGATCAGGCTCTGCGATACCCTGGGATTCGGGGTCCCTTATTCGGGAGCGGCTCTTCCGCGCTCGGTCCCCAAGATCATCCGCGCAATGATCGATGATGCCGGGGTTCCTTCCGAATACCTGGAATGGCATGGCCACAACGATTTTCACAAAGGGTTCATCAATGCAACGACCGCTTGGCTTTACGGGTGCGCGGCGGCAAATGGGACGCTTCTCGGTTTCGGCGAGAGGACAGGAAACCCTCCTATTGAGGGGCTGGTCATCGAATACATGAGCCTGATGGGCCATGACAATGGTGTCGATCCCACCGTGATTACGGAGATTCGAAATTACTTAGAGCGGGTCGTGGGTGTCCACATCCCGGCGAATATGCCCTTCGTGGGATCTAATTTCAATGCCACGAGCGCTGGGATCCATGCAGACGGGATTTTAAAGAATGAGGAGATCTACAATATCTTCAACACAGCTAAGATTCTCAACCGACCGATCTCTATCTCGGTGAACGATAAGTCGGGGTTGGCGGGCATTGCCCAATGGATCAACTCGCACTTCGCCTTAACCGGAAAGGATCGGGTTGAGAAGACCCATCCGGGGGTGGCGAAGATCAACAAATGGGTGGCCAAGCAGTATGAGGAGGGGCGAGTCACGACCATCTCGGACCAGGAGATGGAGAAGGTGGTGCGAAAGTATCTGCCGGAGTATTTTGTCTCAGAATTCGATAGGCTCAAGGCAAGGGCCTATGAGATGGCTGCTCATATCGTGGAGAGGGTGATCGAGAAGCCAGAGCTGAAATCGATGGATCCGAAAGAGATCGAGCCGATTCTTCAATCTCTCTTGGACGAGTACCCGTACCTACAGTATGTCTACGTAGTAAATGTTCACGGAGTAAAGATTACACGGACGATTGTTCAGCCCATCGATCGGTCCAAGTACGAAAATATTCCGGAGGGGGAGAACTACTCCAACCGTCCGTGGTTCATCGAACCCTTGAAGGACGGAAAGATCCACGTGACCAATCCGTATTCTTCAAAACATACGGGGGTTCTCTGCATCACCGTTTCGGGACCCATTCGGGACGAGTCGGGGGAGATCAAAGGGATCCTGGGTCTCGATATCCGGTTTGAAGACCTTACGAGAAGCGAGGAAGAATAGATCTTGTGATCCTGACCGAGACCTTGCTGAAGGCACGCAAGTTTTTTCCGAAGAAAGAGGCGATCGTTTGCAGAGGCGAGCGGTGGACCTACGAGGCCTTCTACGATCGCATAAACCGACTCTCCAACGGTTTGAGAGGGTGGGGGGTGGGAAAGGGCGATCGGGTGGCGATCCTTCATCCGAATTGCCACAGTTTCTTGGAGGCATATTATGCGATTGCTCAGATGGGAGCGATCTCCGTGCCCATCAACACCCGCCTTTCCCCAGGCGAGATCGGCTTCATTCTTCAGGATTCGGAATCTAAGGTGCTGATCGCGGACCCCGTCTTTTCGGAAAAAATAGATGCCATCAGGGGAGGGCTTCCTGGAATCGAAAGGATCCTTTGGACAGGAAGGGAAGGACTCGGAAGAGAGCCTATCGACCAAAGTTATGAAACCTTTCTGACTCAGAACTCCTCTGCCCCATTTCCCAGGCCATCCCTTTCGGACGAGGACGTTGCGCAAATCTATTATACGAGTGGGACGACGGGTCGTCCGAAGGGGGTCATGTTGTCTCACAAGAACGTCACGATCCATGCCTTAGGGGCGATCGCTGAACTCCATCTCACGGATCGGGATGTATGGATTCATGTTGCTCCCCTTTTCCACTTGGCGGATGCCTGGGCGACGTGGGCGATCACATGGGTGGGAGGGACCCATGTCCTTGTGAGAGAATTCCAACCCAAAGAGGTTTTGGAGACGATTGAAGGGGAACGAGTGACCGTGACCAATCTGATCCCCACCATGTTGAACCTGATGGTGAATCATCCCGATGTGGGGAAATATGATTATCGTAGCTTAAGGGTCCTTCTGAGTGGAGGAGCGCCCATCGCACCGGAGGTAGTGCGAAAGATCGTTGAGACCTTCAAGTGTGATTACATTCAAACCTACGGGATGACCGAAACGAGTCCCTACCTCACCCTCTCTGTCTTAAAGGAACACCTCGATCGGTTACCCTACGAGGATCGGCTCCGCTTCAAATCGAAGACCGGTCGAGAATTTATTGGTGTCGAATTGAAGGTGGTCAATGAGCGGGGGGAGGAGATCAAGAAAAACGAAAAAGAGGTTGGAGAGATTATCGTTCGGGGCGATATCGTGACCAAGGGGTATTGGAAACTCCCGGACGAGACAGCAAACTCCATTAGGGACGGCTGGCTTTACACTGGCGACATGGCGGTGATGGATGAGGAAGGTTACGTTACGATTGTGGATCGGAAGAAGGATATGATCTTGACAGGGGGAGAGAACGTCTATTCCACAGAGGTAGAAAATGTTCTCTATATGCATCCCGCCATTTTGGAGTGCGCCGTGATTGGCGTTCCGGATGAAAAATGGGGCGAGGCGGTCAAAGGCGTCGTCGTCCTGAAGCCCGGCCATCACGCGACCGAGGAGGAGATCATCCGTTTCTGTAAAGATAGAATAGCCCACTACAAAGCTCCAAAGTCTATCGATTTTATGGACGCCCTTCCAAAGACTGGTTCAGGGAAGATTCACAAGAAAAGCCTGAGAGATCCGTACTGGGCCAACTATACCAAGAAAGTCCACTGAACCATTCCCTCCTTCGATCTTCATCTCCGAGGCCACTGAGGAGACTCTTCTCGAGGACTGACCCCGTCCTCTGAATTCCTCGTATCAGACTTAAGCGACGAATCCTATATGAGCGGCCCCCCTGCCTTGAGTGAAGAAAATTTTATCCTCTTCCCAAAGGGGCCAAAGGGGTTAATAGAGTTCTTATCCTAATAATGTGGGAAACACCCGGGCGAAACGAGGCCGTTCACCAAATCTCGAGGATTAAAGACACCCGCCACCCCCCACTGAATCGTGGCGAAGATCGGTTCATCGGACAGGGATATCTCCGAAAATCTTCCCAAGCGGACGATTCGGGAGGATCCTTTGGCAAAGGTCACTTACCTATGACAGGAGAGTCCTCCCAATTTTCAGTTGGATTGTTCGATCCCGGGGGCAGGTTGAGGTTTCCGCTCTAAGATTTTCTCCGACATCCCTGTCCGATTCCGTGGAATTTCCCCGGTAGAGTGAAGGATTACGCGATCTCAAAAGTTTTACTTGACAATGGTTCCGTTTTGTGTTAACGTGAACGCATAAATGATATATTCCTTATAACCCATTGAAAATAAAAAATATTTAAAGGAGGGCAAGAATGGAAGGTATGGAAAAGATGCCGAAGAAGCCTGTCAAGATTACAGATACGACGTTTCGGGACGGTCATCAGTCCACCTTGGCAACGCGGCTACGGACGGAGGACATGGTGCCCATAGCTGCGGGACTGGACGAGGTAGGGTTCCATTCAGTCGAGATGTGGGGAGGGGCAACTTTCGATGTGACCCATCGCTTTTTGGCAGAAGATCCCTGGGAGAGAGTGCGGACGTTGAAGAAATTGATGCCAAAGACGCCTTTTCAGATGTTGCTTCGGGGGCAAAATCTGGTCGGTTACCGAAACTACCCGGATGACGTGGTCGAAGCGTTTGTGGAAAAGGCGGCTGAGGTCGGAATCGACATTTTCCGGTGTTTCGATGCGGTCAATGACGAACGCAACTTCGAAACGGCGTTCAAGGCGATCAAGCGGTGTGGGAAACATATTCAGGGTACGATCTGTTATTCCCTCACAGAGAGGAGGATGGGAGGACCTGTTTATCATTTGAACTATTATTTGGAGAAGGCGAAAATCCTTCAGGATATGGGCGCGGATTCGCTCTGTATTAAGGACATGGCAGGCCTGTTGGCCCCTTACGACGCGTACGAATTGGTGAAGGCCCTGAAAAGAACCGTTAAGATTCCCATTCAGCTTCACACCCACTACACCAGCGGCATGGCATCGATGACCTACCTCAAAGCTGTCGAGGCGGGAGTGGACATCATTGACACGGCCCTTGCACCTTTCGCGTTGAGGTCTTCTCAACCCGCGGTGGAACCCATCATTGTTGCTTTGGAAGGGACGCCCTGGGATACGGGCTTGGATCTTGGGAAGATATTGAAACTGGGAGAACACTTGGAAACGATCGCGCCCAAGTATAGGGATTTTCTGGATACGACGAAGATGGCGGTCATAGACACAAATGTCCTCAGGCATCAAATTCCGGGAGGAATGATTTCGAATATGGTCAGTCAGCTCAAGCAGCAGAAGGCGATCCACCGGATCAACGAGGTCTATGAGGAGCTTCCCAAGACGAGGAAGGATTTGGGATATCCTCCCCTCGTGACGCCCACCTCGCAGATCGTGGGCGTGCAGGCTGTTCTCAACACGCTTTTTGGCCGTTATAAAATGGTATCCAAAGAGACCCAGGACTACGTTTATGGTCTTTACGGGAGATCCCCAGTCCCGATTTCCGATGAGATCAAGAAAGTGGTCTTAAGAGGATACAAGAAGGGACAGGAATCCATTACCTGCCGCCCTGCGGATTTGATTGAACCGGAGTTGGAGAAGGTTAAGGAGGAGACGAAAGGACTGGGGAAAGATATGTATGATACACTGATCTGCGCCATTTTCCCGCAGACAGGGGTTCAGTTCTTAAAGTGGAAGTATGGATTGGAGCCCATTCCGGACAAGGTGAAGCCAAAGACTCTGGAGGACGTAAAGCGCGAAGACGAGGCGATCGCCAAAGCGAAGGCCGAACTCCAAAAGAACGTCGCCTAATCCTTCGCTGCTCACACCCAGGAAGGCCTTCTCGAGGGCTAAGGGATTGACATGAAACGGAAGGTTACCATCAAAGACATTGCGCGCGTGGCCAATGTCTCGCATACGACCGTCTCAAGAGCCCTGAACAATAAGTCCCGGATCAAGAGCGAGACGAAGGAGAGGATTCTCGCGATCGCTCGGGAACTGAACTACCAGCCGAACTTTGTTGCCCGAAGCCTCGTCATGAAGCGGAGCAAAACGTTGGGCCTCGTGATCACTACGATTGCAAACCCATTCTACACGGAGTTGGCGCTGGGAATCGAATCGACAGCGAGGAAGCTCGGCTACACCATCATTGTCTCCTTCACGCATAGTGATCTCTCCATTGAAGCGGCCTCGATCGATATGCTCCGAAGCAAGGGGGTCGACGGGATCCTCTTCTCCTCGGCCCATATGGTTGATCCGAATATTGTGAAGTTGGCTGAGGAAGACTTTCCCATCGTGCTGGTGAACCGACGGACCTACCATCCCCTTGTGAAGGAAAAGGTCGATTATGTGGGCGTTGACAACATGCGAGGAGGATATCTTGCCGTCGAACATCTGATCAGACTTGGCCACCGAAGGATAGGGGTCATTGGGGGCTCATCGGAATCTTCGGTTGGATTTGAGCGTTTGGAGGGTGGGAAAAGAGCCTTGGAGGTCTATGGGGTAGAACCTTCGCCCAACTACTTTCTGGAGGGTAATTTCTTGAAAGAGTCCGGATACCAAGGAGGCATGCGATTCCTTGAGATGGCCTCGCCCCCGTCCGCCGTTTTTGCTACGAATGACTACATGGCCTTGGGGGTTTATCAAGCCTTTATGGAGAAGGGTCTGAAGGTTCCCGAGGACATTGCGATCGTTGGGTTCAACGATATCGAATTTACGTCGATGAAAGGAATTGAGTTGACAACGATCGGTCAAAAGAAATATGAGATGGGGGCGATCGCCGTCAAGCTTCTCGTCGAGAGGATTGAGGGAGGGAAGTCCGAATCGGCGAAGGAAATTTTCTTGGAGCCAGAACTGATTATTCGAAAGAGCTGCGGCTTTCATTTGAGGGGCTATGAAGTGGGTTCCGTCGAGGGACTGGGCTTTGGCGTCCCCGGAGCGAAGCGAGAGGTTGAGGGGAACCGTGAGGAGGAATCCGTGACGAGGAATCCTCCACGTTGAACCAAATGGATTGCCTTCACGGTTCACAAGACGCTGTCCGTCATTCATCGTTTGAATTAGGAGGTGGTTCCATGGGAAGGAAGAAGATTTCGATTATCGGGGCCGGCTTTGTTGGAGCAACGGCTGCCCACTGGGCTGCCGAGAAGGAGTTGGGCGATATTGTGTTGGTCGACATCTTGGAAGGGATTCCTCAAGGAAAGGCGTTGGATCTTTTCGAAGCGAGTCCCATCGAGGGATTCGATGCCAAGATCGTCGGAACGAATGGGTATGAGGAGACAAAAGAGTCCGATGTCGTCATCATCACCTCGGGTGTCCCGCGAAAACCTGGGATGAGCCGGGAAGATCTATTGGAAACGAATCGAAAGATCATCGAATCGGTCGTTGCCGAAGTCATCGCGAGATCTCCAAACGCCATCCTCATCATGGTCACGAACCCGCTTGATACCATGACCTATCTGGCTTACAAGAAGAGCGGGTTTCCTCGGGAGAGAGTGATGGGAATGGCAGGGGTTTTGGACACTGCCCGTTTCCGTTCCTTCATCGCCATGGAACTGGGGGTTTCGGTGGAGGATATACAAGCCCTCCTGCTGGGAGGCCATGGCGATGAAATGGTTCCCCTGCCGAGATACACGACCGTAAGCGGAATCCCCCTTTCCCAGCTCCTTCCGAAGGAGACGATCGACCGTCTGGTGGACCGAACGCGAAAGGGAGGCGGAGAGATCGTCAATCTCCTCAAGACGGGGAGTGCATTCTACGCGCCCTCTGCGGGGGTCGTTCAGATGGCAGAGGCGATCCTGAAAGACAAGAAGCGGATCCTTCCTTGCTGCGCCTATCTCGATGGGGAGTACGGGTTGAAGGATATCTGCTTCGGTGTTCCAGTGAAGTTGGGAGCAAAGGGGATCGAGTCCATTATCGAACTCGAACTCACAGAGGAGGAGAAAAAGCTCGTCGCGAAGTCAGCTGAAAGCGTGAGGAAGAGCATCGCCGAGTTAAAGCTGTGAGCCCGGAGGGGTCATTGCGAGCGAAGCAATCCCGGGAGATCGCTTCGTCGTTTCAATCCTCCCAATGGTGCAGAAGGGGACGGAACGATGCGAGAGATCCACGTTAAATTGATCACAGAAAAAGTCAGGGCCCTCTGCATGGAAGCCAATACCGACCTGGGGGAGGACGTCCTCGAAGCGCTCAATCGAGCGATCGCTCAAGAGGAATCACCCCTGGGGATTGAAATCTTGAAAGAACTGAAGGAGAACGCTCGGATCGCAAGGGAGGAGAAGGTTCCCCTTTGCCAGGACACCGGTTTTGCTGTCGTCTTCTTGGAATTGGGACAGGATGTTTACCTGGTAGGGGGAGATCTTAAGGAGGCGATCTTCGAGGGGGTTCGGCAGGGATATCGGGACGGATACCTACGGAAATCGATCTGTCACCCCTTCAGTCGGAAGAATACCGGAGATAACACGCCTGCCATCATCCATACTGAAATCGTCCCCGGGGATACGGTGAAGATTACGGTGGCCCCGAAAGGGGGTGGCAGCGAAAACATGAGCCGGGTGGTGATGCTAAGCCCCTCGGATGGAGTGGAGGGAGTGAAGCGTTATGTTGTCGAGCGGGTCAAGGAGTCGGGTTCAAACCCTTGTCCTCCGACGATTGTGGGGGTTGGAATTGGAGGAACCCTTGAGGAAGCGGCCCTCCTTGCGAAGAAGAGCCTGCTGAGGCCCCTTGGGAGCAAGAATTCGGACCCGGAGCTCGACAACTTAGAGCGTGAGATTCTGAGGGAGATCAATCAGCTGGGGATCGGGCCGCAGGGGTTAGGGGGGCGGGTCACCTCTTTGGCTGTCCATATCTCGATGATGCCATGCCATATCGCGAGCCTTCCGCTGGCGGTCAATATTCAATGTCACGCCCACAGGCATAAGGAAGCGGTGATCTGAAGAGGGGCCAGGGAGAAGGAATATCTATGAGCGAGCCGATTCGATTGAAAACGCCCTTAAAAGACGAGGATGTCGAAAAGCTCAAGATTGGAGACCGGGTTCTCATCAGCGGGACGATCTATACCGGTAGGGATGCGGCCCACAAAAGACTCTTCGACTTGTTGAGGGAGGGGAGGGAGCTTCCCTTCGAGATCAAGGGGCAGGTGATCTACTACGTGGGTCCTACGCCCGCTAAGCCAGGACAGGTTTTTGGATCTGCGGGACCCACAACAAGCTACCGTATGGACGCCTATTCACCGGCATTGATCGAGAGAGGTTTGAAGGGGATGATCGGAAAGGGAATGCGGTCAGAGGCTGTCAAAGAGGCGATGAAGAGATATAAAGCTGTTTACTTCGCTGCAACCGGAGGCGCCGGGGCTCTCTTGGCGAAACGAATTAAGAAGGCAGAAGTGGTGGCCTACGAAGAGCTGGGCCCCGAGGCGATTCGAAAGCTGGAGGTGGAAGATCTTCCAGTCATCGTTGTCAATGATGTAAGAGGAGGCGACCTCTATCTGGAGGGGGAGAGGAAGTATCGAAGGGCTTCTTGATTCCCTCTCACGCCTTTGTCGAATGAATATCTGAAAAATCTGCGGGGGGTTCAACGATGGAACAGATCAAACCGGGTTCTCTGAAAGCATGGCTCCTTTTGCCTCGCTTCCATTTCATTCCGCTCACCGTGATCCTTGTCTCCCTCGGTGGGGCGATCGCGGCTCACGAAGGTTTTTTCCGCTGGGATTACTACGTCCTCGCCATGTTCGGTTCCATTCTCGTCCATATGACGGTCAACGTGGCCAATGATTACTATGATTATGTGGACGGAATCGACATGAGGACTCAACGGACTCCGTTCAGCGGAGGAAGCGGCGTCCTTCCATCCGGTCTTCTAAAACCAAGGCAGGCTTTCTGGTTTGCGACGGTCTGTCTTCTGATGGCCATGGGGATTGGATTCTATTTCGTCATGGTGAGGGGATGGCTCCTTTTTCCTCTTCTCCTGGTGGCGGGATTCTCGGCGTATTTCTACAATGTCTATCTTGCCAGATGGCTACTGGGGGAGCTTTTTGCAGGTCTTAATTTCGGACCCATTCTCGTTCTCGGTTCCTATTATGTCCAGACCGGACGATATAGCTGGGAGGCTCTCTTCGCCTCATTAGCGCCAGGCCTCTTGACCGCCAACCTCCTCTTTCTAAACGAGTTCCCGGACCAGGAGGCCGACCGAAAAGGCGGAAGAAGACATCTGGTGATCACGATGGGAAAAAGGAGCGCGAGCCGATTGTTCGTAGCCCTTCTGACGGCGTCCTACCTTTTCATTATCATTGGTGTCCTTACCAAGATGATGCCCCTTATGACCCTCATCGGTTTGATGACCGCCGGCGTTGGATGGAAAACAGCCAAGGGAGCCCTCAAATATTATCACGATACGAGCCGATTGATTCCGGTCCTGGGTTCGAATGTCATCACCATCCTGGGGACACAGGCTTTGATCACAGTTGGGTATGTGATCGCAACCATCGTCGCAAGGTAGAGGAGGGTATTTTATAATTTAAATGTAGGGAACTTGGTGTGTTCGAAGGGAGGTTGCCTCTCCGGCAGAGCGTTCCCACCGAAGGAAGTAAATTCTTCCTGGTAAAAAGGGGGTCGTGTAGGGAGTGAGGATGAAGATCGAGTTGACGAGGGAGAAAGTCCATAATGAGTTTACGAAGAAGGTAGAACTCATCAGCGGTCAAAACCTTTTCGCTTGCTACCAGTGCGGAAATTGTACCGCCGGGTGCCCCGTCGCCTTTGCCATGGAGGTGGGTCCCCATGAGGTGATCCGTTATACCCTTCTCGGCATGGAAGAGGAAGCCCTCGGAGTCAATACCTTTTGGCTCTGCGCTTCATGCCTTCAATGCACCTCTCGATGCCCTAAGGGGATTGACATTGCTCGAGTGATGGATGCCCTGAGAAGCGTCGTATTGAGAAAGAAGGAGAGAAAAGATCGGATCCAGATCTCCGAATTCCCGGAAGGATTTTTCGAACGGGTTCCCCAGATCGCGTTTATTAGTGGCTTCAGGAAATTTCTGTCCTGACAGCAAAGAGCCTAGGGCCTGGGGTTGAAAATTTCAAACTCGAAGCACGAAATCCGAAATTCGAAACAATATCGAATGACCGAAGGATCAAATTCAAGAATGTAGTTCCCCGAAAGCCGTGCCTTCTCCCCACTAGGAAGAGGGGAGAGGGAGGGGTGTTTTGGAGATTTGAACATTTGAATTTCGGATTTGTTTCGAGTTTTCCGCTACAGGCGGATCTGCCTTGGGCACGACGATATCAGAATTTCGTATTTTTGGAGTTCTTATGGATTATCTCTATTTCCCAGGCTGTACCCTTTATACAAAGGCGAAAAATTTTGATCAGACGGCGCGGAATTGCTCCCGCCTTTTGGGATTTGAGTTGCGAGAACTCCCGAACTGGACTTGTTGCGGAGCGACGTTTCCTCTGGCGACCGACAACCTCATGGCACTCTTGCCTCCATCGAGGATCTTGGCGACAGCCAGAGAACAAGGAACTGCGCTCACGACGCTCTGTGCCGTTTGCTTCAACGTCATCAAAAGGACGAACCGTTTGCTCCGAGAAGATGGGGAGAAAAGGGATAAGATCAACAACTTCATCGAGAAAAATTATCAGGGTGACCTCCGGGTCGTTCATTACTTGGAAATCCTAAAGAGGGATCTCGGTGTGGCACAGGTGAAAGAAAAGATTCGAAAGCCCCTGACAGGGTTGCGGGCAGGGGCATACTACGGGTGTATGCTTCTGAGACCTTTCGAGGAGATGGGATTTGACGACAAGGAAAGGCCAACCCTCATGGAAGAGCTGGTAGAGGCCTTGGGAGCGAGCGCCGTCGATTTTCCTTATAAGATCGAGTGTTGCGGGTCTTTCCAGTCCGTCGGGGCGCCCGAAGTCGCCACGGAGTGCGCCTACAAGATCCTAAGCTCGGCGAAGAAGCAAGGGGCGGAGCTGCTCGTTTCCACGTGTCCCATGTGCACATTCAATATCGACCATAAGCAGGCGGATATTAAGGAGAAATACATCGATTTTAAAGAGATCCCCGTTCTCTATTTTACCCAACTCCTCGGGATGGCCATGGGCCTGGACTACCGGACGTTGGGATTTGATCAAAACTTCGTTGATCCCATCCCCCTTTTGAAAGAGAAGGGACTGATTTAAATGAAAAATTCGAACGGCTTCGTTAAAAGAGCAATGGTCATTGGCGGAGGGATTGCAGGGATCTCCGCCTCCCTCGATCTTGGAAATGCAGGGTATGAAGTCGTTCTTGTCGAGAAATTGCCGTCGATCGGGGGAAGGATGCTCCAGCTTTCGGAAACTTTCCCCACCCTCGATTGTGCCCAATGTACCCTTACGCCGAAGACGGTGGAGACTGGCCAACATCCTCGGATCAAATTACTCACCTACTCGGAAGTGGACCGCGTCGAGGGGAGGGCAGGGGATTTCTCGGTGAGGGTGAGGAGAAAGGCCTCCTATGTTGATTGGGAGAAGTGCACGGGTTGCGGTCTCTGCCAGGAAAAATGTCCGTCAAAGACGCCCTCTGAGTTCGAGCGGGGCGTGGGAATGGGGAAGTCGATTTATACCCTATCCCCTCAGGCGGTTCCTAACAAACCGGTCATCAACCCGGCCACATGCAGATTCTTTACAGAGGGAAAGTGTCGCGTTTGCGAGAAGATCTGTCCAGTCAAGGCGATCGACTATGAGCAAAAGGAGACCTTCGTAGAGGAGAGGGTGGGAGCCATCATTGTGGCTGTCGGTTTCGATCTGATGCCAAAGGAGAGATTCGGGGAGTACGGTTACGGTCATATCCGTGACGTGATCGATGGCCTCGCCTTCGAGAGACTGAACTCGGCGTCTGGGCCGACGACCGGTGAGATTCGAAGACCCTCCGATGGGAGGATTCCCAAGGAAGTCGTCTTCGTCCAGTGTACGGGCTCGCGAGACCCTGAGCGGTATATGCCCTATTGTTCGAGGGTATGCTGCATGTACACGGCAAAACATGCTCGACTCTACAAGCATAAGGTCCATGACGGACAGGCTTATATCTTCTACATGGATATCCGTTCAACGGGAAAGGGATATGAAGAGTTCATCCAGCAGAGTATGGAGGAAGAAGGGATCCTCTACTTGAGGGGAAGGGTCTCGCGGATTTTTCAGGACGGGGAAAAGTTAATCGTTTGGGGAGCGGATACCTTGACGGGGAAGAAGATCGAGATTGCTTCGGATATGGTCGTCCTTGCGACGGCTTTAATTCCGCGGAGCGAGACCGCTGCGTTAGCCCAGAGGCTCGGGGTCAAGGTCGACGGCTATGGGTTCTTGACGGAGGCGGAAAGAAAGCTACGACCCGTCGAGTCAGACGTGGAGGGGATCTACCTGGCGGGTTGCGCTCAGGGGCCAAAGGACATTGCGGATGCAGTGGCTCACGCGAATGCGGCAGCCAGTAAGGTGCAGGGATTGTTTGCACGACACTAAGAACGTTCCTCAAGCCTTAAACGAAGCGACCATGAAAAGACTGGGCGTCTTTATCTGCCACTGCGGGGTGAATATCGCGGGCACGGTGGATGTCAAATCGGTGGCCGAGAAAATTGGAAGGATAGAGGACGTCGTCCATAGCACCGATTATATCTATATGTGCTCCGAGCCGGGGCAGCAGATCATCCGGGAGGCGATCCGAGAAAAGGGACTCGAAGGAGTGGTCGTGGCCTGTTGCACGCCCACCATGCATGAGAACACCTTTCGGAAGGCGGTCAAATCCGAAGGAATGAATCCGTTCCTTTGCGAGATCGCCAACATAAGGGAGCAGTGCAGTTGGGTTCACCAAAAGGAGAAAGGAAGAGCCACGCAAAAAGCAGAAGAGATCATTCTGGCCACGCTGGAGAAGGTGAGAAGGAACGAACCCCTCGAAGCGATTTCGGTGGCGATCAACCGGAGGGTTTTGGTCATCGGCGGAGGGATTGCCGGAATCACAGCGGCTCTCGATCTTGCGGACGGGGGCTACGAAGTCGTTCTCGTCGAGAGAGAGGCAGGGCTCGGAGGCCACATGGCCCAGCTCTCCAAGACCTTTCCGGATCTCGATCCGGCTCTGTCGGCTCTCCTCTCTAAGGCGAATCAAGTGGCGAACCATCCGAGGATCCGTCTTTACTGTTCCTCTGAATTGGAAACGGTGAAGGGTTATTTGGGAAATTTCGACCTCGTCATTCGCAAGAGGCCGACCTTCGTCGATTGGGACAAGTGCAATGCCTGCGGCCTCTGTATTGAGCATTGCCCGGTCGACATCGTCTCCGCTTTTGAGAGAGGCTTAGGGAGGCAAAAGGCGATCGATAGACTCTATCCTCAAAGCATCCCCAACCGACCCTACATTCAAAAGGGGCATTGCCGCTACTTTGTCGACAGGAGTTGCAAAAGGTGCGAAGAGATCTGTCCTGAAGAGGCCATATCTTTCGGACAGAGGGATGAGGAGGTTGCGGAGAAGGTTGGGGCAATCGTGGTTGCCACAGGGTACGACCTCTATCCTGTTGAGCAGTTAGGGGAATATGGGTACGGGGAGATCCCGGACGTGATCGATGGTCTCACCTTCGAGAGAATGCTCGCACCGGATGGTCCGACGAAGGGGAGGATCCGCCGACCCTCGGATGGGAAGGTGCCAAAGGAGATGGTTTTCATCCAGTGCGTTGCCTCCCGAGACCCAGACCGGTATATGCCGTATTGCTCGAGGGTATGCTGTATGTATACGGCCAAGCAGGCCAAGATGTACAAAGAGCAGATTCCCGATGGGCAACCTTACATCTTCTACATGGACATCCGCTCGGACTGCAAAGGTTATGAAGAATTCCTTCAGAAGACTGTCGAGGAGAAGGGGCTCCTCTACCTGCGGGGACGCGTCTCAAGAGTCTTTCGAGATGATGGAAAGGTGAGGGTCCTGGGTGTCGACACGCTCACGGGAAGGATGGTGGAGGTGGGCGCCGATATGGTGGTCCTTGCCACGGCGATGGTTCCTCGTGAAGGAGTGAAGGAGTTGGCGGCCAAGCTGAGGGCGACCGTGGATAGGCATGGGTTTCTAACGGAAGCCCATATCAAACTCTACCCCGTTGAGAGCTCGACAAAAGGGATCTATCTTGCCGGTTGTGGGCAAGGACCGAAGGACATTTCCGATACCGTCTCCCAGGCTTCTGCCACTGCCAGCAAGATCCAAGCCCTCCTCTCAACGGACAGACTGCTTCAGGACCCCTTAATCGCCTTTGTCGACGAGCTTATCTGCAGCGGGTGCGGGATCTGTGTCGAGATTTGCCCCTATGAAGCCAGGGAGATGGACGCCCGTAAAGGGATTTCGGTCGTCCACACGGCCCTCTGTCAGGGATGTGGCGCATGCATTGCCGCGTGTCCCAATAATGCATGTGAGCTGCGAAATACCCGGGCCAACCAGGTGCTCAGAATGGTGGATACGTTTATCTGAGAAAAGACGTGATCCGTGTCACGTGATCCGTGTTCGTAAAAGGGGATTTTGGAAATAAGGTAGGGGCACGCGTCACGGTCACGGATAGGAGAATTCGGAAGGAGATGGAATTGGAACCGGTGACCGAGATGGAAAGAGCTGATCGTACGTTCTTGGAGGAAGTCAAGAAGAGAAGCGGAGAGGACCCGAGCCTCTGTTATCAATGTCTGAAGTGTACAGCGGGCTGTCCTACCGCTCCCTACATGGATTTTCGCCCCAACATGATCATCCGGATGATTCAGATGGGAATGAAAAGGGAGGTTCTGGGAAGCAGTGCCATCTGGTTTTGCGTCTACTGTCAGACATGCGGGACGCGCTGTCCGAATGAGATTCACATCGGGGTCCTCATGGACGCCTTGAGAGAGATGGCCATAGAAGAAGGAGTGGAGGCAAAGGAAAGGAATATCCACCTCCTTCACGAGGCTTTTATTCAGAGCATCAGGCGAGGGGGGAGGGTCCACGAAGTCACCATGCTGATGGACTACATGCTCCGGAGCAGAGACTTCATGACGGGCTCGCTTCTTCCCGGTATGAAGCTTTTTTTGAAGGGGAAGTTTCCATTGCTTCCCAGCCTTATCAAGGGACGAGAGGAGATCAAGAAGATCTTTGAGAAATGCACACAAGAAAAGCGGCAGGGAAGGGCGGAATAATGGAATGGTGGAGTATTCATCCCCAAGCCTTTTTGGGAGGCATCGCATGAGATTTTCTTACTTTCCAGGCTGTACGGAGCATTCCTCCTCGTTAGAATACGGGTTGTCGACCCATGAGGTCTTCAAGGCCCTCGGCGCAGAGCTTATTGAGATTGAGGATTGGAACTGTTGCGGTGCTGCTGCAACGCATAGTCTGAATCGTCTCCTCTCTCTCTGCCTTCCGGCCAGGAATATTGCGAAGGCTCAGTCGAGGAAGGCCGGACCCCTGGTCGTTCCCTGCGCCGGCTGTTTCAGTTATTTGAAAAGGGCAGAGTATGTCCTCAAGAACGATGAAGCGGGTCGGAAGGAGATCGAAGAGATTGTTGGGTTTTCCTACGACCCTTCTCTCGAGATCTTGGCGCTGCTGGATACGGTCGTAAACCGAATTGGGCTGGAGAGAGTGAAGGAGAGAGTGAAGCGACCTTTAAGAGGACTAAAACCTGCCTGTTACTATGGATGTGCGCTGGTTCGACATCCCAAGATCACCCAGCTGGACGATCCGGAGAATCCCCAATATCTGGATCGGCTGATGAGGAGCCTCGGTGCCGAACCGGTGGAATGGTCTTACAAGACCGACTGCTGCGGTGCGGACCTGGCCATGACTTATCCGGAGGTGGTGAAGACGCTCGTAGGGAAGATTGTTTCAATGGCGCAAGAGGCAGGGGCTCAATGCATCGTGACCTCCTGCGGCCTTTGCCAAATGAATCTCGAGATGAGGCAGGAGATGGGGGTTCCGGTTTTTTACTTTACTGAGCTCATGGGGGTGGCCTTCGAAATAGAAAAGGCAGGAGGTTGGTGGAAGAAACATCTGGTTTCTCCTAAGGGCTTGCTGAAGGAGTTGGGGTTTACATAGAAGTCTTCGCGAGGTCTGATGTCGGAGGTCGGAGGCAATGCCTTTTCGCTGAAACCTCAAACCTCCGATCTCAAACATTGCTCTGAGTTGATTCGAAGAAGGGGTAGGCATGGAAGGAAGGGAAATGAGGGGTAGTAAGGGATCGGCGCTGGTAGTTGGGGCAGGGATTGCTGGGATGCAGGCTGCGCTTCTTCTGGGAGAGATGGGAAGGAAGGTCTTTTTGCTCGAACAGGGACCCGCGATTGGAGGTTATTTCCCGCTTCTCGATAAAACCTTTCCAACGAATTCGTGTGGTGTTTGTTTCATGAGCCCAAGGCCTCCTGCCTTTTGTCCGATCTACGAATGTCATCTCCATGACAATATTGAACTCCTCCCCTACTCGGAGATTTTAGGGATTGAAGGGGACGCGGGGGATTTCAGAGTCTCCATTCGTAGGAAGCCCCGTTTCGTCGATCCGGATCGGTGTACGCTTTGTGAGGCCTGCATCAAGGTCTGCCCGGTGGAAGTGGAGAGGGAATTTGGTGGGGGTCTGGAGAAACGGAAGGCGATCTATCTTCCCTTTCCTCAAGCCATCCCCCATAGCCTCGTCATCGATCCAAAGACCTGCACGCGATGCGGTGAGTGCATCAAGGTTTGCGCTCCGCGGGCGATTGACCTTGATATGAAGGAGGAGCAGGAGACGATTCATGCCGGAGCCATCGTCCTGGGGTTTGGATTCGAGCCCTTCTGGGCTGCAAAGAAAGGGGAGTTCGGATTCGGGAGGTACAAGAACGTCCTGACGAGCATTCAGTTTGAGCGATTGCTCTCCACATCGAGCCCAACGCAGGGGTTGCCTATTCGCCCCTATGACGGAAAGCAGATGAGGAAGATCGCCTTCATCCAGTGCGTGGGATCGCGAGATCCCTCGTGTGGCCAAGACCAGTGTTCCACCATCTGCTGTATGTACGCCATGAAACAAGCAATGATTGCAAAAGATCGCTCCCCAGGGTTGGAAGTGACCTTTTTCTACATGGACATCCGCCCGATGGGAAAGGATTACGAACGATACTATGAGAGAGCCAAGTCGGACTACGGGATAGAGTTCAAGCGGTGCGCTATCTCGACGGTGAAAGAACTGCAACAGACAAAAAATTTGATGATCACCTATGTCACAGAGGATGGGAAGTTCGAAGAGAAAGAGTTCGATGCGGTGATCCTCTCCGTGGGTTTCACGCCGCCCCAGGCAATCAAGGATCTGGCGACCAGGGTTGGCCTCGAACTCAATCGACAGGGCTTTTGCCAGACCGATGAGTTCAACCCAGCCCAGACCTCTTTGAAAGGAATCTTCGTCGGCGGAGCCTTCCGGGGTCCAAGGGACATCCCGGAAAGCGTGGTGGAGGGATCGAGCGCCGCGGCTCTGGCCGCTTCTTCTCTCTCTCACGAAGCGCCCCAGCCCCAAAAGGAATACCCAGCCGAAGGAGCTTTGGGAGAGGAGATTCCAAGAATCGGGGTCTTCGTGTGCCATTGCGGCGATGAATTAAAAAGGAGACTCTCGATTTCCAGACTGGTGGATGAGACCAAGAGACTGAGGGAGGTGGTTCATGTCGAAGAGGTGGCCTTCCCTTGTCTCCCCGAGGATATGGAGCTTATCAAGCGAAGGATAGGGGAGCAGGGTCTCAACCGGGTTGTGATTGCGGGTTGTTCTCAAAGAGAAATCAGAAAGACGATGGAAGAGATGGCCAAAGGGATGGCTTTGAATCCCCATGTGATTGAGTACGCCAATATCCGGGAGCAGTGTGCCTTTGTTCACGAGAACCAACCTGAATTGGCGACAGAAAAAGCGATGGTTCTTATACGAATGGCGGTGGAGAGGGCGAGGAGGGTTCAACCCATCCGGAAGGGAAGGCGCAAAGTCGAGAAGAAGGCCCTTGTCGTCGGTGGAGGACTCTCTGGCATGATGGCCTCTCTCCGATTGGCTGAGCAAGGGGTGGAGGTCAACCTGATCGAAAAAGGCAGGGACTTGGGAGGGAATCTCAGGGAGTCGTTTTATACCTTAAAGGGTTCAAATCCCCAAGCCCTTCTGAAGGACCTCCTGGAGAAGGTGGGACGCCATGAGTCCATCCATGTCCATGCGGAGACGGAGATTTTGGGATTCGAAAGGAGGGAGGGGTCTTACCGGACCAAGATCCGGCATCAGGGAGAAGAGAAGTTCCTCAACCATGAGGTGCTCATTCTTGCAACGGGTGGAAGGGAAGTGGTTCCCAAGGATTATCTCTATGGGAAAGATGAGCGGGTGATGACCCAAAGACAACTGGAGAGGATGATCCATCAGGGAGACGAGAGGCTGAGAAGGATCCGATCCCTCGTGATGATTCAGTGTGTGGGTTCCAGGGACGAAGACCATCCCTATTGCAGCCGAATCTGTTGCAGCCACGCAGTCAAGAATGCCTTGAGGTTGAAGGAGATTAACCCGGGGATTCAGATCTATGTGCTTTACAGAGACGTGAGGACCTATGGCTTTTACGAGACCTACTATCATCAGGCGAGGGGCAAGGGGGTCATTTTCATCCGATACGATGTCGATCGCAAGCCAGAAGTAAGCCGCAAGGACGGCAGTCTTCAGGTGACAGCGTTCGATCCCATCTTGCTCCGGGAGGTCGTCCTTCCCGTAGATTGGGTCGTTCTTAGTACAGGGATCGAGCCTTACGGGACTCAGGAGATGGCACGGATTTTCGATGTGGACCTCAACCCCGATGGGTTCTTCTTGGAGGCCAATCCAAAATCGGCGCCTCTCGATTCAGTGGACCGCGGAAAGTATTTTATCGGCCTTTGCCATTCGCCAAACTCGATTGAAGATGTCATCTCGCAGGCCAATGCGGCGGCGGCACGGGCCTTGGCCTTCTTGTCCCAAGAGACGGTGGAGGAGAAGGCGAACGTTGCGTATGTTATCAAAAGACTTTGCTGTGGGTGCGGTCTTTGCGTTTCGGTTTGTCCTTATCAAGCAAGGGTTTTGAACGAGGACGAGTGGAAGGCGGAGGTGCTGACGGACCTATGCCAGGGATGTGGTTCATGCGTCATCGCATGTCGAAATGGGGCCTCTCAGCAGAAAAACTTTGAAAAGGGGCTGAACCTGGCTGTCCTCGATGCGGCAATTGACTAACCCGATAGAGGATGCAGGAGGTAGAATATGGCAGAATTCGAACCGAGGATCATAGCCTTTCTTTGCCACTGGTGCACCTATACAGGAGCGGATCTCGCTGGAACAACCCGACAGCAGTATCCTCCGAACGTCCGCATCATTCATCTCATGTGTTCTGGTGCGGTTGACACCATCTATATTCTTAAGGCGCTCATCGATGGGGCAGATGGGGTTTTGATCGGGGGGTGCCACCCTGGGGACTGCCATTATCAAACTGGAAACTACAAGGCCCGGAGAAGGGTGGCGATCCTCAAGGGGATTCTGGAACAGATAGGGTTTACGGAGGACCGGATCTGGCTCCGTTGGATCAGTGCGAGCGAGGGGAAGCTGTTCGCCGACACGATTACGAAGATGGTGGAAAGCCTCAAGAAGCTGGGGCCGAATCCGATGAAGCAGCTTTGGAACGCATGAACGGACCCGGGGTCTGTCCCGCGGCCATCGCGTTGAGGAGCTTGAAGGAGCAGCCACTCGTCTGCGACAAAAGGAGGATGAAACTCGCGACCTGAAGATTGTGGCTACAATTCAACGATGGAAACGACGATCGGAAAGGAGACTGATTAGCGATGCCAAAGCACGGAGTCCTCAAGGTGACAGAAGGGAGAACCCATGAAGCGATGATCAATTTTCTTCGCTCGCTTCTTGAAAAGGGAATCATAGAGGGCATCCTTATCCCTAAGGCGCTTCCCTCGAAGGATGGTTTTGTCCAAACCCTCATCCATGATCCCAGGATGTTGGAAGGAGCCTGCGTTCTCTCCCCGACGATGCCGGTTCAATCTGCCAGGGTCGCTTCCAGCTTGACCATCAAGAACATGGGGCGGAAGATTGGAGCGGTATTGAAGGCGTGCGAGGAGAGGGCAATCGTTGAGCTCGTAAAATTCTTGCAGGTTAAACTCGACAATCTTTATCTCATCGGCGTGGACTGTCCGGGGACGTATGAAGTGCCCGATTACGCAAGAATGGCTCAGGACGGGAAGGGAGAGGATCTCATTGCGAGCCAGTTAAGGGAGATGGAGAGGGGTGCGTCTCCTCCTTATCCAGGCTATGCCTATCGAACGGCTTGTCAGATGTGTGAGTATCCTGTCCCAAAGGGAGACATTGTTTTCAGGCTCTTCGGTTATCCGGTGGAGCGAGAGATAGGGATTGAAGTGGGGGAACGGCTGGAAAAGGAGCTCGAGGAGAAAGGGATCCTCGCCTACTCGGAGAATGAACCCTCTTCGAGGAGCGAGGTGGTGAACCAGGTGGTGGCTGAGCGGACGAAGAAGCGGGACGCTCTCTTTGGAGAATTCAGGGGAGTGGTGAAGGATCTCGCGTCGTTCTTGGACCGATTTTCAGCTTGCATCCGATGTCACAATTGCATGGTGGCTTGTCCGATCTGTTATTGCAAAGAGTGTGTCTTTCGAACAGCCATCTTCGAACACGAGGGGGATCAGTTCTTGCGATGGGCCGATCGTAAAGGGGGAATTCGGATGCCTACGGACACCCTGATCTTTCACCTCATCCGCATGTCCCATATGGTGACCTCTTGTGTCGGGTGTGGGCTCTGCGATAGCGCCTGCCCAGGTAAGTTGCCTGTTGCGACCCTTTTTCGAAGTGTCGGCCAAAGGGTTCAGAAGATGTTCGACTACGTTCCCGGAAGGGATGTCAAGGAAGTCCCTCCTGTCGCCACCTTTAAGGAGGACGAATTGAAGATTGAGTCGGGTTCCTTGTGAACACAGCATAGAGCAAAGGGCATAGGGCCGAAAGTAAAACTAACTCAGGAGATCGTTATCCTTAACTCTATGCTCCATGCTCTCTGCCTATGGCGCATGAGGAGGTTTGAGATGGAAGTCGAGAAGGAGAAGAAAGAGGAGCTGGTTCCCATCTTCATTATGGGGAAGCGGTATGAGGTCCCAGCTTCTCTGACGATCCAGAAGGCGATGGAGTATGCCGGGTACCAACTGATTCGAGGTTGCGGATGCCGCGGCGGGATCTGCGGTGCTTGCGGGACAGTGTACCGGTTTCCGGGAAGCTACAAGATCGAAGTCGGGCTGGCCTGTCAGACCGTGGTTCAGCCCAATATGTATCTTACCCAAATCCCTTTCTTCCCGGCCACCAAGAGCGTCTATGACCTCGAGAAAGTGAAACCCACGATCGAGACCCTGGTCAAGGCGTACCCAGAGCTTCTGCGATGTCTCCAGTGTAACACGTGCACCAAGTCCTGCCCGATGGAGATCGAGGTGATGGACTACATCGCAGCGGCCATGAGGGGTGATATCGCCCGATTGGCAGAGCTCTCTTTTGACTGCGTGATGTGCGGCCTCTGCACATCACGGTGCCCCGCGGAGATCTGTCAATACAACATCGCCATTCTTGGAAGACGACTTTACGGAAAGTACATTGCTCCGAAGGCCGAGCACCTGGAGGCCATGGTGAAACAGGTGAAGAGCGGAAAGTATGAGCAGATGTTGAGGGAATTGATGGATACGGACGAAGAGACTCTGAAGAAACTCTACAACGAAAGAGAGATCGAACCTGAACAGGGAGACGAATATTGGACGCCCAGAGACAAAACGTACCTTTAAGATCAGGGAGCGAAAAGTGGAGGGCGGAGAGTAGAGGAAATATTTGTGGCTCTATGCGGAAGTACGAGGAGGAGTTATGCCATATACGGAGGAGCTAAAACAGCTGATCAAGAGGGTCGAAGCGACCCGGCCCAAGCGAGTCGAAAGGAAGAGAAGAGGGGAAGAATTCCCCATGCTTTCCCTGAAGGAGCGGGAGGAACGGTTGAGGAAGTATCACCCCGACTTCGTCGAAGGAGCGAAGGAGGCGACTCGAGTAGGGCCGAACAATGGCTATGAGATCTCTCCTGAGATCGTAGCCCTTCTGGAGGCAAGAAGCCGAGTCAATCCCGATTTGATCGATCTCAATAAGGTCGCTTACGAGACAGAGGTCCTGATCATCGGCGGAGGAGGAGCGGGAACCGCAGCGGCATTGACCGCCCAAGAGAATGGGGCAAAGGTTCTCATCGCTACAAAGCTTCGGCACGGTGACGCGAACACCATGATGGCGGAGGGGGGGATCCAGGCGGCTTCGAAGGGGGACAAGGATTCACCTTATTTTCATTACCTCGACGTCTTAGGGGGAGGTCATTTTAAGAACGTCCCGGAGTTGGTCTACACCCTCGTCACGGAGGCTCCGGGCGTCATCGCCTGGTTGGAGAGTCTTGGCTGCATGTTTACAAAATTCCCGGACGGCCGGCTGAAGACCCTCCACGGAGGAGGGACTTCGCGAAAACGGATGCACTACGCTGCGGACATCACCGGTGCGGAGATCATGAGGACATTGAGAGACGAGGCGAGGAATCGCGTCGAGGACATCAAAGTACTCGAGTTTTCTCCAGCGGTTGAATTGATCTTGAACGAGCATGGGCATTGTGCCGGTGCGGTCTTATATAACCTTGAGACGGAAGAGTACTTTGTCGTAAAGGCAAAGGCTGTGATCCTGGCAACGGGAGGATCGGGGAGACTCCATATTCAAGGATTTATGACGACCAACCATTACGGAGCAACAGGCGACGGACTGGTTCTGGGATACAGGGCGGGCGTGAAGCTCTGTTTTCTCCACACGGTCCAGTATCACCCCACGGGAGCGGTCTTTCCCGAGCAAGCAGAAGGGTTGCTGATCACGGAGAAGTTCAGAGGAGCGGGAGCGAATGTGCTCAACATCGATGGGGAGCAATTCGTCAATGAAAGGGAGCCGAGGGATGTGGAGTCGGCCTCCTTCATTCGAGAATGCACGGAAGTGGGAAAAGGGATCCCCACGCCAACGGGGAAGGTTGGGGTTTGGCTCGACTCCCCGATGATCGACGTCCTGATGGGCGAAGGAACGGTGAGGCGCGAATTCCCCGGCAAATTTATTCTTTTCAAACGGTTTGGAATCGACATTTCAAAGGAACCCATGCTCGTCTATCCAACGCTTCATTATCAAAATGGGGGACTGGAATACAATAGCCGTTGCGAGACCTCCGTCCCTGGTCTCTTCGCGGCCGGAGAGGTATCGGGCGGTGTGCATGGCGAGAATCGACTCATGGGGAACTCGCTTCTCGATGTTTGCGTCTTCGGTAGGATTGCTGGAGTAAGTGCGGCGCGCTACGCCAAGGAGAAGGCAAAGGAAGGAAGGCTCACCTTAGACCATGTTCGGAGATACCACCGGGAGCTTGAGGAGGCGGGGATCGTCACCGATCGCGTCGCTCCGATGCTCCTTCCCGATTATTCCAATCCGAAGGTTCGTGAGCGCCAGTTGACCACCCATTATGTGGGAACACTTCGGTAGCCGGGTCCGAAGCCCTGCTCCTGTACACGAAGTGCAACCGTTTCATTCCGGAGGTCTCTCATGGTAGCCCTTCTTTCTAACAAGATACATCTTCTTTACTCGCCTCAAAAGGTTATTTTTGGACTCGATTCGGCCAAGACGCTGGGGAACGAGGTCCTTCAATTAGGCGGTCAAAGGGTATTGATTGTCACCGATCCGGGGGTGGCAAGGACAGATTTGCTCCGGGCCATCAAGTCCTATCTCGAGTCCCTTAGCATTTCTTGCGTCGTCTACGACCGGGTGAAACCAGAGCCACCGATCCGTTGTGTGAGAGAGGCGACGGACCTCTTTCTTTCGGAGCGCTGCGAGGTCATCGTAGGAGTAGGCGGAGGGAGTTCGCTGGACGTGGCAAAGGGGGTCTCGGTGCTCGCAACAAACGGAGGGAATCTTCTGGATATGGTTGGGATCGACCTCGTCAAGAAAAAAGGAGCCCCCAAGATCCTGATGCCCACGACCTCTGGGACAGGAAGCGAGGTCACCCGTGTTTTCGTCGTTACCGATGAGGAGGATAATACGAAGAAGGTGGTCAATAGCATTTACGTCCTTGCCGATGTTGCGCTCGTCGATCCGCTTCTCACCTTATCGGTCCCTCCGAAAGTGACCGCCGATACGGGAATGGATGCATTGGTTCATGCCATCGAAACCTACGTGTCCGCGAATGCTACCCCCTTTTCAGATATCCTTGCCGAGAAACCCATTGAGTGGATCGGCAGCTACCTTCCTGTTGCGTGGGCGAAAGGTACAAACCTTGAAGCGAGGTATTTCATGTCGTTGGCTGCAACGGTTGCCGGTATCGCCTTTGCGAGTGGTGGGTTGGGAGCCGTCCATGCACTGGCTTATCCCATCGGTACGGAGTACCACCTCTCCCACGGCAGATCGAATGCAATCATGCTCCCTCACATCATGAAGTACAACCTTTCGGGCAATCCAGAGAAATATGCAAAGATCGCCTCTTTCCTTGGAAAGTCGATCGGTGGGCTCTCTGCCATGCAAGCAGCTTTGCTCGCGGTGGAAGCTGTTCGGGAGCTTTTGGAGACGATCCAGATTCCCTATCGCCTGCGGGATTACGGGATTTCAAAAGGTGACTTTCCAAAACTTGTCGAAGGGGCAATGAAATTCGCAAGACTCTTCGTCCCCAACCCGAGGGACCTCACGGAGCAAGACGTGCTCTCCATCTACGAAGCAGCATACTGATGCAGATGGTTAGTCGGGAGCCCCCTGCGAATTCCATCCCCTCAGGGCATAATAGTCCTGAAGCATTCTCTGCAGGTCTTCCCTTCGAATCGTCTTTTCATCCTTCCCCAATGGCTCTTCGAAGAATCGTTTCGGAAGGCTATCGTCTTCAGCTGTTATCCCTTCACGAAGATTGAATCTGCGAGTCTCATTCTGGATGGTTGAGGAGATTTTCCTAAGCCCCTTCTCATCGAGCGTGAGCCCTGTGGTAAGCTCAACGATCGTCGAGAGATAATTCCAATCCCAGTAAATATCTCGGTAGAAACGGCATAATATGAGGGAGTCGTGGATGTTGAAACGATCCTCAAATTCGAGGAAGAGCTTAGCCTTTCCCTCGATCTGATCTGGCGGGATCATCCCGGCGAGTTCCGCCTTATAAAAGGTCGACCTCAAATGGCAGGCCCCCCGGTCCGATGTGGCATAGGCAAGGCCCATCCCCTTGAGTACCCTGGGATCGTAGCCCGCGGGATCGAGCCCTTTTGTATGGATGGCAATATCCTCCATCCCCCAGACCTTCGCCGCATGCCTGATCCCTTCTGCCAAGATAGCCCCAATCCCTTTCTTCGAGGAGATATCCTGAAGGAGTTCGGCGATCCTATCCACATCGCCCCATTTGATCTTCTCTTCGATTCGTCCCATCTCCGAGGCCTCGATGGCAAAGGCACAGAGGCTTCCGGCGGAGATCGTGTCCATCCCAACACGATCACAGATATCGTTGAGATAGGCAATCTCCTCGATCTCGTGAACCATGCAAAGGCCACCGAAGGCATAGATGGTCTCGTATTCAGGGCCTTCGATGAGGAGACCCTTATGCCTTCCCTCTTTGATCCTGCTAAGATTCCCGCAAGCCATGAAACAGCGGAGGCAAGCGCTCGGTTTCACCTCACAGCGCTCAAGAAGCGACTCGGCGCTTATCCTCTCCCACCCCTCAAAGGTCCCCAGATGCCAGTACTTCGATGGGAACCCCCCGACCGCATTGTTCATGGCAACGAGCATGGGCGTCCCGAGCCTTCGATAGTTTTGAGCTCCCGGGCTATCCTTTCCTCGCTCCAAGGTCTCTCTGGCAAATTGTTCCAATCTCTCCGGAAATGCAACCTCTCGTCTCTTCTCCCCGTAGAAAACGATGGCCTTGACCCTCTTCGAACCCATCACAGCGCCAACCCCTGTCCTTCCGAGAGATCGCCAGTGGTCATTCTCAATGACAGCGCATCGGACTAGATTCTCCCCTGCAGGACCAATGACGAGTGCCGCGGCTCCCTTCCGATTGACCCTTTTCAAAACCTCGTCTTCCGTCAAGTAGGTATCCTTCCCCCAGAGGTCTTTTGCATCATGGAAGGCCACCTTCTGGCTTGAGATCTCAACCCAGACAGGTTCATCCGATGCCTCCTCCAAGATGAAGGCATCGTAACCGGTGCGGCTCATGGGCTCTGCCGCCTTTCCCCCCGCATAAGATTCAGAAAATATCCCGGTCAGAGGAGACTTTGTAAAAACCCCATGACGGCAAGAACCATAGATCCGGCTGTCGGTTGCTGGACCCACACAGAAGATGAGCTTGTTTTGAGGAGACAGGGGATCGACTCCCGGTGGATTCTCCTTTGCGAGGAGAGAGATCCCAAGCCCTTTGCCTCCGAGATGAGTTTCATAAACCGAATCCGGGATGGTCTCTTCCTTGGATGTTTTCGTCTTCAAATTGATCCTGAGGATCTTGCCGAAGAAGCCTTTCATCGTTCCTGTTCCTTTCTACACGTCCATGGGTTGCCTCCCGAAGTTCATCTCCATCAGAAACCTTCTTCCCTTTCCTCCTCGGTGACGCAGTCATCGAGAATCCTTATGGCCTCATCGATCTGCTCTTTCTCAATGATGAGCGGGGGCGCAAACTCCAATGCCTGCCCCATCATTTTGATCAGGAGCCCCTTTGCTTTCGCTCGGTCGACAATACGAATGAGCCGATTGGGAGGGAAGGGGGCTTTCCTCTTCTTGTCCGATGTGAAATCGAGAGCTGCCCATAATCCCGTTCCTCTCGCCTCCCCCACGATCGGATGGGATTCAAGGGGCTTTAGCTGCTCCAGGAAATATTGGCCCATTTTAGAGCAATGCTCAACGAGATTCTCCCTCTGCATGATCTCGATATTTTTCAGGGCTACGGCACAGGCTACCGGATGATTCGAATAGGTGTGGAGATGATGAAAGATCTCAATAGGTTTTGTGACCTCCTCGGTTGCCCCCACCGCCCCTAAGGGGACGTACCCACTCGAGATCCCCTTCGCCATCGTGATCATATCTGGTTGGATATCGTAATGCTCGATGGCGAACCATCTGCCCGTTCTTCCAAACCCGCAGATCACCTCGTCGATGATGAGGAGGATTCCGTATCGGTCGCAGATCTCCCGCACGATCTTCCAATACTCTTTTGGAGGAGCGTAAGCGCCAAATCCCTGTTGGATCGGTTCCCCGATGAAGGCGGAGATCTGCTCGGGATCTTCAAACTGGATGATTCGTTCGATGTCTCTCGCGCAGGCAATCTCGCAGGAGGGATAGGAGAGATGAAGGGGACACCGGTAGCAGTAAGGGGACTCCACAAAGACCGTCCCCGGGGCAAGGGGCTCCATGATCTGCCGCATGGGATAGACTGTGCCAAGAAGACCGAGCGCCCCTCCCGTCACCCCATGATAGGCGCCTCGTCTGGAAATCACCTTGTAGCGTTTCCGATCCCCCTTGAAAAAATGGTGATGTTTGGCCAATTTGATCGCCGACTCAACCGCTTCTGAACCGCTTGAGACAAAGAAGAATTTATTGATTTCTCCCGGCGTCAATTCTGATAAGAGGCTTGCCAGTTGGAGGGCCGGTAGATTGCCAAATTCCATCGGTGTAAAATAGCAGAGGTTGATCATTTGATCATGGGCGGCCTGGGCGAGCTCTTTTCGACCATAACCGACGTGCACGGGCCGCGTCATCCCCGCTTCGAGATCGAGATAACGTTTTCCGTCCTGATCGTAGACCCAGACACCATCCCCTTTCGTGATTACCGTTAAGCCATCCTTGATCCGATCCCTGTGCGTCCTCGCCAGAATGAGATGGGAGTGAAAATCCTTGTTTCTTTCTTTCGTTTTCATTCATTGTCTCCTCAAACGAGGGAGTGGTTAAAAAAAATGACGGGCGCTATCCTCACGATCATCTACCGAGGTAAGCTTTCTTCACATGGGGATGATCGATCAATGTCCGAGCCTCGCCTTCAAGCGCAATTCGTCCGGTCTCCAAAACATAAGCGTAGCTTGCTATTTCCAGAGACCGGTAGGCATTCTGTTCAACAAGCAAAATGGTCTGTCCTTGGCGATTGAGCCGAATGATCACATCGAAGACGGTGTCGACAATAATAGGGGCTAGCCCCAAAGAAGGTTCATCAAGGAGAAGAATTTTGGGATCAGCCATGAGTCCTCTTCCGATGGCCAGCATCTGCTGCTGCCCGCCCGAGAGCGTTCCTCCCAGCTGGTTCCTTCGCTCTGCCAAGATGGGAAAGAGGTCGAAAACGTACTCAAGAAGTTCTTCCACGCGTTTCTGATCTTTGACGGGAAGGGAACCCATCCTCAAGTTTTCAATCACTGAGAGATGGGGGAAGATCCTGCGGCCTTCCGGAACGTGTGAAATTCCCATATGGGCGATCTGGTGGGGAGGGAGGTGATCAATTCTTTGACCATTGAACCAGATAGTGCCCTCTTTTGGGTGGATGATGCCAGAGATGGTTCTCAGGGTAGTGCTTTTTCCGGCACCATTTGAACCCACAATGGAGATGATGTTTCCCTGGTGCACCGAAAGCGAAACATCCCATAAGGCCGTCGCAATGTCGTAGCTAACCGTAATGTTCCTAATGTCGAGCACTGAAACGTTCTCCCAAGTAGGCTTTGATGACGTCCGGGTTGTTTATAATACGATCGGGTATGTCCTCGGCTATTTTTTGTCCGTAATCCAAGACGGCGATCCGGTCGCAAAGGGATATGATCACATCCATAATATGTTCTACAACAATGATCGTCAATTCGTCTGAACGAAGCGACCGAATCAGTTCGACGGCTGCCTTGATTTCAGCGGGATTCAAGCCAGCCATCACTTCGTCGAGAAGAAGGAGGGTCGGTTTCGTTCCCAGGGCACGCGCCAATTCGAGGCGTTTCCTGTCCTCCATCGTGACGTTCAATACTTGCTGGTTGGCCTTTTCTTCCAGTCCTACCCGTTCGAGTATGGACCATGCCATATTCCTTGCTGCTTTGAGTGAGGAAGTGCGAATAAATGTACTCACCATGACGTTTTCGAGAATTGTCATTTTGGCAAATGGGGCCGGGATCTGAAATGTCCTTCCAATGCCCAGCTCAGCAATACGATGGGGACGGAGCCCTGTAATATTTTTCCCATCGAAGATCACGCTCCCTGAATCTGGGCGGTAGATACCGGTCACGAGGTTGAAGAAGGTCGTCTTTCCGCTTCCGTTTGGTCCGATTATCCCGAAGATCGTTCCTTTATCCACACTCAGCGACAGGTCATTGATAGCGACGACCCCACCAAAAGATTTCTTGAGGTTGTGAGATTCTAAGATTCCCTGCCTTACCATTTGATCTTCTTTCCCAATTCGCTCAGCGATTTTCTTGGGGAGAAGACGCGGGCCTCCCAAAGACCTATGAGACCGTTAGGAATGAAGAGGACCACAGCACATATAGCCGCACCGATGATCACCAGGTAGAATGTTCCCTCTCCCCATACGATCCAGAGAATACGCTGAATGAGCTGTACAACTACGGCTCCCAACAATGGTCCCCACAGCGATCCAATTCCTCCGAGAAAGGCCATGACGACCATGAAGTCCGTAATGTCGGCCTTTAAGACGCTATCGGGGTGAATATAGGTAACCCAGTATGCATAGATGCCTCCAAAGATTCCGGGGAAGAAGGCACTGAGAGCAAAGGCTTTGATCTTTATTCCTACGGTGTCTACCCCGATCATTTCTGCAGCCTCTTCGTGCTCCCGAATAGCCAGCAGCTTATATCCAAAGCGAGCCCTCTCAAGGAGGAAATGGACGGTCAAGTAAGTTCCCCCGGCAACCAGGAGGGTGAGATAGTAGAAAAAGGGAAGGTTCAGATAAGCAGGCAGCTGCATCCCGAAGGCTCCACCTGTGATGTCCAGTATGGTTGCGATTTGTCGGATCATCTCCCCAAAGGCCCACGTCGCAATGGCAAAGTAGGCACCCCTCAGACGAAGGGTCGGGTAACCGATGAGGGTCGCCAGTATCGATGCTAATATCCCTGAGCCGAAAAGGCCTACGCCGAAGGGCCATCCCAGGTGGACCATGGTCAAACCGGTCAGGTAGGCGCCGAGGCCGAAGAATGCGCCGTGTCCGAAACAGAGATAACCTGTATATCCTCCGATAATGTTCCAGCTTTGTGCCAAGCCCGCCCACATGAGAACCTCTGTGCCGATTCTCACCCAAAGAGGGGAAACGAAAAAAGGGAGAAACAATGCGAAGACAATGATGAGAGCCAGCACCGCGGCTTTCCATGATAATGATGGGCGAGAAGTCCCGCTTGGGCCTTTCCGAAATTGCATCAAATTCCTCTTCTGAGGATTCCCTTAGGAGTGATCAAGAGGACCCCGTACATGACCATGAAGAGCGCGACGAGGTTATAACGTCCACCGATATAGACGCCGACAAAAGATTGAAGCATCCCCAACACAAGGGCTGCGATAATAACCCCAGGTACATATCCCATCCCTGCCAGAACCACCACAAAAAAAGCCAACGTACAATACTTGGCTCCCATGGCCGCATGGATTGAGAAGAGGGCTCCAATGAGAACGCCCGACATCCCTGTAATCCCGGCGTAGAGGCTGTAAACCAGTGCTCCAATCTTACGTACGTCGGTTCCCAGGAGGTTGGCCGTTTCCCTGTCCTGGGCCGTCGCTCGAATGACAATCCCGAATTTTGTCTTGTAAAGGAAGAGCATGAACAGAAGGGTTACCAGGATGCCGAAGACAAATCCTGAAAATCGGAGTGCCGGAACGGTGGCAATGTCGAGGGAGACACTTTTACCAGAGAGCCAAGTCGTAATGGATTGAATATGGTATCCCCAGATTGAAAGGGCTGTCCCCTTTGCCATAATTGAAAGGCCGAACGTGAAAACAAGCCCCATGATGACCGGATTATGCCGTTTTCCACTGACAGCCCGATAAATGAGAGGATAAATGACCCACCCTAATCCGAAAAAGATCAAAAAGATGATAGGCAAGTAGATCATGGGGTCATGGCCAAAATAGCGAACCATCAAGTATCCGGCATAGGCACCCAACATGACCCACTCGCCTACCGCAAAGTCGACGATATGCATCACCCCGAAGCATAGGGAGAATCCTATGCCGACGACGATGATTAGGCCGCCGATGAGAAGCCCGTCAATGAGGGTTTGAACGAAGAGTTCCATCTTTTACCTTTTGTCCCACGGTGGAGTTGGGTATTTCGGAGCAACCACGCGAAGTTTACCTGGTCCCACCTCCACTGTCTTGCCCCCCTGGTATTGAAGAGCCACCGGTTGAAGCCCTGCATTGCAGTGATAGGAATCTCCCTCCTTCGCAAACTTGATCTGTCCGTAAAAAGTCATGATATTGAGTTTTTCCAAGGCGTCGATCAGGGCATCCTTTTGTGCTTCCGTGAGGGGAGGTTTGGCTTTGATCATTCGGAGAGCCTCCTGAAAAGCGATGCCCGCTGCTGTCGACCCGGCCTCCGTGTAATCGGGCTCTGTCTTGAATTTGGCTACGAAGGCATCGGCATAAGCCTTTGTCGTTTTAAATAAAAGAGTCGATTCATGCTTCATGTTAGGTGTCCATACCGCATTGCCAAAGACGTACTCGCAATCCTTTCCCAGTCCTTTACGAAAATCGGGTGTCGTCATTCCGTAATGTTGAACAAAAGCCTTCGGATTGAATCTCAACTCCTTGGCTATCTTCATCATCTCGATGGCTGCTTTCTCATGGTTGCCCATGGCGAAGATGTCTGGATTGAGTGCTTTGATGGCGCTAACGGAAGGGGTGTAATCACTTCCCTCCGGTACGATTTCATACTTTACCACCTTGAGACCCAACTTCTCTGAGGCGACTTTGAATGCCTCCGCAGTGAATTTGGAGAACGGGTCATCGATCCCTATGATACCAATGGTCGCCGGTTTCGGAGAGACTTCCTTAGCTAAGACGGTGATGACCGCCTGTGCCGTGAGATTGACGGATGGGATCGTGCCGAAGGTGTATTTGAACTTCTTCAACCAGATTAAAGGGGATTCTGCTGATCCGGTGATATGGGGAATTTTGTATTTTTCAGTGATCGGAGCGAGTGCCAAGGTGGGTCCGCTTGCATAGGGTCCCAGAATGAAATCGACTTTTTCCTGCGTGATGAGACGTTCGCCGGCTACCGCCGCTGTGGCAGGCGTACTCTGATCGTCTGCATAGACTAATGTGACTTTGTACTTCTTACCATCAATTTCAATTCCACCCATCTGATTCACGGTATCAGCCCAAATATCGTACCCGCGTTTCGTTACGGTTCCTCCGAAAACGAGTTCCCCTGAAAGAGAGGTTACTACCCCGACCTTGAAGTAATCTCTCTTTTCTTGGGCCAGCCCGAATTGGGGGATCAAGAACGTAAGAGCAATCACCAATACGATAAATCCGAAGCTTTTCCTCATAAATGACACCTCCTTTTGGTATTTTTCTGCCACTCCTTGATTTCCGTTCGCCTATTGGCTCCTTCTGCTTCACCACCTCCTTTATGGCTGCGGCAATGCATTGATTCCTTTGATGAGAAACCCATGTTCCGTCAGCTTCAGAGCGACATTTCTCATATCCGGCACATCCAGTTTAAGGAGGACCCAGGAGGTTGACAGCACCGTCTTTTCGATGACATGAACCCCGAGGGTCTCTATGATCTTTACTGCCTCCTCGTCCGACCCTTGGGAACCACCCCTCCTAAGGAGGATCTGAGCACATGTCTTATCGGCCTTAATCTCAGAACCGAGTTCCTCCAACGTTTCTCCCTGTTTCATGATACCAATGCACGGTCCTTATGGAGAAGAGAGTTCCCCAAGGCCTTCCTCAATGATAGACAACCCCTTCTCAAGCTGCTCATCCTTAATGACCAAGGGCATGAGGGGTCGAATGATATTGGAGTGAGTACCGGCCGAGATCATGAGGAGTCCCTTTTCCCGGCAGCGATTGACCAGCTCTTTCGTCAAAGCAGTGGCCGGCTCCTTCGTCTTCCGATCGACCACCAGCTCCATGCCCACCATCGCCCCAAGACCACGGACATCCCCGACCACGGGATAACGTTCGTAGAATTGTTTGAATCTTTCTAACACCCTTTTCCCAATTTTTTCGGCCCGGCTCAAGAGATCGGTCTTTTCGAATCGGTCGAGCACCGCAATCGCAGCCCGACAGGCCACCGGATTCCCCCCATAGGTTCCACCCAAACCCCCGACCTGAGGATGATCCATCAACTCTGCCTTCCCAGTGACTGCGCTCAAGGGCAGACCCCCAGCAATCGATTTCGCCATGACGATGATATCCGGCTCCACCTCGTAATGCTCCATGGCGAACATCTTGGCCGTTCGACCAAAACCCGTTTGAACCTCGTCAGCGATAAAGACAATCCCATTGTCTTCACAGATCCTTTTGAGGATTTTGAAGTACTCCTTCGGCGGGACAACGAAACCTCCTTCTCCGAGCACCGGCTCGACAATGAGGGCAGCGACATGTTCCGCAGCGATGTGAGTATCGAAAAATTCCTTCAAGAAATAGGCGCATCGAATCTCACAGGAAGGATATTCCAACCCAAAGGCACAGCGGTAACAGTAGGCATAGGGCATTCGATAGATTTCAGGGGCAAAGGGAGCAAAACCGAATTTATAGGGCTTCATCTTGCTGGTAAGGCTTAAGGCCAAAAGGGTGCGGCCATGAAAGGCATCTTCAAAGGCAATCGTAGCAGGGCGCCCCGTTGCATGACGGGCGATCTTTACGGCATTCTCCACCCCCTCTGCACCGCTATTGACAAACATCGTCTTCTTTGGGAATTTTCCAGGGGTGAGTTCGTTCAACCTCTTGGCCAATTCCACGTAAGGTTCGTACATGACCACATGGAAACAGGTGTGAATGTATTTCTGCACCTGATCCTGAATCGCCTTTAAGACCTCCTCGTCACAGTGCCCGATATTGTTGACACCGATTCCTCCTGCGAAGTCAATATATTCCTTCCCTTCAACATCTATAATCGTAGCCCCCTTGGCCTTCGCCACAAAGATAGGATGCGTATTGAAGGGCCCTTGAGGGATGTGCTTCATTCGCTCTGCCATCAGCGATGCATTGCTCTTCATGACGGTGTTTGTCCTCCCCATTCGTAAAACCTACATTTTCTATGCCAGGACTTTCAGGGAATCTTTAGAGGAGAAGAAAATGAAAAGGGGTTAATGTACCTTATTGATATTGAAGGAAAATCTGACGAGTCGAGATAACCCCGCAAAACAGATTGACCAAAGAGCAGGTATTCAACCGACATCCGGATTTATGTGTCATTGCATCAAAATTCTGGAATTTCGGTGATAAGCTTTTAACAGATTGAAATTAATACCTTATTCTTTATGTGTTTTTGCATCTTTTTTAATGTAGAATCGCATTGCTCCTCGAAGTAATGTGCTTTCGCAACTTCCTCGAGATCGTGCCTTGGTCAATTTTTAGCGCTCTTGCTGCCTTGCGTTGGGAGCCATACTTGCGAACCGCCTCCTTTATGATCATGCTTTCGTACCTTTCAAGGGCGCTCTTAAGTGAAGCGTTCTCCGGCGACAAAAAGGCTGGTTTGCCTGCGGACGCGTAATAGCTTGAGACGGAATTCGGTATGTCCCTTGCGGTTATCGTGTCTTGGTCCGCCACGACAATGAGTCGTTCCATTAGGTTCGCTAATTCTCTGACATTTCCTGGATATTCATATTGAAGAAGGATCTCGGTAGCTTCGGGAGAGATATGTTTATTCTTCCCATGAATTTGATTGAATTTTTCGAGGTAATAGAAAATTAACGGTAGAATATCATCTGGCCTCTGTTTCAGAGAAGGAATGTGGATGGGGACCACGTTAAGTCGATAGTAGAGATCTTTTCGGAATGCTCTCGTAGTCACCATTTCTTCAATGTTCTTATTCGTTGCAGCAATCACCCTCACATCCAATTTCTTCGGCTCCGTTCCTCCCACACGAACGATTTCGTGATCTTCCAAGAACCGGAGCAATTTTGATTGGGTACCGAGAGGAATCTCCCCGATCTCGTCGAGGAAGAGAGTCCCTTTGTTGGCAAGTTCAAAGAACCCCGGCTTCCCTTCGGCCTTCGCTCCAGTGAAAGCGCCTTTCTCATATCCAAAAAGCTCTGATTCTACGAGAGGCTCCGGAACGCCTGCAAGATCGACACGGATAAAGGGGCCATCGTTTCGATTCGAGTGCCTATGGATTAACTTTGCAATCATGCCTTTCCCGACGCCTGATTCTCCGAGAAGAAGCACGGTGGTGTCCACGCGAGCCACCCTCAAGGCCATCTCGATGATTCGTTGCATTTCCTCGCTCCGAAAGACGATGTTGGATAGATCGACCCCCTTCATTTCCAACTCCAAAATCCTTGAGGAATATCCCTTTGCCAAGGCTTGGGCTTCTTGAAGTTGGCTCCTCAGATGGTCTAACTCTGAGATGTCTCTTTCATTCGTGACCACGAAAGCCATCTCGCCATTTTCATCGAAAATCGGATTCCCTGTGACAAGAATCTTTTTCCCTCCCTTGATTTGTTGAATAATGGTTACGGAGGTCTTCCTTTTCAGAACCTCTAACGTTACCGATTTGTCAAAGAAACCCTCCGAAACCAATTCCTTCATATCCTTGCCAACCACCTGTTCCGCACTGACCCCGTTAATCCTCTCCGATGCCTTGTTGATCCTGAGGACTTTGCCTTCGCGGTCGCATATCCAGAGGCCATCGTAGGAAGAGTCGATGATCGTATCCAACCAATTTTTCATGTTTTTGAAGAAATCCAATTGCTTTGATATGCTCTCGATCTCAGAAATGTCTTGGAAGACACTCACAACCCCCGAGGGTTTGCCATTTTTGATAATGGGATTGATGTTGGAAACAAGGGTGACCTTTTCGCCTTTGAGTTTCTCTCCGTAAAAGGGTTTCCCGGTCTTCAGACACTCGAGGAGTTTGCCACCCGTATTGGGGAGGACCTCCAAGATGTATCGGTTAACCGCCTCGTGAGCTGGGATGCCGAAAATTCTTTCTGCGGTCTTGTTGAAATAGATAATAATACCTTGCTCATCGATGGCTACAATCCCGTTATAAATTGCATTGAGTACTGACTCGACATTAAAAGAGTTCGGGCATTTCATTGATATAAGCCCTCCTTGACGGAATTTTGGACTTGTTTTCTCTTATGTGCAAAGGACTTCTTTATCAAACTGAGATTATATCTGAAATTTAATAATTTTCAAAGCTCGTAACCATCTCTTTCTCCGTGATGAAATTGAGGAGTTCATGTCACTGACTCCTCATAAAATCTTCGATTGGCATGAGGAGGTAGCACGCTTCTGCTGGGAATCAAAGACGGCAATCTACGGAAAAGCTCTGCGACTCTAGCGAACACCGAAGCTGGAAAATCAGGCCCCCCAAACCCCAGGAATCTTTTCTTTGCAGGAGGGACAGAGGCCCTTTTGCAAATGGTTTTTTAGGACAATGAAATGGGTTCGTTCAATCAACTTCCTACCGCACTTGGGACAGTAAGTGCTATTTGCCGGGTGCCCAACAACATTTCCAACATAAACGAACCTTATTCCTTCCTTCAATGCAATCGATCTTGCATCTTCCAGCGTCTTTATAGGCGTATAGGGGAGATGGGTCATTTTGTAAGAGGGTGAAAAGCGGGTAAAGTGTAGGGGGGTATCTTTACCAAGATTTTCCACGATCCACTTGCACATCTTCTTAATATCTTCCATGTGGTCATTGAGTGTCGGAATAATGAGGTTGACGATTTCGAGATGTACGTTTGCCTCTTTGATCGTCTTCAAAGTTTCAAGGACCGGATCAAGCCTTGCCTCCGAAATCTCCTGATAGAATCTCTGCGTGAAGGCTTTTAGATCAACCGTTACCCCATCCATAAATTTGAGGAGTTCTAACATGGGGGCCTTGGCGATCCCCCCATTGGTATGGCATAGCGTCATGAGCCCTCTCTTCTTTGCAAGTTGGACCACTTCGTACATCATTTCGTAGAATACCGTTGGTTCATTGATGCTGTGAGAAATAGATTGACATCCCTGCCTCGACGCCTCTTCAACAATCTCTTTCGGTGTATAGGCCATGGCCCTGATCTGTTCAGGAGGAAATTGGGAGATATGCCAATTATGACAATGTTTACATCTAAAGTTGCACGAGGCTGTAAAGACACAGAGATTCCTGTGCCCGGGAACCATGTGATACATAGGTTCCAACTCAATTGGGTCGATCTGAAGCCCTCCGGGTTTCCCATAAACAAGGGTTACAAGCTCGCCAGACCTGTTCTCTCTAACGCGACAGAATCCTCTTGTCCCTTCCGGGATTAGACATTGACGGAAGCATAGTTCACACTGGACAAGGTGATCCTTCCCTTTTCGGAAAAACATGGCCTTTTTCTGAAGTTCTTCGGAATGAGAGATTGGGGGGAAACAGTTCAGGCTGAGACCTCTGCAGAGAAGACAGAGAGAGGTTTTCCACAAGAAGGACCTACGGGTAAATACAAGATCCATGTGTTTCTACGTCAATGTCTCATCAAGCAAAAGATGAAAGGGAATCCTCTCGGAGTTCATTCGATTCCCACGATCTTTTTGGCCCAGCGTTTTTTCTGCTCAAGGTTCCCGAGGCGGCCATACATCACCTTCTGGGCTTGAGGCGATCCGGCGCCATGCATAGACTCCACCAGGGCTGTTCCGCCGCTCATGTTCTCGATCAGTCTTAGAATCTTCATACGGTGCTCGACTGGGACTCCTTCTGCGCCCGCCAGATATTTCTTCACGTAGCGACCCACCTCGCTGCTTTCGAAATCGCCTTGGAAGGGCATCGTGGCAAGAATCCCCCCTGCAATATCGTGAGCCAAACGAGCAATTTCATAGACATGCCGTGTGACGTTATGTTTGGTCGTGTTAGCGAGGAGAGGATCCGGATAGTAGGCTCCCGATGGGGTCCTGTATCCCATCGCAGAACAGGCCACGGAGCCCGAATAAATCGTTTCTGCCAGGTGAATCATCTCCGCCAGTTTATCTCTGATGTGAGAAGCATTGGCTGTCCCCTGATATTCGGCCACCAATGCGGCAGCACCGATGAGGACATCCGAAACCCCTCCCTTACATCCTCCATAGTTTTGCCGATGGAGCGTGGCAAACCGCTCGACCAGCAGGGCAGCCATGTCATACTCTCCGCAAAGAAAGACTCTTTCCCAGGGGACGAAAACATTGTCAAAGATGATAAGCGCCTCGCCCCCCACAAGACCGTAAGGGTTTCCGACATCGATTCCCTTTTCAAATTTCCGTTCTTCATTCGTCTGGCGTCCGAAAATGAGGACGACGCCGGGAGCGTTCAGAGGAATCGCACACGAGAGCGCATAGTCTTTATCTTCTGCTTTCATGGCTTGGGTGGGCATAATGAGAATTTCATGAGAGTTCACCCCTCCGGTCATGTGGGCCTTGGCACCTCGGATGACAATCCCGTCGGGGCGCCTCTCGACGACGTGTGTGAAAAGGTCAGGATCGGACTGTCTGCTCGGAGAGAGTGAGCGATCCCCCTTCGTATCGGTCATCCCGCCGACGACCATGACATTCGTATCTTGAACATAGATCAAGTATCTCTTGAACCGCTCGAAGTAATCTGTCTTATACTTCTGGTCCGTATCGTACGTGGTCATGTAAACAGCGTTCAAGGCATCGAAACCCACGCACCGCTGAAAACAAGAACCTGTCTCATGACCGATGAGGCGGAGCATCTGAACCTTCTTAATGAGATCGTCCACGCTCTGGTGAATATGAGTAAATCGGTTGATCTTTCTTCCAGTCAAATGGGAGGTTGCCGTCATCAAGTCCTCATGTTCAGGCCGAAGAGCCAGTTCGTAGGTGAGAGCGGCCGAGTCGATGTGGGGACGAATCCCGGGGTGCTCGGTAATATCCTCCACCCTTTTCCCATTATAGTAGACGACATGATGAAGATTCTTCAGGCTTCTAAGATAGTCTTCTTTGGTAACGATTCGTTTCATCAATTTCTCCTTGTTCTAAAAGCATGGCGCATAGGGCATACCGCAAAGAGTGAGGAATCCTTCAGCTTTGAGTTTCTCTGAAGGCCCTCCTCAAAAATTTTCCGGTTGCGGTCTTTGGAATTTCTTTAACAAACTCGACCTCTCTTGGGTACTTATAGGCGGCCATCCGTTCTTTGCAGAAGGCCATGATCTCTTCCGCCGACACCTTTCCTTCGTATCCTTCTTTCAGAGCAACAAAGGCTTTCACCGTCTCACCACGGTAGGGGTCAGGAATTCCCACCACGGCAACCTCTCGTACAGAGGGGTGGAGATAAATAGTATCTTCCACCTCCCTGGGCCAGACTTTGAATCCAGAAGCAATAATCATATCCTTCTTTCGATCTAAGAGGTAGATCCAACCCTTATTGTCCATTGTACCCACATCTCCTGTAAAAAGCCAGCCTTGACGGATTGCATAGGCCGTTTCTTCGGGCTTGTTCCAATAACCAGGGATGATCCCGGGTCCTTTGAACGCCAATTCTCCTACCTCTCCTGCTGGAAGCTCTTTTTCAGGGTCGCTGAGATCCATGATCTTGGCATCGTGCCCAGGTATTGGAAGGCCAATGGAAATGGCCCCGGTTGAGCGATCCACGGGGGCCCTCATCCCGAGCGGAACAAGCGTGGCAGGGGAGGTGCTTTCCGTGAGTCCGTAAACGTTATGAATATAGGTCCCTGTGAGTTGTTCGAATCTCTCGACAACTGCAGGGATGACAGGAGCCCCTCCACTATAAACCTTACGGAGCGAAGAAAGATCATACTTTCCGATCTCCGCATCATTCATCAGTGCAATGAAAACCGTAATGGCACCGATGGTACAACTCGCCTTCCACCTCTCGATCATTTGAAAGGTCGTCTTAGGATCGAAACGATAAAATAAGATGAGAGGGGTTCCAGAGGCGACGCATGTTCCAACGTGACCAACCATTCCGGTGACATGGAACAAAGGGGCCACTCCAAGCATGATATCCGAAGGTGTCAATCTCCAGCACTGACGGTAGACCTCTGAATTAAAGATCACATTTCCATGTGTATTCATCGCTCCCTTTGGAGGACCGGTCGTACCGGAGGTGTAGGTGAGGTAGGCGATGTCTTCTGGTGTCAGCTTTGTATCTAAGGGGGGCTTTCCGTAATACTGCTCAAGCAAAGTAAAAAAATCTTTGGTCTTTAATCCCTTAACCTTTTCTGCCCCTCTGAGGATCGACGGAGGCGGACTTTTTGGCTCAAGAAAATCCAATTCTGAAGTGGTGATCACATGCTGGATGCAGGTTTCTTCAACTGCTTTCTCCACGATCTCTCCGTAAAGGGATTCCATACAGACAAGAACCCGAACCGAAGCGTCGCGGAAGTAATAAGTTAATTCTTTCGTCTTATACATTGGGTTGAGAGGGACGACAATTCCTCCCACTTTCCATATGCCATATTGAGCAATGACGAACTGGGGGATGTTTTGCATGTAAATGGCGACTCGATCACCCCTTTGGATTCCCATATCTTTTAGAGCATGGGCAAAGGCATCGCTCATTCGATCCAACTCATCGTAGGAGATGACGCTTTCGAAATAGTAGATGGCTGGACCCTTCCCGTGTTGTCTTGCTGTTTCTCGAAGATGATCCAAAAGGTTTGTTGCTCGAGGAGCTAGATCCCAGGGATAGTCCTTCGGATATATGGAGAGCCACCTTCTAGACGGAAAGCTTTCGCTCATTTTAGATCTCCTTTTTCAGCAAGAGCGATAAGCCATTCTGACAAAGATTTATAATCGCCCTCTCCAGTGACAGAGTAGCTGGCTGTTTTGTGTCGATTTGAATCTTTTTCTGCACACGCCCTTTGACATCCACTCACAAAAAGCACTGCCTCCACGTCTTCATCTTGGACAGTGTGAAAGAGGAATAAATCCCCCACGCAGAGTCGAACCTTTTCGATCATTTCTAATCTCTCGTATGTAGGGTTGCATCCGCCACAATACTTAATACCGATCTTTGTCCGCATCGTCATTTCTTCTTAGCATATGGCATATGGGCTAAGAGGAGGGAATTAGAGCGAACTTCATCGCCGGAGCCTTTGGCCCTTTGCAGCCGTATTTACCAGACAGTCCAACCCCCGTCCACATAGATGGTTTGGCCAGTAATGAAATCTGACGCGGGGGCTGCTAAGAAGATGATCGTACCCTCCAGTTCAGGCAGGTAACCCCATCGACCCATCGGGGTCCGCTCATTGATGAAATTGAACCGGACAGGGTCATTCCGAATCTGCTTCACCATATCCGTTTCGAAATACGTTGGGCCGATGGCGTTTACACGCACTCCCAGTTTGGCCCATTCGAGGGCCATGACCTTGGTCATCTGGTCGACTCCCCCTTTGGAGGAGGCATAAGCCAATTGATGAGGGAGCGGTGTTTTTCCAAAAATTGAGCTCATGTTGATCACCTTTCCATATCCCCGCTTGATCATCTGAGGGACCACGGCCTGAGCCACAAGAAAATATCCTTTCAAGTTGGTGTTAATTACCAAATCCCACATCTCCTCAGGGTATTCGAGGACCGGAACTCGATAGTTCGTGCCTGCATTATTGACCAAAATATCAACGCGACCAAAGTAGTTCAGTATCTGTTCAACGCCTTTCTTCACCTTCTCTTTGGAGAGGACATCCAACTCAAAGCCAGCAGACTTTCGACCCATCGCTCGAATTTCTTCCGGCACCCGTTTAAGCCCGGCGGGGTCTCGGCCACAGACAGCCACATCCGCACCCGCCTTGGCCAATGCCTTGGCGGCCGTCTCGCCTATCCCCCGAGTGCTTCCAGTGACCATCGCCACTTTACCGCTTAAATCAAAAAGGTCCATGATTACCTCCTGAAACATCAAAGCATGAGGAATTTTTGAGACAAATATGCATTAACCCTACTTTATATTTTCTAGTTTCAACTCACAAACCAATTTTTCGCTCCCATCTTCATCATTACCTCTGTGATTCCAAGCCGACGTTGAATCAACGTTCAATCATAACAGAAATCATAGTACCGAGCGCATTATTCTATTTTCAAGATCTCCGGGACTCTCTCTTTTCAAAAGAGGTAAAAATAAATTGATCGATTTTTCAGGGAAACCATTATGGTACAGGTCCTTGCCAGATGACAAGGGGGGTATGGCAATCTCCTGAAAAATGAGATTCATTCGGCTTTGCATCGTAACGAAATACAAGAATTGCTCAGGATCAAACCTACGCGGCATCCGGGATGTGTAAACAAAATTTTAAACGACGAGGTACTTTTTGACAATCTCTTCGTTCTGCCAGATCTCTTCCATCAGGCCGCAATATTGAACCATCCCCTTTTCAAGGATGTACCCCCTGTAAGAAGTCTTCCGACAGAATCTAAGATTCTGGTCTGCGAGAAGGATGGTCACCCCCTCCTTTCGAATGCTGGTAATAACCTCGATGAGATTGAGGACAATAAGAGGGGCTAGGCCCTCTGAAGGTTCGTCAAGGAGGAGGAGGTCGGGATTCTTCATTAAGGCTCTGGCGATTGCCAGCATCTTTTGCTCCCCTCCACTTAGCTGAGTTCCCTTCCTTTCCTTCATGTCTACAAAGACAGGAAATAGGTGATATATCTTCTCAAATGACCAGGAGACCCTTCCTTTTTTGGAAAGGCGACGGGCCAATTCAAGGTTTTCGTAGAGGGTGAGATCTGGGAAAATCCTTCTATCGTCCGGCACGTAGCCGATTCCCATCTGAGCAATCTGGTAGGGTGGTTTTCCCACGATATTGATATCCCTTAAAAGAATTTTTCCTGAGCGGGGAGGGGTGAGACCCATGATAGAACGAAGCGTGGTCGTCTTCCCCACCCCGTTTCTACCGAGCAGGGAGACAATCTCTCCTTCGTTGATCGATAAGGAGACCCCTTGGAGAACATGGCTCTGACCATAAAAGGTATCGATTTGATCCACCTTGAGAACGGTTTGAGAGGATTCTAAGTTCA
>FWPV01002487.1_pt1 | contig 45086 bp, 47 predicted proteins | sample 2228371 | NCBI WGS metagenome assembly FWPV01 (sample SAMEA103939776, study PRJEB20133) | metagenome
CGCAAAGGGACTTCGTCCCTTTAAAACCCTGAATAATAAAATTAAATTCCACAGGGAGTTTGAGGGACGGAGTCACTCAAAGGGACTTCGTCCCTTTAAAACCCTGATTTCATGAACCGTGTTCCGTTTCCCGTGAAGTCCCTTTAAAAGGCTATAGGCGATAGATATTATCCTATAGCTTTTTGCCTCTTTCCTATCGCCTATCTATTGCCTTTTTTGTTCAGGGAGTTTGAGGGACAGAGTCCCTCAAAGGGACTTCGTCCCTTTAAAACCCTGAATAATAAAATTAAATTCCACAGGGAGTTTGAGGGACAGAGTCCCTCAAAGGGACTTCGTCCCTCAAAGATGCCATTTTAATTCAGGTTAATGTGCCTCTGCCCAGTTTTTACCCCAGCCAATATCCACCTTTAGCGGAACGGATAGAGACAGGGCATTTTCCATCTCCTGTTTAATCAGGTTTATCGCTGTCTCGAGTTCTGTTTCAGGTACCTCGAATAAGAGCTCGTCATGTATCTGCAGTATCATCCTCGATTCAAGTCCTCTTTCTTTTAGTCTTTGCTGTATATTTATCATTGCTATCTTTATTAAATCAGCTGCTGTCCCCTGAATGGGCGTGTTTATGGCGAGCCTTTCAGCCTGTTGTCGAGTAGTTGTAATACGACTGTTTATTTCTGGAATGGATCTTTTTCTTCCCATGAGGGTTACTGAATATCCCCTTTCCCTTGCCATCTTTACTGCTGTATCCATATATCTTTTAACACCTTCATGCTTTTTAAAATATTGCTCTATGTAAGAAGCAGCCTCTTTTGGTGAGATATTTAGAGATTCTGATAGACCAAATGGACTGATACCATAGACAACTCCGAAGTTTACAGTTTTTGCTATTCTCCTCATTTCCTCTGTTACAGAGCCTTCTGGAATATTAAACAACTCGGATGCTGTCTTCGTGTGTATATCGATATCCCTGTTGAATGCATCAATCAGTTCTTCATCGCCGCTTATGTGGGCAAGTATCCTCAATTCTACCTGTGAGTAGTCAGCAGAAATGAGGACACATCTTTTGTCTGCAATGAAAACCTCCCTTATTTTTGTTCCCCATTCACCTCGAACAGGGATATTCTGCAGATTCGGCTCACTACTGCTTAATCTTCCAGTTGCAGTTACTGTCTGATTGAAGGATGTATGTATCCTCCCTGTTTTTTTATTAATGAGTCTTGGCAGGGCATCCACATATGTAGTCTTTAGTTTATAAAGGGTCCTGTAGTTCAATATTTCCATAGGAAGTTCATGAACCTTTGATAACTCCTCAAGCACATCCATGCCTGTGGAATATCCTGTCTTTGTCTTCTTTGAAGGCTTCAGTCCGAGTTTTTCAAAGAGTATTTTTTGTAATTGCTGAGGAGAATTTATATTGAAACTCTCTCCAGCAATGGTATATATACGGGCTTCTATTGTTTCGAGTTCTCTGTCGAGTTCCTTTGATAATTCCTCAAGCCTTTCTTTGTCTACCTTCACCCCGATTTCCTCCATATCTGTGAGGACATAAATAAGGGGCATTTCTATATTGAAATACAGGTCTTCAAGTCCCTCTTTTTTGAGCCTTTCAAATAGAATGTCTTTTAATTCCATTGCAAGTTCTGCATCCTCAGCAGCATACTGTGTTGCAACATCTATTGGGACATCTGAAAATGAATGTCTTTTGCCGAGGATCTCTGTGAATGATTTTTTTTTGTGGAAGAGGTATTCGAGGCTAACATCCTCAAGGCCGTGGTCTGGTTTGTTAGGGTTTAAAAGATATGAAGCTATCATTGTGTCATAAAGCCTGCCTTTTACATGAATCCCTTCCTGCCTTAATATGAGGATGTCGTATTTAAGGTTGTGCCCAACTTTTGCAATTGATTCATCTTCGAGAACCCTTTTTAAAATTTCAAGGGCATCAGGGATATTTTTGCCGTGTTTGTGCCTTATGGGGATATAATATGCCCTGCCCTTCTCCTTGCATAATGCAATGCCGACAATGGAGTCTGATATGGGATTTCTCCCTGTTGCCTCGATGTCAAAAGAGAGGCAGGATACAGGCGATGGGCTATAGTCAATAGATGAAGCTGATGACTTTCTGGATATGCTCTGCTCAGTTTCAGTACCTTTGTTACCTTCAAAAAGGGAGAATTGCTCCATAATTTAGTTTATCAGAAGCAGAATAACTATACAATAAATATTCCTGATTTGACTAATATTGTCTAATGATGTATATTTATAGTGCGATATGATGAACAAAATAGCAAAAATTGAAATGCTTAATACAAAGCAGGCAGCAGCCATTTTAGGTGTTAGTTCGAAGACAATTTATCGGATGGAAGAAAGAGGTTTAATTCAATCTATTAGGACACCAGGTGGTCAACGGAGATTCCGTCGGGAAGACTTAGAAAAATATCTAAACGCAAGCAAGTCTTTTATAGCCCCTCAGAATCCCAGCAAATACAAAAACGCTGTCTTACCTTCTTCTTTTGTAAAAGAAAAAACAGTTGAGTATCCTCTTTTTGAGACTTCTGAAACTGATATATCTCTATCTGTAGCGAGGTTGCAACAGCAGATGTCAATTAGGAATATCGGGGGTCACAAACAGCATTACGACACAGGCGCTAATATATATAGATGGATAGATGAATGGGATTTTAAAAGCTATCAAACAAAAACTTATACACACGGCTTTCACACCTATCCAGCTATGTTTATACCACAGGTAGCTCGGAAACTGATAGAGGTCTTTTCATCTGAGCATGATACTGTTTGCGATATATTCTGTGGTTCTGGCACTACTATGGTTGAAAGCAGCCTTTTAAACAGAAATTCTATAGGTATTGAATTAAACCCATTAGCTGTTCTCATAGGAGAAAATTGGGTTTATTCCTCAAGGTATTCTTTTTAGAAATATTCCTAATAAAAGAATGCCTCTTAAAAATAGCCCAACGAATAAACAGGGCAAAACTGGATTTACGATGCAGAAAGAGAGCATCGTTTTGCTAAAAAAGTTTTAGCACTTGAAGCCTAATCAGGGAATAAGCAACTAACCCTTGGAAGCCATTACCAGCAATGGTTTTTCTCGCCTGCTCGGCATTAGAAATGATACTTTTTTTTATTCGTTGCTGTATTAGTTTCTCTACCTCAGGCTTTGCATCCTCCATTATTTTGGTTAAATAATTGAGGACATATATCTCACCTACTTCACATATTTTCCTTTCGAACCCTTCTTTTATCTTAGAAAAATAATATCTTTCTGCGATCTCTGATAGTGTTTTGATATTTGTCTCAATCACACAGGTCCCCCCTCCATTACTTACTCCCAAGATTACCTTATTCTATATACCTATCGTCAAATTTCCAGAAGCCTCTTTAATTCATTCACATCCTTAATAGTCATGTATTCTCCATGCGGTTTATATCCCTCTGTCGGTATCAGCTTTATAAGGCTTTTGAATTCGAACTCTGTAAACAGGCGCAGGAGGGTCTGCCAGTCAGGCTCTTTAATTGTCATTTCCTGAATGCTTATATCTATGGGTATATTCGTATCAATTGTTGCAAGTGTTCTGCTAATCTTTATATTTTCTATGTTATCCATTATCAATTTTCTGAGCCTTTCGTTCTCTATCTTTTCAGGATGATTTATGAGTTCATCAAGACTTTCTGCCTTTAATAGAAGCTCTTTAGCTGTCTTTTCCCCTATTCCTTTTACTCCCGGTATGTTGTCTATGGTATCTCCTACTATTGCCATTACTTCTGGCATTCTTTTTGGCGGTACCCCGAATTTTTCTATTACATAATTCTCATCTATTATCAAATCCTTCATTGGGTCATAAATCTTTATTCCATCTCCTACTGCCTGCAACATGTCTTTGTCACCACTGAGAATAAAAACATTTATGCCCTCTGATGCCGTTTTTTTTGCTATAGTGCAGATAACATCGTCAGCCTCAAAGCCTGGCATCTCAAATGATTTTATATTAAATGCATTAATTATTTTCTTTATGTATGGAATCTGAATGACCAGGTCATGTGGCGTTTCTGGTCTCTGGGCTTTATATTGTTCATATATTTTATGTCTTTCTGTCGGAACAGGTGAGTCGAACACGATTGCGATTGCATCAGGTTTTTTCTCTCTGAGTACTTTTAGTATCATGTTTGTAAAGCCATAAATTGCATTGGTTGGAAACCCTTTTGAGCTGGCAAGGCTTCGTATCGCATGGTATGCCCTGTAGAAATAAGAATTCCCGTCTATAAGATAAAGATTCATGCTTGATTATAGCAGAATTATCCAAACTTGAAAAAAGGGGTGTTTGAAATGTATTTTAGAATGTTTAGAAAAAGAACTAAATATGAAGACACTTTCTATAATCATTCCTGTTTATAATGAGATAAATACCCTGCCAGATGTAATAAAAAGGGTTGAGGATGTCCGACTTTTAGAGAATATGAAAAAAGAGATTATTATAATAGATGACTTTTCTACTGACGGAACGAGGGAATTTCTAAAACAGATTGCTGACAGGTATAAAATTATCTTTCAGGATAAAAACAGGGGTAAAGGTGCGGCATTGAGGGAAGGCTTTAAGGCAGCAACTGGAGATTATGTAATAATTCAGGATGCAGATCTGGAATATGATCCAAAGGATTATTCAAAAATACTCGAACCCTTGCTGAGTGACAAGGCAGATGTGGTATATGGCTCGAGATTTCGCAGTGGAGACAGCCAGAGGGTTTTATATTTCTGGCATATGGTGGGAAACAGGTTTCTAACCCTTCTTTCCAATATGCTTACTAACCTGACCCTGACAGATATGGAGACCGGCTATAAGGCATTTAAGAGAGAGATTTTAAAAAAGATAAAAATAGAAGAAGACAGGTTTGGATTTGAGCCAGAAATAACAGCGAAGGTAGCAAAGCTTAAATGCAGGATATACGAGGTTGGCATTTCATATCACGGACGGACATATGAGGAAGGGAAAAAAATAGGATGGAAAGATGGCATTAGGGCAATATGGTGTATAATTAAATATAATCTTTTTAGATAAGTCCTTTTTATTCGCTGATTCTTTTTAATGCAATACAACCATTTTCGACTCCCATATCACAAGCCTTTTTAAAATCGAGATATGCCATTTCGAAATTTCCTAATGCTGCATGGGCTATCCCTCGATTAATATATACAGGAGAAAGGTCTTTGTCTATTTTGAGGGCATTATTGAAGTCGTTTATTGCTTCTACATAAAGTCCTTTTTCAAATAGAATGAGACCACGATTCGAGTATATCTCGGCATCCTCGATATTTAGGGAGATGGCTAAATTTAATTGCTGCAAAGCCATATCAAACATCCTTAATTTATTGTAAAGAACTCCGAGATTTTTATAGGCATTAGTGTAGTTTTTCGCAATCGAGGTTGTCTTTTTGTAGTAGTAAATTGCATTTTCAAAGTCACCCATTTTTTCATAGATGACCCCGAGATTAAACCATGCGTCTGAATGTTCTGGCTTTATCTGTATTGCCATCTTATAATTTTGTATCGCAATATCAGTTTGTCCTACTGCTCCATATGCTGTGCCTCTGTTTGTATAAAAAATAGCCATGTCTGTCAGGGATGTGTTATTAAGCTCTGGATTAATAGAAAGTGCCTTATTATAAATATCAAGAGATTTTCTGAAATCTCCTTTTTTTCCATAAGCAAATCCAAGATTATTATAGATCCTTATTTTCGCAGGACTTTTTTTGATTGTATCTTCCCATAAGGTGATTTCTTCATTCCATATCGAATTCCTGTTGATTGACAGATATGTTAGAGCAACCACTATTGCTGCCAAGCCAAATATACTGCTTATTTTTGGCATTTTATTGCTTTGATTTTTGAGACCTATTGTCATAATTATTAATATTTGTCAGGGTCTAATTGATGAGCTATACTGAAGTGCTCCTCAGCCCTTTCATTCCAGCCTATAGATTTATAGGCAACAGCAAGATTATTGTGAGCAGTAGCTGAATATTCATCAAGAGAAATGGAGATCTTAAAATATTTTATTGCTTCATGTATCATACCCTTTTTGAAATAGATAACCCCTATATTTAAATATGTTTCAGCATGTGCAGCGCTTTGAAGTGTAACTGACTTCAGGAAGGCAGAGAGTGCCTCATCGAGCATTCCCTTTTTTGCATAGGCTATGCCAAGATTATTATAAGCCCATGCATGAAATGGCTTTAATCTTATTGCTGATTTAAATTCCTCTATGGCTTCATCTATCATCTCCTGTCTCCCATAAGCATTGCCCAATTCAAGATGAGCCCTTGAGTTATTGGGTGTTTTTTTTACGACATCCTTCCACAATGTTATATCGTCGTGCCAAACTATATTCCTTGCATATGTTGCACATGATAGCGTGATTATGATTATCAATAGAGGGGTAAAGAAGGAAATTAAGGAATTCATGAAAATATGTTACAATATATTGACATTACAAAACAAATTTGATTATCATTTTTTATAAATGTTAGCCCTCGACGGTAAGAAATTCCATATTATCGCTGTTTGTCTTATAATTCTGGCAGTCGGGATAGCCTATTCAAATACATATACAGCAAGTTTTCATTTCGATGATCAGCATACAATAATCGAGAATCCAAGAATAAAGCATTTAGAAAACATCCCTTCTTTCTTTTATAAAAGTGAAGGACCAGTTGGAACGAGACCACTTTTGCTAACTACCCTTGCTATAAATTATGCTATTGGTGGATTAAATGTGGTCGGATACCACATATTTAACAATGTACTGCATGCAATCAATGGAATAATGGTTTATTTATTCATTCTTGCTACGCTTAATTTACCATCATTGAGAGATAGATACTCAGCAATAGCAAAAGAGATTGCCCTTTTTGGAGCCCTTATTTTTGTAGTCCATCCAATCCAGACACAGGCAGTTACATACATAATCAGCAGGTCAATGCCAATGGCAACATTCTTTTATCTGCTCGGGATCCTTGTTTATCACAAAGCCGTAACCACCAATAAAAAATCTTATTTTGGACTTCTTGTGTTGGTGGTCTTTTTGGGTATGACTTCCAGAGAAGATTTCTTTACCTTTCCTGTAATATTGTTTTTATATGATGCCATTCTTATAAGCTCATTTAGGGAGGCTGCGAAGAGGTGGTGGGTTTTTGCATTGCTTGCCATCCCTACTGCTTATAGGCTTTGGTTAACGTTTACATATAAAGGAGCAGAGGAGGCAACTGGTTTTGGGGTTAAGCTTCTCAGTCCTATAGAGTATCTGATGACACAGTTCAATGTGCTCTGGACTTATGCAAGATTGATGGTATTGCCAATAAATCAGAACCTTGACTATGATTATCCTGTAGCAAAGACGATCTTTGAATTCCCTACAATATTATCATTTATCGGGCATCTGCTCGTTTTTGCATTTGGATTTTATATGTTCAAAAGAAATCGGCTTGTCACATTCCTTATCTTATGGTGGTACGGCACATTTGCGGTATCTTCGAGCTTCGTCCCGATAATAGATGTAATATTTGAGCACAGGGTTTATCTGCCATCAATTGGATTCATATTCCTATTTATGATCGGATATGAATACATATGGGAGATGATAAAGCGTAAATCTGCCCTTAAAAAGGCTATTCAAGAATCAACACTTCAAGAACAGAGACCAGAAGCATAGACTTTGTAAGAATAATGAAACTCCTCATCATAATACCTGCATATAATGAGGAGGATAGCCTGCCCTTTGTAGCAGCTGACCTTGGAGATTTAATAAAAGATTCTGTTGTTATTAATGACGGCTCAAGAGACAATACAGGAGATATTGCAAGAAATCTTGGTTTTCGGGTAATAGACCTTCCTTTTAACATTGGTATAGGTGGGTCTGTTCAGACAGGTTTAAAATACGCATCAGACAATGATTATCATGTTGCTGTACAGTTTGATGGAGATTTTCAGCACAGGGCAGACCAGATAGAGAATATTTTAGAGCCTGTTAAAAGGGGGGAAGCTGACCTTGTTATAGGCTCCCGAGTGCTTGCCAAGGGCTACAGATTTCCTTTTCTCAGAAGGCTCGGCGGAAAGTGGTTTTCTTTTTTGCTATATTTACTTTCAGGAGTAAGGGTTACCGACCCAACATCTGGATTCAGATGCTATGGGAGGAAGGCGATTGAGTACTTTTCAAAAAACTATCCAGAAGACTATCCAGAGGTAGAATCAGTCCTTATGGGCTCTAAGATAGGCTTAAGGATTCAGGAGGTTCCTGCCTTCATGAGGGCAAGGACAAAGGGAAGGTCATCTATAGGTGCATTTAAGGCAGTTTATTATATGATAAAGGTTACACTCGGCATATTGATAGGTTCTTTAAGGGCTTTTAAAAAATAATAATAAACAATGCGGAGGTAAAATATGGATATTACAGCAGCAATATCTTTTTTTATAGGGCTTTCGATACTGGTTTCTGTAATCCTTCTTATAAGGAGTTCTAAGTTAAAGGAGCGGTATTCCATATTATGGCTTTTTTCGAGCATAGTCGTTTGTATCCTTGCCCTTTCAAGAGGATTGCTCGAAAAGATTTCGTATTCTGTAGGAATATACTATGCCCCCTCATTTTTATTTCTCATAGGTGTTCTCTTTCTACTTGCTATAAACATATCTTTTTCTGTGACAATATCAAGGCTTTCTTCACAGATAAATATTCTTGCCCAGAGGCTGGCTATACTCGAATCCAAAAAAGAGGATTCATTGTGATAAAATAATTTATGAAGGTTTTGATGTTGAACCCTCCTTATGGCTCTGATTTCTGCCGTTCTGCACGGTGGGCTGCAAAGTCAAGGGGAAGGGTTCAGAGACATCCAGATTGGATGCTGATAGCTGCTGGTGTTTTAGAGAGAGAGGGTCATACCATAAAATTTATAGACGGAGCTGCCCTTAACCTTTGCGCTGAAGATATCAAAAATTCAATCGATTTATTTAAACCAGACATTTCTGTTATCCATACCACGACTCCATCTATTTATAATGATATCGAATATGCAAAAATGGTAAAGGATAAAGGCTCTCTGGTCGTACTTATTGGTCCTCATGTGAGCGCCGAACCAGAAGATACTTTTAAGCATGCGGCCTTTGTTGATGCAATTGCAATAGGGGAATATGATTATACATTAAGAGATATGGCTGATGGAATGCCTATCAAAGATATAAAGGGATTGGCATATTTAGAAAATGGAAGTGTTGTGATGACAGGGCAGAGAGAGCCTATTGATGTAAGAGAACTTCCATTTCCTGCATGGCACCACATTAAACCAGAATGGTACAGGGATGCTGGAAAGAGATTTCCTTTTTTGACACTCATATCTGGTAGGGGTTGTCCTAATTTATGCACCTTTTGTAGGGATACATCCACCATGTACGGAAGGAGATTGAGACTAAGGACTCCTGAGCAGGTTGTTGATGAAATCGAATACGATTATAGACTATTTCCATATATAAAGGAGATAATGTTTGAAACAGATACATTTACGGCATCTCCAAGGCATGTGATAGGCATATGTGAAGAGATATTGAGAAGAAAATTAAAGGTTACATGGAGCTGTAATGCAAGGGTTGATATGGACTTGAGTCTTTTGCCTTTGATGAAAAAGGCTGGCTGCAGGATGCTAATGGTTGGTTTTGAATTTGGCACCCAGTACGGGCTTGATTCTGTCAAGAAGGGCATTAAAGTTGAAGAGTCAAGGAGGTTTGCTGAAGAGGCTCACAGGCTTGGTTTTACTATTCACGGATGCTTTATGATAGGGGCTCCTGGTGAGACAAAGGAGACGGCGCAGGCGACAATAAACCTTGCAAAGTCTCTACCACTTGATACAATTCAAATATCTGGCATATGTGCTTATCCGGGAACAGAGATTTACAAATGGGCAAAGGAAAATGGCTATCTTGTGCCAAAAGACTGGTCAGAATGGGTTGGAGAAGACCTTGAGCAGGTGACCCTATTAAGTTATCCCCAGCTATCGAAAAAGGAGATTGATGAATTGATCGATAGAGGATTAAGGGAGTTTTATTTGAGACCAAAACAGATCCTGAAAATGGTTCTTAATATTAGGGATTTGGGAGACATAAAAAGAAAGATGTATGGACTTAAAAGCTTTTTAGGTTATTTTGGAAAGGATAAAAAAGAGGCGACTAAATATTTTTAGTGTGAGGAGAAAGATGAAAATTTTGCTTATAGATCCACCGGGCATCGAAGGACTCCCTGTTGGAAGAATTCTCGGAAGCTTTGGCATAAACAAGGCCGATCAGGCATGGCCCCCATATGACCTGCAGATTATGGCTGGTTACTGTATAAAAAATGGATATGAAGCGAAAATTATTGATGCAAATAATTTAAATCTATCTCTTAATGATATAAAACATGAGATTATAAAATATAATCCGCAATGGGTTATTTATCTAACCTGTTTCCAGACATTTGAGATTGATGCTGCTGTAGCAAAAATAGCAAAGGAAGTAGATCCTGATATAAAGACAGCATGCATGTCACTTTCAATTTTCAGCATTGAAAGCCCAGAGGAAAAATTGCGGAGGCATCCTTATCTTGATTTTATCCCCTGGGGAGAACCCGAAGATGTCTTAATGAAACTTATAAATGGCACTAACCCTGACGAGATTGACGGTCTCTATTATACAAAAAAAGACGGGTCTATTAGTTTTACCGGTGGTACTGCAAAAGTTAAAAACCTCGACGAACTTGGAATCCCCTTGCATAAAGGTTTGCCGTTTGATGTTTACCGATGTCCTTTATCCCGAAGAAAGCCCATGACCATAGTAAATTGTTCAAGGGGGTGCATAAATGCATGTGTTCATTGTCAGGCTGGGAATTTTCAAAAACCTCTGAGGTATAGGTCTGTCAATAGTGTGCTGAAAGAGCTCCACCAAGTTAAAATGCTCGGTATCAAAGAAATTAAGTTTTATGATTGCTCCCTTCCAACGAAGAGGGACTTTGTAGAACAATTAATGAATGCAATGATTTCTGAGAGATTTAACTTTACATGGAACTGTAATGCAAGGGCTGATAAATTAGATGAAGATATACTCAGTCTTATGAAAATGGCAGGATGTCACACTATAAGTATAGGTTGCGAAAGCGGGGTTCCTGAAATATTAAAGGCTATGAGAAAGAATGTAACTGTTGAACAGATGGAAAATGCAGTGAGGCTCGTCAAAAAGAACGGGATGAGGGTTTTAATGTATCTAACATTTGGTCTTGAGGGCGAGACAGAAGATACAATGCAGCAGACATTTCGTATGGTTAAGAAGCTAAAGCCGGATTATGTAACTTTCGGCATTGTTGTGCCGGCTCCTGGAACCCCATTTTATAACTCATTGAAAGAAAAAGGATACCTGATCCAAAAAGAACTCCAATGGCAGGACCCGACCGCCCTGCCAGCTTACAGTTATCCACATTTAAAAGCAGATCGGATACTTGATTTTTCAAGAGAAGCCTATCGCAAATATTACTTCAGCCCGACTTATATAATGAGAAGGCTTTTGTCCCTTAAGTCGTATAATGAATTTAAATCTTCTGTAGCTAATGCGGTCACTATGCTTAAAAGATACATAGTAGGTGCAACTAAATAAGATGGCAATTATTCTTGTTACTGAAGAGGCAATTCCTCCTGTTTATAGATTTTCCTTAACCGAAAAACTAGCTATAGAGATTTCAAAAAAAGGCTATCCTGTATATCTTGTGTGCCTTAAGGGCAGTGGGGAATTCAGGCACGAGGATATTGTTTATTGTCCGGTGGAAGTAAAGGACTGGTCTCTTTTTAACCTAAAAAAAAGAACTGAAGCTAATATCAGGCTTGCGATAAAAGTGCTTCAAATATGCAGAAAGAAAGATGTAAGGCTTGTTTACGGCTGGTGGCCTATACTTTTTTTTGCGGAGGTTTTTGGTAGAAAAAAAGTTGCGGCGGATATGCCTGAATTTATTGATGTTATGTACAGGAGTTTTAATAAACCCTTTTCAGCCATTATGGGCCCCTGTTTAAGGGCGTTTCAAAAAATGGTTGCGAGTCTAAGTGAGCATATAGTAACAGAGTCGGATATTTCGAGGGCTGTTTGGTGCAGCAGGGGCATACCATACGAAAAGACGCTTTCGATGCCTTACGGTGTGGATGTGGATTTTTTCATTAATGCAGTTATTGATAACAAATTCAGGGAAATGTATGGAATTGGAAAAGATGAATTGATAATCATGTATCACGGGGATATAGGATTTGATGACGGAGTTGATGTGTTAATTAACGCTACAAGGGGGATTGATGCAAGAGTTGTAATTATTGGAGATGGAGATGCACAATACATGAAATATTTGAATTCTATCGCTCATAAAAATGTTGTTTTCACAGGCTGGATATTATACGAGGATATCCCTGGCATAATTATGAATGCCGACATATATGTAGCGCCATTTAAAAGTTCACTTTATACTAATTCGACATGCCCGATTAAGCAGATGGAGGCAATGGCAGCAGAGAGAGCGGTTGTAATGTCCAATCTTCACACATTTTCAAGGTATGTGACGGATAGATTTGATTGCAGGCTTGTAGAGCCTGGTGATGCAGATGACCTTAGGAAAGTTATTTTAGAACTAATCTTAAATCCTGAAGAACGCGCCCGTTTGGCTCTAAATGCAAAAGAGACCGCAAAAAAAAGATTTGACTGGCGGATTCGAGTAGAAAAAGAGGCGTCTATACTTATTGATATTGCTAAGGGCTAAAAAGATGAAAAAAATAATTTTAATAAATCCTCATGGCACTCCCACAGAAGTACTTTGTCCACCTGTTAATCTCTTGTATATTGCTTCCTATGCAAGGAAAGTTTTCCCATTTTTTGATTTTTTGGTAATTGATTTAGATAGACTGAAATTGCCTATTGGTCAGCAAGTGCAGCTTGTGCTATCAGAGCAGCCAGATGTTATAGGTTTGACTGCTATGACTGCTACATATCATGGTGGAGTTAAATTAGCCAGAGCTATTAAAGAAGAAAGACCTGACATTCCTATTATTATCGGAGGGGTTCATGTGACAGCTATGAAGGGAACTGATTCCCCATATATAGATTGTGCTGTTTTGGGAGAGGGCGAGGTAGCTTTTGCTGAGATTTTGGGTATGATCGAAAAAGGTGAACCTTTGCCAAGGACCTACGAAGCTGCATTATTGAAAGACATAGATTTTCTTCCTGCATGGGACCTTGTAGATATCAAAGCTTATAAGTGGTTTGCGCCGTTTAGGAGTTCAAAGCAGGCAGTTGTTTACTGGAGCAGGGGTTGTCCCTTTGAGTGCGTATTCTGCTCCAATGCTGTCTGGAGGTTTAAACAGCCTCGTGTTAGGTACCGGACCCCTGAAAGCATAGTTAATGAACTAAGGCTCTTAAGCGAAAAATATGGAGTGCGTGAAGTCTATGTCTTTGATGATGAGATAAACACCAATCCTAAATGGCTTATAAGCGTATGCAAAGAAATTATTAAGAGCGGACTGAATATTTTTTGGAAATGTCAAATGAGAGCCAGCAGAGCCCTCGTTACTAAGGAACTTCTGGAACACATGAAAAAAGCAGGCTGTTGGCAGGCTGCATGGGGGCTTGAAAGCGGTGATGACGATGTCCTTAAAGGCATCAAAAAGAGAACAAATACTGATGACATAGTTTATAGTCTTGGTCTTGCAAAAGAGGTTGGGATGGTTGGGCAGGGGCTTTTTATGCTTGGTAATATCTGGTTAGATAAAGCGGGGAAATTGGATGGAGAGTCGTATAAACAGGCGTCAAAAACTATAGAGTTTGCAAAAAAATTACGAGATGAAGGGTTGCTTGATTATGTGCAATTTAATATTGCCACACCTTATCCAGGTTCTGAAATGTGGGATATTGTAAAAAAGTTTAATCTATCTGATGAATATTTGGAAGACTGGCAGCGATGGGGAATGGATACTCATACAGTTACATTCAGACATCCAAAATTAAGCAAAAAAGAGCTCACAGAGTTGCATAATAGGGCATGGAAAGAATTTGCTTTTAGTGCGCGTCTTTTTTTAAGACATCTTCTTAGAATCAGAAGACCATCTGATTTTTCTGGTCTTATCAGAAATATAATAATAGTTTTAAGAGTACTTCTTACCGGGCACCCGAGAAGTCGTAAGAGAAGCGGGGATGCTTAATAATTAGGCAGGGCAAGCCATCTTTATCTTTTTGGGAGTTTACAAATATGTGAAACGAAGGGATTATCGGGCATTTTGGAATAGGATACTGTGATGTGAGCCAGACTGTATCAATGCTTAAAAGAGAAACTGAGAAAGATAAATAGATAAAGAAGGCTGTTCAAGATATCAAAAAAGAGGATTGTTGAGTGAAGAATGAAGACCTGATCCCATCGGTTGTTGTCCCTTTTTACAACAGGGCTGATTTTCTGCCACAAGTTGTCGATGCACTTCTTAAGCAGGATATCCCTGTCGAGATTATTATTGTTGACGATGGCTCTACAGATGAGATATCCGAGATAGTGAAAAAATATCCTGTCAGATATATATTTCAACAAAACAGAGGACCTGCCTCGGCAAGAAACAGGGGTTTTAATGAATCAAAAGGCAATATAGTAGCATTTACGGATTCAGATTGCATTGCAAGACCAGACTGGATTAAGAGGCTTATTGAGGGCTTTGAGTCAGATGATATTGGTGTTGTAGCTGGCTCTTATGATATAGCAAATCCTGATAGTCTTCTTGCATGCCTTATACATGAGGAGATAAAGTGGAGACATAAGAGGTTTGGCAGATATATCAGGGCATTTGGCTCATACAATTTTGCTATAAGAAGAGATGTCTTTGAAAAGACTGGGGGATTTGATGTTTCATACAGGACCGCAAGTGGTGAGGATAATGACCTTTCCTACAGGGTATTAAAGGCAGGCTATAAGATTCGCTTTAATCCTGAAGCACTCGTTTCGCACTACCATACAGAAAGGCTCTGGAGGTATCTCAGGGAACAGTTCAGGCATGCATACTGGAGGATGAAGCTGTATAAGGAGCATAAAGAAATGATAAAGGGAGATGATTATACAGGATGGAAGGATGCCATCGAGATTCCTCTTTCATTCTTAGCAATTGTCGGACTGCCGCTGGTTTTAACAGGGTTCTGGTTCTTTGAATTCCTTATTTTAACGCTTCTGTTTATTATTCAGGTGCCATTCTCCTTAGAGATAACCTTTTTTAAAAGGGATGAGAAGTATCTATTGATTGCCCCTCTTTGTTTTGTTAGGTCATTTTCGAGATTGTTCGGAATGCTCAGAGGCATCTGGAGATTCTGGATCAAGCCTTAGTCTTTGCTTTTGTTCAAATGCCTTTTGGAGATTTAAAATCGCAGTAGTATAATCCTTATCTAAGGCAATAGCCATGTCAAAATCTCTTATGGCCTCATCAATCTTACCAATCATTAAATAAGTTAAGCCTCTGTTGTTGTAAGGTTTTGCATAATCAGGGTCTAATGATATTGCCTTTGTAAAGTCCTGAATAGCCTTTTCATATTGTCCGGTATTAAAATATGCATTGCCTCTCATAAAATAGGCGTCAACAAAATCAGGCTCTAAATAGATTGCCATTGTAAAATCTTTGATTCCGCTGTCATGTCTGCCTGATGTAAGATAAGCTGAGCCCCTGCTGTAGTATGCATCCTTGTAAAGTGGGTTTATAAGGATTGCTGTTGTCCAGTCCATTATTGCCTTATGGGGATTCCCTAATTCATAGTGTGCAAGACCTCTGCTAAAGTATGATTTGTATGCATCATGATTTAATTCTATTGCCCTTGTAAAATAATATATTGCCTTTTCATTTTCTCCCTTTTTTCTATATACCACGCCACAGTTGTGAAGGGCATCATAGCTTGGCATTTTAAAAATTGACCATGTCAAATATTTAATCGCTTCGTCATACATGTCTTTATTGCTGTAAGCAACTCCTAAGGCACCATAGGGTCTTGCCTTGTCAGGACTTTTTCTGACAACATCATGCCAGAGGATAATATCATCTCTCCATATCTCATTTCTCGAATATGCTAATATCATAAGGATAAAGGAGATAATGGCAAGTACTAATCTTTCTTTTTGTCGCATTATTTTCTAAAACCTCTTCTGAATATCAGAGAGTCTTCGTTCAGCCTCTCTGTCTGAAGGATTAAGTTCTAATGCCTTTTTATAACTCTTGATTGCTTCATCTATATACCCCATATTCTCAAGAATAGTACCAAGATTAAACCATGCATTCTGATAAGATGGCCTTATTTCGACCGCTGCCTCAAACATATCTCGCGCCCTGATGTAATCACCGAGTTCTGCATAAGCAACGCCGAGGGCTGCCCATGCCTCTGCATACTTAGGTCTTAATTCAACAGCCCTCATGAAGTGAGGTATTGATTCATATGCCTGACCCTTTTTTATATAATAAAAGCCGAGACTATACCATGCCCTTGCCTTTTTTGGTGACTTGGTTGTTGTATCTTTCCAGAGCCTGACTTCATCCTGCCATACAAGATTTCTCGAAAATGTTAAGACCAATAAAATTACAATTAAAGCAGGCAACAGAGGACTCCTTATCACTAAATTAAGGTGCCTCACCTTTTGCCCTTTTTAAATTTCTCTTTATAACATCGCTATCAGGTTTTAACTGAAGAGCCTTTTCTATTGCCCTTATCCCTTCTTCTTTTTTGCCAATATAAGCTAAGGCAGCGCCGTAATTATTCCACGCCTCTGCCATATAAGGTGATACCTCTGTTGCCTTTTTGAATGCCATTATCGCTTCATCATATCTTCCTGATTCAAATAAAAGTTTCCCGATATTCAGCCATGCATCTGTAAGGTCAGGATCTTTTTCTATTGCGAGTTTATAATACTGCATGGCCTCCTGTTTATTTCCCATTTTTTCCAGCACAAATGCCATTCCATGGAGTGCCTTTGCCTGCATAGGATTTATTATTAGTATGTTTTTGTATTTTTCTATTGCCTCTATGAACATACCTTCTTCTTCGAGGATCTTTGCCTCACCGAATAATACTATCTCTTTCCTCGGGTCCAGTGATTTTGCAACAGATAAATATTCCTTTGCCTCTCTGGTCCTTCCGAGCTGGTGAAGAAGAAGTCCATATGTGGATGTTGCCATGACGTTTGTTGGGTCATTATTTAAAGCCCTTTTTAGGGCATTTAAAGCCTCTTCTGTCTTGTTTTTTCCTGCAGCAGCAGTTGCAAAGTTAACTATCACCCTTGTCTTATTTGGTGATTTTTTTAAAGAATCTTCCCATATTGAATACCCATCAAGCCATTTGTTATTTCTTGTATAGCTTAGGATTACGAGGCATGAAACAATAAGAGATACTGAAATGATTTTCCACATATTCTTATGATAAAATAATTTATGCCTCGTTTTAAATACCAGACACTTTTTTTAATAATATCTTTTATTGTATCTTTGCTCATTTCGTGTTCTACCTCTGCTGAAGAAAGGGATATTAAAAATACCATCAAGAGGTATTGCGATCTTTTAATAAAGGTTTACATTCAAAATGAACCGAGTATTATTGAAGAGGTAGCTACTTCCGAACAGGTCAACAGAATAGTCCATTTAGTTGAGGCAGTTATGGCGAAAAATGCCGTTATGATAAACGAGCAAAAAAGACTTAAAATAAAGTCAGTAAAGATAAGCGGAGATATGGCTGAGGCTGAGACAGATGAGCTATGGAGGTACTGGCTTGAAGATAGATATACCAGGAATGTTATTGAGTCACCCAGAGAGATTAGATATCGTATGATTTACAGCCTTAAAAAGATAGAAGGGAAATGGAAGGTGGAAAGGACGAGGGAGATTAAATGATAAAAAACTTCTTTATTTTATTATTTTTGGTATTTTTCTCTATATCGACAGGCTGCAAGAAAGAAACCCCTATTGCGAGTGTGGGAGATTCTGTTATTACAGAAGATGAATTTCAGACAGCTGCTAAGAGAAAGGCAGAACTATTAAGGAAGCCTACCCTGAGCATTGAAGAAAAAAATGACCTGCTCAATGACATGATCAGGAGGTTGATTCTATATAAATATGCCAAAAAACAGGGGATTGTCATTGACAAAAAACAATTGGAAACAGAGATTAAGAGATTATCTGATTCCCAACTATCAAGGTCAGAAAAGAAGTTCATTTCCAGCAGTGCAGAAATTAATTTAACAATTCAAGCACTTAGATCTAAGGTCAGTAAGGATATAATGGTAAGCAGTTCAGATATAGAAGCTTATTATAAAAAAAATATAGATTTCTACAGGGTGCCAGAGACTACTTATAAGATATATCTTGTGAAGATAAGGGAGACAGATGATATACCCCATCTTTTGAAGGTATTGAATGATGACCCAGCTGCATTTGACAGAATAGCCCTGAAGGATATGCCTCCTCAGTTGAGGGAGATCAATAAGAATGCTGCATTTACTCCCTTATCCGGGTTTCCGGACGAGATGTCTGATTTTCTTAAAAATGCAGTGGTTGGAAGGGTGTATGGACCAGTGAAGACCAAAGGGGGTATCTTTTTGTTTAAGCTTTTAGCAAAAAAGCCTCCACATATAAAACCCCTTTCAGATGTTTATCATGAAATACGCCACACCATATTTGAGCAAAGGATAGAAAAATCCCTCGATTCAATAATAGAAGAAGCCAAAAAGGAAATAAAGATAAATGTTTTGAAGTCAATCGGGTGATTTTTATGTATAAAATACATAATGTTAACAACCAATTGGATTATTTCCATATTATTAACTCGATTCTATATTGAAATATATTGGATTTTTTCAGGCATAGATTTTGCTAAAAACAAAATTAAAAAGATTAAAAAGGCTTTTGGAATGAAATTTTTTAGACAAATTTTAGAAAACCCTTTGAAGACATTATTTAAGGGCACTGTTATTGTTAGTTTATTTTTTGTGCTGTCATTTATCGCCCTTATTATTCTGCATTCGGTCTTTAATTTTACAACTACTAATGCTGTCTTATACATAATAAAGGATGAAGAAGGAAAAATCGGTATAACAAGGGATCTCGGCTTTAATGAATCCAATAAACTTTTATTCATGCTTGATGCGAGCTGTATATTCCATTATTTAGAAGGGCTTGCCTCAGCTGTAATTGACGAACCATATATAGAATTGACATGGGACAAGAAGGAAGGTAAAGGTGTTATAAAAGAGTTCAGACCTGACGGAACGAGGCTTCTTTTAGTGCTTTCGAGATATAAAGAAGAAGAAGGGGCTCCTCAAGGCGTATTTTTGGGAGGCGACCTTCCTTATGGAGATGTTGACAGGTGGAAAGATAGAGACCGAAACAACACAGGAATGTCATATTATGATGGTAATAAATGGTACCACATATGGTGTTCTATAAATGAAGGTATGAGTATGAAGGATGTGCAGGAATCCATAGAGCCGTGGGACTGGAAGTATATAAAAAGCAATGTTATTAAATCATCCGGGTCAGAGATTATTTTGGAAAGCCTCCATGAGCTAAACACAAGTGCACCAGGGTACCCAATTAAACTATTAATGAGAAGGACTTTGAGCAAAAAGGCTGGGGATGATTATTTTAAGCTCAAGATAGATATTAGCAATGTCGGCAAGAGCCCTGTATTTTATCTTTATACATTGGGAGATGAACCCTGGGTTGGTGAATTTGGAGACTCTTCAGGAGATGTGGGCTGGACAAATGTAGGGCTTTATAAGCATGAAAGTTATGTATCGCCCTATACGCACAACTTTGTCGGTTTCTGGGATATAGGCAATGAAGCTGCCAAGGAGTGGCATAATTTCTCTGGCTATGCCAATTTTGTAGAGTGGCTTCTCAATAGACCAGCTATTGTTTATTTTTCAAATAGTTTTACTGAAGTTAATGAAAGAAGACCGCTGGACAGTAAGGATAACAGGATCATTAATCTCCTCTGGATAGATCAGGAATTAAGACCAGGAGATACAAAGAGCTACATACTTGCAATCGGGATGGCAAAGAGAGACCCTAAAACAGGGCTGCCTGTAAAGCCTATTGTTGATGCAAATTACTAAACTATCTATCCTTTCCCCATAATCTGGGGTCAAGTGCATCCCTTAAACCCTCTCCGACAAGATTATAGCTGAGTACTGTAATCAATATTGCAATGCCAGGGAAAAGTGATAACCACCATGCCACTGTTATATTGTCTTTTCCAGATGTCAAGATGTTTCCCCAGCTCGGTTCAGGTGGTTGAACCCCAAGACCAAGAAACGATAGCCCAGATTCAATAAGTATTGCCCCTGCTATTCCAAATGTTGCAGCAACAAACACAGGGGATAATGCATTCGGCAGTATATGTCTGAATATTATCCTGAGGTCGTTAGCACCAATAGCCCTTGCAGCAGATATAAAGTCTCTTTCCTTAATGGTTAGAAATTCAGCCCTTACAAGTCTTGCAACATCCATCCATCCTGTGAGTCCTATAATTATCATTATTGTAGAAATGCTCGGTTCAAGAATAGATATTACAGCAAGTATCAAAAAGAAGGTTGGAAATGCAAGCATAATGTCAACAAACCTCATTAATATTGAATCTATCTTCCCTCCATAATATCCTGATATCGAACCCAGGATACTTCCTATTGTTATGGCAATTCCGACTGCAATGAATCCCACCTTAAGAGATGCCCTCGCGCCCCATATCATCCTTGAAAGCACATCCCTTCCGAGCTCGTCTGTTCCAAATGGATGGGTGAAATCAGGTGGAGAGAGGACATTATAAACATCGATTGCAGTTGGCTCATAAGGAGAAACAAAAGGGGCAAGCATCGCGACGAGGGTAAGAAACACGATAATTAATAGTCCTGCAACGGATAATGGATTTTTCCTGAGCCTATTGAAGATTATCTTTATCATTTTTCCCCTGATATCCTTATTCTTGGATCAACGATAGCATAAGATAGGTCTGCTAATAGGTTACCAATCAGGGTTAGTACAGCCCCTATCACAAGAATACCCATAATGGTGGGATAATCTCTTGCCATGGCGGATGAATAGAATAGTTGCCCCATGCCTGGTATTGCAAATATGGTCTCGAATATTACACTTCCTCCTATAAGACCTGGCACTGAAAGCCCAAGAATTGTTACTACAGGTAATAGTGCATTCCTCAATGCATGATGTATTATCACATCCGACTCCTTGAGACCCTTTGCCCTTGCTGTCCTGATGTAGTCCTGTCTTATCACTTCAAGCATGCTCGAACGGCTGTATCTGCTTAGACCTGCAATCCCACCAAAGGCACTCAATCCAACAGGTAAAATCAGGTGTCTTATCCAGTCTATTATCCTTTCTGATAGCCCCATGCCTGCTGATTCTATGCTTTGAATACCAGATATTGGAAGCAGACCTAAATTTACCCCAAAAATTATCATGCATATGAGGGCAAGCCAGAATGTTGGTGTAGAAAAACCAATAAATACAAAAACAGTGGTGAGTTTGTCGAAGATCGAATATTGTTTTGTAGCAGACAATACCCCTAATGGGACTGCTATTAAAATTATCAGAGATAATGATAGCAGATTGATGGTAATGGTTATGGGTATCCTCTCGGCAATTTTTTCCACAACATCTCTTCCATCCACAAAGGATTTTCCGAAATCGAGATGTATGAATCTCTTTAGCCAGTCCAGATATTGTATATGAAGTGGTTTATCGAGTCCATAGAGTCTTTTCAGGTTTTCCCTTGCCTGTGCAGATGCCTTCAGGCTCATTTCTGTCTGCACATCCACAGGTCCACCTGGAGCGAGGTGAACAACGGTAAATGTGATGATTGTGATTCCGAATATCAATGGAATCATCAATAAAAGCCTTCTTAAAAGATACTTGGGCATAAAGATAAATTAAAGGGATTGATGATTTAAAGTCAACTGTATTTGAGGGTTAAGGGGCCTGTCAGGCTTTTAAAAGTCCTCTATGTATAGCCTGTGAGAATATATGTAGTTTTCGACCCCCTCTGGTAGGAGGTATTTGATGCTTTTTTTGTCCCTCAATAGTTTTCTTATCTTTGTTGAAGAAATATCAATTTGAGTTGTTTGAATACAAATTAACTTTCTGCCTGATTTCATAATAAGTGGTCTTGAAGAGATGCTGCCTTGAGTAAGATATGGTGACTTAAGGATGTCTCTCTGATTAAACCCCGGTCTGGGCACGACTATGAAGTCTATCAGGCGAATTAATGCCTCAGGCTGCCACCAGTTGGGCAGATCCATGAATGCATCCACTCCGAGTATCAAATACAGTTCGTCTTCAGGATAAATTTTATAAAGCCTTTGAATGGTATTGAGTGTATAGGACTTCCCTTTTTGTTTTATTTCGAGAGCAGAAATCTCAAAATTGGCATTTGAAGTAATAGCGATTTCGGTCATCCTGTATCTATGGGAGGCTTCTATTAAATCTATGGTCTTAAGGGGAGGATTTCCTGACGGAATAAATATGATTTTATCTAAATTTGTCTTTTCCCTGACCTCTTCAGCAACCCTTAGGTGTCCAAAGTGTATTGGATTGAATGTTCCACCAAAGATTCCAAGCTTCATAATGGCTCATAACCCACAGCAAAGTAGTAAGCTATCAGATGATTATAGTCCCATCTTCTGGAGCGCATCTTCTGCCCTCGTCCTTGATGAAGGGGCATCTTCAGGAAGATAGAGCATCACCCCTCCCCTGACAGGTCTTATTACTATCTTTCCTTCTTCAGCAAGCTCACCGGTTATCTTTACAGGGTCTTCCCCGTCAAAATATTTCTTGAACGCTTCATTAAAGCCAGAGTATACAGAGTGTATGCCTTTATAGCCTTCTTTCCTGAGGCTCACTATTGCCCTTTTTACGAACTCTTCATAACTCAACTTTTCTGACATCTTTGATTCCCTCCTATTTAATTCAATTACTTATGAGCTGTTAATCCCTTAACTGTCCACTTCCAAAGACTATAAACTTCGTGCATGTCAACTCCTCAAGCCCCATAGGACCCCTTGCGTGTATCTTATCTGTTGATATCCCTATCTCAGCACCGAGTCCAAATTGATAACCATCGTTTAATCGGGTGGATGCATTCACAAATACTGCTGATGAATCTACCTCCCTCAGGAACCTCATTGCCTTATCATAGTTCATTGTTACAATTGAATCAGAATGGGCAGAGCCATATTTTGCAATATGTTCCATAGCCTCATTAATATCAGCAACTACCCTAACATTCAGGATAAGGTCAAGATATTCATTATAAAAATCCTCCTCCTTGACCTCTTTGATGTCTGGATATATGGCAATGGTTTTTGGACATCCCCTCAATTCAACGCCTGAATCTTCAAATCTCTTTAACATCTTTGGTAAAAATCCCTCTGCAATAGCCTCATCAACGAGCATTGTCTCCATAGCATTACATGTGCCCGGCCTCTGGACCTTTGCATTAAAGCATATATCCTCTGCCATTATCAAATCTGCATCTCTGTCAACGAATACATGACAGACTCCTTTGTAATGTTTCAGCACAGGAATCCTCGAATTTTCTGTTACCGTCCTTATAAGTCCCTCACCACCTCTTGGAATTATCAGGTCAATAATACCCTCCAGTTTAAGCATCTCCATTACTGCTTCCCTATCAGGTATGTCAATAAAGGTAATAGCTCCTTCATGTATATTCTCAGCCTTTGCAGCATCTCTAAGGATATTAACTATAGCCCTGTTAGAGTTTATTGCCTCTGAACCTCCTCTCAATATTACTGCATTGCCTGCCTTTAAACATAGACTTGTGGCATCCGCTGTGACATTAGGTCTCGCTTCATATATTATGCCTATAACCCCTATTGGTACCCTCATTCTTCCAACTGTCATGCCATTTGGTCTCTGCCACATCTTCGTTATTTCACCAACAGGATCAGGCAGTTGTGCAACTTCTATAAGCCCCAGAGCCATCTCATTAATACGTTTTTCATTTAGTGTCAATCTATCAATAAGTGCCTTTGAGAGTCCTTTTTTTTCTGCATGCTCTAAGTCTTCCTTGTTTTCTGATATAAGATATCCTGATTTGTCTCTTAAGGCCTCTGCCATTTTTAAAAGCACATCATTTTTTTGTTTTGATGATGCATTTGCAAGGCTCCTTGCACCCTCTTTGGCTTCTTTTGCCTTATTTAAAACAATTTCCCTGATATCCATAAAGACCTCCATATTAAAAGGTTAAATTACAGTCCTGTTTTCCTTTCCAGCCTTAACCTGCTCTAAATTATCCTCAAAACAGATATCAAAATCAATATCTTTTTAAAGGCATTTAATAATAAATTTTTTGTGACTTGTTTTGCTATAATTTTGTTATAATATCACAAAAATCAATTTTAGGAGGTTTTTTATGGCAACACCTGTTGTTGATATGGACCTTTGCATTGGCTGTGGCTCATGTGTTGAGGTCTGTCCAGAAGTCTTTGAACTAAGAGATGACAAGGCATGGGTAATCGGGCCTGACAAGTGCAATACATGTGATTGCGAGGAGGCAGCAAACATCTGCCCTGTTGAAGCGATTAAATTTGAATAATCTGACAAAAATTATCAGGGGTAGTTGGGAGACTACCCCTGTAACTTATTTTTTGCCATCTCCGCAAGTCCATAGACCTTAAGATCTATATAATCACCATTTTCTCTGAAGTGACTTAATGTATCCTGTATCTTTACTATCGGCGTTTTGATTATCTCGATGTCTTCACTCTCATCAGAGGGATATCTCTCTTTAATTTCAGATGGGCATGGATAGGCATTTTTTGCAAGATAGACCGTTAGCATCTCGGTTGACATCCCTGAAGAAACAGGACCCTCTGCCATGAATATAAAATCTTCTGCGTCATGACCTGTTTCTTCTATAAGCTCTCTTCTGGCTGCTTCGATAAGTGATTCTTTTTTGTCATTGAGTCCTGCCGGAAATTCTACAACAAAGTTGTTTACTACGGGTCTGAATTGCCTTATAAGAAGGAATTCCGTGTTTGCGGTTACAGGTACAACAACAACTATACCACTACAATTTACCCTCTCCACTGCCTCCCAATTGCGAAGACTGCCTGACTTATCCCTGTAAGTAATGATTAATGACCTGAGGAATCTCCCTTCCCATACAGTTTTTTTATCGATTATTTCCATTTTTAATATTATACACCAGTCTCCTTTTCCCTATTGCCTATTTTATCCTGGGGGCCAGTGCATCTGGCGACCACCGAGTATATGCAGATGGATGTGATAAACTGTCTGTCCGCTTTCAGGATTACAGTTTGTCACGAGCCTGAAGCCCCTCTGTGCTATGCCTTTGTCAGTAGCAATCTTATTCGCAATATTTACTAAATGACCGATGAGACTCTTATCTTCTTCTTTAATATCCAGTAGAGTTGGTATGTGTCTCTTTGGAATCACGAGTGTATGAACAGGCGCCTGCGGGTTTATATCCTCAAAGGCAAGGGCATGCTCATCCTCATAAATTACCTTAGCAGGTATCTTCTTGTCGATAATCTTACAGAATATACAATCACTCATAAAAAACCCCCGTTTTCAGGCTATGGGCACGAGGCAGAAGGCTATAAGACAAAATACAATAGTTTTTGGGAGATTATTCCATATGTTATGTCTATCGCCTCTCGCCTATTGACCATTGCCTATCTTTCTGTAAAAACATGTCCTGTTGCCTGTATGGCAGGCCACACCCCCATGCTGCTTGACCTTTATCAAGAGCGTGTCTGCATCACAATCGTAAAATATCTCCTTTACCTCCTGCAAATTCCCCGATGTCTCTCCCTTTTTCCAGAACTTCTGCCTGGACCTCGACCAGAAATGAGTAAATCCTGTCTCGATGGTCATTTTCAAAGAAGCCTCATTCATATACGCCATCATCAGCACATCGCCATTTTCAAAATCCTGAATTATGGCAGGGATAAGCCCCTTATCATCGTATTTTAGTTCCGGCAGCATGAATCCTCCTGAAGTTTTGTTTCTCTTTTGATATCAGTAGTGTCGGCTAAAAATTTAGCATAAGGCTTGAACTCTCTGTCAATGGTGATAAAATATCACCTGTAAAATCAATAAAGACAGGAGGTTCAAGCCATGCCACATTTTAACACAATCTATAATCAACTTCTACACCTTATACCGAGACATCAATTTGAGAGTCTTGTTCAGAGGTATAAGGGTGACTATTATGTGAAGTATTTCACCTGTTGGCAACAACTAATAACCCTTCTTTATGCTCAGATTAAATACAAGGATAGTCTTAGAGATATTGAGACATCCCTTAAGGCAGTAAGTAGCAGATGGTATCACATCGGGCTTAAAGACATAAAACGCTCTACACTTAGTGATGCAAACAACCAGAGGGATTACAGGATATACGAAGACCTTTTCTACAGCCTCCTTGACAGATGTAGAAGCATTACACCTAAACACAAATTCCGCTTTAACAATCCCCTTTATACCTTAGATGCTACAGTCATAGATTTATGTCTGAGTCTGTTTCCATGGGCAAAGTTCAGGAAGACAAAAGGTGCGCTTAAGCTTCACTATCTTTATGACCATAGTGGTTCAATCCCAACATTCCTTGTAGTAACTGATGCAAAACAGCATGAGATTAAAGTAGCTAAAGGGCAAGATTTACCGATTTTACCAGACAGCATAATTTCAGTAGATAGGGCATATATTGATTATAAGTGGTTGCATTCATTGGAGAAATCAAGGGTTTCTTTTGTCACGCTGGCAAAGAAGAATTTAAAGTATGAACTTATCGGACAGCATGGAGTGGATAAGAAAAAGGGACTGTTATTTGACAAAACTATTAAGCTCAGAGGCTATTATCAAAGCAAAAATTATCCTGATGAATTGCGACTTATTGGATTCAGAGACCCTGAGACAGAGAAAGAACTTGTATTTCTGACTAATAATTTATCCCTTTCAGCATATACTATTACACAGATTTATAAGGCAAGATGGCAGATTGAGTTATTCTTTAAGTGGATTAAACAGAACCTTAAGATTAAGTCCTTTCTTGGGACTTCAAAGAATGCTGTATTAACTCAGATATGGGTTGCTATGTGCTATTATCTGCTGCTTTCATACATAAAATACCAGACAAAATATTCCTATTCCCTTCTGGAGTTGTCATGGATATTAGCAGAGACAGTATTTGAGAGAATAAGTCTTACAATCAGGATACATTGGTAGAATTACAACTTATACCCTATCTTCCTCAAAAACTCCTTCCTGTTCTTTTTATCTTCAGCCGTTTCCACACCCTTTGGCGGAAAGCCATCAATCACACCTATGATACCATTGCCCTGCTCTGTTGAGGCAACAATCACCTCAAGCGGGTTTGCAGTGGCGCAATATATCCTGCATACCTCGGGACAGTTTTTTATGGGGTTAAGGACATTGATCGGAAATGCATTTTTCAACAGTATGCAGAACACATGGCCTGCACCGATTTCCTGAAGGTTTTTTACGCATGTGCTTATAAGTTCATCATCATTGCCTTCTGTCCTTATCAGGCATGGTCCAGATGCCTCTGTAAAGGCAATGCCGAATTTTGCGTGAGGTACAGTGGTTGCGATTATTTCATAAAGGTCTTCGGCTGTTTTGATAAAATGGGTCTGACCGAGTATTATGTTACAGCCATCCGGGATATTGATTCTTACCACCTTTGTTTGCATATTTACCTCCATAAATAACATTCAGGTTAAGGTTAAATAGTGCTTTTTTTAAAAACTACATTAAACCTTTAACTTTAACCCTTAGTTGTCTATGTTATAATGATATGAGGTTTTTGTCTATATATCAAGATGAAAAAGAGACATGACACGCTTAACGGTTCACAGGGTGCAGAATTCGCAATGAAGATAGATATCACTAACTATTTTATTGTTTTGATAGCATTTTTCATAACTATTCTGATTTCCAATAGGGTGGTTTTTGCAACCACGATATCTGATCTAAATGTGAAGATGGAAGAAAATGATATTTATGTTACTGCATCAATAAAACCAGATTCGAGGTTTCTTGAAGACATAAATAATGGCCTGTCCAAAGAGATAATCATCTATATAGACCTTTTTAGGGTGTGGAATATATGGCCAGATGAGTTTGTTACAGGCAAAAAGATCGTGAGGATATTAAAAAGCAATCCGATAAAAAGGGAGCATTTTGTATCGAGCATTGAAGGAAATATTCAAATCGAAAAAAGGTTTAAGGATTTAGAGACGATGATCGAGTGGACAACAAACATAGTTAATGTGAAATTAATAAACGCAAGAGAGCTCGAAGATGGTCAATATTTTGTGAAACTTACGGTTGAGTCAAGAATAAGAAAATTACCTCCTGTAGTAGGATATCTCCTTTTTTTTGTATCTGAAAAGGAATTTAGCATTTCCAAAGACTCACAGAGATTTCAAATATACAAAAAATGAAGACAAAGATATTTAAAATCTTGGCAATTGTATTTTCCCTTTTGTTGTTTGTTGTAGCTTTAACAATTTTAGAACTTTATTTTATAAGGCTTCCATCTGTTGATATCACCACAAGGATGCTGCTAATAGGCATACTAACAATCAATGTCATCGCTCTTCTTACCTTGATCTTCTTTGTTGGTAAGAGCATCTTCAGGCTATATATGGAAAGGCATCACAAGGTTCTCGGATATAAGTTCAGGACAAAGCTTTTAACCATATTTGTTATATTAACACTGATACCTTCAGCATCTCTTTTTGTAGCTGCAAGTGGGTTAGCAACTAATTATATAAGCCGTCTTTTTTCTGCACAGATGAAGGAGCCCTTTAGCAAGTCTATTGAGCTTGCAAGGGCATTTTATGACATCGAAAGGGAGAGGGTGCTTAAGGCTGCAAGGGCAGAGGCAAGAAAACAGGATACAAGAGTCAGAGGCCTTCTTGATTCTGAATTAAGGTTTCATAGATATACCACTTTACCGGCAGATGCGACCGATATAATTAAAGAAGCATTTAATGGTAAGGAAGGTACAGAGGTTATTTCCGGTAGTCATGGTGATGTTATAAGGGCTGCGGTTCCTGATTATTCAAATGTAAAAGGTGTTGTTGTTGCAGAAATTATTTTGCCCGAGGTTATATCTAATAACTCTGAAAGGCTGAAGGAGTTTTATGAAGAATATCTAAAATTGGGATCTTTTGAAGAGCCTATAAAGATTAATTTTGTTCTTATACTCGGATTTTTTACAATGCTGATCGTCTTTTCTGGTGTTTGGGTTTCATTGAAGATATCTCAGGGTATTGTTGTGCCTATAAAAGGCCTTGCTATGGCAACGGAGGAGGTGGCAGCAGGCAACCTGGATGTTCAGGTTGACATAGAGAGTTCTGATGAAATAGGTCTTTTGATAAGCTCTTTTAATCAGATGGTAAAGCAGATTAAAGAGGGAAAGGAATCTATTGAAAGTGCTTATGCTGAATTAGACAGGAGAAGACTGTACCTCGAAAAGATACTCGAGAGCATAAATTCTGGCGTAATATTTCTTGATAGTAGCGGCAGGATAGTTACAGCAAATACAGCAGCATGTTCAATATTAAATATAAGTAAGGATAGCTTATTAGGTAAGAGTTATTCTGATTTTATTTCATCCCTGAATTCAGATGAACTCGTTAACATGGTAAAGGATATAGAAGGAAAAGAGATACAGAATATCAGAAAGGAGATTACTATTCACATAGGGGGTAAAAATGTTATACTTAAAATCCATATAATAGGTATAAGAGAATCTGATGCCTCAAAGGCTCTCGGAATGCTTGTTGTCTTTGATGACCTTACCGATGTTATAAAGGCTCAAAAGGCAGCGGCATGGCAGGAAGTTGCCAGAAGACTTGCTCACGAGATAAAAAATCCATTGACACCCATAAAATTATCTACCGAAAGACTTATAAAAAAATGGAGACAGAAGGACACGGATTTTGATGCAGTTTTTGAAAAATCAACAAAGACAATAATTTCGGAGGTTGAAAGCTTAGAGAGACTTGTGGATGTATTTTCGAGATATGGCAGGATGCCAGAGGTAAACATGGTTGATACAAATATTGCGGAGATAATAGATTCAGTTTCAGCCTTATTTGCAGGATATAAAGATGTCAAGATTAATATGCGTATTGATGATAATATACCCGTTGTGAAGATAGATAAGGAACAATTCAAGAGGGTTTTTATAAATATCATAGACAATGCCATAAGTGCTATGAATGAAAAAGGGACGATAGATATCTCGGTCAGGGGAAAAGACGATAAGGTAATCGTGGATATTGCAGATACAGGTCCGGGTATCCCTGATTCTGAAAAGGAAAGGCTTTTTCTTCCATACTTTTCGAGGCGAAAGGATGGAACAGGTCTTGGTCTGGCTATAGCAGACAAGATAATAAGGGATCACGGTGGGAAGATATCTGTGAGGGATAATAAACCAAAAGGTAGTATATTTTCTGTTGAAATACCAGAATCAAAATGAGGAGAAAAGGGAAGGGTCTTACTTGTTTCTTTAACAAATGGTTGATTTAATAGTGGGGTGTAATAATGCCAAAAGAGACGGTCTTGATAGTTGATGATGAATCTGGCATAAGGGAGAGCCTGTCGGGGATACTCGAAGATGAGGGCTATATCGTTGAAACCGCATCATCTGGTGAGGAAGCGATAGAGGCATTTAATGAGCATAAGCCTGACATTGTGTTTCTTGATGTCTGGCTTCCTAAAATGGACGGGATCGAGACACTGCTAAAGATAAAGGAATTGGATAACAATGTGCCGGTTGTCATGATATCAGGGCACGGAAATATCGAGGTTGCGGTTAGGGCTATAAAACTCGGGGCATATGACTTTCTCGAAAAGCCACTGTCTCTTGAAAGGGTGTTAATCGTTACTCAAAGGGCACTTGAGTTCAGACGGATAGAGCAAGAGAATAAAAGCCTGAGAGCAGATTCGAGTAGAAAATTCAGATTGATAGGTGATTCAGAAAAGATGCGTCTTTTAAGGCAACAGATAGAGATGGCTGCTCAGGGTAATAGCAGGGTCCTGATCTTGGGAGAGAGTGGAACGGGTAAAGAGATAGTTGCAAGGCTTTTACACGAAAAGAGCCAGAGGGCTAAAGGTCCTTTTGTTGAGGTTAATTGTGCAGCGATCCCACAAGAGCTCATCGAGAGCGAACTGTTTGGTCATGAAAAGGGTGCATTTACTGGCGCATCAGAGAGAAAGATAGGTAAGTTTGAACTTGCTGATAGCGGGACACTGTTTCTTGACGAGATAGGAGATATGACGCTTCAGACTCAGGCAAAGGTGCTGAGGGTAATAGAGACACAGTCTTTTCAGAGGGTCGGTGGAAGTAAAAATATAAAGGTTGATGTGAGGATTATATCCGCTACAAACAAGGACCTATTGGATGAGGTAAAAAAGGGCAATTTCAGGGAGGACCTCTATTTTAGATTGAATGTAATACCAATAAGTGTCCCACCCTTGAGGGAAAGGCGTAGTGATATTCCCCTTTTGATAAGGCATTTTATCGAGTTGTTTTCCATAGAAAATGGGATTAAGCCTAAGGATATAAGTCCGAAGGTGGTGGAAATGTTTAAGGATCATGACTGGCCTGGCAATATCAGGGAACTAAAGAATGCGGTTGAAAGGATGATGATAATGACGCCTTCTGATATTATCTCTGAGTCTGATATTTATGCAATGAATATATTAAACCCGCAAATGGTTCACAGGGAATACGACTATTTTTCTTTCAAAACACTCAAAGATGCCAGAGATGCATTTGAAAAGGACTTCATTATTCAGAAGCTTAAAGAAAATAACTGGAATATATCAAAGACATCTGATGCAATCGGGATCGAGAGGAGCAATCTCCATAAAAAAATTAAGGCTTATGGCATTGCTGAAACGCAATGAATCTCTTTTTTCATGAAATATAAAATGCTATGAAACCCATTGTTGTTATTGTCGGAAGACCTAATGTAGGCAAATCAACACTCTTTAATCGAATTATAAGGAATACTTTACAAAAAAGGGCTACTGCTATAACAGAAAGCACCCCGGGTGTTACCAGAGACAGGAATTATGGTGATGCAGAATGGGAAGGCAGACGCTTTGTAGTGGTTGATACGGGCGGATTTTATGCAGAGGGTATCCTGAATGAGGACAGAGAAATATCCAGGCAGGTTGAAGAGCAGGCATTGTATGCTATCGAGGAGGCTGATCTTATAATACATCTACTTGACTGCAGGGCTGGTTTGAACCCTTCAGATGAAGAACTGGCAAACCTGCTGAGAGGCTCAGGGAAAAAGGTTTTATGGGTTGTTAATAAGGTTGATTCACCTGCTAAGGAAGATAGTATATTGGAATTTTATAAAATAGGCGCTCAGGAAGTTTTACCTGTTTCAGCTGTTACTGGTTATGGGTTTGATGAGGTCATGGAAAGGATTATTTCTCTTATTCCAGCTCAGACAGAGGAAGAACCCTCTTTAACAGAAGATATCCCGAAGATTGCTGTAGTTGGAAGGCCAAATGTCGGAAAATCGACACTGATAAATGCCCTTATTGGTAAGAAGAGGCTTATTGTCAGTCCCACTCCCGGTACGACGAGGGATGCAGTGGATGTTTTATGTGGTTATTATGGTAAGAGATATCTCTTTATAGATACCGCAGGAATAAGAAAGAAAAGCAAGGTCTCATCTATTGAGAAGTTTTCTGCTGTAAGGGCGATCAAGAGTGTACAAAGGGCTGATGTGGTTATAATTGTTATTGACGCCTCAGAGGGCATAGTTGAACAAGACCAGAAGATTGCTGGTATTGTTGAGGAGTACGGAAAGGGGGCGATATTCCTTTTAAATAAGTGGGATCTCATAAAAGACCCTGCAACAGGATATAGAGAGTTAGAGCGCCAGCTTAAAAACAAGATGTGGTTTATGGATTATGCCCCTTACATTACAACATCTGGACTGCAAAGGAAGAGGGTAACCAAAATATTTCCAATAATAGAAGAGATCATCAATGAAAGGAGAAAGAGGATACCAACAGGTGATCTGAATAGATTTATGAACAAGGTTATTTCCGCAAGTCCTTTGCCAAGATATAAGGGGAAGGAATTGAAGTTTTTTTACATGACACAGGTCGGCATTGAACCACCTTCTTTTACATTATTTGTAAATTATCCGGCAGGGGTTAAGTCACAACATATTAAATACATAGAGAGGGCATTAAGGGACGAATACATATTTAAAGGAACCCCAATAAGGATTTATGTTAAGTCTCGATAAAATATGGTAAAATATTCATGCTTATGAATTTTGATATGAAAAATATAGTAGTTACAGGATGCTGCGGCTTTATCGGGTATAAGGTTGCCGAATTGCTCTTAGAAAGAGGAATATATGTGGTCGGCATAGATAATATGAATGACTATTATGATACAAGGCTTAAGGACTGGCGTCTGAGGAAGTTGAAATCGCGAAGTGAGGAGTTAAAAGGTTTTTTTGATTTTTATAAGTGTGATATAGCTGACTTTAATTCGATAAAAACAGTATTTTCGAACTATAAAGTAGATGCGGTTATCAATCTTGCCGCAAGGGCAGGTGTCAGGGCATCAGTGGAGGATCCCTGGGCATACCTCGATACAAATCTGAAAGGAACCCTTAATCTTCTTGAATGCTGTAAAACAAGTGGTGTGAAGAAGTTCGTTCTTGCATCCACCTCGAGTGTTTATGGAGACAATAAAAAGATGCCTTTTAGCATAACTGATAATACGGATCACCCACTGGCGCCATACTCAGCCACGAAAAAGGGTGCTGAGGTTCTGTGCTATAGTTATCATTACCTGTATGGCATAGATGTTAGCGTAGCAAGGTATTTTACAGTATATGGACCAGCAGGAAGGCCTGATATGAGCATTTTCAGGTTTATCAAAAATATTGATACAGGAAAGCCGATACCGGTATTTGGGGACGGCAGACAGAGTCGAGATTTTACATTCATAGATGATATTGCTGACGGCACCTTGAGGTGTTTAAGGTCTGTAGGTTATGAGATATTCAATCTTGGCAGTGACAATCCGATAGAGCTGATGTATGTAATAAATCTTATAGAGGAAAGATTGGATAAAAAGGCCGAAATTGAATGGCTTCCAATGCATCCAGCAGACATAAAGGCAACATGGGCAGATATAGGTACATCAAAGAGCAGGCTTGATTGGTCTCCCATGACATCTATTGAGGAGGGCATCAAAAAGACCATAAACTGGTATATCGAAAACAGGGATTTTGTTAAAGGTCTAAAAGACTGACATGCAACCATAAAGAATAAATTAGGAGGACAAAATGAAAAAAATACTTGTAGCACATGATGGTTCCAAGTCTTCTGATAAGGCATTAAAAAAGGCTGTTGAGATCGCTACGAATTTTAATGCGTCACTAACGGTCTTATCTGTTATACCTGAATTGTATTTGACAGAGCTTTCTGATATTGATAGGAGCAAAATATTTGAAGCCCTTTCGAGGGAGACAGCCGAGGCAATGGAGAAGATTAGAAAGTCACTTGCAGGGAAATCAATGGAGGTCAAGACATTAATTAGACAGGGGGATCCTGCTGAAAAGATACTGGAGACTGCACAGAAGATGAAGGCCGACCTGATTGTAACAGGTTCACACGGTAAACATGGCACTAAAAAATTTCTTCTTGGCAGTGTCTCATCAAAGGTGGTTGATTACTCAAAATGTCCTGTTATGGTTGTAAAGTAGTATTTATCTTTTTTCACCATGAACTGATTATGCCATACATACCTTGTTCTTGCCTGTCTTTTTGGCGTTATATAGGGCATTATCTGCTGCAGCAATAAGAGAAGAAAGACTGTCAGCATCTACACCATAAGTTGCAACGCCAAAACTTGCTGTCAGGAAGACCTTTTCATCGTGACCTATTTTTATAGGGGTAACCTCAATTATATTTCTTATCCTTTCTGCCACATCAAATGCATCTTTCTTGTCTGTATTAGTGAATACCAAAATAAATTCCTCTCCTCCGTATCTTACTCCTATATCTGATGAGCGAATGTTTTTGCTTATAATATCTGATATTGTCCTCATTGCTGTGTCACCGGCTTCGTGTCCATATGTATCATTGAAAAGTTTAAAATTATCTATGTCTATCATGGTTAAGCTGAGCGGTTGCTTATTTCTTTCTAAAATCGCAAGCTGTTTGTCCATGAATGTCTCAAAATATCGTCTGTTGTAAAGACCTGTCAGGGGATCTATGAGGGCTAATTTCTTATTCAATTCCATTAATCTCATGTTGTTTATAACAGGGGTAAATAATGCAAGAAAACTGTCTATCTGTTCCTTAATCCTTTCAATAAAAAAGTTGGGTTTGTTGCTATAAAGGTGAAGAACTCCTGTCAAAGAACCTCCTATATTTATTGGCGTACATAAGTAGCTTCCCTTTTTTGCACTGAGTCTATGGAATGGACAGCCATAATCCTTTGATAAATCGTTTATTATATAAGACCCCGAATATATGTATGCCTTGCATTTATCTATGCCTGGAAATTTATTTATTTCTGGCAATCCTGACTCATTAAAAACAATTGCATCTTCCGAAAAATGTTTGCTTGGGTCAACATTTACCAGATATATGGCATCAAAGCCTGCGCCGTTGTTCCTTATGGAAAGCAGGTAATGTTTGAGAATTTCATATGCCTCTTTTTCTGTTAGTGCCCTCGAAATATCTTTATAAAAAGAGGCTAACATATGTAACATGTTGTGAGTGACCTTTAGGTCAGTAATATCTGTTATAAATGCAAATGAACCCTGAATGGTGCCCGATACATCCATTTTTGGCGATGCAGAGACGATTGCATAAATATCAGAGCCATCTCTGTGTTTTAAAGGTATCTCATAGCTATCTGATATGCCTTCTTTTTCCCTCTCTAATGCCTTTTCGAATATGGATTTTTTGTCTGCGCTAACGAGTTCATATATGCTTTTACCGATTAATTCTTGCATACTGTAGCCCAGCAAGTTTGATAATGCCTTATTTGTCTTTATGATCTTTCCTTTAAGGTCAACCTCCCAATATCCTTCTCTTGCTGTCTCAAGGATCATCTGATTTCTCATTTCGAGATTGTAAATGTCTGTTATATCAGTAATAATATGGACTATTTCCTGAATCTCATTCTTTGAATCCATTACTGGAGCTATGCTTGAAGTAAACCATTTGGTTGAACCGTCCTTATTTCTTACTCCTCTAATAATATTTTTTATTGGGATAAGCCCTTGAGTGACTTTATTTATGCATAAACTATCATAACTAATAATTTCACCTGTCTCATCCATAAACAGGATATCGAGGGACTGCAGGGATTTCCCTATTGCAGAATCTTTTGTGATGTTAAGCATGGTTAATGCTGCATCATTAATCTCTTTTATAATTCCTTCCCTGTTATATATGATGAGTCCCTCTGAAAGGGTCTTTAATATATTTTCGAATCGTTTTTTTTCACTTTTGATTTGCTCTGCCTCAAGGAATTTGTCAGTAATGTCCCTGAATATTCCACTTACAGAGAACCTCCTCGCCCTGAAAGAACAATCTATTACCTTATTTCTTATCTTAAAGACAAAGGATATGGAAGAATTCACCGAAGCCCTGGAAAGAAATTCATCCCATTGGCTCCTGTCTTGTATGATACTCGCAAAGGAACTGCCCACTGCCTGATCTATGCCTTCAAATCCGAGTTCCTTTGACCCGAATTTATTTATCCAGAGTATCGTTCCACTGTCATTTAATTCGATCTCTATCAGTCCAGTCTGCCATACATCAAGGGATTCCCTTATCTTTTGCAAGTGGTCTTTGATCCCTGCCCTGACATTTTCGTTGATCAGATTGATTATGTCTGTATGAGTCACAATACCGCTCAGTTTAAAGTTTTCTCCAAATACAACTATATGCCGGATGCCCCTTTCATTCATTATCTTTATTGCATCATATAATAGTGTGTCATGATTTACATATACGATATTCTTTGTGCATAATTTTTCGACAGGTGTGTCAAGGGGGATTCTTTTGTAGCAAAATTTTACTATATCCCTCTCTGTGAGTATGCCAAAGGGTCTGTCATTGGATAAGACAAGGATACAACTCTTTTTTTCAGCCGACATTATATCTATCGCCTTCTTCAGGGTTTCTTCAGGGGAAATCTTCAATATACCCTTTGTCATGACGGTTTCGATAGGGGTGTGAATCTTGAAAAAGTCTTCTTCTAATTTTTTTACAATGTCAGAGTATGTTATCAATCCTTCTAACTTATCATTTTTGTTAGTAACTATTAGTCTTCTGATGTGGTGCCTGTCCATCTTTTCAAGGGCAGTAAGGATGTCTGCATTCCTATAGATAGTGACAGGATTTGTAGACATAAAATTAGAGACAGGCATATTGTAAATGTCAGGATTGACAGATAAGTTTACCGCTATTTTTGTCACATCCCTCTCTGTTATTATCCCTATGGGTATTTTGTCCTCTGCGATAACTATCGTACTAATATTGTTTGTTATTAATTTTTCGATAATATCATCTAATCGAGCATCTTGAGATGCCGTGATTACATCAGGGGTCATTATCTCATATACACGATGTACAGGCATGTTTTATTATAAAACAAAAATATTCTGATAGCCTAAATTATAAATAATTTAACTGCTTCATTGAAAGGCATTGGTGTAAATCCGAATATATTTTTTACAGAATCCTTATCACATATATTATCAAACTGAAGGAGCATAATTTGTTCTTTTGTTGCAGAAGGAATTTTTTTACCAAGCAGGCTGCCGATGCCTTCTGTTATAAATGAAAAGGGCAGACTTATTTTTATAGCTCCCACCGGTAAATGAATTAAGGGCTTGTTTATATTCATTGCCTCCATAATCTGAATAATTATCTCATTGTATGTAAGATGCTCTGGACCACCAAACTCATAAATCCTTGACTCTAAATCCGAGGGTCGTGTCTTATCAGAAAAGACCTTTATAAAACATCTTACCCAGTCTTCAACATAAATAGGCTGGAATTTTGCATTTCCGCTGCCGGGTACTGGAATAAATGGACCTAATGTTATGAGTTGTTTTAATCTTTCCGTAAAACCATCTCCCTTCCCAACTATTAAGGATGGTCTGAAAATGGTGTATGGTATGCCGCTTTCTATAACAATCCTTTCTGCCTCCGCCTTTGTCTTGTAATACTTTGCCCATGAATTTAATGAAGCGCCGAGGGCGCTCTGGTAAAATATATGCTTTATGTCTGCCTTTTTTGCCTCATCTATAAGGTTTTTAGTGCCTTCGACATGAACCTTCTGGAATGTCATGCCTCCCTTTTCCTCGATGATACCAACGAGATGGACAACGATATCGCAGCCTTCGAGCTTTCCCCTGAGGCTTTCTTTGTTTGTAATATCTCCCACTTCAACCTCAAAGTCTGCCTTTTTGCAGATCATTGCCCTTTCCTCTGTTCTGATTAGACACCTTGCAGCATATTGATTTTTGATGAAGGCATCTATGAGATGTCTGCCAACAAATCCAGTTCCGCCTGCAATAAAAAACTTCATCCTACCATCTCCTTTAACTTCCTCAATGAGGCCTCCTCTATATCTTTATGCAGACTATTTCCATTGGCGTCCATTGTGACTATTGCAGGGAAATCCTCAACTTTAAATAACCACATTGCCTCTGTCATCCCGAATTCTTCTAATTTCCATACACTAACGACCTCGACAATCCTTTCAGCAAGATATGTAGCAGCCCCACTTATAGTATGAAAGTAAACACATCCGTTTTCTTTCATTGCATTAAGGGTTTTATCGCCCATTCCACCTTTGCCTATAATTGCCCTTATTCCATATGTCTTTATGATGTCAGCCTCGTACATCTCGACCCTCATGCTCGTTGTTGGACCAGCAGCGACTACCTTTAGTGATGGATAATGAGTAATGAGTGACAAGTTTTTTTCTTCTGACCCGCCTGCTAATAACATTTCGATATCTTTAATTATAGGACCGCAGTGATATATTATGCCCCCGTCGAGTTCAAACGGAATATCTTTTTTGTCTGGTTTTTCATGAACAAGGAATTTATGAGCCTTATCCCTTGCAGTAACTATCAGACCGTTTATTGACACAATATCGCCGATCCCGAGATTCTGGATATCCTTCCGTGATATGGGGGTTGTTATTCTCTTAATTTCTGAATTGTCTACCATATCAATCTTCCCCTTCTGTTTGCCCAGCATGAAAAGGAGATATCAACAAAGTATGAAGCAGGATGGCGATGGGCAGCAGCTATTTTTACTCCAATTGCGGTAGTCTTTCCCCCCAGACCTGCAGTGCCTATACCGAGATTGTTTATTTCATTTAGTATCTCATTTTCGAGTTTTGCAATCCTGACATCAGGGTTTGAATCAGGTATCTTTCTTAATAGCTGTTTCTTAGAAAGAAAGGTTACCTGATCCTTTGCTCCTCCTATTGCAATTCCAATCGTATAAGGTGGGCAGCCTTTGCCCTGAGCCTTAAAAACTGCATCAAGTACACATTTTCTTACTCCACCAAGGTCCCTTTCAGCCAGATATTCTCTCTCTTCTAATTTAATATGCAATGGTAGCTTATATATCTGACCTATGTTTTCACATCCTCCGCCTTTTAACATTAAATCAACAATTAAGGATTGTTCCGATGTCTCCTCTAAATAAATCAATGGGAAATGATCACCCACATTATCTCCTGAATTCTTTTCACTTATTACATCCACCGCATTTGGTCTCAGTGGAATACTCTTCGTTGCTATTCTTGTAGCATCCAATATTACATCTCTTATGAGCTCATGGCTTAGACCCTTTGGAACTTTAACATAGAAGACAGGAAAACCAGTATCCTGACATATCGGACGCACTTTCTGCCTTGCTATCTTGATATTCTGAAGAATTATGTTAAGAGACTCTTTAGCGAGGGGCGAGGTTTCACTAACAAATGCATTCTTCAATGCCTCCTCTATATCGCTTGGAATAGATGTGGCTGCTTTTTTATAAAGTTCTATAACACCATCCCGAAGTTTCAGCATAATTCAAGAAATATCAGCAGGTGAAAATATTATTTCATCTCTGAATGACCTTATAAGATATACTGTTTTCATTACCTCTGAATCTTCCACATCGATTACTGCAGCATCGAGCCCTGCCCCGGCAAGATAACACAAAAGCCCTGCATTAACATGTGACCTTATTTTTTTGGGAAGCCCTGTTGATATGTTTGATATCCACGCAACTGTGTTTATAGGGGGATCAACCATTTCATTAAGTGCCCTTATGCATTCATGAGTATTAAGTATATGTTCCTGCCCCATACCCCTTCCTATATGTACAACAGAAGGGTCGGCAAACAGCCTTTCATTGGGGATGTCAGAGGCATTTGCCTTTTCGATTAAATCCTCCAGGATCAAGAGCTTTGCTTCAAGGGTAGTAGGTACTGTCCCCTTTAAAGCCCTTATTATTAAGCTTGCCCTAAAACTCTTTACAAGAGAGAGTATTTCTTCGTAATTCTTCTCATCTGCTGAGAGGTAATTAATAATAGGGGGTTCTTTGCATAAAGGAAGGGTCTTTTTCAGTGCATCTATATTTCTTGAGTCAAGACAGAGAGGTATATTTGTTACAGAACTAACTATCTCAGCAACCATTGGAAGATTTTCCTCATCATTATTGCCATCAAGGGAGCACTGAACATTGATAATATCTGCACCCTTTTCAACAATAGATTTTGCGAGTGATTCTATGACACCTTTAGTGCGGCTCTTTATAGCCTCCATATAAGCCTTATTGCGTGTGTTTAAATTTTCTGCTATTACAAGCATAGCGCCCTCCTGTTTTTTGATTATAAAAAGTATATCAAAAAGAGATCGGTTTGAAAAGGATATTAATGAGATTTGTATTTTTGGTGGAGGCGGCGGGAATCGAACCCGCGTCCGAAAGTACTACTCTCAAGCCTCTACATGCTTATCCTGCCTATTTAGTTTCAGTTATCAGTCTGCCGACAGGCAGGCATGCTGATAACCTATCCCTTAAAATCTCCCATCAGAATTAAGGGCATCATCCGATGGTAGCCTGCTGTCCGACGCATTCTTTAAGACACAGGCAACCTTAAAGATGCGTGCTGCTTTTAATTAAGCAGCGAGTGCCAGTTCGTTGTTGGCGTTTGTGTTTTTTCCATCTTTTTAGGTGGTGATGGAGCCACCGCATGCCACTTGAGCCTCGTAACCCCCGTCGAGCCCTATCGCCCCCTGGAGAATATATTTTATTATATCATATTTATCTGTTCTTCATCGCCTTTTCTATTGCCCTTTTTGCCTCCCTCTCCTTTATCGTCTCTCTCTTTTCATATTGCTTTTTGCCCTTTGCAAGCCCTAATTCTACCTTTGCATAAGGACCTTTGAAGTATATCTTGAGTGGTATTAATGAATAGCCCCTTTGCTGTATCTTTCCTCTTAATCTCTCTATCTCTTTTTTGTGTAAGAGGAGCCTTCTTGTTCTGAGTGGGTCATGATTCATTATGTTTCCGTGTGAATATGGGCTTATATGACAATTCAATAGAAGGACATCAGAGTCTTTGATAATGGCATAGCTATCTTTCAGATTTGCCTTTCCTTCTCTAAGTGATTTGACCTCTGTGCCTAAGAGCTGGATGCCTGCCTCTAAAGTCTCCTCGATGCTATAATCATGATACGCCTTTCTGTTTTGGCAAACTATTTTCATAATACCGACCCAATATTAAGCATATATTTATTTTAACTTATGTTAATATAAAAAATGTCTTTCAATATCCTTCTTGTCACACCTATAAATAGGACATATGTGATAATGCCAAGCCTTGGTCTGGGTTATCTTGCATCTGTTTTAAGAGATAGAGGTCATAAGGTTTCGATATTGAACTGTATGAAAGAGAAGATGAACTATGAGGATTTTGGGAAATTTATTTCAGCCCATAGTTTTGATGTAATTGGTTTTCAGATGTTTTCTTACGACATTAACTCTGTAAAAAAACATATAGAATATATTAAGAAAACCAATACAAGGCCTTTGCTTATTGCCGGAGGTGCTCATCCATCGGGTGATCCATTCGGCACAATGGAATATATACCTGAACTAAACTATGCATTTAAGGGAGAGGCTGAAATAGGGCTTCCTTTATTATTAGATAAAATTACGAGCGGAGATACAGGACTTTCGGATGTGCCGGGGTTAATATACAGGAAAGAGGGTTTAATTAGGGTTAACAGGCCCGAGGTGGTGGAAGACCTTGACAGCCTCAAAATGCCTGCGTGGGACATCATCAAGCCAGAGACTTACCCGGAAGCTCCTCACGGAGCATTTACAAAACAGTTTCCCACTGCTCCTATCATAATAACCAGAGGCTGTCCATTTGCTTGCACATTCTGTGCTGGAAAAAGCATTACAGGCCCAAGGCTCAGAGCGAGGTCAGTTGATAATGTTATCGAGGAGCTTCACTATCTTCGTTCAAGGGGAATAAAGGAATTTCATATCGAGGATGAAAATTTCACCGCCAGAAAAGGACTTGTCACTGAATTCTGTGAAAGGCTTTTAAAAGAAGGGCTTGCGATGACATGGAGTCTTCCTGCTGGTGTAAGAATAGATTCTCTTGACAGGGACATGCTAATGCTGATGCAAAAGGCTGGATGTTATTCCATGTCGCTCGGGATTGAATTTGGTAGTCAGAGGATTATGGATATAACAAAAAAGAAGTTAACCCTCGAAATGGTAAGGGAAAAATTGCAATTATTTAAAGGATTAAAGATAAAGACCACCGGTTTCTTTTTGTTTTCTATCCCGGGTGAGACTATGGAGGAAATGGAAGAAACTATAAGATTTGCCCTTGAACTGCCTATTGATAGGGCACAGTTTAATAATTTCATGCCACTTCCTGGAAGCGAACTATGGGAAAGCCTGAAAAGAGGGGGTAAGCTTGGTAAAATAGATTGGGATAGATTTTTTGTGCATGATGTTGCATATGTTGATGAGGGCATAAATCCCAGAGATATAAAAAGATTACAGAGAAAGGCATACATAAAGTTTTATATAAGACCAAGAATTATCTGGGGAATTATAAAAGAAATAAAATCGTTCAGACATTTTAAATTTTTATTGAAGCGATTTTTAGATGCCCTGACATAAGATTTGCTTTAACACCAAAAATTTAAAAATGCATTTTTCAAGCCCCAGTTAAGTCTAAGCAGACTGTCCTAATTAAGCCTTCACCAAATGGTTATTTGCTCGATTGTGTAATCCTCTACCCAAAAGAATTGACTTTAATAAATAGGTGCAAATCATATATAATTCAGTCAAATAGTTTGAAATGGAGGCGATATGGAAAGATACTCAAGGCTCGGTATTTGGAGTTTAAAATTTCATAAGTCTATTCTATCTTTTTTTATATCCATTGTCCTGATTTTCTCTGTCTCGTGCGGGAAAAAAGAGGTGAAGAGGGTTTCTGAAGAATCGCTTATTGCCACAGAGGCCTTTGGTCTTATCGAAAAGATAAAAGATGCCTATATAAAAGGAGACCTGTCAGTTATTGAAAGGAATTCAACAAAAGATGGTTTCAAGGCAATTGCTGCCCAAAGGACATTTGATTCTGTCGATTTAACATTCAGTCCAGTGTGGGTGGAGATTGAGGGAGATACAGTAAACGTTAATATTTCATGGAAGGGAAACTGGAAGAGGTCTGGAAAATCTATTGAGGAAAGGGGAATGGCGGTATTTGTTTTAAAGGGCAGACCCCTCAAGATTGATAATGTATTGAGGGCAAATCCCTTTAGAACGCCCGAATAGAGATTTTATTTGCAAGAACTACAAGAGCTTGAACTGCAAGACGAACAGCCAGAAGATGTAGGGTTCTCAACTCCTGACATTCCAAAGACAGAGGGCTTCTTTTTTACATCGTCGGATTTACAAAAAGGGCATAAGGCTTCCTGATTTCCGAAGATCAGCAGTTCAAAGTCAAGCCCGCACTTATTGCATTTATATTCGTAAATCGGCATTTTTTTCTCCTTTAAAAAAATAGAAATTGCGATGTCATGCTGAGTTTCTTGTTTAGTATAATATAAATTGCTAAAATTTTAAAAATGTCATTATTGCTTGAAATATTAAAATGAAATACTTTAAAGTTTAATGAAAACAAAGTATATAGTATATCTACAACAGCCATCCAAATCATAAACAATGGCTCAGCAGGGAGGTTTTATGGCAGCAAATAGTCTTCAGGACAGTTTCTTGAATCAATTAAGAAAGGAAAGGGTACCTGTGGTTGTGTATTTAGCAAATGGTGTCAGGCTGAAGGGTATTGTCAAGGCATTCGACAATTTTGTAATACTTCTAAAAGAGTCCAACGAACAGCTCATTTATAAACATGCAATTTCGACTATTATACCCGAAAAGAGTCTGGATATCAGATTAGAAACTGCTGAGGGCTAAGGAGGTAATCAAATGTTAAAGGCCATGAGGCGACATGCAAAATATTTTTATTTCCTTTTTATTCTGGTCATCATCACCTTCATATTTTGGGGGGTTGGAACACTCGATAAACCAACTGCGGTCAGTGTTGCTGAAATAAATGGAGAGAAAATAAGTGTGGAACAATACTGGAGGGCATACGAGAATGCAAGAGATAATTATAGGGAGTTGTATAAAGAGAAATTTGACGAGGAAATGGAGAAAAAGCTGAATCTTAAAGAGACTGTCCTGAATGCCTTAATAGAGCAGAAGATATTGTTAATTACTGCTAAGGAGTTGGGTCTGATTGTTACAGACAGGGAACTTCAGGATGCCATTGTTAACGATCCTCAATTTATGAGGGAAGGTATCTTTAGAAAGGATGTTTATT
>FWPV01001548.1_pt1 | contig 45063 bp, 32 predicted proteins | sample 2228371 | NCBI WGS metagenome assembly FWPV01 (sample SAMEA103939776, study PRJEB20133) | metagenome
CAGCAACTACAGGCTTTTAGTATAGAAAAGGAGTTGCTCAAAGTCAAGCTGCTTCACACCCGGCTTCGGGTAAACAGTTTTCCCCCAGCTCGCTTGCTAATGACACCCAACCCCCCTCACTTTGCAACAGCTAGTACTAGCTATCCTCCCCTTTTAAGGCTGAAACGAGCTTCCGCCCAGCAACATATGCCTCGTCCAGCGCAGCCGGGTATCGCAATATAGCTCCTGCTTCGTCTATTCCAGGAAAGAGTACTCCCCCGAGATAGCCCACTTCCAAAGTTGCAAGCCAACTCTTTACCGTAGCTAGCGCCGGCTGAAACAGGTTAGATAGCTTTGTGCCACCAACTGATACAAATAGCCCCATGCGTTTCCTGCCCGGCGGTATAGCAACTGGCATTTTGAGTACATGCTTGATGACCCATATCGCCTGGCAGCGGTCGATCATGGCTTTGGCTTGAGCCGTTATGCCCATAAAAAAAATCGGTGACGCCAAGACAATCCCATCAGCCTTTCTCAAATCAACATGCAGGCCCTGCATATCATCATCAATAACGCAGTTACCTGTTTTCAAGCAGCCATCGCAATGGCGGCAGGAGGCAATGTTCAATGTGCTGAGCACAACAACCCTGGTATCGGCGCCGGCCTCAGCAGCTCCGAACATCACCCGCTGAAGCAAGATGTCAGTGTTTCCATTACGTCGGGGGCTTCCAGCTATGCCAAGAACTTTTATTTGCACGATCGGCACTTTACCTTGAACGTTATTCAGTTAGTAGTATACTTTACTTGGATGGGATTATAAACCCGCCGGAAGCACGGATACAAAAGCTAGAACAGGGCATCTCTTCCAACCCGCTTTTTGCAGACAGCAAGGCCAATAAGATAAAATTAGAGACGCTTTTATTCGAACGATGCCCTATGGGGGGAGAAAATGACAAAAGACAAAATACTTCGGCAAGCTAAGCAAGAAAAAAGGACGCTGTTAACCGAGATAGAGTCAAAAGACCTGCTCAAAGAAGCCGGAATACCCGTTGTAGAGGCTAAACTGGCACGTACAAAAACACAGGCCGTTTCGCTGAGTAGAGAAATAGGGTTCCCCGTAGTACTGAAGATAGTCTCGCCCGATGTGATCCACAAAAGCGATTCCGGTGGTGTCAAATTAGGACTTAACAATGCCACACAGGTCAGCAAGGCATATAGCGAGATAATGGCTTCAGTAAAACAGCACCACCCTGACGCCAGAATCCACGGTGTCTCAGTACAGAAAATGGTCCGGCCCGGGATAGAAGTAATAATAGGTATGACAAAAGACGCCCAATTTGGTCCGGTGTTAATGTTTGGGCTTGGTGGAATCTTGGTTGAAGTGCTCAAAGATGTCGCCTTCAGGATAGTGCCGCTCACAAGAAGAGACGCAAGAGAAATGATCAGAGAGATAAAAGGTTACCCTCTGCTCCAAGGCTACAGGGGACAGGAACCTGCAGACACGGCCTTCCTCGAGGAACTGCTGCTAAAAGTCTCCGACTTCGTCGAGCAAACGCCCCAGATCAAAGAACTCGACCTTAACCCCGTGTTTGCCTACAGGAATGGTGCCGTAGCAGTAGACGCCCGAGTAATCCTAGAGTCGTAGTGAGACCATACCAGGGTTCTCAGAGAGCCGGGGTAAGGCACTCTTCAGCACAGGTAGCACTCCACCGGCCCAAGAACTTAGGTCGCTGGAACCAAAGAAAGTCAGCGCGGACACCGGTCAGCTGTAAAAGGGGTAATCCCAGCTTTCAATCACCAGAAACAAAAAACGACCCCGATGGGATTCGAACCCACGATCTCCACCGTGACAGGGTGGCATGTTAGTCCGCTACACTACGGGGCCATACATAAAGAACACGAATGCCAGCTGGTGCTAGCTTAAACCATCAATAAGTCTACCAGCGCTATATCAAAAGTGTCAAGCAACTTTGGGCTCTAGAAAGCGGCTACGGGCGTAGGTTGACAGAGGTTTGAAACGTTTGCTACCATTAGCTTCGAAAGGGGATATAGCTCAATAGGGAGAGCACTGCGTTCGCATCGCAGGGGTCGGGGGTTCGAATCCCCCTATCTCCACTGATCACCGGTCTCCCGTATCGCATGTAACCTGGGCAAGGTGCCTGTATTGGCAACACCTCGGTACCTCTGAGAACCATTCGCACCCGGGCACTTAAACTCTGTGCTGACCTATAAATTTAATTCGGTACCTTTGCATTTGTGCTAAAATAGTACTTATACGAGGAGAAAAGTAGTAACGGGCAGGCCACCAAATTGCAGAATGGTGTACTTAGCGTCATAAGAACAGTAAGTCAAAAGGCAAACGATTCCTTCACTGTTCCGCAGATTCTCAGTTTGGCCCTTAGCGAGCTTCGGAAAGTGGTAGGCATAGACTGCTGGGTACAAATTGCGGACCAAAGCCGCAAAGGGTCAATTCTCATCGCATGTGACGGACTGAGCGCCGATCTTGCGCAAAAGCTGGCCAACTGCAAGACAAATAGCAGAATCGTCGTCCCACCCGTCCCACCGGCACCACCTGCAGCCATCTCCAGTGAGCCCGTCGACTCGAAATGTGATGAGAACATAGTCGCTCAATCAGGGTATCGTTCCCTCACCACTATTCCAATTAGATCGGCAAACAAAACTCTAGGAATGCTGGGAATTGCCTCGAAGACCAAGTACAGATTCAAAACCCGGGAATTGGAAGCGCTCGATGTCTTCGCTTCATATCTTGCAGCCATCATCGAAAAACTAACCTTACAACAGCAAAGCCACGAGAAGGAAAAAACGCTAACCGTGGTCAACAGCTTGATCAGGATTATCACTTCAAGCTTAAACTTGAACGAGGTGTACGAAGGCTTTGCAGAAGAATTGAGAAAGATAATGGACGATTGGGCGAGTGTTGTAATTATCGAAGGAGAAAATCTACGGTTCTACGCCCTATCTTCAAGAATAGATTCTGTCTGGCAGGCGGGAGACACTTTGCCACTTGCAGGAACGGCGACAGAGTATGTAGCTACGTCCAAAAAACCATTGCTGGAGCCTGACTTAGCGCGCAGGAGAAGGTTCTGGACAGGGAAATACCATGCAGAACGCGGAATAAGATCTATAGTATATCTACCCCTGCTTGCTAGAGGAGAGGTATTCGGAGCATTGATAGTTGCCAGCCGCCGTCCCCGTGCCTACTCAGAAAAGGATATAGCTCTACTGGAACATGTTGTGAGGCAAATCGCATTACCCATTCAGAATGCACGGCTATTTGAGGATACCGAGCAGAAAAGGCAACTCCTCGCCTCAATCGCTCGTGTGACTAAGACAATTACTTCGGACGTGGATTTTAACAAAGTGTTCCAAACGTTCGCTAAAGAACTACAAAAGCTAGTGCATTTTGATCGAGTTTCTATAACCGTCGCTGAGGGCAGCCGGGTACGATTGCTAGCTGAATCCCATGATACCGCAACAGAATTGCAGATCGGTAAGACCTACCCCCTTAAGAACTCGGCAACAGGCTGGGTATTAAGTAGAAAGAAAGCCATCATCCAGGCTGACATCACCAAACATGACCCATTACCGGTTGATGACATCGAGTTCGGGGCAGGTTTCAGGTCTTCCATACATGTACCGCTCGTTAGCAAAGGCGAGGTCTTCGGTAGCTTAAACCTTTTCAGTTGTCAACCCAACGCATACGGGGAAAAAGAAAAGGAAATCCTGGAACAACTGGCATACCAAATAGCCGGGGCTATTTGGAGCTCTCAGCTTTATGCCAAAGCTGAGCAACGAGCGCGTACGGATGAACTGACCGGGTTATACAACCGCCGTTACTTCGAGGAGTGTATCGATCGAGAAATTGACCGCCACTCGAGATATGGTGGCACACTGTCACTGGTAATACTGGACCTTGACTCGTTCAAGTCCTACAACGATGTCCACGGACATATGGCCGGTGATAAAGTGCTCAATCAAATAGGACACATAATAAAAAGGGCTGTGCGAAAGATTGACCTGGCTTTCCGCTATGGGGGCGATGAGTTTGCACTTATCCTACCACAAACAGGGGCAGATCAAGCCTACATAGTAGCCGAGCGTGTCCGCAAAAAAATTAGCAGTGGAATGCTAGGTAAGCAACTCCCGTTCACTGCCAGCTTCGGACTAGCCACATGGCCTGGCGATGGTGCAACTGCTGATGAGCTCTGCAATGCCGCTGATCATGCACTTTACTACGCAAAACAAACAGGCGGAAACAGAATACAAAGCGCAGCAAAAACGTTGTTTACCGCGGCGGATAGCCCATTGACCACGGGCGCCACAGCAGAGAAGGGTATTCTCGGTATTATTCAGGCGCTGGCAGCTGCTGTTGAAGCTAGAGATATCTACACTCACGGCCATTCACGCAGGGTAAGAGACTATGCCGTCGCCCTAGCTGAGGCATTGGGCCTGCCTTCAGACAGGGTGGCCAATTTAAGCACCGCGGCCCTTCTTCACGACATAGGTAAAATAGGCATCCCTGATGAGCTACTCAGGAAAGATGACAAGATGACCGCAGAGCAATGGGAAATTATCCAGTCGCATACTAAACTGGCAGCAGCAATAGTAGGACGCATACCCAGTCTGACATCCTGCCTGCCGGCCATACTCCATCATCACGAACGATGGGATGGCAATGGTTATCCCACAGGACTTCAGGGCGAGGCTATCCCTTTAGAAGCCCGCATTCTAGCCATAGCCGACGCCTTTGAAGCTATGACAGCCTCGAGACCTTACCACCAACCAATGACACTTAGCAAAGCGATAGAAGAGCTAAAACGTAACTCCGGTGCTCAGTTCGACCCCAGGCTAGTTGAAATTTTCCTGAACATCATACCCAAGCTCGCTACAGAAACTGCAGAGAAAAGACCGGACCTTAAAGAGCACTCGTTAATCTGAACCAGAACCTCAGTACGTACCTTACTGTTGCCGACACCGGCACAACATTCAGCTTGGCCAACTTCAACAGCAATTGAGTATTGTCCAGCTAATAGCTGAATGCTAAAATAGTGCGACCAATCCAAGCTAGAGCTTGCTTTCGGCAAATGACAGCGATTAGCCAGATATTCGCCACCACCATCTTCCTAGCCATGTTCGCAGCAATTGTAAGCGGTAAAACGCACCGCTACATACCAGCCCTTATCGGTGCAGCACTGACAATCACCGTTGTATTCCTCCTGATCATGAAAAGCCCTGCTTCAGTGCTAAATGTGCTTAACTTGAACCAGCTAATAGAACTCAAATTCTGGCTGCCAGGCGAAGAACAAGTGGAGTCTCACGGTGTTAATTGGCAAACTATTATTTTTATTGGCGGCATGATGGTTCTTGTAGAGGGGCTAAGTAAGGCTGGTTTTTTCCGCTGGATATGCTTTCATGTGGCAAGAATGGTTAATTATCGCGTTTTACCTATCCTCGTGGCTTTCATGATTCTGTCCGGCCTTTTGGCGATGTTCATCGATAGCATTACCGTGCTGCTGTTCCTGGCTTCAGTGACCATAGAACTGGCACGCTTACTCAAGTTCGATCCGGTGCCAGTGATAATTGCCGAAATATTCGCTGCCAACACAGGCGGCAGCGCTACCATGTGCGGTGACCCACCCAACATAATCATCGGTACTGCCTTTGGCTATACATTCACAGACTTTGCCATTAACACTGGTCCCATTGCTTGGGCAGGAATGGCCCTGAGCATCGCCTATTTTTATATCTGCACGCGCCGCACCCTCGCCACCCAACCGGCAGCCCGTCTTCCACTACCAAACCAGTACCCCAAGCCGAGCGAGGCGGTGACGAATCCAAGGCTGTTCTGGCTACTTACCGCAATATTTGCCTTAATAGTACTCCTGTTGATAACACACGCTGAGACCGGGCTCTCGGTAGCTTCTATCGGCGTCATTGCTACCGCTCTGACACTCCTGGCCAGCTGGAAAGACTCCGGCTATATCCTTCGAAGGCTGGATTGGCGCACGCTGCTCTTCTTCGCCGGCCTGTTCGTCTGTGTGGGCGGGCTTGAGGAAACAGGTGTACTTAGCATCCTGGCTAAGTGCATCGGGGAAATATCCGGAGGAAAGCTCATTCTGGTGATCCCTATCATTCTATGGGTATCCGCTTTTGCTTCGGCTATAGTGGACAATATTCCGTTCGCTGCCACCATGGTACCGGTAATAAGCCACCTCTCACACACCCAGGGGATTGGGCTATCCACATTAAGCTGGACCTTGGCCCTAGGTACAGATATCGGCGGTAACGCCACGCCGATCGGAGCATCAGCAAATGTAGTGGGTACTGCTATCGCAGAAAGAGAAGGCTACCCCATCAGATGGGGGAGATTCCTGAAATACTCCCTTCCGGCAACAATCGCTGTAGTAGCCTTATGTCACCTGTTGCTTATTTTGAGGTATACTTAGATTAAGACCATGTTTGAGAGACTGCTGGTCGCCCTAGATGGTTCACAGTTGGCTGAGCAAGCCCTGCCATATGCTGTGGAGATTGCTAACGGCTTTGCTTCTGAACTATTCCTGGTCACGGTGTGCCAAAGCCAGGAGATAGATTTTACCCCCGCTTCCAAAGCTTATCTTGAGAAGCAAGCAGAACAATTGCAGAACAGAGTCATCGAAGGGGCCAGAGTCAGGAAAGCGGTGTTAGTAGGCAGGCCAGCACAGGAAATTGCGCTGTATGCTGTCAAAAAGAATATCGACTTGATCATTATGACATCCCGGGGGCGTTCAGGTATTGCATCCTGGCTGCTGGGCAGCACAGCTAACGAGATAATCCATTCCGTCAAAATACCGATTCTTTTGATCAAAGCCCCCGCATCAGCGCCAGCCGCGGTCAAATTGAAGCGGTGTCTGGTTCCCTTAGACGGTTCTGAAAGGGGTGAAGCAATTTTACCCTATGCCGGAGAGCTGGGTGAGAGGCTTTCCTTAGAAATCGTTCTGCTTCGTGTCGTCGCACCCGGTAGACATGTCCATACGGTTGGCGGCCTGGACTTTGTATATTTCAAAGACAAGGACATAGAAAACATGAAAACAGATGCACAGGAGTATCTCAATAAACTGGATGCCAAGCTACGGCAGAAAGCTCCAACGGTGATAGCAGAAGTGAGGGTTGGAGAACCGCATCTGGAAATAATGGACTACGCTGAGAAACACGGTTGCGACCTGATTGCCATGTCAAGCCACGGACATTCTTTCGTTGAGCGATGGACCTATGGCTCGGTGACATACAAAATCATGCACCAAAGCACCAGACCTGTACTTTTACTACCACTATAAAGTGATACCATCGAGCCTCCGTGACATCGAATTTTGCCCCTTGACGACCTAATCTTCTCGATGCTATTCTTAAGCTAAGCAGGAGACTGCAACTAACAAAGCCGCAAACCGGGGGAAACAGTGAGTTACGAACGAGAACTACTAAAAGGCAGTACTGATACATTACTTCTGTCATTGATCAGCACTCAACCCATGTACGGTTATCAGATCATCAAGGAATTAGAAAAGAGGAGCAACGGGTATTTCCAGTTTAAAGAAGGTACCCTTTATCCAGCACTACACCGCCTGGAGAGGGCAGGCCTCGTCTCTGGTAGATGGCAAAAAATACCCGGTGGACAGGAAAGACGTTACTACTTTATAACAGCAAAGGGACAAAAAGTGCTGGCCGAGAGGCTGGCGACATGGCGAGATTTCTCCACGGCAGTATCCCTGATTATGCAGCCAGCAAGCAATTAGATGGATTGATAACGTGGCACCGCCCGAGCTGAAATATCTTGAGAGCCTGAAAAGGCACCTGCGAATCGACCCCGTGTTCGAAAGCACCGTGATAAAGGAATTTCTTGCCCATCTGGAAGACAAACGCCGAGAACTAATGGAATCGGGACTGTCCGAGGAAGAGGCAACAACCGTTGCCACCAAGACCTTCGGTCCACCTCAACTGGTCGCTCGACAAATATACGAAGTCTACAGCCAAGGTACCTGGCGTCAATCGCTGTGCGCAGCGCTGCCGCACCTGCTGGTAGCTCTACTGTTTGCCTTACATTTCTGGCAGAATATTTTCTGGCTAGCCGCAGTCATTGCTTTAGTAGCCAGCGTCACCATTTACGGTTGGTATAATGGACGGCCAGACTGGCTATTTCCGTGGCTGGGCTATTCTTTGGTGCCAGTGATAGCTACCGGAGCCCTTCTGATCTATCTACCTGGGGCTTGGACGTGGTTCGCGTTTGTAGCTTACGCGCCCCTGGTACTTCTTGTTGTTATTTCTGTGATTAAAGCAGCACTAAAGCGCGACTGGATTTTTGCTTCCCTGATGCTGCTACCCCTGCCCATAACAATAGGCTGGATAATTACGATAGCAAAAGGTACTGAATTATCATGGCAAGGACAACTCCAGAGACACGCACCTCTTATTGCACTGAGCTTTTCTATCCTCGCAATAGCCGCAATAGCCTTCTTGCGCATGAGGCAACGTTGGGCAAAAGTTAGTGTACTGGCACTACTCGAAATAGCCGTGCTGGCGATCATTATTCTTGTCGGTAAAGATTTTGTAGGCCCGGTTGTTTGGCTGCTTCTTGCCTTAGTAGGAGTGTCTCTATTCTTCGGTCCGGCTCTGCTGGAACAAGGCCTAACCAGAAACCGCTCGAGGCCTGTTTAAAACCTCGGCCCCTAAGTCACCCTAGAGTATGCCGACGAGGTTTAAAAAACCAACGGCGCCCAAAATCACTGCCATAGCCCCTTACGCAATCGCTTAGCCTCGTGCTCCATCTCCTCCAAATATGCCTGATACTTGGTGTCAGGAGGATACCTCTTGGCACGAGCATAGCCGCTCCTCACCAGCTCACCATTGACAAAGACATCATCAGCATATACATAGCGTAACAATCTCCCATGGCTATCTCTATCGGATATGTCTTTTTCCAATTTGACGCGTTTCCCAGCAACCATTTGCTCGTTGAATCGTTTCGCCTCTAAATAGAAGGGGTCACCCATATCTGGGGCATCGATCCCGATATACCGCACACGTTCACCACCTGCAATAACAATAGTGTCCCCATCTATGACTCGTTCTACTACTGCCGTCTCTAAACAACCAACACATCCAACCGTCTGCAAAAACCCTATTATAAGAATGGCTAGAACAATAAAGCCCTTACTCAAGATAAAAGTCAACAAACAGGAAAAATAGTGGGAAAATTGCTAATAGTGAGTCGTGAATGATATGACCGTTCTACCACAGTCCTGGCTGGCTAGCGCGACCTCTTTTGTATTCTATCCCCAGATGTTCATAGGCAAGCCTTGTGGCTGACCTTCCCCGAGGGGTACGCTCTATGAACCCCAACTGGAGCAGATATGGCTCATACACGTCCATTATTGTATCTGCTTCCTCGCTTATCGAAGCAGCTATAGTCTCCAGCCCAACAGGCCCACCATCAAATTTCTCAATGATAGTTCGCAATATTTTGTGGTCAACCTCGTCCAAGCCCAGAGTATCCACCTCCAGTTTCGAAAGGGCTTCCATGGCTACCGACTCAGTGACCACACCATCTGCCACCACCTGAGCATAGTCTCTAACCCTCTTAAGGAGACGATTAGCTACCCTCGGGGTCCCACGGGCCCGGCGGGCAATCTGGCCGAGAGCACCTTCATCTATTTCGACATTCAGGAGCTTTGCTGACCGCCGCAGGATAGACCCTATCGAATTTTCATCGTAAAAATCAAGCCGGTACACAGCACCGAACCTGTCTCTTAAAGGTGGGCTCATCAAGGCATAACGAGTCGTCGCCCCCACTAAAGTAAATGGAGGCAGCTTCAAACGCAAGCTCCGCGCCCCCGGGCCCTTGCCTATCACGACATCGATGGAAAACTCTTCCATTGCAGAATAGAGGACTTCCTCCACAGGCCGACTGAGCCGGTGAATCTCATCTATGAAGAAACTGTCACTCCTCTGTAAGTTGGTTAAGATAGCCGCCAGGTCGCCAGGGCGCTCTATCGCCGGACCTGAAGTAACCTTGATGCTGACCCCCATTTCCATAGCAATAATATAGGCTAGCGTGGTCTTTCCCAAGCCAGGAGGACCGTACAAAAGGATATGATCCAAAGGCTCACCTCTTTTTTTTGCTGCGGCAATCGCTATTGCTAGATTCTCTTTGACCTTTTCCTGGCCCACAAACTCACTCAAGCGCCGAGGACGAAGACTGGCGTCTAACGACACGTCGTCTGCGCTCTGTTTAGCTGAAACTATCCGTGCTTTTGTCTCGTTGTCCTTCATTCCTCTGTCACTAGCAGGCGCACTGACCCTGCACCATCATTATACACCACCTTCTTCCATTTTCCGCAGCTAGCTCAATCGCCCGTCAGGTTCTAAAATTCGATTGGCAATATGCCTGAGGCTCACTCCCTCAATGACAAACCGCCCACCGTAAGAAGATAGATCTGCGCAGGAACAAGACCACAAACTCTCAAACGTTTTCCGCCGGAATCCACTGAGAAGCCTCTGCCTACAGCGAGGGCAAGGACTCCCGCTCAGGCGGAGAGGCTTCTTCGATGGAAGACAGAGACCTAGCCGGAATTAACTTACCTATAATCACATTCTCCTTGAGCCCCAGCAAGTGGTCCGTCTTACCCCAGATCGCGGCTTCAGTCAAAACCCTGGTAGTTTCTTGGAATGAAGCAGCCGCCAGCCAGCTATCGGTGTTGAGCGAGGCACGTGTGATACCCAAAAGGACAGTCTGTGCAGTGGCCGGCTCACCGCCTTCTGCCAGCACTTTGGCGTTAATGCTTTCGTACTCGAAACGGTCAATTAGATCGCCAGGCAAAAGGTCTGTATCGCCGGGAGATTCTATCCGCACGCGTCTTAGCATCTGCCGGATGATGATCTCTATGTGCTTGTCATTGATATTGACACCCTGGGAGCGATAGACTTTCTGCACTTCTTCAACCAGATACTGCTGCACCGCCTCCCTCCCCATGATACGCAGGATATCCTGTGGGTCAACCACACCATCCGTAAGTTGCTCTCCAGCCTTCACCCTGTCCCCGGACCTGACTCGAATGTGACTCCCGGAGGGAATTAGATATTCGCGTTCCTCAACCTCCTCATACCTGATAACAATCTGCCTGTCCTGGACATTTATAGTACCGGACACCCTGGCTACCAGAGAAGAGTCATCCACAACTGCAGGATGCCGGGTAGTCATCCCTTCCGCAGGCTGGGGGGCCAGAGAGGCCAATCTGGTCCCAGGCTCAACCCATTGCCCATTGCTTACCAGCAAGGTAGCCCCAGGAGGCAGAGGATACTCATCCTGATAATATTCGGTACTCATCACTCTGACCTTGCGAATATCTTGAGTTTCAACGACCTCTACAATACCGTCGATCTCAGATACTATAGCTACACCTTTTGGAACCCTAGCCTCAAAGAGCTCTTCGACTCTAGGTAGACCAGTGGTGATATCAGCGCCGACCACGCCCCCTGTGTGGAACGTGCGCAGAGTAAGTTGTGTCCCCGGCTCACCGATACTTTGAGCGGCAATTATACCAACCGCGGTGCCGAGAGCCACCAGCCCGCGCCTGGCCAGGTCACGCCCATAGCAGCGCTGGCAGATCCCCCGCCGCGAGCGACAACTCAGCGGTGACCTCACATAGACCTGCGTAATACCTGCATCCGTAATTTGCTGTGCTTTAGCTTCATCGATTTCTTCATTTCTGTGAACAATGACTTTCTTGGTAGCAGGGTCAACAACATCGGCAGCCGCCAGACGGCCCAGTATCCGCTCAGACAAGGGCGGTAACAGCCCCCTGTCAGGTTTTTCAAACAACCAGACCCCTTCCTCTGTCCCACAATCTTCCTCCAGAACAATCAAGTCCTGGGCAACGTCTATAAGCCGACGTGTCAAATAGCCAGCGTCAGAGGTCCTCAGGGCAGTATCAGCCAGTCCTTTGCGTGCACCATGGGTCGAGATAAAATATTCTATTACATCTAGCCCCTCGCGGAAGCTAGATTTAATAGGAAAATCGATTATTCTACCGGCAGGATCCGTCATGAGACCGCGCATGCCAGCCATTTGTCTGATTTGTGAAATGTTACCTTTAGCACCTGATGTTGCCATCATATAGAGTCCACCATAACGATCAAGTGACTGGGCAACCGTTTCTGTAATCTTGTCCGTGGTCTCGGACCATACTTGAATAGCACTGCTATACCTCTCATCCTCCGTGATTAACCCGCGGTCGTACTGGCTCTCGATAACAGCTATCTTCTCTTCGCCCTCTTCCAAAATCTTTGCTTTGCTCTTGGGTACCTCGATATCTTTGGCAGCGATTGTTATCCCCGACTTCGTGGCAAATTCGAAGCCCAGCTGTTTAAGATTGTCGAGCACAGTTACAGTAGGCGCACTACCCAATACACGATAACAGTCCAGCACCAGGCGTTTCAGAGAGGCTTTGTCCATCACCTGGTTACAGAAACGAAACTCGGGAGGCAAAACCTCGTTAAACAAGATTCGCCCCACGCTGGTCTTAAGCCTTGTCCCGCCAGGTTCAAGCCTCACTTCTATCTCGGCGTGCAACTCTACTTCACCCGCTTCATAAGCCAACTTGGCCTCATCGAAGCTGCTGAAGATCATCCCCTCACCCCGACATCCCGGACGAACTATGGTAAGATAGTAGCAACCCAAAACCATATCCAAGGTAGGTGTCATCACCGGTTCGCCACAGCTCGGCAACAGCATATTATGGATACTAAGCATATGCTCCTTGGCTTCTCTGACCGCTGCCCGAGAAAGCGGCACATGCACTGCCATCTGATCACCATCAAAATCAGCATTAAACGCTGCACACACCAGCGGGTGGATCTGAATAGCACTACCCTCAATAAGAACCGGCTCAAAGGCCTGAATACTTAAGCGGTGCAAAGTCGGAGCCCTATTAAGCAAAACCGGCCGCTCCTTGACCACTTCAGCTAGAATATCCCATACCTCGGGTCTTGCCCTTTCAACTTGTCGGCGGGCGCTCTTAATATTATGGGCATAACCCTGGTCAATCAAGCGACGCATCACAAAAGGTTTAAACAATTCCAGCGCCATATGCTTGGGTAAACCGCACTGGTGTAGCTTCAGCTCGGGACCGACAACTATAACTGAACGGCCACTGTAGTCCACGCGCTTGCCCAGGAGGTTCTGCCGAAAGCGACCCTGCTTGCCTCGCAGCATGTCCGACAGCGACTTCAACCGGTGAGTCCCGCTCACAGCAACTGCCCGTCCTCTCCGTCCACTATCAACAAGGGCGTCAACCGATTCTTGAAGCATCCTCTTTTCATTTCGAATAATAATCTCTGGAGCACCGAGGTCGATCAAGCGTTTAAGGCGGTTATTGCGGTTGATCACACGACGATACAAATCATTAAGATCGCTTGTGGCAAACCGCCCACCGTCAAGCTGCACTATGGGACGGAGGTCCGGAGGTAGAACGGGAAGAACGGTTAGTATCATCCACTCTGGCTTGTTGCCACTGCGCCAGAAAGCCTCGACCACTCGCAATCTTTTTATTGCCTTCTTGCGGCGTTGTCCCGAGCTGGAACGTACTTCGTCCCAGAGCTCCTGCCGCAACTTGCCGAGATCGATCCCCCTTAGGATATCAAGGATCGCCTCGGCCCCCATCGAGGCTTTGAAAAAGTCGCCAAACTCCGCTTTCAGCTCCTGATACTGACTTTCGGTAAGCAGTACTCCTGGCTTCAGGTTCTCTAAGACCGACACCCTCTCTTGTAACATGTCTTGAAGCTCAGCTTTTTCTTCTGCGAACTCACGGCGTAATTCATCTATTCTCGCAGCCGTCTCGGTAGCCAGTCCATGCTCCCCTTTAGATTCTTCACCAGAAATATACCTTTCCAGTGCTACCTCTTTTTTTGAAACTCGCTGGGTCAGCCCTTCCCTCAGGCGCCTTACTATTTCATCCCGAGCCCTATCATCAACCGAAGTAACAATATACTGCGCAAAGTACAGGACGCGTTCAAGATTGCGAGGGGAAATATCCAAAAGCAGTGCCAACCTGCTAGGTATTCCTTTGGAAAACCAGACATGAGCAACAGGTGCAGCCAGCTCAATATGGCCCATTCGTATTCTACGCACTCTTGAATGCTCTACCGTGACACCACACCTGTCACAAGTCACACCACGGTACCGAATCTTTTTATACTTACCACAATAGCACTCGTAATTTTTTGTCGGACCAAAAATCCTCTCGCAAAAGAGCCCATCCTTCTCCGGCTTCAAGGTGCGATAGTTGATCGTTTCCGGCTCGGTTACTTCACCGTAAGACCAGCTTCTAATCTGTTCCGGAGAAGCCAGAGAAATTCTTACTGCGTTAAAATCGTTGACTTCTATCATTTCTCTTCTCCTTTAGCTGCAGCCTTGGACTTACCTCCTATCCTCCGCCTCTCTTCGAGAAAACCGACCTCCTCTTCCTCATTAAGCAACTCCACCGCCAAACCCAGACTGCGCAACTCCATAAACAGGACCTTGAATGACTCCGGAACCCCGGGCTGAAATACGTCCTCCCCCTTGACCAGAGCCTCATAAGCTTTGGCCCTGCCCGTAACATCGTCTGACTTAATGGTGAGCATCTCCTGAAGTGTGTAACTGGCCCCGTAAGCCTCCAAAGCCCACACCTCCATTTCTCCAAAACGCTGCCCGCCAAACTGCGCTTTCCCCCCAAGAGGTTGCTGAGTAATCAATGAATACGGACCTGTTGACCGGGCGTGCACTTTGTCCTCCACCAGGTGGATAAGCTTCATCATGTAGATAACGCCCACAGTTACTGGCTGATCAAAGGGCTCTCCGGTCCTCCCGTCCCTGAGAGTTACCTTACCATATACAGGCGGCGACATCTTGCGCTCAAGATAGATCTTTTCCACCACCTCCTCTACTTCCTGGTCGCTCAGCTTGTAGGCTTCCACACCAAGACTCTCCAGCCAAAGACGCAAACAAACACTCCTTGCCTCACCTGGATATCGATCATCAAACACCCTATCGGGGTTATAACCATTGTCTGCAAGCCACGACTTCGCCTTCTCAATATCGACTTTACCACGCCCATCAGCACACGCACGATCAATGGCGCCAGATTGCTGCACAATCCAGGCCCTTGCCAAGGCATCCTCTATCGCCGTATCGCTTGCGCCATCAAATATGGGGTTGAGTACTTTGAAACCAAGCACTTCAGCCGCCCAACCTAGATGGGCCTCAAGAATCTGACCGATGTTCATGCGCGAAGGCACACCTATAGGGTTCAGGATTATGTCCACCGGTCTGCCATCCGGTAAAAAGGGCATATCTTCCTCAGGAACAATGCAGGAAATAACACCCTTGTTCCCATGTCTACCGGCCATTTTGTCGCCAACAGATATCTTCCTTTTCTGTGCTACCCACACACGCACGAGCTTATGTACGCCAGCCGGTAGGTCACTATGGTTGTCCCGAGAAAATACTTTGACGTCTATCACCTTACCCCACTCGCCATGCGGTACCCGTAAAGAATTGTCCTTTACCTCGCGAGCTTTCTCACCAAATATGGCTCGCAAAAGCCTCTCCTCGGGAGTAAGCTCTGTTTCACCTTTCGGTGTGATCTTACCGACCAATATTGACCCCGGCCCCACCTCAGCACCAACACGGATGATGCCGTACTCATCCAGATCGCGCAAGCTTTCCTCACCTACATTAGGGATATCTCTTGTAATTTCCTCCGGACCAAGCTTGGTTTCACGAGCTTCGATTTCATATCTTTCGATATGAATAGAAGTGAACCTGTCGTCTTTCACCAGCCTGTCACTTATGATAACTGCGTCTTCAAAATTGTAACCGCGCCAACTCATAAAAGCACAAACTATGTTCTGTCCCAAGGCAAGCTCACCCTGGTCTGTAGCAGAACTATCAGCTATGACTTGCCCTTTCTCCACCACGTCACCTTTGGAAACGACAGGTCTCTGGCTGATGCAAGTACCCTGGTTTGTACGAGCAAACTTAATCAATGGGTATACCCGGGTATTGCCATTCTTCTCCAGAACAACTACCCTATCACCACTGACAGATACGACTTCCCCATCCTCACGAGCAAATATAACTTGCCCGCTATATTTGGCTACCTCTTTCTCCATGCCGGTCCCGATAATAGGCGCTTCAGAACGGATCAAGGGGACTGCTTGGCGCTGCATATTAGATCCCATTAGCGCCCGGTTAGCATCATCGTGCTCAAGAAAAGGTATTAGCGACGTAGTGACACTAAAAACCTGTTTTGGTGAAACATCCATCAGGTCTACTTTCTCTGCCGGCTCCTTAAGATATTTCCCACCCCTCATGACACCAATTCTATCTTCGACGAATTCGTTCCGCTCATTGAGTCGGGCATTCGCCTGCGCAATTGTATAACGCTCCTCGTCCTCCGCAGTCAGATAAACGATTTCGTCAGATACAAAAGGAATCACCCGTATCCCTCGCGGCGGTAGTTTTTGAAGCTTCCGGGCGACCTCTCGCGTGACCACAGTTCCTCTAGAAGCGATTAATTCCCCATCATCACCAAGTACATCTTCAGCCAATGTCCTGCCAACCAGCTTCTCAGAGGTGCTGGGAACTTCGCGAAGTACCTTTCGGTAGGGAGTCTGAATGAACCCGTATTCGTTAATCGAAGCATATGTGGCCAGAGAACCGATCAGTCCGATATTCGGCCCCTCCGGGGTTTCAATCGGACAAATTTTGCCGTAATGAGAGTGGTGCACGTCACGTACGTCAAAGCCTGCTCTTTCCCGGCTAAGACCTCCTGGACCCATAGCTGAAAGGCGACGCCTGTGCGTCAGTTCGGCCAACGGATTGGTCTGATCCATAAACTGTGACAACTGCGATCCACCAAAGAACTCTCGCATAGTAGCAACTATAGGGCGATTGTTGATAAGATTAGCCGGAGTAGCAGCCTCGGGCCCTACAATGCTCATACGTTCTTTAATCGTACGCTCCAAACGCAATAAACCGATGCGAAACTGATTCTGCATTAGATGCCCAACTGTACGTACGCGACGATTGCGAAGGTGGTCTATGTCATCCGGTTCTTCAAGTCCATTGTTGATCCGCACAATATGGCGGACAATCTGGATAAAATCTTCCTTCGTTAAACACCGCTGATGCTCATCAACATTAAGCCCTAACCTGCTATTCAACTTGTAGCGCCCTACCCTGCCAAGATCGTACCGCCGGGGATTAAAGAAGAGGTTGGTAAGAAGAGCCTGTGCATTCTCAACGGTAGGTGGCTCGCCGGGGCGTAATCTCTTGTAAACATCTATCAGTGCCTCTTCCTGAGTCCTGATCCCGAAATCCTTCTCTAGCCCAGAATGCACTGAACCCTGCCCCGATAGCACTTCCATGTCAGGTAGAATGTCGCGTAATTCACCGTCGCCAATACAACCAATAGCCCGCAGCAATACCACCGCAGGGATTTTCCGCTTGCCGTCAACCTTCACATAGATCACATCCTTGCCCAAAGTCTCAAACTCGAGCCAGGCACCGTGTTCCGGGATCAACTTAGCAACACAAAGCTCACGACCACTGGCTGGATCTTCCTGTAAACTGAAATAGATCCCTGGCGACCTGACAAGCTGATTGACAACTACGCGCTCTGCACCACTGATAATGAATGTGCCCTTATCTGTCATAAGGGGGACATCACCAAGAAAGATGTCCTGCTCTTTGATTTCGCCTGTTTCCTTCACAATAAGCTTGCTCCTAACGTACAAAGGAGCAGCATACGTCATGTCACGCTCACGGCACTCGTCAACAGAATGTACAGGAGGACGGAATTCGTAATCGGTAAAATATAGCTCCAACCTGTTTCCCGTGAAGTCCAAGATAGGCGATACCTCTTCCAGGAGCTCTCTTAAACCCTCCTCCTGAAACCAGCGAAACGAATCCAATTGGACTTTGATAAGGTTGGGTATCGGCAAAACTTCAGGCAATTTGGCAAAGGATTTTCGCTGTATCAAAGCTGTACTCCTTGTTTCAGTCAATTCACCACCTTTTGGAAACCTTTACACTTGACCGGAAATCACAACAACTATTCCACGCAAATAGAAACACCATCAAGTAATAGTGAGAAGCAAACCGCGGGGAAGGTTAAGTGTACGATCTAAATGTCATATCCTATGGCAAACTACTAGTATACCAAACCATCTGACAGTTGTCAATACACCGGTCTGTGGGCTGCTGTTAATACCAGAGCTCAGACGAGGGTGTTAGACAGCCTCTCCCTCAACCTTGATTTTTCTATTTTACCTGTGGGGTTCCTCGGCACTTTGTCAAAAATGATTCGTCTAGGTCGAAGGTGTTTTGCCAGATTTTGCTCGCAAAACTTTAATATTTCAGCCTCGGTCAGCGCCTCTCCTGGCTTTGGTTGAATAACAGCCACCGCTATTTCACCCAGACGTTCGTCGGGGATACCAACAACCGCCACATCGTACACCTTAGGATGTCCATGGAGAATCTCCTCCACCTCACTGGGATATATGTTTTCCCCTCCCGTTATAATGACATCCTTTTTTCTGTCGACAAGATAGATAAAGCCTTCTTCGTCAAATCTAGCCAGGTCGCCAGTGTAAAGCCACCCGTCCTTGATGGTCTCAGCGGTCTTTTCTGGGTTTTTGTAATACCCCTTCATTACACCACCACCTTTGACTATCAATTCACCCACCTGCCCGGGAACAACGTCTCGCCCTTCTTCATCAACAATTCTGACCTCCCAGCTGTAACCTGCTTTACCAATTGCTCCAACCTTCCTTTCATTCTCAATCCCCAGATGCACACAGCCTGGGCCTGTGGCCTCGCTCAAACCATAATTGGTGTCATACTGCATATAAGGAAAATACTCCTTCCACCTCTGCACCAGCTTCGGCGGCACCGGTTGGGCACCTATATGCATCAAACGCCAACAACTTAAATCATAATCTTCTCTTTTCAATTCGCCGCTATCCAGTGCTACCAGAATATCGTGAGCCCATGGTACTAAAAGCCACACAATGGTCCCCCGTTCTCTATCCACGGCCTCAAATATGTTCCTGGGGTTAATTTCAGTCAGAATGGTTGCTCTGCCCCCTACCAGCAAGCTGCCGAACCAGTGCATCTTTGCCCCGGTATGGTAAAGAGGGGGGAGAAGAACGAAGTTGTCTTCGTGCTCCTGGTAATGATGCGCTCTTTCAGTAAGAGCCGCACAAACCATGTTCCCGTGGGTCAAAAGTATAGGCTTCGGCTGTCCTGTAGTTCCTGAGGTAAAGTAGAGCCCGCATTCGTCTCCACTGCCTAACTCTACGCCCACGGGTTCGTCAGAAGACTGCGCTATCACGCTCTCCAAGGATTCCACACCTGCCACGGCAGACACATCTGCACCAACCACCATGCAGTGGCGGACCGTAGGCAGTTCTGCCCGTACCGAAAGTACCCTGTCAACAAATTCTTCTCCCATCACCACCATTTTTGCTTCCGATATGTCTACACAATATTTGAAGTCACGCGGCGTGAACCTGAAATTCAGAGGTACCGCCCAAGCACCAGTCTTGATTATGCCGAAATAGACGACTAGCCACTCGATCGAGTTCATCATCCAGTGCACTACCTTATCGCCCTTCCTCACCCCTAGTTCTATGAGGGCGTTCGCCACTCTGTTGGACCTTCTGTGAAATTCCCGCCACGAAATTTCCTTCCTGAGCCCTTTGCTGGGCCTTAATTCAATCAGCGCAACATCATCGGGATAAAGTCTGGCATTTTCAGCCAGCATGTCGCAAATGCTATTAAACCCCATGATCTGTGCCATCCTGCTTAACCTGTTCAGTTCAGTATGCTATCAAACCAGGTAAAAAGGTGGCAAGTGATGGGAATACCATCAACACAGCCACCATAGCTACCAGCGCAATCAGGAAAGGTAAAGCACCCTTGAAAACAGTCTCCAAGGCCACATCCGGTACGATGCCCTTCACCACGTATACATTTACTCCTACAGGCGGCGTGATCACACCCATCCCCGTGGCAAGTACCACCATCACCCCGAACCATATGGGGTCAAAACCTAGGGCTATAACCACGGGATAGAAAATAGGGATGGTCAAAATAACCAGTGCCAGAGCATCCATAAAACACCCACCTATGAGATAGACAAACATTATGATCCCCACAATCGCCAAAGGAGGCAGCGACAACTGCACCACTGCTTCAGAAAGAATGAGAGGTATCTTAGTCACTGCCATAAAATGGCCAAAGACCGTCGCTCCGGCAACGATGACCAGTACCATACACGTTATCCGCAGTGAGTCCTTGATTGCCACCACGAAACTGGCCCAGGTTAACTGCCGGGTGACCAGGCTGATAGCCAGTACACCAGCAGCACCCACACCGCCGGCCTGGGTAGGGCTGAACCAGCCCAGGAAGAGACCGGTAATGACGAAGGTGAACAGAACCAAAGTTTCAATAACCCCGACAAAAGCACCAGGACCGCGTCTGCCGCCGGCTGGCGCTGAGGCCAGCGGTACCAAGTCAGGACGGAGCTTACACATCAACGCCACAGTAGCTATAAATAAGCCCGCTAGCACCACACCAGGGATAATGCCGGCAACAAACAACTTGCCGATCGACTGCTCGGTCATTACACCATATACAATAAATACTGTGCTGGGCGGAATCAGAATGCCCAGTGTGCCAGCAGCAGCTACGCACCCGGTAGCCAGCGAGTCATTGTATCCGTATCGTCTCATTTCAGGCACAGATACCCTGCCCATAGCTGCTGCGGTAGCCGTTGTCGAGCCGCAGATCGCTGCGAAGCCGGCACAAGCAGCTATAGCTGCCATAGCTAGCCCGCCACGGAGTCTACCCATCACAACATGGGCAGCATCATATAGCCGCTGCCCCATCCCTGACGCAAAGGCAATGGAGCCCATAAACACAAACATGGGAATAACAGTAAGAGAGTAGGATGAAAATGTATAGAAGATGTCTCTGACCAGTACGCTAAGCCCCGCATCTACAGAGACCAGACAACTAAAGCCGATCACGCCCACCAGAGCCATAGCAAAACCAACCGGCATTCGAAGAAGAAAAAAGGCAACCAGCAGGACTATCCCAATAATTCCGAAGACAGGTGGGCTCATTTCTTTGAATTCAGGGCGTCGAGATACTGCACAATCAGCACCAGACAGACCACCACAGCAGAGAGAGCTACGCCATAGAGAAGAGGATAGAATGGCAACCTCTCTGTCATAGAAACTTCGCCACTGGACTGGAGGCTATATCCGAAGTCCACACTTCTCCAGGCTATCAGGCCAAAAAGCAAAATCCCCAAGGGATAGATAATACTGGCAACAACCCTTTGCCACACTTTGGACAAACGTGATACTAGGAATTCCACCTCGATGTGACCGCGAGTGGCTTGAGTCTCAGCTATGGCAAAGCCGATGACCACCACACCCAGGAAAGCAGTGATTTCAATACCACCTGGTATAGGGTCATGGAACATTTTCGCACTTACCACATCGATGACTACCAGGACTAGCATCAGGACTAGTGCTGCTCCAGCACAATAGTTCAACCACCTGCTCAACGCACGAACTACCGTCTCGAACTTATCCATATCAGTTCTTGAACCTGAGCAATCTTAGTAGGACGCTTGGCAAGCAGGCTGCTAAGCACCCCTGAGGCACAGTACCTGCTTCAAACCACTACTTAGTAGTAGTTAGCTCCTTTTCCACCCAGTTGACACAGAACTCATCACTGGGCGCTTTCCCTGACCAATACTTTACCCTCTCGACCACGTACTCATGATACTCTCGGGCCGGCAATCCCATTGCCGACTTTTGCTGGATGTACTCGTCTATCAAGGGCTGGGCTGCCTTTACCCACCTTGCCATTTCGTCTGCAGGCAACTTAATTAACTCCCTCTCCGGAAAACCGAGAAAGTACTCTACCGCCACGTTGTCATAGTAGGTCCAGACCATACCATGTTTCTCCACCCATTCCTCGCTTACATCCAGAAACACCTTCCTGACATCGCTGGGAAAACTTTCCCATTTCGCCTTATTTATCACCACAAACATGTCAGTTGTGTTGCCCACATCGTAACAAAGGGTCACATACTTCACCACTTCGGCTTGCTTCCACCCTTTGAGGACCTCTCTCGGCGTGAAGCTGCCATCGATCGTCCCTTTGGACATCAACTCATAAGCCTCACCTTGTGAAGCGCCATACCCTTTCGCCCCCAAAGCTTCCATTATCTTGGCGCCTACCCCTGTCGACCTGATGACCAGCCCTTTTAAATCCTCCAGCTTTCGCACTGGCTTCTTGGTGGTGAACAAAACACCTGGACCATGGGCATGAAAATACAGGACCTGCACATCGTCAAATTCCTTCGGCCTAAACTTGCGATAGAAGTCGTTTGCCACCTTCGTCGCCACCCAGCCGTTGGGGTACCCGTGCGGCAAATCCACTATCTCAGACGCAGGGAACCTGCCCATCGTGTAGGCAAGACACGACATGCCTATGTCAGAGATCCCTTTTACAACCCCTTCATAGACTCCGGCGGCTGGAGTGAGCGAGCCACCCGGGTAGTAAGTGATACGCACCCTGCCATTCGTGCGCTGCTCGATTTCACGGCAGAACCTCTCAGCTAATATGGAGTTTAAATGCGTCGGGGGAAAGAAATTGCTGTAGGACAGCTCTATGACCTCAGGTGGCCCTGCAGGCTTTACACCGGTACACGACCCAGATGCTATCACCACAACAAGAACTAGCACCAAAATTTGTGCAAATATGGTCAACCTCATTGCTCGCCTCCTCAAAATCACGTCAGTTGCCTTACAAAAACCCTAAAAAGATTAACACAATTAGGCAAAGGTAAGCAATAAGTCATATCCGTCCACCATGGAGAAGAACCAAGGCATCGCTCCGGAACGATATAGAGATCTGCCCTAACCAGAGACAAGAAATACTGTGTGGTCTTCTACAGAAATTCACCAGACATATTTCACTTTTTGAGCATCTATTGCTTGACCACTTTCCTGGAGCGACGGACAAACCACCAGGCCCCTGTCCCACCAATTAGCACCACAACAGCAGCGATTACCACCCCGATAAGCCAACCGCTTACCCCTTCGCTGAGAGGTTCACCGGGGGCCAGGACTTTGAACGATGCCTGCTTGGAATCAATGCTAACCGTGTAGCTCCCCGGCTGGACTTTGGCTATGCTGATTTCATACCATAGGTGGCTCTTGCCCTCCACCCTCACTTCCCGCCTATGTTCTTCACGTCCATTTATCAGAACCGTTAGAGGATAAATATCCGGTGCGCTACCCCTATTAACCAGCCTCACACGCACATTAACACTCTGACCAGCATAGACCCGAACCGGACTAATTTCAACAGCTTCCACTTCCAAGCGTGCAGTTACGCGCCCGGGGACCGCTGGCCCGCCTGACACCGCTATAATACCGTTAGCAGCTCCGTCTGAGTCTCCTGCCCCGCCATCCGTAACACTTATGGTGATGATATTGTCACCATCGTCGCTACCTACAGACAACCGCTGCCAGACATCGTCACTCCCACACTGCCAGAACTGCGTTCCCCCAGGAGTCGGCGCCGGTAAAGTGATGCTGACTACAGCAGTAGAACCTGTGGCAATATCAATAACTTTGAACGAAAATAGCCCGTGCAGAAAACTAGCATCAACGGGCTTTCCCGAACTGTTCACATCACTGGGCATAAGGGCCGCAAGGTCAGAAATGTTGCCGATACTGGCAGCAAAAACGGCCTTACCCGTCCCTGTAGCAGTAGCCACAGACTGCACAGCACCGGTGACGAAGTTGACTTGCACACACTGGCGACATTGCTCGCTAGGGACACCGGGATGGTGAGGGGCTTCTGCACATACCGTCACACCACCGGCCACATTCCCCGAAGTCAGGGTAGAAACTGCTCTTCCGGCGTCGGTTAAATTCACTATTCTGGTATCTTTATTCTCAAAGATGCCCCTCTCTGTGGTAAAGATAATCTCCGCGCCGTCAAAAACATGCCCTCCTTCTGCCGTGTGCTCACCTCTGGAGTTCTTCGTCATGTCGGCAATCACCTTCAACGCAGCGCTGCCCCCGACGACCACACTTCTCGGCTCAGCAATTATCTGCAGCTTGAGCCAGGGCTCGTACTGCACTTTCTCTGAAACGCTATCACCGGAACCTGCGCCCACACCACCAGGCCCATTATTGGCCCCCCACCAGTTATTGGTGGCATCGAGCCACCCACCGCACAAATTCTGTACGCCATAAATGGCATTGTTGTAGATAAGATTGAAATCGACTTTAACGCTGGGTGCCACTGGTAAATCACCAGATACCACGCAGCCACGGGCGTTACCCGTCAGTACATTCCCCATAATACGAATATCAGACATATAAGATACAAGCTGTATCCCGTCAGGCGTCTTGACCTCTCCCCCACTCCGCCGCACAGTACCGTCAATCAGATTGCCCCAAATAGACAGCCGTGAACACCATCGGGGTGGAGTAGTTTCCTCAATTAGAATGCCAGCCACCAGGAAATCGCTGATCCTGTTCCTTAAAACAGTCACGTTTTCCACGTGACGAAAAACGATACCGGGACCGCCAGTGCGCTCAATGGAGTTGCCTCTGATCTCACTGTTCACTAGCGTGCCTAGCCAAAGTCCTGCTCTGCCTGTCCCGAGCACCCCATCGATCCGGTTGTCGGTCACCGACCATCCCTTATAGCTGTTAGGGTCGCCAGTGTCGTACAGAAAGACTGCCGAGCCAATACAGTCCGTGAAACTATTCGACTTTATCGTGACATTATGGGCACCGACACTACCGAAAATGACAGCCTCGGCTGAACTGACTTTCTCAAACCTCAGACCTTGGATTGTAGTCCCACTGCCACCACTTCCTATGCTTATCAGTGACCAGTTCGAACCACCGCCAGTGAGCACAACACTGCTTGTTGCATAGTCCCCGGTGGGAGACGTCAGCTTTATACCTTTATTAATATTTAGCTGCTCATTATATACACCCGAGCCCACGACTATGGTGTCACCCTGCCCGGCTCTATCTATGGCATATTGGATAGTACGCCAGGGTTTCGCATAGCTACCGTCACCCTTAATATCGTCCCCGCTGACAGATACATGCCAGGTATTCTGCGCCTGCACTGTGCTAGCCGGTATTACAAGCCCTGTCATCAGAACCACCAAAACTACCCATATCAATGCACGCTCCCTCATTTTTCACGTCTCCTTATCACAGCCTTCACTGCAAGCAGTATGTTAAATCTAAGCGCAAAAGTTGCATTTTGTCAATAGCGGGGGCATTGACAATGGGGGAAAATTGTGTTACGGTATCATCAAAGGCACTATATATAGTAATTTCAATCTGTAAGGAGGAGACCCGGTGACAAGACATAGCCCCAGCTTTGATGACAAGCAAGACGAGCCTCCCGGCTTGGGGACTACCGCCAACAACGATATTGCGGTGGAGGATGAGGAACCTCCAGGTAGAGGCAGTATCGCTAAAGACGTCAGTATACGGGAGAAGATTTTCGGCTATGTCTCAGACAATGATTGGTCCGATTGGAAATGGCAATTCAGGCATAGGATCACCAGCGTTGAACAACTGGCAGGCCTGATACCACTCTCAAAAAAAGAACAGACAGAGCTCAAATTAGTAAGCTGCAGGTATCCGTTCTCTATAACTCCCTATTATCTATCCCTCATTGACCTCAGTGACCCTGACGACCCCATCCGCAAACAAGCCATTCCTTCGTTCCAAGAGATAGCCCTATCCAGCAACGGGTTTGAAGACCCCCTTGCCGAAAAAAAGCAGTCTGTGGTTCCAGGACTAGTGCACCGTTACCCTGATAGAGCCCTTATGGTGCTTACCGACATATGTCCTGTTCTCTGTCGCCACTGCACCCGCAAACGGGAATGGCGCAATGGTGGCTGGGTACACACTGCAGCCGAAATCGCAGCGATGCTTGACTATATCCGGAAACATAGAGAAATCAGAGATGTGATAATATCAGGAGGTGACCCTTTATCGCTTTCCACACCGCGCCTTGAGAGCGTCATCGCCGGTCTGAGACAAATTGAACACGTGGAGATAATCCGCATTGGCACCAGATTTCCTGTCGTGTTGCCCCAGCGTATAGACGACGAACTGTGCAACATGTTGTCCAAATATGGTCCTATATGGCTCAATACGCAGTTCAACCATCCCAGAGAGATAACACCAGACTCCGCATCCGCTTGTGATAAGTTGCTGCGAGCAGGAATACCCGTAAGCAATCAGTCGGTGTTGCTCAAAGGTATTAACGACTCCGTAGAAACACAACTGAAGCTCTGCCATGGACTCCTCAAGATAAAAGTGCGCCCCTATTACCTTTTTCAATGCGACGAGGTCAAAGGGGTAGAACACCTCCGCACACCCGTGGAGACTGGCATCATGATAATAGAAAAAATGCGGGGACACACTTCGGGGCTGGCTGTACCCACCTTTGTAATCGACCTGCCAGGTGGTGGCGGGAAAGTCCCCCTCCAGCCCAATTACCTGCTTGCCCAAACACCAAACGAGCTTATACTGAGGAATTATCAGGGGCGTTTCTTCTGGTATCGGAATCCCAAAGCAGAACCTGAACCAACTGAAATGACCTGGCCATTCGAATACCGCGACCTCACAGCACAGGTAGAAAGCCAATATGATCAGCCCCAGCCGGTAGCCAAAAAATGAGAATAGGTCTGGCCTATGACCTGAAAGAAGACGTTGAAGGGGAGCTGCACTCGGCTTCCCCGTCGCTGGAAGATGCCCTGGAGGAATACGACTGCGCAGAAACCGTAGACGCCATTGCCGCCGTTTTGAAGGACAACGGCCATTCTGTTATTAAACTCGGTGGTGGCAGAACCTTTTTAAGCAATGTCCTTCGTTACAACGTCGACTTTGTATTCAATATAGCTGAGGGTAGAGGCACTTATAAGAGCAGGGAAGCACAGATCCCGTGCGTCCTCGAAATGCTGGGGGTCCCATATTCCGGCTCCGATCCCCAATGCCTGTCAATATGTCTGGATAAACCGCTGACCAAAAAATTGGTAGCGATAGCGGGCATATCTACTCCCCGATGGAAACTTGTCACCGATGTCAGCCAGCTAACAAATATAGAGCCAATGCCATTCCCTCTCCCAGCCTTCGTTAAGCCAGCCTATGAAGGCTCAAGCAAAGGCATCCGCGCAAATTCCGTAGCTACAACAACGGCGCAGCTGATAGAGATAACAGCTTCTGTACTGGAACAGTATCGGCAGCCTGCGCTGGTTGAGGAGTTTATTGCCGGTGATGATATCACCGTAGGCATTATCGGAAACTCGCCAGCTAACATCCTCGGTATTATGCGTGTCCTGTCCAAAAAAGATACCGAGCACTTTATATATTCGCTCGAAATGAAGCGTGATTGGGAACAGCTGGTGGAATATGAATGTCCCGCTAAACTGCCGCCGGCAATGATCCAGCAAATCAACATGGCAAGCGTCCGAATATTTGAAACCCTGGGCTGTCGGGACTTTGCCAGGCTTGACTTCAGGCTTGGTCGGGATGGAAATCTCTACTTCTTAGAAATAAACCCATTGCCTGGACTTAACCCCAAAAGTAGCGACCTGCCCATTATGGCAGGCAAAATGGGCATAGACTACCGGCACCTTATCATCGAAATACTAAACTCAGCCCTGCGAAGGTACCCTCAATGCGTGGCGAGATAACTATAATATATAATGTACCAGACCTGAACGCCTGTAGCACCGTTGTAGAAAGGGAAGCTTCCCTTCGCATCGTTTCCGACGTAAACGCCGTGTACCGAGCTTTGCAGAAGATCGGGTTCCGTGTCACATGCCTGCCCCTCGAACCACCGCTCCAGTCAGCAATAAGACGCCTTGAGTCCATAAAGGCTGACCTGGTCTTCAACCTTTTTGAAGGGTTCGACTCTCAGCCAGAAACTGAGGCAATGGTTGCTGACTTCCTGCCACATCTTGGTATCCCCTATACAGGTTGCACTGGCACAGCACTTTCCCTGGCTCTGGACAAAGCCGAGAGCAAAGCACGACTCCAGGCAGCCGGTATTCACACTCCAAAGTACCAGGTCTTGGAACCGGCGACCTTACACCTTTTTGCCCTGGACTTTCCCTGCATAGTAAAGCCGCTCTCACAGCATGGCAGTTTGGGCATTTGCGAGGAAAGCGTGGTCTACAACTTTACAGGGCTGGAGAGACAGGTGACGACAATCAGCGAGCGCTTCCGTGACAAGGCGCTTGTGGAAGAGTTTATTGAGGGGAGAGAATTCAACATCACAGTCATCGGAACACGCCCGCCAGAAACACTCCCCGTTTCAGAGATAATATACTCCCTGCCACAGGGTATGCCGCCCATCCTAACCTTTGCGGCTAAGTGGGACCCTGAAAGTCTATACTTCAAACACACCACACCTCGTTGCCCGGCAGAAATCGACCATAAACTGCAGCAAAAGATAACTACCATAGCTCGCGTTGCCTTGGAACTCCTGGGTAACCGTGGTTATGCGAGAGTAGACCTTCGCTTAGACCGAAGAGGAGAGCCCAGGGCCCTGGAACTAAATCCGAACCCGGACATCTCACCAGACTCCGGTGCTGCATTACAAGCCCGCGCTGCAGGCATGGACTACGAGCAGTTCATCGAAAAGCTGGTCCAGCTAGCCTTGGAGGACTATTATGCCGGTGGCAGTTACCAGAGCTATGAGAAACGAAGACAAGCCCTATATAATGGAGATTTTACACAGTACTCCAGAGTTCAAGCCCAGTGAGATAGTAGTAGCTGAGGAGGTCCTGGACGATTATCTGCGCGAGGGCATGCATTCAGGGTATCATGTGGTAGTTGCAGAAGTAAATTCTTCAATCGCAGGTTACATTTGCTTCGGACAGACACCGCTTACCGAGTCGACATGGGACATATACTGGCTAGTCACATCGCCCAGATTTCGGGAACAGGGTATTGGCAGAACCTTGCTAAAATCTGCCGAAGACGAAATCAGAAGAGCCAAAGGCAAGCTCATTGTCGTCGAAACGTCCTCTAAGCCGGAATATAGCAAGGCGAGGTCTCTCTACCAATCGCTGGGCTATCAACCGACCTGTCAGATCTCTGACTTTTACGCCGATGGCGACGATAAACTCGTCCTGGTAAAACGCCTCCACTGATGACAGCGCTCTGACAAATATACTTGAAAACAAATTTAGAAAAACTTAAACTTAAAGACGTGCCTGCAGATCCGGCCAAAGGACAATAATGGCAAATGGCATTTCTTTCGGCAAAGCGTTCGGCATCCCACTAAGGTTACATTATTCCTGGTTTATTGTATTCGCACTCGTAACCTGGGCATTGACAGCAGGATATTTCCCGCATACACATCCACACTGGGATATGACGACCTCGATCCTTGCCGGGGTGCTGACAAGCTTGCTCTTCTTCGCTTCAGTACTTGCGCACGAGCTAGCGCACAGCATAGTAGCTCAAACCGCCGGAATTAAGATACATTCCATCACACTGTTCATTTTCGGCGGTGTTTCCCAGATGACTGAGGAGCCCAAACGACCTCAGGTTGAATTCCGAATGGCGCTCGCCGGACCTGCCACCAGCCTGGTGATAGGCGGCGTGTTTCTCACCATCTACTTTTACCTGACCAATATCCCTGAATTTGTGAAGGCGATCGCCTTCTGGCTCGGTTGGATTAACCTCGTCCTTGCCGGCTTCAACCTGATACCGGGATTCCCCCTGGACGGAGGGAGAGTTCTCCGTTCACTGCTGTGGTGGCGCAGCGGAGAACTGCTGAGAGCTACCAGGACCGCTTCCAACATCGGACGTGGCGTGGGCTACTTGTTCATCTTTGTCGGTATCGGTCTGATATTCTACGGTAGCTGGATAAATGGCCTCTGGCTGGCTTTCATCGGCTGGTTCCTTGAAAACGCCGCCGCCACCAGCTATCGCCAGCTGGCGCTGCTTGATATGCTCAAGGGACATACCGTGAACGAACTTATGACTACAGATTACCCCACTGTCACGCCACAGCTAAGCATCGAGCGACTGGTACACGAGCAAATATTTACCTCAGGACGCCGCTGCTTCCCTGTGGTGGAAGGGGAAAGAATGCTCGGACTGGTGACCATACATGATGTGAAATCCGTCCCCCGCGAACAATGGGCAAACAAAACAGTCGCCGATGTCATGACCCCAGCCACAAAACTTAAATCGGTAGGCCCCGATGACGACCTCGGCACAGTACTCCGGATACTCACCGAACACAACATCAATCAGGTCCCAGTACTCAAAAACGGCAACCTCTTAGGTATGATCGCACGTGATAGCCTTCTCACCTTTATAAGCGTGCGCGGCGAGCTGGGCACTACGTAGAATCAGTTGTCATGAGCGACCATCATAGGTATTGCCTCATCACCATAAATACTGTAGAATTGCTGTCAAAACGACGAGCGCTGCGATACCGGGTCTACATACCCCGTGAATAAAGAACAAGGCGGAAGGGTAGATAGAAATGGAAAGGGCTAGAATACTTGTCGTCGACGATGAGCCTCAGGTGAGGGAGGTCCTGTCCAGATATCTGGCCAATATGGGTCATCAATGCGGTGTAGCTTGCAATGGTGACGATGCGTTGCGTAAGATTCATGCTGAGCCCTTCGACGTCGTGCTATTAGATATAAGTATGCCGGGCAGACCCGGTATCGACGTCTTGAAAGAACTACAGACCGAGTATCCAGACACGGCTGTAATAATGGTCACGGCAATAGCCGATATCAACATCGCCATCGATGCCATGCGGAATGGGGCTTATGACTATCTAGTGAAGCCGATCGACCTTAACATGCTCTCCATTAGTATAGAAAGGGCCCTGGAAAGAAGAAGGCTTTTGCTGGAGAACAAAGAATACCAGCTTTACCTCGAGAAAAAAGTCGAGGAGCAAACTGCTCAAATCAAGAAGTCATTTCTGGGTACCATCAATGCGCTTGTCCAGGCACTGGAAGCCAAGGACAACTACACTAAGGGACACTCTATCATGGTGGCGGAAATAGCTGTTGCCATAGCAAAAGAGCTTGGTATGCCGGAAGAACGAATTGAAAAAATCCGGCTAGCCGCCCTTCTTCACGACATCGGCAAAATAGGTGTCAGGGAATCTGTTTTAAACAAGCAAAACGACCTCACCGCCGAAGAATACGAACACATAAAATCACACTGCGTCCTGGGCAAGCGAATTCTAGAACCCATTATTGAAGACGATGAGATATTGGACATAATCGTACACCACCACGAGAAATATGATGGCACAGGCTATCCAGACGGACTGGCAGCAGGGCAGCTCCCCAGGGAAGCTATGATCGTGGCTGCAGCTGAGGAATATGCCACAAGGCTATCCCAAGACACCATGATACTGGCTGCCGCCGATGCCTACACCGCCATGAGTTCAGACCGCCCTTATCGGCAAGCACTCTCCCCGCAAGCTATCGAAGCTGAACTGGAAGACAATAAAGGAAGGCAGTTCGACCCCGCAGTTGTAGACGCTTTACTCAAGGTGCTAAGAAGACGCGGTAGTATCTAGAACACGAGCAAAGACCAGTTCCTGAAGAACACCAGACAGACCGACTGGTAGATTGGGCCACCAGCCTCATTGGAAGCGGACACAGAACCTGCAAACACACCCAAGCTAGCAATTCAGTCTGGAAGCTTGCCCGTCTGATGGACACGCCAGATGATAGACAAACAACAGCTTTCACCGGGAGGCAAAGACAAAGGCAGACAAAAAACAAAACAGCTTGCCTGATACAATTTTTCTACCCCACCTTCAGAGTTGGAAACGCTTTCTACAGGAAAGTGCCACAGGTTCACGCTTGGTGATACCAGTGTCTCCAGGTCGAAGCCAAGGTAACGGTTCCCTACCACCATCCTGCTAACGCCATCGAGCTCGCACCTGGAATCGAGGTAACCGCTGAAATTTAAGTCGGGAACTGTATAATAGGCTTGCCTATTATGACCGCCACCAAGCAAGTTGACATTCCATTCGCTGCCAAACATAGCATCTATCCAGAGACCGCTACTATTTTCCAGTTGGTAGGAAATCTGCAACGACTGCTCACCGCATTTGTGCTCGATCTCCTTCCGCACTGTAAAACTCGCCGTTTTGTCCCCTATCCACAGTCTCCCCTTTCTACACAATTTGATCTTGATGTTGCCGCCTTTGACTGTCACTGTGGCATCAAACCCCTGCCCGATGAAGTCACCTTTTTCTTCGAAGTCCCCCCGGGCAAATGCTTCTATGCCGACATCACGGGCAAAGAAATGCTCCAGCAGACTTGAGCGAGGGTGTTTGTCATAAACAAGCCCTTCTACCACATCCTTATCCTTTATCCTTATCAAGTCGTGTATACTCTGTGCCCCTGTCTCCGGTTGGGACTGTTGTACATTGCTCGCTTCAGCCAAAGCAAAATGATAAGCTTCGGGCCTTCGCATCACTGTGCTCAAGAGGTTAAACCCGTAGGAACGCAGGTCCCACTCAAAAATAGAACCCCCCTCCTTTGGGCTGACATAAATTGACGACACATCGCTGTCCACTATAAGTTCCTTAGCGCCATCACCATCGAAATCAACCTCCTGCCACTCCAGCCAGCCTCGCCGTCCCTTAAACCATTTACGTTTCCCCCGCAAAATCCCGTCAGCCTTGTTCTCCGCCTGAATCAGGTGCCGATAAGTAGTAGCCCGCACATCAGCAAGATATATCCCGCCAAAGATGCCATGCCAGTAAGGACAATTGCACTGTGCTTTCCACAGCTCCTCAAGGCCACAATCTGTGCTATTTAAGGCACGGGCTTGATGCACCTTGCGATGGACAACGAGCATCTTCCGGTACATCCGGTTGACCTCTGTATACTTGACCAAAAAATTGCGCCACAGCCCGCAGTACATGTACCTCTTTATATCCTTGCGCCCCTCGATCTCAAGTTGCTCCTTCAACTTGCTGTACTGCCAGGAATCGCTGGCCGGAAGCGACCATTCCATCATCTCATCGTAAGAAGCGCAGGGCAGGTAGACCCTTCCTAAAGGCGGGAACATATCGGCATATTCACCCAGCGGCACAGTACACAACCACTCTCGGTTGGCTTCCAGTTCGGTCAAAAATTCCTCGATCCAGCCGTCCTGCCAGCAAAGCTTATATGTCCCAGGCCATACCCCGAATTTTTCCCCGTCATCACCCATCACCGCTATCCTGCTACCATTAGTCCGGGCCTGAGCCTTTAAGTAGCCCACCACCTCGCTCGCCTTCCGCCAGGGTATGGAATAACGCAAAACCTTGCTTATGGGGAATAACATTATCTGTCTCCCCTGCTCCTCAGTGACATAATATCCGAACAGATCCTCCTGCTTCAGCCCCACAGCTTTGAAGGCGCCATCGTCAACCAACGTCCACTCCACCCCAACTTCAGCCAGAACCTTGGCCAAGTGCGGTTCCCAAACACGTTCTGCAAGCCAAAAACCACGAGGCGCTGCACCAAACTTGCGCCTGATAAACTCACCCATCTTGGCTATCTGTCCCACCTTATCAGCATCTGGTATAGCTGGCAAGATCGGCTCGTAGTAGGCACCACCGATAATTTCCACCTGACCACGCTCTACGAGCTTGACAAGACGCGACAAGAATTCAGGATGGACTGTTTCCAGCCAATCATAGAGGCATCCGCTGTAATGCAGAGATAGCCTAATAGCATGGTGCCTCTCTAGAGACTCAAGCATCGGCAGGTATGCCTGTTTATAAGCCTGCTCAAACACCCAGGGGAAATTACCGACCGGCTGGTGGCTGTGGATGGCAAGCCCTAAATAGATGCGATTCAACTGTCCGACCTACAATCTATAAAATGTCTTAAAACTGCGGCATTGCTATCAAGGTGAACCTGGCCGTCGCCTACAGAAATCAGTCGGTATAGAGCTTGTCAGTTATCTGGTCAAAAATATGCCTGGCGGCGACCACCTTATAATAATACTCCTTTTTGATGGACGGGCTACAATTGCTCGTGGATATCGCTTTATAAGCATTAAGCAACACCTCGCGCTGGAGGTTCAGGCCACGATAGACCATGTTCACATCCCACATGGGTTTCTTGCTTGCCCACCAGAACTGACAGCTATGCAGAGCGGCATCAAGCGTTGATCTGGCAATCCTAGCAAAATTGCGACTGGAATCGTTGTCCGCCAGTTCTATAGCCCGATGGGCGACGTCTGTGGTAATGTCCAGGTGCTCCCACTGCAACTGATGGATCGGGTTGTTCCTGTCCTTCCAAAGCGGATAGTAGTTCTCGTTCTTTATGTCATCTACAGAAGTGCTCCACGATGACGGCCGGGTCTCTATAGCCGCACCGCGTGGAAAAAGTTCCAGAAGCTGGCTTATGGTGACCATCCTAATCTGCTTATCTTCCTCTTTGCTTTCAAACTGGAACAACCTGCGGTGCTGGTCAGCAAGCAACTTCTGCTCGTGGAGCAATCGGTCACCATTTTGCCGCGGCTCCAGCGTCTCGAAAACTGGCGACAGGAAAAGCTTGTCCCAGTGTTGTATATGGTGTCCGAATGTCTCCGCATCCATAGCGGTTATGACGTATATGTCGCCCTCTGATTTTCGCAAGCGTCGGAGGTGCTCGATAAAGCTTTCACCATCGATATCTCTGAAGCTTATCTTGTTGCTCAGGATGTCATCACGGAAAAACACGGCTATCTTACTTTCCTCATGTCCGGCCTGATAGATAACATCCAGGGGCCACGGCGCAGCACATGCGACACCGCTCAAAACAATCCACTCGTGTCTGGACTCAATAACCGGATCGATTATGGCCTGCGAGTAGCAGAGCTCCGGCGGGAAGAAACCACGCGGGGCGTAGACATCACCGAGGATACTACGGTTGGTAATGTAGTTCAGTTTAATCTGTCGCTCCACTTCCTCCGTCGGTATCAGCGGCAATATCGGGTGATACATCGCCGTCCCGGTAAACTCTACCTGCCCCTTCTCGGCCAGCTGCCTTAGTTTTGTGAGTATATCGGAATAGCCACACTGCGACAGCATCTCCGTAAGTACACCACAGATATTTACGGTAGCCCTGGAATGCGGAAACTCAGCGATTACCTCAAGTAACGGGCGGTAAGCCTCATTACTAACCCTCATTAGAACGCTTGTAGTCTGGGTGGGCGGCTGATAAAAATGAAACAGAGGTGCCCAATAGATCATCTTTCTGTCACCCCCCGTACCTGGCTAAAAACATAGGCAGCAGCACCCAAGATCCCGGCATTGGCAACGAAGCGTGCCCTTACAATGCGCACCCTCTTACCCGGAAGGGCAAATGCCAGTGATTTTGCAACCCTGCGTGCCGGCCCTAGCAATAGATTACCCATCTTAGCAAGCCCACCACCAATTACAATTACCTCAGGATCAAAAACGTTGATAATGTTTGCCAGTCCAATACCGAGATAGTGGGCAGCATTACCTATCACCCTTTGAGCTAACACGTCACCTCGTTTCGCCGCTGCCGACACTACCGCTGCGGTCACATGCTCCATTTTACCACCGGCAAGCCGTAAGATAGAACTTTCCTCACCTCTCTTTAGACACTCTACCGCATCTCTGGCAACTGCCCACCCAGAGGCCAGGGACTCAAGGCAGCCCAGTCTCCCACACTTACACGGCGGGCCATCAGCTTTTACAATCATATGCCCTATTTCGCCAGCAGAACCATTTGCGCCCAGGTATAGTCTCCCATTCATCACTATGCCACCCCCTATACCTGTACTGACCGTTAAGTAGACAAGGTTCATAATCGGACCCCTAGCCCCGATGCCAAATTTGTATTCGCCTAGAGCTGCAGCGCTGGCATCGTTTATAAGATAGCATGTGATACCGAACTCACGAGCAACTATGTCCCGGAGACGAATGTGGGAGAAACCTGGCAGGTTGGGTGATTCGGTGACAACCCCCTTGTTCATGTCAATGATGCCAGCACAGGCAACAGCAATTCCTGCCACTTCCGAATTTGTCAGCTTCGACCGCGCGAGCGTTTCATCAATGACCGACAAAAGCCGCTCCATTACAGTTTTAGCCCCCGCATCACTCCTGGTAAGACAAACGCGTCGTGATGCTATTCGGCCGTCCGACTTCACCAAGGCAACGCTCATCTTGGTCCCGCCCAGGTCGACAGCCAGTGCCAGATATCGCTTGCTGTCACCGGTCACAGCCTTCCCTCCAGAGCGCGATGATACAGTTCTTCATACTTTTTAGCCGAGGCTCGCCAGGAGAAGTCCTGAGACATTATGCGTGCCATCACCTCCCGCCAGGCGCTCCTGTTTTTGTAGGCATTAACGGCCCTTTTGACGGCAGCCTGCATAGCCCTGGATTCATATTCATGGAACACAAAGCCCGTGCCCCTGCTCAGGTCGGCGCTAAGGTCCCCAACGGTCTCAGCGAGTCCCCCGGTATGACGCACGATTGGTACCGCACCATAACGCATGGCAATCAGTTGGCCCAGACCGCAGGGCTCGAACAGGGAAGGCATGAGAAACACATCGCAGCCACCATATATCATATGGGCAAAACGCTCATCAAAAGCTATCACCACTGCTAGACGCTGCCGGTATTTTTCCATCGCCTGCCTGAGAATGGTGTGATATTGCTCTTTCCCTTTGCCCAAGACCACCATCTGGACCGGAAGTTCGCCGAACAGGGAAGGGAAGCTCTCCACCACAATGTCCAGCCCCTTTTGTTCATCAAGACGGGAGACCATACCTATCAACACGCTGTCAGCATCGTGTGAAAGCCCTGCCTCTTTCTGGAGCGCAAACTTATTGACCGTCCGCCTGTCAAGTGTACCGGCATCGTAATTGGCAACCAGAAACCGGTCTGTCGATGGATTATACGCCTCCACATCCAGCCCGTTGACTATGCCAAACAGCCTCTGTTTTCGAAACCGCAGCAATACGTCAAGGCCCTGGCCATGCTCAGGCATGAGTATCTCGCGAGCGTAGGTCTGGCTCACAGTAGTTACCACATCAGCCCAGAGTATCCCCTGTCCCATAAAATTGAGCGGCGGCTGGGGCGCCCCCTCGGGCATGGAATACCAGAGTTGCGCCAGACCATACCGGGCTAGAAAACCGACCTCGAAAGCACCCTGATAAGCCAGGTTGTGTATGGTGAAAAAAGTCACGTAGCCACTGTCACTTTTTTTAAGCCAGAAAGGCACCAGTGCCGTATGCCAATCATGGCAGTGCACTATATCAGGTTGCCACTCCATTCTGCGCAATATCTCCACAACCGCACGACAAAAGAACAAAAAACGCTGTAGCTCACCCTCACCATATGGTCCCTCTGCCTTCTCAAACTCCCCACCACCGACCAAGTAGACCTTAAGGCCATTTTCGAACAACTCCACAGAAACCTGCCTTTTTAGCTCCCCAATATGGATATCAAACTTGCCGACCACCGGCAAAGTCTCTTGCTTGCTAAGACCAATCGAGCCGTATCTCGGAATCATCACACGCACATCATGGCCAAGCTGGTTCAGGGCCCTGGGCAAAGAGCCGATGACATCAGCAAGACCACCCACCTTTACCAATGGCGCCATTTCTGCAGCAACAAAAAGGATTTTCACCGCTCTCCCCTGCCTTCTCTATCAGCGAAACAGCGGTAATCTAAATAGGGAAACACCTTGTCTGCCTCCCAAAAACTGCGGCACAGCGACAGGGCTGGCCCGTCAATTATGCCCGCTTCAGCAAGATCAGCTAACTGATGAAACCTTCCCAGGTGCTGCAAAAAGCGGTTCTCAGCATATAAACGGGCCTGTCCGGTGGTCACCAGAAACTGCCAGTCGCTCGCTTGCAACAGCAGCAGCTCTCTCGCAGCCTGGTTCAACAACTCCTTCATTCCTCCTTCAACCTGTGGATACATTGACACCAGTTTCTCCATCCGGAGCTCGGCAGTGTGGATAAGCCGCCACATCCACTCTGTATCGACATTCCGCCAGGTAAAGTGTCCACCCCCCAGTCCCCAGGAGCCCTCAGGTAAAGCCAAAACATCTTTTGGTGGATGTCGGTCCAGATATTCGCTAGCTGTGGTCATCTCCACCGTTTCACTCCGGCTCAGTTTGGCCAGGACCTGCTTCAGCCAGTCTATCCCCTCGAACCACCAGTGACCGAACAGTTCTGCATCATAAGCAGCGGCGATTATGCCGAATTCACCTGTGGTCTGGTAGAAGTCGACAAGTAACCGCTCCACAAGACCGACAAAATGAGTGCTGTGCTCATCAACCCTCCTTAGCGCATGGTAAGGGTCGTACAGCTCCTTGTAAGCCAGGTCCAACTTCGCACCAGTTATCTTCCAGTAGTGAAGCCCCGAAATGCCATCTCTCTTATGGAACTCCCGGTAGTTGAAGTCCCCGGGATATCCCCAGTCAGCAGACCACACTTGCATGCTGGTCTGATTGTTCCGGCCAATAACAGCCACATCAGCGGCCTGTACCCAGTAGGGTAAATATGTGGTCCTCATTACGGGCTCGACATAACCTTCTGATGGCACTACATAGCGCCTGGGGATATTTGCATAGGGCCCAATAACCTCCTCCCTGGCTTTGCCAACCGGATGTCCGCCCTCGACCATATGCGTCTCGGCAAAAAAACACCTTATACCAAGTTCGCTGAGAAAAGCGTCCAGCCCTGGCTTGACATATCGCCGCCCGTGCCTTTCGACATAGTAAGCCGGACGGTAACCGCATTCGGGCAACCAGATTGAGGATGGACTCCTACCGAAATAGTAACTGTAATTCGCTTTCCCTACCTGCAACTGAGCGTAGATCGAGGAGTCTCGCTCCAGTAAGGGCAAATAGGCATGAGTAGCCGCACCGCCAGCTATTTCTATATAGCCTTCCTCCTGCAATCGTTTGAACGCCCCAACCAAGTCACGGCTAAACCTCTCGTTGAAACTCACCAATGTCTCCGAGTAGCGGTCGAGGTAGAACTTAGCCAGATACGAAAGATGCCCTTCGCCAGCACCTTCGAAACGCTTTACGTCGCTACGAGCGCGTTCTACCTTTTCCTCCAGAAAATCTGCGAGGTTATGCAGTACCAGCTGATCAGCTAGCTGCTCCAGCAAGACTGGCGTAATCCCGAGAGTTAAGCGAAAAGGACAACCTTCAAGCTTTAAATCATAAAGTACATCGAGGAGAGGAATATAGGTCTCGGAAGCAGCTTCGTGAAGCCACTCTTCACCATGGGGCCAGCGGCCGGCATTGCGGCAATAAGGGAGGTGGCTGTGTAGAACGAAGGTAAAGGCTCCGGTCTTCACCGCTCTTCCGCCGGGGTTTTCACACTATGGCGCTTTGAAGGTCTGCCGCTTATACTCTCGCCGCTGGGAACTAACTTCGAAACAAAATCGCTATCACGAACCCAGCACCCAATTTTACAGTTACGCCCTATCCTAATGTCCGCCGGTATCCTGGCTCCTTTACCCACAAGCGTTATTCCGCAGTTGAGATTTTTGGGCTCATCTTTGTTCGGTGTCATGTCATCGCCAAAGCCAAGGTGGCTACCCGGTCCCACCCAGACCTGCTTATCGATAATGCAGCGGTCTACAATTGCCCCCTTGGCCACCGTAGAACCTTCGAAAACAATCGAATCTCTTACTACGGCATCCTCCTGAACGAATACGTCTGGAAATATGACCGAGTTTTCCACCCGCCCATTGATAATAGCACCGTTGGCAATAATACTGCGCCGTATCTCCGCCTTGGGACCGACTTTTACCGGCGGCCGGTCAAGATGCATCGTCCTTATCTGCGCTGAAACATCATAAAGGTTCAACTCCGGCAGGTCTACTATCAAATCCATATTCGCCCGCCAGTAAGCCTCTATCGTACCAACGTCCCTCCAGTACCCCCTGAACCTGTAACCATAGACCCTGTACTTGCCGATAACCTCAGGAATAATATCACTGCCAAAATCGTGGCCACCCTTCCCTCCGTACTCTTCCAGACAACGAATCAAGACGTCCTTATCAAAAACATATATACCCATCGAAGCCAGGTTGCCAACCGGTTCCTTCGGCTTCTCTTTGAATGCCACCACCATTTCGTTATGGTCTAAAACCACTATGCCAAATCTTGAGACCTCAGATAAAGGCACCTCGGTAACAGCTATGGTCACCTCTGCACCCCTTGTCCGGTGGGCATGTATCATATAATCATATCGCATCGAATAGACATGGTCACCGGCTAGAACCAGCACCTCGTCAACTTTCTGCCTCTCGATGAAATCGAGGTTCTGGTAGACGGCATCGGCAGTGCCTTTGTACCAGTCGCGGGCTGATCGACTCAAAAAAGGCTGCAATATGACCACACCGCCGCTTGTCCTGTCCAGATCCCACGGCCGCCCCACACCGATATGCTGGGCCAGAGAACGAGGGTTAAACTGGGTAAGCACAGCTACATTGTAGATGCCCGAGTTGGCACAGTTGCTTAACGTGAAATCGATTATCCTGTATTTGCCGCCAAAAGGGACCGCGGGCTTCGCCCTCTCCTCCGCCAGGACGCTCAAGCGCTCACTGGCACCACCAGCCAGTATCATTGCTAGAACCCGCTCCATCACTATGCCCCAGCTTGTATTTTAACCCAAAGCACAGCTGCTGTCCAAAGCACAAACAAAGGAACAAGAACTTCAAGCAACGCTAATTATATTTCCGCCAGGAGAAGCTCCAGCGCCAGATCCCCATCGTATTTCCCGCTTTTCATGGCAACGTCGGCCTCAAGCAGCTTCTCAAAGACGCCTTTTACCCGTTCAAATGAGTATTGCCTAGCCTGCTCCAGCGCCTTCTTTAGGCTGTACTCCGATACGCTTTCCGCTTGGTTCCTGACCTCGCTACCGAATTTCCCTTCTTTCAGCTCCTTGGCCAGGACAATCAGACGCAACTGGCGGGCAATCATGGTCAGGATATACGATGGAGAGACCCCTTCACGCAAAAGCTTCCACAACATTACCTGCGCCTGCCGTTTCTCCCCCTCCAGTACAGCATCCACCAGACTGAATATGCTGACTTCCCGGGCAAAGCTTGATACCTGCCTGACATCATCTTCGGTTATCTGGCGCCCCTGTGTGAACGAGAGTAGCTTGTCCACCTCACCATTCACCACCCATAAATCATAGCCTACCAGCTCAATCAGCAAGTCAACCGCCTTCGGGGAGATTGCACTACCCTCTTCCCTCACCCGTGAATATACCCAGCGACTGACCTGGCCCCGTCCGGGTTGAGGAAAAGCTCTAACTTCAGCCAGTGGTGAGAGCAGCTTCAACAGCCGATTGTCACGCCCTATATCGCCACTATCCACCAAGATTAGGATCGTGGTAGACGGCATTTCTTTCACATAGTTCGCCAGCTGCTCCCACTCATCCAGCCCGGTGCTAGCTTTCTTTGAAGGACGCCCCTTCTCCCGCCCCCGCCCCTGCACCCCCTCGAAAAGCCCTAACAAGCCTTTAACGATGACAATCCTTACTGGAGATAGGAAAGGTACTGCACTACAAGCCCCAATCAACTCAGAAAGACTTAGCTGCTGAGCTTCAAATGTCGATATGTTTGCCGCAAGCGTGTCTGGAGGGGCTTTTTCCTTTTTTAAGGACTCAAGCGCCTGAGAAAGAGAAAAATCGTCCTTTCCATAAAGGATATACAGCACTTTGCCTGATATTGTATAACAGTCGCCCTTCTCTTTACAGCAGGTAGCAAGTTTCCAATTAGCATGCCCTTGATTTTGCCACCACTCCCATATATACTCAAAGAGTCAACGTCGCAGGGGCGCCGGGCAGCGACAATTACGTTATGCGGTCCATCTACACGTAAAGGAGGCTGAAAATGGATTACCCGTTTGATGAGGAATCCAACCTGGCTGAGGCACAGGAACTCGACCTAGCCATGCTTCGCGAAGACCTCATCGGGGAACTGCAAGCCATAAATCAATACGAGGAGCATATAGCAGCCCTCGAAGACGAGGAGGCCATCAGGATTCTAGAACATATCCGGGACGACGAAAAGGAACATGTTGCCGAACTCACCAAATTGATCCAAAAACTGGACCCGATTCAGGCAAAAAAGTTTGATAAGGAGACCCTGTAAAGTCTAAGGGCAAAGTTCAAGTATTAGAGACAGACTGCTTACATGAAGGTGTTGGTTATCGGAAGCGGAGCAAGAGAACATGCTCTGGCGTGGAAAATAGCCCAGAGCCCCCACGTCAAGGAGATTTATGTAGCACCGGGTAATGCCGGTACCTCCGCTATTGGTCGCAATGTACCGGCAGACCTCGGCAATATTGACTCAGTGGCCAGAGTTGCCCTGGACCTCAAAATCGACCTGGCCATTGTTGGCCCTGAAGGCCCTCTAGCCCTGGGTATCGTAGACCAATTTGAACGGCAGGGTATTCCTGTATTCGGACCTACCCAGAATGCCGCCCGGATAGAAACAAGCAAGGTTTTTGCCAAACACTTGATGCAAAAATATTCCATACCCTGCGCCAGGGGTGCCACCTTCTCAAGTTATTCTGACGCCAGGAAATATATTCTTGACCACCCATTACCGGTGGTCATCAAAGCCGACGGTCTGGCTGCCGGCAAAGGGGTAACGGTGGCTTTCACAAAGGAGGAGGCTACTTCAGCCCTCAGGGACATTATGGAGAAAAAAATCTTCGGCCCCGCCGGTAACAGTGTGGTCATCGAGGAATGGCTTGCTGGCAGGGAAGTCAGCTTGCTGGCCTTTTCAGACGGCAAGACCGTTGTCCCTATGGTGCCTGCATGTGACTACAAGAGGGCATTTGACAACGATGAAGGGCCAAACACCGGCGGCATGGGGAGCTATAGCCCCCCCGGCTTCTTTGATACGAAGTTGCTGGATCAGACCGTGGAGACGATACTTAAGCCTGCGGTTAGAGCAATGGATGCAGAGGGTAGCCCCTATAAAGGGGTCCTTTACGCTGGACTCATGGTTACCGCCGACGGTCCTAAAGTGCTGGAATTTAATGCTAGGTTCGGTGACCCGGAAACACAGGTAATCCTGCCACGCCTTAAGACAGACTTAGTAGATGTCCTTTTCGCTGTACTGAACTCTAAACTCAGTACGTTGACAATTGAGTGGTCACAGGATGCCTGCGTTGGAGTGGTCATCGCGTCTCAAGGTTATCCCGGAAGCTATAGGACAGGTTTCCCCATCACCGGCCTCGACGATCTCGACGGTGATATTGTATTATTCCATGCTGGTACCAGGCTTGGTGAAGACAGCAGAGTCTATACCGCTGGTGGCAGGGTACTCACAATCGCAGCAACCGGCAAAACAATGGCTGATGCCAGAAACAAGGTGTACCAAAATCTGCCACGTATCAGATTTGAAGGGTGTTACTACAGAAAAGACATTGCGCTTAGGGAGGTCAACTGAGCAAATGCCCAAGGTCAGTGTAGTCATCGGGAGTAAGAATGATCAGCCCATCATCCAACCAGCTCTGGACATTCTACAACAGCTCGGCATTGAATATGAATTTCTGGTGATGTCAGCACACCGCAACCCGGATAAGGTCCGCGAATACGCATCCAAAGCTAGAGAGAACGGCATCGAAGTCATCATCGCTGCCGCCGGACTGGCTGCCCATCTACCTGGCGTCATCGCCAGCCTAACCACCATCCCTGTAATCGGTGTGCCCTTGCCTGCAGGCGACCTTAAAGGAGTGGACTCCCTCTTCTCCATCGTGCAGATGCCCGCTGGGGTGCCCGTTGCCTGCATGGGCATCGGCAGCACTGGCGCAAAGAACGCAGCGCTGCTAGCAGGGCAGATACTTGCCCTCAAGTACGCGGAGGTAAGGAAAGCCTTTGAAGAATACAGGGTAAAACTCGGTGAAGCAACTTAGAAACCTGTTTTTTGAATGTTGACCTGACGGAAGGGGAACTATGATAGAGCGTTATTCTCGCCCAGAGATGAAAAAAGTCTGGTCTGAAGAAAGCAAGTTCGATAAATGGCTCCAGGTGGAAATAGCCGTCTGCGAAGCCTGGGCGGAGATCGGTGTAATACCCAGAGAAGTCATCCCCAAAATCAGGACTGCAACCTACAAACTCGAACGCATCGGTGAAATCCTCAAGGTCACCCACCACGACGTGACCGCTTTTCTCCAGGCTGTTAGCGAAAGCCTCGGTGAGGAATCCCGCTTTATTCATCTCGGACTGACGTCTTCAGACATAATGGACACAGCACTTAACCTTCAGTTGAAAGAGGCAGCAAAGTTGCTGGCAGACGACATTACAAGGTTGATCGCGGTCTTAGAAGACAAAGCTATCGAACATAAATCAACATTGATGATAGGAAGAACACACGGTGTCCATGCCGAGCCAATAACCTTCGGCCTCAAACTTGCCCTCTGGGCACAGGAGATGAAACGCAACTACGGTCGCCTTATGGAAGCAGTAAAGATGATAAGCGTGGGCAAGATTTCCGGTGCCGTGGGCACCTATGCCACTGTCCCACCAGAGGTGGAGGAAATAGCCTGTGCCAGGCTGGGATTGTCCCCTGCTCCGATTTCCAACCAGATCGTTCAGCGTGACCGGTATGCTCAGTTTGTCACCACGCTTGCCATCATCGCTGCCTCGCTGGAAAAGTTCGCCACCGAAATCAGGAGTCTGCAACGGACCGAGGTCCTCGAAGCGGAAGAGCCCTTCGCCCCAGGGCAAACAGGCTCGTCAGCCATGCCCCACAAACGCAATCCAGAGCTTTGCGAGCGCATCTGCGGACTGGCGCGTTTGGTCAGGGGCCACGCCCTGACCTCTCTGGAAAACATCGCGCTGTGGCACGAGCGCGATATCAGCCATTCTTCCAACGAGCGCATAATCCTGCCTGACTCCTGCCTGGTA
>FWPV01002496.1_pt1 | contig 45016 bp, 44 predicted proteins | sample 2228371 | NCBI WGS metagenome assembly FWPV01 (sample SAMEA103939776, study PRJEB20133) | metagenome
GCAGCTTGAGCCGGTTTGAAGCCTGCACCTGCATGCCGGCTTCGAGGGGGCTTTCCTCATCTCACGTGCAGCCTCGTGGCGCACGGACGTTGTTATTTTGAAAAATATTACCCCGCCATCCATGGATGAATTTGATGAATTAATTGTTAAGGCAAGAAAAAGTGCTAAGAAAGCCGGATTAAAACAATCAGATTCGAGGATGCCATATTAAAAGTCCGAGGAAAAAATTGAAAATTGTCCTGGACACGGTTGACGGTTGATTTGTATCTGAAATGAAGAATTATCGGCCGACCGTAGAGAGCTTTTTACGAATCCGTCAAAAATCAATTACTAAAAATAAGATCATCCAACCCGGAATCGCGAGTATCCCGCTGATCAAAAAAGGCATTCAAAAAAATGTTGAAGTCAGACTCGGCAACAATGCGAATAGTCATGCGGATAGATAGAGACAACAGCGCATAAAAGGCGTTCCATAAAGGAGGCATTTACCCGGCAAAAGGGGTTTTGACAGTAATATAATACCCTTGGCCGCCCCGCTGAATCAGAACTACCATGGAGCCCTTCCAACGATATTTGACAATGGCTTTTTTAAAATCATCCACAGAGGCGATGTCCGTATCATTTATCTGGCGGATGATATCCCCGGGCTTTACCCCGATGCGCGCAAGGTCGCATTGGGGATTGATTTCAGTAATCACCACGCCGTCACCAACAGGCAGGCCCTGGAAACGTTTCTTCGGTGCAGATATGTCTTCGACTTTAACGCCCAGCTGCTTGTAAGCAAATTTAAGGGCCAATGACTCCGGGAAAACGCTTGTTTTGATAGAAACGGTCATTTCCCGGCGGTCCCGTTTTAACCGCAATTCAATGGTTTTTCCTGTGGGCAAAGCCCGCATGATGTTTTCATAGTCTGAAATGGAAGTAATGGCTTGTCCGTCAATGGATAAAATCAGATCCCCTTCTTGAACGCCGGCACCTGCTGCCGGGCCGGTGGGTTCCACATCATGGGCAACAACGCCCAAGGCGGCTGGAAGATTCAAATAGCGGGCCAATTCCGCGTCGATATTTTGAACAAAAAGGCCGATCCATGCATGAACCACTTCGCCGTATTGAATTAAATCAAAAATGATTTTTTTGGCTTTGTTGATGGGAATGGCGAATCCAATGCCTTCGGCTTTGGCGTAAATGGCGGTGTTGATGCCGATGAGTTCACCGTTGATATTTAATAAAGGCCCCCCGCTGTTGCCGGGATTGATGGAGGCATCCGTTTGAATGAAATCATTATAAACACGCTCGTCCACGCGGATGCTTCGATTGACGGCGCTAACAACGCCAGTGGTGACCGTATTTGAAAATCCAAAAGGATTTCCGATGGCGATGACGGTTTCTCCGATCATGATGTCGCTGGAATCCCCCATGTCAATGGCCGGCAACGGCGAATCCGACGATATTCTTAAGACGGCCAGATCGGACTCCGGATCCGCGCCCACAATATCAGCGCTGAACTCCCGGCCGTCATTGAGCACCACCGTAATGGTGCCTGTTTTTGCAATCACATGCTCGTTGGTCAAAATAAAACCCCGTTTGCCGTCAATGATGACGCCGGACCCCAGGCTTGTCAGTTTTTGCTTCTGTTCATAGCGGTGGTCAAAAAAATCCCTGAAAAAAGGGTCCATGGGGAATTGGAAAAAAGGATTGATCCGGTTTCGGACTTCATATTCCGAACTGATGTTCACCACTGCCGGACTGACTTTTTTTACAGCCCGAACCACGGCGTTTTCCCGCGGATACAAAAATCCCGTTTCTTCGGTGGCAAGACATTTTTTTCCAAAAAACATCATGCCACCGGCCAATAAACAAAAGCATATGATGATTTGAATCTGTTTCATCCATCCCCGCCTTTCCATTCATGGATCCATCAACAGCCGGGTTGCCCCATGATTTTGATTGATCATCGACATATATTTTTGTATTTTTAAAAAAAAGTGTTTTTAAAAAAAATTCCATCAGACAGTGGGTATTGCGTCATGTTTCAATTATTGTTATTTGTCGGAAGCGTAATCGCCTTTATTATCGGCGGGCTGATCGTATTGATCGGCATGGGCGTGATCGCCGGATGCGCGGGCGGTTTGGTGGTCATGCTGGCCGGCGGCATCATTGCTTTTGTGGGATTGTGTTCTGTGATCGCCTATTTTCTGCCGTCGCCTGTGGCCATGGGATCAAAATCCCCCACCATCCACATGATCAAGCAAAACGGCAGATGGGCCCAGGCATAAATCCCTCAAAAATTTTTTAGAGCAATCGTTTCATAAAAGGCGCTGTACGGTTCCATTGGTTTTTTTTATTTGCGATTCTCAAGGTCCTTGACCTGTTGTGAAAGGGCATCTACTTTTTGCATCAGTTCCGCAACTTGATCTTTGGTGGCCAGATTCATCATTTTAAACACCTCTTCCACCCGATGGTCGATATTTTCAATGATCCATGATTTTAAATTGGACGTAAAATGGGCGATTTCTTTTTTGAGGCTTTTTCCCTCGAATTCTGACAGCTCTTTATCCTTTACCAGGGTGTTGACCAATTTTTCAATTTCATCCCGGGACATGGTAAAGGCGCTTTGCCATAAAGACAGGTATTTTTTCCCATAGCCGAATAAGGTGCCCCTTCCCTTTCGCAGCATCTGGATCAACACCCCGGACGGCACTGCTTTTTCGCTGTTTGTCTTTTCCCGGGCCAATAACTGAGATACAATGGCGGATGTGAGATCTTCTCCGGATTCATTATCCAGAATGGAAACTTCTTCGCCCGCCTTGATCAATTCCGCCAACCGGTCCATGGTGACATATGTTTTATCCCGGGTGCTGTACAATTTTCGATTGGAATATTTTTTAATCACATGCATAAGCAAGATATAGATTATATAAAAATCAATTGGTTAAATTATAAAAATTAAAGTAAAATATAAAAATTTTATCAAGATACTACAATATCATGTTTTCATGTCCCTGGTGTCAAGTTTTTTTCATATATATGGGTAAAAATGAAATTGCTTTTTTTAAACGGCCTGTGCTAAATAAATAATGTTAAAAAAATTCCTTTTCAAGGAGGGTATATTATGAACAGACAAGTGGAAATCATGTCCAGTATTGATAATTTTTGGCTTCATATGGATCATCCGACGAACTTGATGATCATTACGGGCTTTCTGGGCTTTGACGAACCCCTGGACTTTGACCGATTGCTGGAAACATTTAAAAACAGGCTGCTCTGCTATGAGCGGTTTAAAAAACGCGTGGTGCGGCCATTAAGCGGCGTGGGAAACGCCACCTGGGAACTGGATCCCAAATTTGATCTGCGTTCTCACGTTCACCGGGTGGCCCTGCCGTCTCCGGGGGACAAGGAAACCCTTCAAGAACTCATCAGTGATTTGACCGCAACCCCGCTGGACCCCACAAAACCCTTATGGCAGGCCCATTATATTGAAAATTACAACAACGGCGGCAGCGTGCTTTTTGTGCGAATCCACCACTGCATTGCAGACGGCATTGCCTTGATCCGGCTCTTGTTGTCCATGGCAGACCTTTCGCCGGATGCGGTGTGGCAAAGCAATTTAACAGAAAAAAAAGGGGAAAAGGCCTCAAAATTTGATTTTTTCCCACCGATTGAAGGGGCTTTGAAAAAACTGGATCGGGCCCGGAGACGGGCGTATAAGGTGGGTAGCTTCATCGCCAAAGAAATCGAAGCCAGCCTTTCAAAACCCTCCCATGTGATTGACCGGGCCAAATTGGTCAGCAAATATGCCCTGGATGCCACCACTGTCATCAGCAAAATCCTGCTTTTGCCCGCGGACCGCAAGACGGCTTTCCGGGGGGAACTGGGCGTCAGAAAAAGCGTGGCGTGGAGCAACCCCATTCCCGTGGAAGATGTCAAAGCCATTGGCAAGTATTTCAACGCCACCATCAATGACACCTTGGTGGCCATGGTGACCGGCGCGCTTAGACGGTATTTACAGCAATGCAACAACCTGGTGGGGGATTTGGATATCCGCGTGGCCATGCCCATCAACATCCGACCCATGGATTCAGAAATTGAGCTGGGAAATCAATTCAGCCTGATTTTGGTGGCACTGCCGGTTCATATTGATGATCCGGTGCTTCGGATCCGGGAGGTGCAGCGCCGCATCAGCGACTTAAAAGAAGCCCCGGACGCCCTTGTGGCATGGACGCTGTTAAATGCCCTCGGGGTTTCATCGGCCCGTTTGGCCAAATTCGCCGCCACCATGTTTGCCAACAAGACCACCGGCGTCATGAGCAATGTCCCCGGCCCCAGAATGCCGCTGTATTTTGCCGGCAAAGAAATCAAAGATATCATGTTCTGGGTCCCCAGAATCGGGGGACTGGGTTTGGGCATCAGCATTATCAGCTATAACGGCAAAGTGTCGTTGGGCATTTGCACGGACGCGGGCCTGGTGTCGGATCCGCATTCGATTTTAACGCATTTTGAAAATGAATTCCGAATGCTGCTAGGCATGTATCGCGCGGGTCAGATTGAAAAAGATCCTTTGGTGATCAACGATCGGTTCCGGGATTCCCTGGCCGCGCCCCTGTCAAAGGACGAAAACGACGCCCAAGCGCCGGTTCAAGCCATCCGCTGCCGGGCTATCAACCGAAACGGCGTCCAATGCCATAACCGGGCGGCCACGGATTCCCTTTATTGCACCGTCCATTTGTCCAAATATGAAAGCTTTGCCGATATTAAGCCATTGGACAAAAAAGACCCGAAAGTCTCCACAGGCTGATTGTTAACATCCCGTCAAGCATGGTTCAGCGGTTGAAACTTGCCTATCAAAACCAAAACCGCTGAACCATTTTATTTTAAGCGCATTAAACTTCTGCGGCCATCAGCTGACGGCTGATTTCATACACATCCTTGAGCTCAAAGATCTCGCTGGATGCAGCCGCGATTTCAACAATTTTAACATCCGCGCCGATTTTTTTCCGAAATTCCGCAATAGATTCTGCATCGCTTCGGGCCAGGTCCTGCTGAGCAGCATGGCTTTGCCGCATCTTTGCCATCAACTCCGACGGAATCCATTTTTCAATATTTCCCGGTTGGCCAGATAAATCTCCATGTCCTTCCGTGGCGGTCGGATGGCACCAATGCACACGGTTAATCAAAAATCCGCCAAAGGGCATTTGATTTTCGCAAAGTGTTTTATAAAGGAACATGGCTTCGGCCAAGGGTCGGCGCTGGGGGGTCGCCACAGCCCAAAAAAGGGTTTGGGAGCTTGCCAGTAGGTCTTTGACGGCAGAGGCCCGCCGGGAAAACCCCTCAAACAAGACATCATCCCAAAGCCGCATAAACGCAGTAAAATCCGCCATGGCCTGCCGGCCGATTACTTTTCCCACGGCCCGCAGCACCGGAGAAGCAATCAGATTCAATAACCGAAATCCCCACCGCCCTGCATGGAGATACGGTTGAAAGAGCTTAAAGAAAAAAGAATGTCCCAAAATGTTTAATAACCGTTGAGGCGCGTCCAAAAAATCCAGGGCGCGGCGGGTGGGCGGCGTATCCAAAACAATCAAATCATATGCGGCCTGTTGATGGATTTCATAGAGTTTTTCCATGGCCATGTATTCATGGGATCCGGCCATATGATTGGAAATATACTGATAATAGCGGTTGTCGAAAATTTTTTGCCCCAAATCCGGCGGCGCATACCGTTTTATGAGTTCATCAAAGGTGCGTTTGGCATCCAGCATCATGGCATACAAACACCCGGGCGGCGAATGGCTCATGGAGGGGAATGCATCCAGAACCACCCGCTGGGCCTCTGTGTTAAAATCCTTTAATCCCAAGGCGTCGGCCAATCTGCGGGCCGGATCAATGGTCAAGATCATGGTATTTCTGCCGGACAGGGCCCCATACATGCCAAGGGCGGCAGATACGGTGGTTTTGCCCACACCGCCGCTCCCGCAGCATATGACAATGGCTGGCCCGTCATGATTTTTTATCCGAGTCCCCATGACATCCCTTTATAGATTCGGACATTGCATCAATTCAATGGACATTTGGTTCATGTCGGCCAGCACCAGATTGTTGGTAAACCAAAAAGGGATTTCCACCAAGGGGCAGTTCAAAGACGCCTGGATCTGCAGGACGTAGGTTTCCTGACGCATGCGCTGGACAATGTGATGATGCGCGGCCTGAATCAGCGCGCCAATATCCGACGACTTTTGGAATGCCGACGGCGGATGTGCCTGAAGCTGCAAAATGGTTTTGATATGATCCGGCGTGTAGGATGACGGCCATACGCAGTTGACAAACACCATGGGGGCCGGAATATGAAGCTGGGACACGGCCGCGGCATAAAGCTCAATGGTTTCGTTCACCGGCAGTTCTTCGGGGAGGGTCACCAGCGCCAAGCAGGTTTTTGTTTCATCTTGGAGCATTCGCTGAAGTTCATAAATCTGTGAGGCCAATGGGCCCACCCGGATCATTTGAACCAGCTGGGCTGGCAGGCGAAGCAGGCTGAGGGCATGACCCGAAGCCGGCGAATCCACAATGATCAGATCAAACTCAGGACGACCGCTTTCATCTTTTTGACGTTCCCACCGCCAAATGCGGCCCAGACTCATGACTTCTTTGAGACCCGGCGTTGCCGCAAATAGATATTCAAACAACCGGCTCTGCGTGATGCGATGGGCGATCCGCTGCGACGGAACATGGGCATGAATATAGGCTTTGAGTTCTGATCTGGCATTGACACGGGACACCCAGAGGCATGTGCCCACACGCGTCGGCGCTTCGTTAAGGGAGCTCCGAGAGAAAATTTCAGCCATGGCATCGCTGTCGCCCAGCTCCACCAGGAGCGTTTTTTTACCCATTCGCCCGGCGGCCAAGCCCAACAGCACGCTGATGGTCGTCTTGCCGACGCCGCCTTTGCCCATGACAAAAATCAACCGACGCGAAAACAAACGCTTAGGCCATTGCGGATCCAATTTCATGGAATATGTGCGGCAATGATTTCAAATCGCCCGAAATGACGGAACGCTTATTTTTTCGCAGGCGCTTTTTTCTTGGGCTTAATCACGGATTTTAATTTTTCGATCTGCTGAATCTTTTTGTTTAACAAATCGATTTTAGAGGTCAGCTTCAGGATCTGATCCCGGTTGGCCAAATTCATCCGGCTCAAAATTTCATTAATCCGGCGGTCCACATTTTTAGAAAACCATTTTTGAATATTGTCACGATAACGCTGAATTTCTTTTTTCAGTTTATCGGCTTCCAGTTCGCTTAATTTATTGTCTTTGACCAGGAGATTGATGAGCTTGTCGATTTCTTCCCGGGACATGGTCATTAAATTCTGCCACATGGATGCGTATTTTTTGCCGTAATCAAACAGCGCGTCCCCGCTCTTTCGCAGAAAATCCACCAGCGCGGCACCGGAGCCGGCTTTTTTGACGCCGGATTTGGCGGCCTTGGCCTTCTGCTTTGTTTCTTTGGTTTTCATTTTGGAAAGGATATCCGAAGTGATGTCTTTGCCGTCAGTGGTGTTGATGATGGAGATTTTTTTGCCTGAATTCAACAACTCGGAAATCTGAGGGCGCGTGATGTAGTTTTTGGTGACCGTATCATAGAAACGACCATTGGCATACTTTTTTATCGTGTACATCCTGACCTCCTGTTTTTAGAGTTTATTCTAAAAATTTATCTCTCACCGCCTGAACGTTTTATGCTTCATAAACCGCAGAATATCAAACACCCATATTGCAGTAAACTCATGTCTTGCGGGTTCGACATTCCGTTTGATATACGCTGTTTCAAATATTTTTGGGCCGGGGGTTTTGTTGTCCACAAAAAAATTACCCACGGATACTTTCACACATGGATGGCACTATACTGTAAAAATTTGAAATAATCAAATTTTTACGAAAAAAAATAAGGGCGGCGCCTGAAAATTCATCCGACGTCGCCCCTTGGAGAAAAATTACAAAATATGCTGCTTCTTTAAGCTTTCTATATTGTTGTTTAGGGTCTGCATGGCCGCGGTCAGTTTCTTGATTTCTTCTTTGGTCGGCATATTGATCAATCCGGGAATGGCGTTTAAGCCTTCGGTCATTTTTTTCTCAATGGTTTCCACCATGGGCACTTTTGCCATGAACTTGCGACCCTGGGCGACGTATTTGTCGATTTTTTTATAAGCGTCCTTTTCCAGTTTGCGGCCTTTTTTCAAGGCGTCTTCCAGGGCATCCACGGCCTTTTGATAAGGTTTTTCAAAATATTCTTTGCTTTTGTCAATGGCCTTGGACACATACTTGTCATTGTATTGCTGGATGGCGTCCTTGCTTTTTTCAATGGCTTTGGCCAGATACTTTTCATTGTATTCCTTTAACGCCTCTTTGCTCTTGTCGATGGCCTTGGTCAGATACTTTTCGTTGTATTCCTTGATTTTTTCGCTGATATTGTCCGCCACCTTCTGAATCGTTTCCGTGATCATGTTTTCTTTTTCGGTTGATTGGGCTTTTTTTGCTTTTGTCATGGCTTGCTCCTTTTTTGTTTGATGCGTTGAATAAATGATTTTATGTAAATGCGACGACTCCGTTTAGTGATAACGCATTGCGTTATGACTTGGTTATGACGCATTGCGTTATAAGTGTCAAGAACTTTTTTTCCGATAAAATATTTTTTTAAATGGGCAAATTGACTTTACGCAGAGGTTGGCATACAGTGTAAAAAAAGAAAGGAGTCGGCCATGAAAAAAGCATTGATATTGTCCGGCGGCGGGGCCCGCGGAGCGTTTCAGGCGGGCGTGATGAAATATTTGGATGAAATCGGCTGGAAACCGGACATGATCTGCGGCACTTCGGTGGGCGCGGTGAATGCGGCCGCGTACGGCGCAGGCATGGACATCGACCAGCTGATCCGGTTGTGGAAAACCTATCATCGAAAAACCATGTACCGGATCTCGCTGCCCATTGTTTTAAAATCCCTCAAAAGCCGCAGGCAGTTTTCCCCCATGTCCGACACCCGCAATTTAAAAAAACTGCTCATGGACCACATCGATTTTGAAAAACTGCGCCGCAGCCCTGCTGAAATCATCATCACGGCCATCAACATGGCCACCGGACAAATCCGCTATTTTACGCATCATGTCATCACCATCACGCATCTGATGGCCGCCAGCGCCATTCCCGGATTGTTCCCATGGCAGATCATCGACAATGAACCGCACTGGGACGCAGGTCTGATGGTCAACACCCCCATTGCCCCCGCGCTCTATAAAGGCGCCTCTGAAATCATTGTGGTGCTGCATTCACCGGTGGGCGCTTTTCGCACCCAACCCCCCAAAACGCCCATGGCGGTTGCAGAAATGGTTTTTGAGCATTTTTTGATCGGCTCCTATACGGCGTGTTTGCCGGATGTTTCATGGCAGATCCATCCCGACGCCCATGTTTTTGAAACCCCCTTGCCCGGTTCGCCCCAACTGCAGCTTGCCAAAAAGGGCACCAAAATCATCCCCGTTGCGCCGACCCGCATGTTAGGATTCAAATCCCTCTTGAATTTCTCCATCCGACAGGCAAACACCCTTATCGAAGAAGGATACAACAACGCGCGCATGCAGCTGAAACTTTTTTTTAAAAACCGCGATGGTTTTTAAAAACCGCAACCGTCTTGGTGCGAACACAGAATTTTTTAAAACATCAATCGCCCCTGCCCGCCGAAACAGGCGATGCAGCCTAACATAGCGCGTCTCTTGATGATTTGATTCAATCGCCGCCCATCCCCTCAATGGCCCGGATGCGTTGCAACACCGGCGGATGGGAATCATTTAAAAACACATAAAACGGATGGGGTGTTAGGTTGGACATGTTGTGCGCGGCCAATTTTTTTAAGGCATTAACAAAGGATCGGGGGCTGCGGGTGGTTTCCACCGCGAAGCGGTCTGCCGCATATTCATTTTTCCTGGAAAGGGCAAAAAAAATCAACCCCAGAAAAAAATCAATGGGCACGTATAAAAATCCAAAAAATACAATTCCAGCATACACCGAAGGGGTATCCATATAAAAAGCATCCATGAGCAGCGGGGATGAAATAAAAAAGGAAAGCAGATAGAGCATGATCCCGGTCTGACATATGCCGGCGGCCATCATCCAAAAAATATGACGCTTTTGATAATGCCCCATTTCATGGGCCAAGATGGCGAGCAATTCGTCTGTTGGGTGGGCATTGACGAGGGTATCATACAGCACAATCCGCTTGTGTTTGCCAAACCCGATAAAAAACGCATTGGATTTGGAGGACCGCTTGGAGCCGTCCATGACATAGACATTTTCCAAAGGAAAGCCGATGGACGCCGCATAGGCCATTATGGCGGATCGCAATTCACCCGGGGCAAGGGGGGTAAATTGATTGAACATCGGCAGAATCCAGGTGGGAGCCGCCATCTGCATGATGATGATAAAGGTTGTCGCCAACCCCCAGCAATACACCCAGGCCCAGGACCCCGCATATTCAAAAAACGCCAAAACCGCCGATATCAGGGCGCCCCCTATCCCCAGGCTCAGGCCCCATTTTTTTATCACATCCATTATAAACAACTTTCCCGTGGTTTTATTGAATCCAAACCGCGCTTCAATGACAAAGGTGGAATATATTGAAAAAGGAAGCATCAGGATTGATTTTGCCAAAACAATCACGCCGATGAACATCAGGCCGCAAAGGATGGGGGAACGGGTGAGGGAGCGGACCCCGTGATCCAGAGCTAAAAACCCCTTCCCGAACCAAACACTGAAAAATAAAATCAAATCCGCAACCTCAACCCCCCATGAAAATCGGGTATTGACCCGAAGATACGCCTGGGCGTCGGCATAGCGCTTTGCATCAAAAACGTCTTCAAACCCCTGGGGGAGAGAGGGCTTTAGATAATTTAAATTGAGGATGTCTGCGGCAACATGGAGGGCAAAGCGGCCCAGCACCGCCATTACGATGATCACGGCAATGGGATTCATCTCAGCGCCTTTTGATGATTCGTTGATTTCAAGGACATTGCCTTATTGTTTCATGATCCGCAATATTTTATGTGACAGTATACCCGCTTTATAAAAACTTCATATACCGGTGGAAGGCGAAAATCAACCTGTCTAAAATGCTGAAAAAAATGAAAGTCTTGACAATGCGCCCCAAAATCTATATGAAACATAATAAATTGAAGACAAAACACCCAATCAACAATCACCCGCAAGCACAGAGGTACGCGATGGCATCCAAAATTGATTCACTTCTTTTCTGCGCAAGTGTATGTGTTGTATTGTGTCTGACCGCGTCGGCCTTTGCCAAAATCGAAGATCATATCGTGAAAACAGAAAGCGGATTTTACTACACCGTGCAAAAAGGCGACACATTATGGGATCTTTCCAGGCAGTTTAAAGATTCGCCGTGGGAATGGCCGGAATTATGGAGCAACAACCCCCAGATCGCAAACCCCCACTTGATTTATCCGGGCCAAAAAATTTTGATCTTTAAAAAAGATTGGGAAGGAAAAGAAAAAATACCGCAAGAGGAGATCCCCCCCCTGATCCTGCCTGTCATTGAACCTGCGCCGGCGGCCCTGCCGGAGTCCGCCCCCGGAACCTATTCATGCAGTGAAATCGACGGCGTGGGCTTTATCCGCAAGACGGCGGTGGAGCCCATGGGCTTTATTTTTAAAACAGGCAATGAACATATCCTCACCAGCGATACAGAAGATATTTATATTCGGCCTGAATCGAATGCCGTCTCCATGGCGGTGGGTGATCCATTTGTGCTGTTTCGAACCTTTGGCCCTATTTACGACAACACGATCATGATCGGCTACCAGCATTATTTAACCGGAATCGCCCGCATCACACGCATTGAACCGGGGTATGCCGTGGCCCGGGTGGAAAAAGCGTTTCATGAAATCGAATTGCAGGACGCAGTGATGCCCTATCATCCCCGCCCTGCCGAGCTTGCCTTAAAAGAAGGATTGCCCGGCATTGTGGGAAAAGTGATCGGGCCCGAGGAGTCCCATTTGATGCTGGTGGGCGAAAATCATTTGATTTTTATTGATAAAGGAAAAGAAAACGGCGTTGAACCCGGCCAACAATACAGCATCTATAAGCAAGACACCGCCGTGATGGATCCAAAAACAATAACCTCTCAAACGCTTTCTCCGGAACTCGTGGGCAAACTCATTGTGCTGCACGCCGAAGACACTACATCCACGGCACGGATTATCAATTCAATGAAAAATATTGAAATCGGATACTTGATCGGCAATTTGTAATCATGCAAGCAGCGATATCCAGCCGGCCCAAACGTCATGAAAGGAAAGCTTAATCCTCATCATGCTCCCAGGTCACCCGGAGCACATCTTCCAAGGTGGTGATGCCGTCGAGCATTTTTTTGATAGCGTTTTCCCGCAGGGTGACGAGTTTTTCCTTTTTTGCCTGCTGAATAATGGCCATTAAATCTGTTTCAACACCGGTGAGTTTTCTGAGTTGCTTTGAATAGGGCAACACCTCAAACACGGATGTGCGTCCGTAATAACCGGTCCCCCGGCAATGGAGACACCCTCGTCCCCGGTAGAGCGTAACATTGCCGGACAGGCCGATTTCCAGCCCCAGTCGCCGGAGCTCCTCGGTTTCAATCTCATAGGATTCCATGCATTTCAGACAGATTTTTCGAACCAGGCGCTGGGACACACATCCGGTTAACACCGCCTGGACCAGAAAATAGGGAATACCGATATCCAGCAGTCGGATGATGGCGGACGGCGCGTCATTGGTATGCAAGGTGGAAAGCACCAAATGACCGGTCAGCGCGGCCTGGATGGCATTTTCCGCCGTCTCCAAATCGCGCAGCTCACCCACCATGATGATATCCGGGTCCTGGCGCAGGATATTGCGAAGGATGGTGGAAAACGTCACGCCCACCGCCGGCTGAACCGCAATCTGGTTGAATTCCTCATGGACCATTTCAATGGGATCTTCAATGGTGGTGATGTTGATCTTGGGCGTGGACAGCCGCCGCAGGGTGGAATACAAAGTGGTGGATTTGCCGCTGCCCGTGGGGCCGCAGATCAAAATCATGCCATGGGGCCGCTGAATCATGCGGTTGTATCGTTCAAAATCGGATTTGGTAAACCCCAGATCCTCTAAATCCTGAAACAAAATCTGAGGATCCATGATCCGCATGACCACTTTTTCGCCGAACGCCACCGGCACGGTGGACACGCGGATTTCCACTTCCGCATCGCCTTTGTCTGTTTTGATGCGGCCGTCCTGGGGTTTGCGTTTTTCCGCCATATCCAGCCGGGATAGGTTTTTGATCCGGCTCACAATGGCGGAATGCACTTTCTTAGGCAGTTTATACACCGTATGAAGCACGCCGTCAATGCGCATGCGCACCCACACGTTATCCCGTTTGGGTTCGATGTGAATATCGCTGGCGCGCTGATCAAAGGCATAGGACAGCAGATGGTTGACGGCATTGACAATATGCTGATCATTGGCCGGCAGCTCATCAATGGATTTGAGCCGGACATATTGCTCCAGATTGCCGAGATCCACGGCCGGACCCGCAAAATAGATTTCCGCCTGAGCAATGGACCGCTTGAACCCGAACATTTCATCAATGAGCCGGATAATATCGGTTTTGGAAGAAACCACGGTTTTCACCGGCATGTGGCTGACCCGGTTGATATCCGCAATGGCCTCGGCGTTAAATGGATTGGAGGTGGCCACCATGAGATGGCCGCCATGAACGCCGATGGGGAGCATGAGATGCTTCATGGCAAAACTGCGCGGAATAACCGAGGTCACCACATTTAAATCCAGTTCCAAAGGGTCTATTTTTTGAAACGGCTCACCCCATTCCAGAGCAAGGGCCTGGAACACGGCGTCTTCATCCAATTCCAGAGCCGGATTGTCGGCGCGGGCCAGTTTTAATGCCACGATGACATCCACAATGGTGGTGGGATTGATGATGCGGACCCCCGGAGGAATGTTTTTTAAGCGTTCTGCCTTGTTCTTTTCAATTTTGTCCCAGACCCGGTCTTTTTTCTGATAAATTTCCTTGGCCTGTTCCTTGGTGATAAGACCCTGTTTGAGGAGCGCGCGACAGACCAGTTTTTCGGAAAAAGGATCCGCGTGATTGTGTTGCATGGGAAGTTTATTGTTGTTTTATATACAGATTTTTGTCAACCTATGTGGAGCCGGCGGCCGCAATCGGCTGACCTGCCAGGCCCTGGCGCGCATCATCAAACCCATCATGCCTTTGCCAAAGATATTGCGGCGCTTGTGCGAGCCGGGGCAGCGGTTTTAAGCCGGCGGCCCCAGAGGGCCGCCCTACGTTTTTTTTTAAACACGGTTTGCTCCGGCGGCAGCCGCAGAGGGCCGGCCTACTTGTGCATTTGTTTGGATATCTGGGCATTAAAATCCTGGATGTCTTTTTCCAGGTTCAAATAATCGGTTTGATATTGAAGGATTTTTTCATTTAATTGCATAGATTTTTCATTATAGGCTTTTCGTTCCGCTAAAGGCGCGTTGGGCGCCGGCGGATTTCCCAGCGCGGCTTTTTCCGTTTCCAGGGCGCGTTTCCGGGCTTCCAGTTCCGCTTTTTTGACGTCAAATTCCTTTTGTTTTTCCCGGGCCTTGGCCCGCCAGGCCCTATCTGTGGCAGGGGTTGCCGCTTGTGTTTGGGTCTCTTGACTCACCCCGCTTTCCACCTGGGTCTCGGATTCCTCGCCAGCCATGGCGGCGGGTTCGGATTTTTCCGGTTCAAGATTCTCAGCATTGCTTTCCTCAGCGCTGCCAGCATCCAAAGTTTCTTCCACCTCAGCCTCTGCGGTTTCCGAATTTTCGGTCATATCCGTTGAATCGGCATTTTCATCCAATGCGTCCTCCGGGGTATAATCTTCCTCTTGGCTTGATTCTGTTTGAGTCGGCGCATCAGACGGATAAGAATCCGCCGGAGACGGTTCTTCTTCAGCTTCGGATGAATGGGTGGTCACATGAGACCGCTGCTGGACCGGGACCTTGGCCATATCATCGGTAAAATGCATATTGCCGTGTTCGTCGGTATAATGATAATATTCCCCGCCTGTGCCCGTGGACGTAACAACCATTATGATGATAAAAGCCCAAAAAAAAGATCGCATATTGCCTCCAGAATTAAGATCACTTGTTTTCATCGGCGGTTTCACCCGCTGCCCGCATTTTGTTTTGATTCATGATGCGTTCATTAAAGTCACTGACTCTTTGTTCAAATCGGCGCTGTTCTTTTTGATAACCCTCAATTCGAGCATTGATATCTTTCACCCGTTCTTCATGGGCGTTTAATTCCCAACTGTTCATCTGAGACACGTCCTGATCGGCCAAGGCTTGTTTTTCTTTTTGCAGGCGTTCCAATTTCCGGTCTAACTCTTTTTTTTCCCGGTCAAACTGGCCTTTCATGACCTCAATATCGGATAGCGGGGAAGATTCTGCAGAGGATTCCGGGCCCATGGATTCTTCCATGGAAGGCTGTTTAAGCAATGGTTCTTCATCAGAGGGCAAGGCTTCTTCTTCCACAAATTCGGGTTCCGTGCCGGTTTCAGGAACTGTTTCGCTTTCAGCGTTGGATTCAGGCGTGTCCCCAGGCGCTGAAGAAGTGTCTGCCGGCGGTGCTTCCAAAGAGCCGGGCACATTCTGGATCTGGGTGCTGTCAGACGGTTTGGACTTGGTCTCAATGGCGCGAAAAGTTTTGACATCCGCCTGTTTTTCTTTGGGCACGCGGTTGTAATCGTCGGTGAAAATCATGTTGCCGTCTTTATCTGTATATTGAAAAATTTCACCGGCCCATACCGCCGTTGAAACCAGCCACAGGAGCAAGACCGTCATCCACATCCATGGGGGAAGTTGTCGTTTCATACGCCATCCTTAAAGTTTGATTGTTTTGCTAAAATGATATTATCATAGATTAAAGCCGATGTTTTTTAGCATACTTATCCATGATACGTCAAGGTTTTAAAACCAACACGGGGCGCATGGACGTGCGCCCCGTGACTGGATTGTTTATTTTTAACATCACGGCCCAAGGTGTTGGTGAATGGATTTTTCCGGTTTGACTGCGGTTTTTTAGTTAAACCGGAAAAATAATTATTCGATAATACGCCAGTATCTCATGCCCGGCGGGTTGGGCGGAATGGGTTCCACCAGGATATTACCCAGCGTATCCGGGATATACAGATGATCTTCCATGGCCAGGGGGTCAAACAAGGTGGTGCCGAAATACATACCGCTCACTGTGGTTGGGCCGCCGCCAAAATCCACCAAATCATTATTATCAATAATGCCGTCTCCATTAACGTCAAATTGGGGCTTATAGGGACGGCCGCCGCTGCAGGCGTCTAAGGCATAAACAAACCCGCCGCCGGTGCCGGAGCAGAAATTGGTGGTGATGGTATTGGCGACTGCATATACCACGCCGTTTCGGATCAAAGGCCGGCGCACCATGCGTTCACTGCCGGCCGGCATCAGGAAACACCAGCCCACGTGGGTCTGGCCGGTTTGGGACGCCACATAGGGATTAAAATAATTAATGGGATTGTTGGATGTCTGGCGAAAAATGTCTACATCTGCGGTCACGGTCTGAAACAGGATTTTTGCAGGTTGACCTGCCGGCAGTTCCACATTGGACAAGGCGCCGCCGGATTCCAATGATCCCAGATAATATTGGGTTACCGTGGAGGCATCTGCGATGTGAGATTCGATCAAATCCAGCTCCCAATCATAGATGCCGTAGATGGCTTGGCGGGCGGATTGGCCGGCCAGATCAGCGGGTCCCAGATATTGGCCGGTGCCGAACACCACGATAATGCCGGCTCTAAATATATCGCAATGTTTCATGGCATCAGGCTCTGTGGTGATGGGCTGGATAACCGGCGCAGCACCGGACACATCCCTGGCCGTAAACAAGGGATTGCCGCCATAGGATATGGACCAATTGTCTGGATTGGAACTTCTTAAGTCAAATTTCCAGAGATTTCCATCCAAGTCGCCGGCATACACATAATCAATGATATTATCGGAATTATAATCAATTATTGCCGGGGAGGACATGCCGTTACACCCGCTGAGGCCGGTGCCGGTCCGGCCCGTGTCAAACACCCTCACCACAGCGCCGCTGGCTGCATTTAAAATATAAAGAACCGCTTTCTGGTCATCACTGGCGTACCCATTGCCGAAAATCACCACCGGCCCGATGTTGGCTGCGGTCTTGGCCACATAGGCCCTGCCATAGATATATCCGAGGTTGGAATCCAAAGGATCGGAAAATTCCCAGTTAAAAATATCTCCAGCAGACACATCGGATTTCTTGGCATTATTCACCCGTAAGCTGAAAAGGCCTTTGGCGCCTTTGCCGTATCCGCATACCAGATAAGCCGGCTCTGTGGTGGCAAATTGATACACATAGGGCGAGGCATCCACAAAAAACTTGTGATTATCCACAAAATCCGGCTCGCAGAGCCGACTCAGGTTGTTATACACTGCATTGGGCACATAAGCGAACAATTCATTGCCCGTGTCTGCGTTAAAGGCATGGAGCATGCCGTCATTGGCCCCGACATAGACCACGCCGTCAAAATAATAGGGCTCGGAATGGCCGATATCGCCCAGCTTGGAATGCTGGTTGACCTTATTTTCATTTTCAAAAATCCGGGAACGGAAAATGCCGCTGTTTTGGGTCTCCTTGGAATCATCTCCTAAAAGATAATTCACCTGATCAGCGGTCAGGCCAAAACTGGCGGCGTTTCCTGCGTTAAAATCCATGGGAGATCCGGCCACGGACGTAAATACTTTCCGGCTGGTATAGTCCCGCGCAGTGAGCTGATCCCTGGCAGACCAAACCTGGCCGCTGATGGCCCCGGATGCCAAATCCACGGATTTGGCCACCAGGTCTCCCCACCAGGTTTCGGAATTATACAATCCCTGATAGATCATGGTGCCCACCTGGCGCTGGACCGAGTTGGTGGTCACGGCCGCGGCCGTGCCGGTGCGGCGCTGGATATCTGCGGCCACCAAGGCCAACTGATCCACCAGCTCCTGGGGATTGTCCGCATAAAAGAATTTTCCCCGGCCGTTTACCGTGGCATGCCAGAGGTCATCCAGCACGCTCATGGGATTGGTTTTGTCCAGGGGATCCCCCCAGGTGGGGCAGGTGCAGCCGGATTTGCACGTATTGGCTGGCGGACTGTCTGCGCACAAGGCGTTAAAAGACGGCTCTTTGCCGCCGGCCGCAATGGCCGGATCCGCCCGGAACAAGGGGCCGTTGACCCCGAAACTCAAGCCATAGGTGACCATGTGCTGATGAGTGGCTTGATCAATCTCATTTTGGGGCACGTTGTTGCTTAAATTGGATTTTAAATCCCGTTCATAATACTGCATGGCTGCATCCGCCGTGGTTTTTGTAAAACTATCACCAAAAATGCCGCCGTCATAGTTTGAATTAAACTCCCCCGGATCGCCGTCATAATTTTTAATATTGGCGGTGCTGGGGCTGGCGCCGTCCGTGATCACCAGGGCAAAGGCATGCTGGCAGGACCCGCCCCAGGCTTCGGTAAAATACGGATAAGACCCGCTGGCGCTGGTGGTGCAATACGGGCCTTTTGGATCCGGCGGGTCCGGCAAGCTGGTGAAAATCTCCTTGTCATTGTTGTTGGCAATAGTGCCGCCGACTTTTTCAATAAAATCGCCCATATCGGTTAAATCTTCGGAAAACCCCCGGTTGGAATGACAATCCGGGATATTGTAAAGCACGGCCAGAAACTGGGCCGTCATGTCATAATGGGTGTTGTTGAAATTGGTATTAATAAACAACGTGCCGGTCTTGCCTTCCAAGGAAGACGGCGGGCTGGTCTGCATGCCCACCAGCATGTTTTCCATGGTGGTGATCATGATGCCCACGGCATTGACCGCGGCCCACATGCGACGGCTGTGATAGGTCACCCAATTGGCGAAATTTTGACACAGGTCTTCATAGGCATTGGCAGCCGGCGCGGGAATGATGTCTTTGATGCCTTTGGCCGCGTTGCCGGAAGCGTCTGCGTCCGGCAACTGATCATAAGTCAGCAACCTGTATTCGCCGCTGTCGCCGATGCCGTTGGCGTTGGCGTCAATGAGCTTGAAAAAATGAGCGGTGCTGACATCATTGATGTCGATCAGGTAAATATCCGGTTCAGAATCCGCGTCGTTTAAGGGATTGGAAAGATCATTGCCCGTATCCGGCCCGGTCATGTAAAAATGCCGGCGGGTGAGATTATAGGTCAACACCGGCGTAACCGGACAAGGCACAAACTTGAGCTGGGCATGATAAATGGGTTTATTGGTCGCTGAACAGCCCACAGGATTTTTTTTGGTTAAGGTCTCATCATCCTGCATGACCACCTTGGCAGTGCCGCTTGAAAATGTAATGGGCGTGTCGTTGATTTTCACCCATTTGGCATCTGTGACTGTATCTTGATTAAAATTCGGTCCTTTTGTATGCTTAAGAGTGGCATTATCATAGATTTTATATGAAACTTTATTGGCAGCGCATGGATCTGGATACCGGACAAACACATCATAGGGTGTGGCAGGATTGATGCCCTGGGCGGTGGTTTTTGTCCATGTCACGGAAAAATACAGCCCATCCACATTGGGGATATTAGCACCTCCGCTATCGGTATAATAATACCACGTTAAATCAAAAGGCGCTTCTGGCGGCACAAACGTGCTTTGTTTCCAAGCGCACGAGGCGCAGCCTGCAGGCACGGTGCGGACGGCGCCTGAAGCATTTGCCATCACCACTGGATCTGCCGGCGGCACATAGGACGGATCCGTATATCCTATCCCCGGCGCGCCGGCGCCGCCCCAGGGCAAGGTCACATTATACGTGCCGCTGCCGTCCCCTCTGGGGGTCCGGGGATCCCATCTGGGGGTGTCAATATTGGAGTTGGCTCTGTAAGATACGCGATCCGCTGGCCAGGGGTTGTAAGTGACTTCAGGATTAAAAAACATCTTGTTGGTTTTGCAATACCGGGCTTTCCACGCGTTTCTGTGCGCCGCAGAATTTTCAAGGATGGCTGCGCCGGTGGCATATGAGCCGTTTAACACATACCCGTAGGACGTGCCACCGATGGTGAACATTTTGGTGTCCGTGTTTTCATTGGTCATGACCCCGTAATCCATGGTATCGGAATTATCCAGGGTGATCATGAAAATGGACGGCACCTTGATGACGCTGTTGACCAATTCCAACGGCACATCCGCCAAATCCGATTCTGAGCATACCTCACCCGCCCATGCAGGGCCGGCGCCGGTCAAGAGCATGGCGTAACATAAGGCAATGGCCGTCCAGCGGGAAAATGTCTGGGATTGAATGAATTTTTTAAATATCATAGGGTACCTGCCTTCATGAAAAGGTTTTAAGTGTTAAGTTTTAAAATTCCCGCTCAATACCGAGTTCCAGGCGCATTAAACCAAAATCATCGGACATATATTCGGCCAGGACCCGGCCGCGTTTGCGGGTGGTTTTGCTGCCTTTTAAAGAACTGCCCGGCGCAGATTCCCACCCCACCAGCGCCACCCGAAGCGGGGCATTGGTATCCCCGCGGATATCATCAATCAAATCCATTTCGCTGGCGATATCCGGTTCGATCCATTGGGGAAACCCGGTGGCATCCGGATCTGTCATCACCCGTCCCACTGTGCCGAAATGATACCAGGCGTCTTGTTTCCCGGATGCATCCCATTCGTCATCAGCAATAATATAAGGCCTGCGGATGGGGGAAGTTTCCGCCAAATGCGGATTGGCCGGCTCGGGAATATTGAGCAATGCATCCTGGGCCAGTTGCAATGCCGCTGCTTCCACCAAATTGATGTTTTGTTTGTGAATGGCCACATTGCGGATGATAAAGGACTCGGTGACGGCTGTATCGCTGGCGGAAAAAGCGATAATGGTCAACAGGGCCAGGAGCATAACGGCAATGAAAATCACAGATCCTTTTTCATTGGCGGCTGGATTGTAAAACATGCGGCAGGATTGCCTGCTGTTGTGGGGTTGAGTGTTTGGCATTTTTAAAAATCCTAAATTGTGAATTGATAATTGTGAATTGTAAATTGTTAATTATCGGTCACCCAATACTTGACAAACTCAATGCGTTGAATGGCGTCTGCTTCCGGATCATCGCCGATCCGGGCAATGGTGGCCGTGACATCCACGGAAGTAACAACGTTCGGTCCGCCAAGCCATCGATCCGGAATGGTTTTTGGGTTGTCAATCCACCAGGACACAATAAATTCCTCATCCTGAACCTGAAAATCCGGGTCATTGGCATTGGGAATAAATTCGGGAGATCTTACAAATTTGGGTGCGCCCACATACCGCCAGATATCTTCGGAATAAAGGGGAATGCGTTTGAGTTCTTCCACATGGGCGTCTAAAATTTGAAGGGCCCGGGTGCGATCCTGGGACCGTCCCACAGACATCAATGACCCGGTTTGAAGCACCCCCACGGCCATAAACCCAATGGAAAAAATCGCCAGGGCAATGAGCACTTCTATAATGGTAAATCCATGATAATTCTGCATGGGATTGGGCTGATTCGTTGAATTCTTTTTCATAAACACCTGTTCCCTTATCTCATATTTCTGCAATGCACCGTGGTGGTTAACCGAAGCCGGCGAAAATGATCGCCCGGCGGCTCCAATATTTCAAATCCCCGCTGGTTTTCATAGGAATTGTTATCCACATAGGGCCGCGTCAATCCCCGAGGGTTGTTCTGTTCCCCGCCGCGCACCACCATGGTGACTTCCACGCTGCGGATCTGATCGAGATTGGCGGCCGGCACATTATTGCCCGGCGCCACAATCGGATTGCCGGCAGCATTTAAATAAACAAAATCCAGGGCATCCACATTGGGAATCAAAATCTGCTCCCCTTCCACAGACACATTGTTGATAAACCGTTCCCGGACCAGATGGCCGTCATTGCTGATGGCATACCGGATATCTTCATCCGCTGTGTCAATAGCAGCGTTGGATTCATTGCCGGTGGTGCCTCCGCCGGCAATATCCATGGTGACCCTCACTTCATCGGCATTGGCGGTCACAAATCCAGAACCCGCAAGCCCTGTGGGATTGCAGCCCGCCATGCGCAGATCAGATTCCATTCGTTCCAATCCGGCCCGGCCCAGCTGCTGGGAATCCAGACTGATTTCCTGGGCGATTTTGCTTTGGACCTGGGCCTGGAAAGAAAGAAAAATAGCGGCCATGACAATGCCTGCAATGGCCATGGCCACCAGAAGTTCGATTAACGTAAATCCATGATGATTCTTCATGATCGTTTTTCCATCATACAGTTGTCGTTCCGATAACATCCCTCTACCCGATCCGGATGCTGCCGGTCATGCTGACGATAATCTGCATTTCTTGCCCGCTGGGACCGCGGATCGTGATCGTGCCGGGTGTGGCCATGCCCCTTGCCGTAAAAATCAAATTGCCGCCGGGAAAATCCGATGAAATGGTCACGCCCGTGGGCAAGTCATGCACATCAATTTGATGCTCATCGATGCCCCGTTTCCATTTATCGGTTTGATAATTGTTGGCGTTGTTGACAATGGTGACAGTGGCCTGGGCGTTTTCCTTGACTGCATACAAGCGCATATCCGCCAATGTGGCTTGGACATCCCGAACCGCGCTGTTAAACCGCTGGTTGGTCAGCCACCGGAAAATATTGGGTGAGCTGCTGGCGATCAGAATGGTTAAAATCGCAATCACGATCATCAACTCAATCAATGTGAATCCGGCCAGTTTTTTCATGAAATCGTCTCCAATGGTTTTGGGGGGCTGACTTAATGATATACAATTAATATGCCAATCTTTTCAGGAGCCTTCAATTGAAGGCTCCTGAAAAGATACGTTTTATATAGATTGTAAAAATAGATGGTTATGTTAGGGAAATGATATAACTGCAAGGGATTCTGGAACTGGAAATGGGAAATGGGTATTAAAATTTTTAATAGGGATATTAAATAATTTTATATCCAGGGAAGCTTTTGGTTGCATTCTTGTTAAAGATCTAAGAGTTGAGATGTTTATAAACCACTGAACCCCTAAAACTCTCCACTTCTAAACGCCGCGAAGCGACACCCCCGCCCTAACGCTCTCACGCCCTAACGCCCTTGCCGGGTTCATTTCGCAGAATTCCGAACTTATCGAAATCTTTATCATAGCTGTAAAGAATGGTTTGTTTATTTGCCTCAAGACAAGCTACTAAGTAGCAATCCACTATTTCCAAATTGCTTTCCCCCCATAAATAGAGCATCTTTTTAACAATCTTTTTCTCTTTTATTCTTATCCCCTTGAATTCAATAAGAGAAAGAAGCGCTTCTGAAACAGATATTTTGGGAACCTTGTAAACGCTCCGCAATACGAACAAGGTCTGGAAAAGAACAATCAATTTCAACTCAACATGCATGTCGCCATTTTCCAAATCCTTAAAAAATTGAAGTAATTTTATATATTCCGGACTGTGGTCGGCTGTAAAAAAACGAACCAGCACATTGGTATCTATCAGGGCAATCATTTATTCCACTCCTCAGTGAAACCATGTTCAGTTGCATGAAGGATATCCCTTTTAGACAAAGATACTTGCATTTTTTCATGTTTTGAAAAAATCCCAAATAATTTTTCAGCCAAAGGCTTTTCGGTCTCGAATTTTATTACCGGTTTAATTAAAATACCATCATTGGAAAGAATAAAATCTATCGAATCTCCAATTTGAATTTTGTATTTTTTTCTCAGCGCAGCCGGAATAACTATCTGACCTTTTGGGAAAACTTTACCTTTATAATGTTCTTTCTGGTCAGTTAACATATCGCTCCTTCATTTTGATTTGAATGCCCCATCAATAATAGTTATACCAATAATAAATCAAGGTATAACATTTTGTCAATAGCCATTAGGCGCCGTAATTGAACTTTTACCGGGAAATCTTGACAATCAACATTTTTAAAAATAAAAAAAAGAGAAAAAAACATGAGAAATGGATTATTTAAAGGGAAATAGTCTAAGGCCAAGGGCTTTTAGAGATTCGGCAAGTTTTTTATCTTTCGGGACGTGATAAATCTTGTCCGAACATAAACAAACTCTGTTAACACGAGTTGATGACAAAGTATCATCACCTTCATGTTTGCAGCTGTTTCAAACAAAGGAGCAATCTTCAATTGTTGCTCAGGGCTTCGATCCGTGACAAAGGAAATGATCGCATTGGCATCAATAATATATCTTTTCACCGGTATTTATCCAAACGAAGATCGCGAGCAGATTTATTATCATCAGAAATGTTACCTTTACCGATTTTGACAGCATTTCTGTATTTTAAAAAATTTTCCTTAGCATGATATATTATAATTTTGCTCCGTTCCAACTTCCATTCCAATGCGTCCTTCACAGAAAGTCCAAGATGCTCGCGAACTGCTTTGGGGATAGTCGTCTGATATTTTGAGGTTATTATCGACTTCATTCAATTACCTCCCTTTTAATTTCCTTACACTTTTAATCTAATGTAAGGAATTGTAGACGTCAAAAAAAACTTGATTTACATCTATTTCCCACCCTCACGCCCCAACACTCCATCGCCCTCCCGCTCTAACCCTTCCCCGCCCTAACGCCCCTCACTCAACATCTCAACTCTCTTATCTTCCCATCCCTCCCGAAAATAAAGCACACGATCCTTTTGATCCGGCAACAATAAAAAAGGTTCCACATCGCGCGCCAGAAAATCCAAATCAAGTTCATTCAGCCTGGCCGTAAACATCTGAAGAAAAATTTCTTTGTCCACTCCAAGATTTTTTTTTATATAATCAAAATCCGGCCGGGTTATTCCCAACAGAAAAGAAACATCAAAAAGATCCCGTCCCTTTTCTCTTTTTCGATGCATCACCGTCATCATTTTCTGTGCCAGCAACACCTCCGGCGGCGCTACAAGAATATGCCTGAAAACAGCAAATCTGTTGAGCACAACCACCCGCGGGGTGTAATATCGGTCCTTGATTTCAGTATCCACCTGCAAAAGAATTTTTCGACCCTTATCCGGGCTGATGCCGGTTTTGTATAGGATCTCCGGAAAACGGATGTAACAATGAAAAGCGCCGCGCTCGACCACACGATATTCAACAATAAATCCTTTGTGTTCCATATCCTTACAAGCGCCCGCCAGCATTGCCTCAAACTCTGCAAACGACAAGCCGAAACTATCAAAATCAAGGTCTTCAGAAAATCGGACGCTTTGATGCAGAATACGAATGGCGGTTCCCCCGATAAAACTCAGATTCGCCGATTTTGGATTTTTGAACAAAGAATCTAGCAATTCATGTTGAAGATACTCCACCAGCGCCCCTTGAGGATTTTTACGGAAAAGGGTTTCGGTAAAATATGAAACGATTTGATCTATGGTAAGCATGCTGGCGCCCACCTTGCCAACTTTTTTACCCCAAACGCCGTTATATATTGTCTAAACTTCTTTTTGTTCAAACGCTGTTGCAACTGATCTTTATTCAACCGCATGTTCTCAATATCTGCTTGGCTATTAATACGCCCAAGATTCAAATACAAATAATCCAGCAGCGCTTTTTCCGGTTCGGCCAAAAGATAAAAACCCTGTTGAGAACCAATAGACGCATATCCCCAGAAAAGCTCTTTTTTAAGATGGCGATAAATAAAATGTCCAAAATAATTGTCAAAAGTGCGATTTGTCCGGGTCGTTACACAAACTGTGGCATAAACTATCTCCGGAATAAATCCATAATGAGATAAAGCGGTTTCCAGACTCACATAGGCGGGCTCATACAACAGGCAGGCAACTTCTTCTTTGTTCATTCGGTTTGCGTCCCTGGCAAAGGCATACAACCCGTTCTTGAGTTTTAACAGATATCCTTTCTTCACCCAAAGACTTAACTGATAATCAAAAACCTTTAACCCATGGAGTAAAAGATCCTGGCGGGAAAATACAGGACGTTGAAAATGCTTCTCAAAATCATTATATTTCATAATCTTATTATTAATAATAATTTTATGAAATTTCAAGTCATTTCTCAGATCCTATCCCACTCGACGCGAATGGATTTAAAATCAGACAAATCTGTGCGATTTTTCAAGATCCCCGCAGCCTCACGCAAGACCATTGCGCTGCGACTTTTCCCGGACGGATCAATGAGCATGTCGATGAAAATGCGTTCTTTCATAAAAGTTTTTCTCAGTTATATTTCACAGCGTAACATGCTGCTCTGGGGCGTTTGGATTTTTGCGCGTCCCTGCCAGCAAATGGTTAGCTACCGCTCTTATCCAATCGTGGTTTTGAGCCAGGGTTCAGTCGCTTGCGCTTTGAATCAAACGCCCGTTTCCGAAGCGATTCAATAATTGATAGACTCGTAAAAAGCTTTTTATCCCGCTAAGCGGTATTTTTACAGAAAGAAACTTGGTCAAGTGTTTGCCCAAAACTCCTTCTCCCCTAACGGGAGAGGGTTGGGGTGAGGGGGAAAATGGATTAAAATCATTTATTGTTTCACCCCCACCCGGCCTCCCCCGTCAAGGGGGAGGAGAAAAAACAGGCTTTCACGCTAATCAAGTTCCTTGGAAGCCACTCCCCCGGCCTACGCCGGGGTGACGGCTTTTTACGGACGAGTTATTTTTCAAGAAAAAAACGCCACCGCATTTTCAAACATCTTGATGCCGGTCTGGGGAGCCTCGTCCGGTGTCTTGACACCGCGGCGGATTTCTTCTTTGATGCGGGTCCAGTGGGGGTGGTTGGTGGAATGGTTGAAGGCCTCAGGATGGGGCATCAGGCCAAAGACCCGTCCGGTGGTATCGCAAATGCCGGCAATATCATCCAAAGACCCATTGGGGTTGTACGGGAATTGACCGTTTGCCGGTGTTCCGTCCGGCAGGGCGTATCGGCATACGATCTGGTGGTTGTCGGAAAGGGTTTTAAAAATATCTGGGCTGGCGATGAATTTGCCTTCCCCATGGCGCACCGGCAGTTGGATGTGATCCATGCCCCGGGTAAACGCACACGGAGAGTGGGGATTGATGGTTAGATGCACCCAGTCGTCCCTGAAATTTCCGCAGTCATTATATGTCAACGCCACCGAGCGGGTCCGGTAGTCATGGCCGATGCCGGGCAGTAGCCCCAGATTGACCAGGGTCTGGAATCCATTGCAAATCCCTAAAACCAGATTGCCTTTTTCCACAAACGTGATGAGCCGCTCGCCGGCATTGGTTTTCATGCGTACCGCCTGGATCACGCCGGCGCCGTGGTCATCCCCCCAGGAAAACCCGCCCACAAAAACCATAATCTGAAAATCATTCATATTGACGGACCCGTCAATGACGGAATTAATATGAACCCGCGTCGGTTTTGCCCCGGCCAGTTCCAGGGCATAAGCGGTTTCCATATCGCAGTTTAGGCCGTAGCCGTATAAGACAAGCGCGTTGATTTTTTTCATGATGTCCTCAAAAAGACTGTTGTGGCAGGGATCATTTTTATACCCCCCATCCTGACCTTCCCCCGCAAGGGGGGGAGTGACAAAAAATCATTTTTATCCCGAGTCTATTGTTTTTCTCGAACTCTGACTTGTTCTCGTTCTCGATTTTCTTATATCAATCTCAGCCGCATATTTACCGCGTGAAGGTTTATTTTTTACCCCTTGCCCCCTTTGCGGGGGAATCCATTGATCTCACCCCTTCCCCCTTACCGGAAATCTCAAAGGCTTACCCCTTCCCCCCGTGCGGGGGAAGGTCGGGATGGGGGGTTAACACCGTGACCCCTTCAGGCTTTTTTATTTACACCAATCCTCCAAAGGGTTGCTTCCATGCTGCTTTTAATTCTTTTACCGGAACCGAAATCAATATGCCATGTTTTGAGCTTGTCACCGTGAGCACTGGATTGTCTGTCACCTGACCGATGCAGGCGCAGGGAAAATCTTTAAAAATCGCCTCAAAATCCCCGCATAATTTTGGATCCACCGTCACCAAAAAGCGGCCGGCGGATTCGGAAAAGAGCTTCACATCGGTTCGCAGTTCAGACTCGGCCGGCATTTTATCCAGATCAACGGCGCACCCCAGATTGCCTGCCATGGCCGTCATGGCAAGGTGAACCGCCAGTCCGCCCCGGTAAATCCCGTGCGCGGAGGCGACCAGGCCCTGTTGGATGGCCCGATGGAGCGCCTGGTACATGGGAAAAAAGCTCTCCGGGTCTACTTTGGGAACATGGACGCCGATATAGCCGAGGCGTTCATAATACTCAGACCCGCCCAGCTCATTGCGCGTGACACCCAAAAGATAAATCCGGTCGCCGGGGAATTTAAAATCCAGGCTCACGCAGGTTTCAATATTTTCCATCACACCCACCACGGAAAACTGAAGGGATTCCAGGGCGGACACCTTGCGGGTTTCACCAAACGGCCCCTGCAAATGGCCATCCACATACATACTGTCTTTTCCGGATAAAAGCGGAATGCCATATGCCAGACACATCTGGGACAATGCTTTACAAGATCGCACCAACTGGGCGGCCTTGAATTTGCCGTCCGGGTTTTTTATCGGATCATAGGCGATATTGGGCCAGCAGAAATTGTCCACACCGCCGATGTGATCCGGGTCTGCGCCCACTGCGATCATCCGCCGGAGCGCTTCATCAATGACACAGGTGGTCATATGATAGGCATCAATGGCCGAATACATGGGAATAATGGCCTGGGAAAAAACGATCCCCCGGCAGGACGAAAGCACCGGCCGGATGACCACTGCATCAGAATAAATATCCCGGTCAACGCCCACCAGAGGTTTGATAACACTGCCGCCTTGCACCTCATGGTCATATTGGCGGACAATCCATTCTTTGGAGCAGATGTTGGGCCGGCTCAGAAGCTCCAATAGCAGCGCAGGATAGTTTTTGGGCTCCCCGATCACCGGCTCATACAATCCTCTTTTTTCAGGCGGTATCCACTCGCATTCAAAATCCCACTGGGGGAAAGCCGATTGCAGAAAATCCATATCAATATACGCGCAGGTCTTTCCCTTGTAGGTGATATGAAGCATGCCGGAATCCGTATACGTGCCGATGACCGTGCTTTCCACCGCATGTTTCCGGGACAAGGCCATAAACTGATCCAGATCTTCGGCCCGAATCGCCACGGTCATGCGTTCCTGGGATTCAGACACCCATATTTCCCACAGATCCAGACCTTCATATTTGAGGGGCACTTTTTCCAACTGCACATGGCAGCCGTTGGAATACCGGGCCGATTCGCCCACGGACGAGGAAAGACCGCCGCCGCCGTTGTCCGTGATAAATCGGATAAGACCCAAATCTCTTGCTTCCAGAAGAAAATCATGCATTTTCTTCTGGGTATAGGGGTCCCCGATCTGAACATGCCCGGCCGGCGTATGTTCGGAAAACGTTTCAGACGAAGCCGTGACACCGTGAATGCCGTCTTTTCCCACCCGGCCGCCGCACATAATAATCAACTCGCCGGGAGAGGTGGTTTTTTGATGGGCTGGCGATCCGTGGACTGTGGCCGGCATCAATCCCACCGCCGTCACATAAACCAGGCATTTGCCCATGTAACCCGGATGAAACACCACCTGGCCGAAGGTGGTGGGAATACCGCTTTTATTGCCGCCGTCTCGAACCCCTTCGATGATCCCGTCCAAAAGACGTCTGGGATGGAGTTTGGGCTTGAGTTCTCCGTTGTAATCGCGGGGCCCCACGCAGAAACCATAGGACCCCATAATGAGTTTTGCGCCTTTGCCGGTTCCCAACGGGTCTCGATACACGCCCACAATGCCGGTGATGGCGCCGCCGTATGCTTCCATGTTTGAGGGCGAGTTGTGTGTTTCACCGGTGATCACATAATAATGGTTTTCGTCAAACCGGCCTGCGCCCGCATTGTCCCAAAGCACGGAGACCACCCAGTCTTTTTTGGCTTGAAGCGCCAAGGTGGGCTTTTCAATATAGGTTTTAAACAAATTATCAATGATTTCTGTTTTTCCGCTGGAGGTGTCCGTGTATCTAAACAACCCTCGGAAGGTATTGTGATTGCAGTGGTCGCTGCGGGCCTGGGAAATGTATTCCAGCTCCACATCCGTGGGCGCGGTCAATCCCATTATTTTTCGGCGCTCCATGACCCGGGGGTTTTGAAAATAGGCCCGGATCACGGGAATGTCTTTGTCGTTGAGCGCCAAATTGCGCGTATCACTTACTTCTTTGAGATCAAGATCGGAATCTATCGGAATAACAGAAACCACAGGCGTATGATTGAGTTTGACCCTTGGAATGATAAACCCGATGCCCTCCTGAGGATCCCACTGATCTTTGCTGAAAATTTTCACCTGCTGGATAATGTCATTGGCTAAAAGCTCATGGGCAATGGTGTGAACATCTGATTCCGATAAATTTTTACCGGTCAGGCAATAGCGCTTGGACGTATAAACCGCCTCGCGGCTGGAAAGATTTATTGAAAGGACATCTTCAATGGCTTCCGCCGCAGTGCTGCCCGGGTTGTCGCGCACGCCGGGCCGAAACCCCACCCAGATGCACCAGTCAAAATCCAGAGGCAAAGGCGCGGCAGAGGATATCTGAGTCACGGGATTGGTAAAAATTTCCGTGCGGATGATTTCAAGCTGTTTTGGGGTCATATTTGCATCAATGGTAATGATATGAACCGTGCGGATGCGGTCCACGGAAATTCCGAAATATTGACGGGATTTTTTTCGAATTCCCTCCCCTTCGGCATCCAACAGTTCCGTTTTTAAGCTGATTTCAAGTCGGTACGGCATATGCTTGTAATCCTTAACTTTGTTCAGGACACGATCATTATTTGTATTTTTTCAATGTCATATAAAACAAAATCCCCCTCAATCCCCCTTTGCAAAGGGGGAAACGGTTATTCCCCTCCTTTTGAAAAAGGGAGGCTGGGAAGGATTTATCTTTATCTCAAATCCAATATAATCCATTTATTTATAACTATTGTCCGCCGGCGGTAAACAGCCGCATGATGTCGTTGTAAAAGGCAAAAATCATGAGCATCATCAGCAAAAAAATGCCGATCTGCTGGGCGATTTCCCGGGCCCGGATGCTCAAAGGACGTCTGAAAACCGCCTCTATAAGAAAAAACAGGATGTGGCCACCGTCCAATATAGGCACCGGCAACAAGTTTAAAATCCCCAAATTCACGCTGACTATGGCAATAAAAAACAAGAGATTCAATGCGCCTTCTGATGCCTGCTGGCCCGCCACCTGTGCGATCAGGATGGGACCGCCGATGGTGTCTGCCGGGATGACGCCTTGGATCAATTTCACCACGCTGACCACCGTCAATGCGGTCATTTCATAAGTTCGGTCCAGGCTTTCCACAAAGGCTTCCCAGGGCGACAGTTTTTTGACCACGGACTCGCCGGACGCAGATACGCCGATGACATAGCGTTCTTGGGGCTCGCCGAAAATATTGGATGCATTTTCCTTCACCGGTGTGACGCTGAGCTGCACCCATGTGTTGTTTCGTTCAATTAAAAACGTCAATGCCGCACCCCGGCTGTCCATGATGCGTTTGGCCATTTCCGACCAATCCTCGATGGGCGCGCCGTTTACGGCAAGAATTCTGTCTTTTATGTGAAAGCCGGCGCGTTCCGCCGGCGAGCCGGGCTTGATTTCGCCCACAATGGGTTGCAGCACCATAATGCCCACAAACCAAAAAATAAGAAAAAAAATTCCGGCTGCCAGCAGAAAATTAAAAACCGGGCCTGCGGCCACAATAAGCATGCGCTGAAACACGGGTTTGTGGGTAAAGGACAAGGGCAAATCCGCAGGATCAATATCTGCATCCGGCTGTTCGCCGATCATTTTCACATACCCGCCCAAGGGAATGGCAGACAGCCGGTATTCGGTCCGTCCGATGGTTTTCCCGATGATCTTTGGGCCAAATCCCAAAGAAAATTTCTCCACGCCCACGCCGAATGCTTTGGCGCAGAGAAAATGGCCCAGCTCATGGAAAAAAATCAGCACGCCCAGGACAATGATAAAACCGAACACAAAACTCATAGGAAATTCCTTATTTGATATTCCGGGGTTTAACTCTGTTCATTGATGATCTGCAATCCACGCATTGGCAACCTGACGCGCCCATTGATCCGCCGCCAAAACAGACTCAAGGTCGGGATGGGCCATCACAATATGCCGGTTCATGACATGGTCGATGACTTCGGGTATTTGCGTAAACAATATCTGATGGTTTAAAAACGCGCTGACGGCTGATTCATTGGCGGCATTGAGCACACAGGGCATGGTGCCCCCGGTCTCACACGCCCCATACGCCAGTTTCAAACAGGGAAACCGGCTGACATCCGGAGGTTCAAACGTCAACTGGCCGATGGCTGAAAAATCAAGCATGGGCAAATCCATGGGCATCCGCGCCGGATAAGAGAGTGCATAGGCAATGGCGCCCTTCATATCCGGATGGCCCATTTGGGCGAGCACCGCGCCGTCCTTAAACGCTACCATGGAATGAATGATGCTCTGGGGATGGATCACCACATCAATGAGTTCATGGGACACATCAAAAAGGTGTTTGGCCTCGATGACTTCAAGTCCTTTATTCATCAACGTGGCGGAATCAATGCTGATCTTTTCCCCCATTTGCCATGTGGGATGCGCCAGCGCGCGTTTCGGCGTAATATCCGAAAATGCGCCATAGGGAAGATTTCGAAATGGGCCTCCGGAGGCTGTTAAATATATTTTTTTGACATCTTCCTTGCGGTTGCCGTCTAAACATTGAAATATGGCGCTGTGTTCACTGTCCACGGGCCGGATGACCACTTGATGGGATTTTGCCAGATTCATGACTATGTCGCCTGCCATGACCAGGGTTTCTTTATTGGCAAGGGCGATATGTTTGCCGGCTTGGATGGCCTTAATTGTGGGCATCAATCCCGCGGCCCCCACCATGGCCGACACCACCGTATCCACGGAATCCAATGCGGCGGCGGCAATATACCCTTCTTGGCCGTGCAATATCTCAACGTTTGCGGCCCGCGGCAATTTTTTATTTAAGTTCACCGCGTCTTGTTCTGAATACACCACCGCCATTTCCGGATGAAATAATTGAATCTGCCGGGCCAAAAGGTCAATATTGTTTTTTGCCGTCAGGGCTTTGACGGCAAAATGCTGGGGAAACATCCGGATCACGGACAAAGTACTGCGTCCGATGGAACCCGTAGATCCCAGAATGGTTAAATGCTTCATGCTAACACATAATCCATTCTTTACATAAAAACATCACGGGTGCGGCAAACAAAAGTGCGTCAATTCTATCCAACAAACCGCCGTGACCCGGCAGAATCGTTCCGGAATCCTTGATATCGGCCGCGCGCTTTAATTGGGATTCAAACAAATCCCCGGCTTGGGCGGCCGCATTTGTCATAAGAATCGATCCAAGGCAAAGCCATGGATCAAGGTGCGGCAGAAAAATGTATTTAAATCCATAACCAATGGCCATGCTGGTTAAAAGACTGCCGCCTGCCCCTTCATACGTTTTTTTGGGGCTGATGGCCGGGCAGAGTTTCCGCCTGCCCAAATAGGTGCCGGTATAAAACGCGCCCACATCACCGCCGAACACAATAAACAACAGAAAAAACACCCACGCCGGCCCGTCCGGACCCTGCCGCAGCCAGACAATCATTGAAAGGGATACCGGGATATACACCGTTCCCATGACTTCATAAGCAACACACGTTAAAATACCCGGGGTATCTTTAAACCGCTGCATGGACAAAACCCCAGCGGCCATGAGATTGATCGTCAGCAGGGCGAGGATGAGGGAATATGAACGGAAATGAGCGGCAACCAAGATGACCACGCCCATGCCCATCCCCCATAGAGCAATGGGAGAGACGATGTTGCGCGCGTTGCCCGAAAAAACAATAAAATAATATTCCCATAAAGAAACAGCCATCACCAGGGCGATAAACAGGGTAAAAACCAGGGGGCCGCCTTTGGAGATAATAACGACTAAAATCGGAATGCCGATGATGCTTGTGATCCAGCGCTTAAGGTGCATGGCGTCTCTAATATTAAAGGTGAGAATGAATTTGCAAAAAAATCAAACCCCAGAATGCTGATATTCGTCTTTTTTTAATGTTTTTTGAATCTGTTTATTCCTCTATCACCTTTCCAAACCGGCGTTCACGGCGCTGAAAGTCTTTGAGGATCTGGATGTATTCCTCTTTGGTAAAATCAGGCCACAGGGTTGGAGTCACGAAAATCTCTGAATAGGCGATCTGCCAGAGCAAAAAATTGCTCACCCGCATTTCCCCGCTGGTGCGGATCAGCAACTCTGGGTCCGGGATTCCGGCGGTGTACAGGCGTTTTTCAAATTCCACATCAGAAATTTTTGCCGGATCCAGAATGCCCCCCTGCACATCCTTAATAATGCGTTGAACAGCCGAAAGAATCTCAGCCCGGCCCCCGTAACTTAAGGCCAGATTCAATATCATGCCGGTATTATGAGACGTGGCGGCCAGGGTGCGCCGGATTTCTTCCTGAACATCTAAAGGAAGACGTTCTGTTTGGCCGATGACCCCCAGACGGATATTGTTTTCAAGCATTTCCGGTTTTTCTGAAACCAAAAATTTTTTGAGCAGCATCATCAATGCGCTCACTTCGGTTTTGGGGCGTTCCCAGTTTTCCGTGGAAAATGCATATAGCGTCAACACGGGGATGCCGATTTCCCGGGATGTGCGAACCACCATCCGCACAGTCTCAGCCCCTTTTTCATGGCCCTGAATGCGGTTTAAGAGACGCTTTTTGGCCCATCGGCCGTTTCCATCCATGATAATGGCCACATGGGCCGGCAATTTGGCTGGGTCCAGGCTGTATTGATCTGTTTGATTAGAGTTCAAGGACTTCTTTCTCTTTTTCCCGGAAAATTTCGTCAATTTTTTTTATGTGATCGTCGGTTAATTTCTGAACCCGGTCCTGAGCTTTAAATACCTCGTCTTCGGAAGCCTCGCCTTCTTTTTTAAGCTCCTTTAATATTTCATTGGCGTCCCGGCGGATGTTTCGAACCGCCACGCGGTATTCTTCGCATATCTTGCTGACCTGTTTGACGATATCTTTTCGGCGTTCTTCGGTTAAAGGCGGAATGGCAATCCGGATTACTTTTCCGTCCGATGTGGGCGTCAATCCAAGATTGGATTTTAATATGGCCTTTTCAATCTCCTTGATCACGGAGGTATCCCAGGGCTGGATGGTGATCAACCGGCTTTCGGGAACCGCAAGAGTCGCCATTTGGTTTAGCGGCGTAGGCGCGCCGTAATAATTCACGCGGATGTCATCCAAAATATTCAAAGACGCCCGGCCCGTCCTGACGCGTTTTAAATCGTTTTTCAAAGCAATGATGGATTTTCCCATTTTTTCTTTGGCTTCATCATAAATCTCTTCAATCATGGCTCTGTCACCTCTACTCCATCATGGGGTTAACATGGTTTACCTTTGGCTTAAGAGATTGTATCATATCAACATTTGATATGATGGAATCAACACAAATATTTATCAAGGGAATGGTTTTTATAAAAATGAAGTTTCCAACGGCGTCCCCGGAACCGAACCGGTGATTCATTGGGCCGTCAATCCGAACGGGTTGAAAAGAAATCAATCAAGGCAGATTACATGGACGTTGCAGATTCAAAAATTTGAGTGCCGATTTTTTCGCCGCAGATAATTTTTTTGATATTTCCGGCGGTTTTCAGGTCAAATACAATCATCCGCAGGCGGTTGTCCATGGCCAGGGAAATGGCGGTGGAATCCATGACATTGAGGCGCTTCTCCAAAACCTGCATATAACTGATCTGATCAATAAAATGGGCGGTCTTATGGGTCATGGGGTCCGCATCATACACGCCATCCACTTTGGTGGCTTTCAACAGCACATCGGCATGGATTTCCTCGGCCCGGAGCACGGCGGCCGTATCCGTGGTAAAATAGGGATTACCGGTGCCCGCGGCAAAAATAACCACCCGGCCTTTTTCCAAATGACGCACGGCCCGGCGACGGATATAGGGCTCCGCCATCTGATGCATGGAGATGGCGGACTGAACCCGGGTTTGAATCCCCACCTTTTCCAATGCATCTTGAAGGGCCAAACTGTTCATCACCGTGGCCAGCATGCCCAAATAATCACCGGACGCCCGGTCCATGCCCTGGGATGCAGCGGCCATGCCGCGGAAAATATTGCCGCCGCCCACCACCACGGCAATTTGCACCCCAAGATCATGGGCGGATTTGATCTCATCTGCCACATACTGAAGCATGCGGGTGCTGATGCCGTATGCCTGCTCGCCCATCAGCGCTTCCCCGCTGAGTTTTAATAGAATTCTTTGGTATATGGGCTTGGTCAATGGTGTTTAATCCCGGTCTTTTATTGTGTAAAAACATTCAGGGGGCAAATATTTTCGCCCTCTGAATGTTTATTATTTATTCGCCGATCTGAAATCGAACAAACCTGTGGATGGTGATTTTTTCGCCGGTTTTGGCGATCATGTCATTGAGCACATCGGCAACCGTCAGGTTTGGATCCCGCACATAGGGCTGCTGAAGCAGACAGACATCTTTGAAAAATTTGCTCATTTTGCCTTCCACGATTTTTTCAATCATATTTTCAGGCTTGCCCATTTCGCGGACCTGATGACGGTAAATCTCTTTTTCCTTTTCCACAAGATCCGCCGGCACATCTTCCGGCACAATGCCCAGGGGCCGGGAAGCGGCGATATGCATGGCGATATTTTTGGCGAATTCTTTGAAATCATCGGTTTTTGCCACAAAGTCCGTTTCGCAGTTGACCTCCACGAGCACACCGATTTTGCCGCCCAAATGAATATAGGACTGGACAACCCCTTCGGATGTGGTCCGGGCCGCCCGCTTCTGGGCCGTGGCAATGCCTTTTTTCCTCAGATGTTCAACGGCTTTTTCCATGTCCCCGTTGGTGGCCGCAAGGGCTTCCTTGCAATCCATAATGCCTGCGCCGGTGCGCGCACGAAGGGTTTTCACTGATTCTGCACTGATTGTTGTCATGAATTATTCTCCCATATCATCAAATTCATCAGAGCCTTCTGTTTTATATGGCTCGCGCCGGGTCTTTTTTAAAGGCGTTTTGCGGATGACTTCCACAATGGGGCCCTCGGCACCGTCGGAAATCACCTGACGTTCCATGGGACCTGGACCCGGAGCCGCTGTTTGTGTTTCAGGAATCACAGTTTCCTTATCTGCCGCAGCCTGTTCTTTTTCCACGCGCCGCTTGGCGCCCTCAATGCACGCGTCTGCGATTCTGGACGTGATCAAATGAATCGCGCGGATGGCGTCATCGTTTCCGGGAATGACGTAATCAATCAAATCCGGATCACAATTGGTATCCAGGGTCGCCACAATGGGAATGCCCAATCGCCGGCCTTCCCGCACGGCAATGGCTTCTTTTTTCGGATCAATGATAAACAATGCGCCCGGAAGGGTTTTCATGTTGCGGATACCCCCCAGGGTCGTGTCGAGCTTCATGCGCTCCTTTTGGAGGGTGAGGCGTTCCCGTTTGGGATAAAGATTAATGGAGCCGTCGTTTTCAATGGTATTTAAATAGTTGAGACGGTCAATGCTTTTTTTAATGGTGTTGAAATTGGTAAGCATGCCGCCAGACCAGCGATTGTGAACATAAAACATTTCACATCGATTGGCTTCTTCATAAACAGCTTCGCGGGCCTGTTTTTTTGTGCCGACAAAAAGCACGGATTTTCCTTCAGCCACGGTATCGGCGATAAAATCGCAGGCGACTTTAAAAAGCTTGACGGTCTGCTGAAGGTCGATGATGTAAATGCCGTTTCTTGACCCAAAAATATATTTTTTCATCTTTGGGTTCCACCGCCGGGTCTGATGCCCGAAATGAACTCCGGCTTCCAGGAGTTCCTTCATGGTCACATAATTCATGCGTTTCTCCTTGTTTTGGGTTTTTTTCCACCGCCGTGCATCCGCCCGATCATTGACTTTTTTTTATAAAAAAGCACCCGATGATCGGTCGCATGGCGTGCGTCATTTTTAAAATAGGTCTGTTTAATAAATTATATTCGTCGAATCAATAGATTTTTTGTCAAAATAAAATATTTTGCCCAAAAATTTTCAATGAATTTTTTGAATCACAGCCACACGGTCATGGCCCCTGTAATCTCTGACGAATTTTTCCAACTTCAAATCCGGATGTCTGAATACTTCACGACAGATCCCATCCCGCTGATTAAAGCCGATTTCAAGCATCAAAAAGCCACGGACGGCCAATAGTAAAGATCCTGCAGCCAAAAGCGCCCGGATGGCGCATAACCCGTCGTGTCCGCCGTTTAAAGCTACCCGGGGCTCATATCGGGCAATGTCAGGCGCAAGACCATTGATTTCTCCCTGGGGGATATAGGGGGGATTGGAAACAATCAGATCAAATGCCGGGGCATTTGGGCAAAGGGGCCCATCCCAATCGCCGGCAAAAAACCATATATTATCCATGCCATGCTGTTTGGCATTGGCTTTGGCAATGCCAAGAGCTGAAACCGAAATGTCCGACGCAAAAAAATAATGTCCGGGTCTGTTTTTGGCAATAGCAATGACGACAGCGCCGGAGCCGGTTCCCATGTCCAAAATCCTCATGGCCGGGGATTGGGATATATCCGGCAAAAAGTCCAACGCGGCCTCCACTAAAAATTCGGTTTCAGGACGGGGAATCAACACATCCGGTGAAACATGGAACTCCAATCCGTAAAATTCTTTCTTTCCTATAATATAGGCCACGGGTTCGCCCTGAATCCGTCGTTTGATAAGGTTTTTTAATTGCGTTAATTCATGAACGCAAAGAGGCTTATCAAAATTCAGATACAGGTCAATGCGTGCAACCCCCAGCACATGGGCCAGGAGTATTTCAATGGTGAGTCTGGGGCTGTCGATCTGATGGGATTTCAAATAAGAAGTGGCCCATTGGATGATCTTAAGGATGGTCCAGGTTTGGTCAATGGGATTTTTCGGGATCGGCATTCTTTAGCGCCTGGGCCTGATAATAAGTGGTCAACTCATCAATGATTTGGCCGATGTCCCCTTGAAGAATGCTTTCCAGACGATACAGGGTCAAGCCGATACGGTGATCCGTCATCCGGCCCTGGGGAAAATTATAGGTGCGAATCCGCTCGCTGCGATCCCCGCTGCCCACCTGATTTTTCCGTTTTTCAGAAATCTCGGCCTGTTGAAGCCGGGTTTCCATGTCATACAAGCGCGCCCGAAGGACTTTTAATGCTTTGGCTTTGTTCTTATGTTGGGATTTTTCATCTTGACAGGTCACCACCAGGCCCGTGGGAAGATGGGTGATCCGTACCGCGGAGTCCGTGGTATTGACGGACTGGCCGCCGGGTCCTGCGGATCGGTAGACATCGATTTTAAGATCATTGGGATCAATGTGCACTTCAACTTCTTCGGCTTCAGGCAATACGGCCACGGTCACCGCCGACGTATGAATCCGGCCTTGGGCTTCAGTGACCGGCACCCGCTGCACCCGATGGGTGCCGCTTTCATATTTTAAGCGGCTGTAAGCGCCTTTGCCTTTGACCAGGGCGATGATTTCTTTAAAACCGCCTGTGTCGGACAATGATTCGGATAGAATTTCGATCTGCCACCCCATCGTGTCCGCATACCGGCTGTACATACGGAACAAATCCGCGGCAAACAATGCGGCTTCTTCCCCGCCGGTGCCCGCCCGGATTTCCAGAAGCACATTTTTTTCATCATTGGGATCCTTGGGGATCAGCAGGGATTTGAGCTCGTTTTCCAAAATCCCCACTTGGGCGGTCAAGGAATCGATCTCTTTGCGGGCCAATTCTTTGATTTCCGGGTCGTGGTCGGACAAAAGTTCCTTGCTGTTTTCGATTTCCGAAAGCACGGCGCGGTAGTCCCTTAATTTGGCGACAATTTTTCCCAAATCGCTGTGTTCCCGGACATATTTGGGATACAATTCCCGATCTTTCACCACAGCGGGATTGCTTAAAAGCTGCTCAAGCTCCAAATATCTGTCTTCAATCCCGTTTAATTGTTCCAGCATGAATGCACGCGCGTGTCACATGGCCGATAAACAGATTATTTACCGGCGTTTGGATCCTGAAATTTCTCATATTTGCGTAAAAACCGCTCAATCCGGCCGGCGGAATCCACCAGTTTCTGCTTGCCGGTATAAAACGGATGGCATTTGGAACAAATTTCCACCGTGATATTCTGTTTGGTGGACCCCACGGAAAGCTCGTTTCCGCAGGCACATTTAATAATGGTGTCTGTGTATTCGGGATGAATTTCCTTTTTCATTTTGATGTCACCCTTTCTTCAAATAAATATTTAGTTTTTAAAGGCGCCTGAATTTTCAAGATTTCCAAAAAAAATCATGAGTTCATGGAAGCCAAAAACTCCTGATTGTTTTTTGTGCCCTGCATCTTATCCAGCAAAAATTCAAGCGCGTCAACAGGATTTAGCGTGGCGAGCAATTTTCTTAGAATCCAAAGGCGGTTTAAAACATCGGGCTCCAGAAGAAGTTCTTCTTTTCGGGTGCCGGAGCGGTTGATGTCTATGGCCGGATACATGCGCCGATCCGCCAAACGCCGGTCAAGCTGCAATTCCATGTTGCCGGTGCCTTTGAATTCTTCAAATATCACTTCATCCATGCGGCTGCCCGTGTCGATCAATGCGGTGGCGATGATGGTCAGGCTGCCGCCCTCTTCCACATTTCGGGCCGCGCCGAAAAAACGCTTGGGCCGTTGCAACGCGTTGGAATCCACGCCGCCGGAAAGAATTTTGCCGCTGGGCGGAACCACGGTATTATAAGCGCGGGCCAGCCGCGTGATGCTGTCGAGCAAAATCACCACATGATGCTTGTGCTCCACCAGGCGTTTGGCTTTTTCAATGACCATTTCCGCCACTTGAACATGGCGTTCAGCCGGCTCGTCAAAGGTGGAGCTGATCACTTCCGCTTTGACGGATCGCTCCATGTCCGTGACTTCCTCCGGCCGCTCATCAATGAGCAGCACAAAAGGCATGACGTTTTTATGACTGGCGATGATGCTGTTGGCGATATTTTTGAGAATCATGGTTTTACCGGCCCGGGGCGGGGAAACGATCAAACCGCGCTGACCGAACCCGATGGGCGTCATTAAATCAATGATGCGCGTGGTGTAATTGTCCGGCGCTGTATCCAGCTTCATTTTTTTTTCCGGAAAGAGCGGGGTTAAATTATCAAAAAAGATCTTTTCCCGGGCCACTTCCGGATCCTCATAATTGATGGCCTCGACTTTCAACAAGGCAAAATACCGTTCCGATTCTTTGGGCTGGCGGATTTGGCCGGAGACCGTATCGCCTGTTTTTAAATTAAATCGGCGGATTTGGGATGGAGACACGTAAATATCATCCGGGCCCGGCAGGTAGTTGCAATCCGGTGAGCGCAAAAAACCGAATCCATCCGGCAGAATTTCAAGGGTGCCTTCGCCATAAATCTGGCCGTTTTGTTCAATATGGGCCTGAAGCAGGGCGAAAATCAGTTCCTGTTTCCGCATCCCACCGGCGTTTTCAATATTGAATTTTTTGGCCATTCGGGTCAAATCGCTGATCTTTTTGTTTTTTAATTCAACAATATTCATTGAATAAATTTTCTCCGCATTTAAATGTTGAGTAATGTGTTGACTCAAATGAAGCCGTAAACGGCACACTGAGGCATCAATTCATGATAATTATTACAAGGACCGCCAGACAATTTTTTGAAATCAAAGAAGAAATCTATGGATACGCGCCAAAGGCAGGTGCATTTTTGACTTAAACTTATGATATATTTTTCGGGATGTCAACCTCTTTCAGCAATTACGCAATAGAGAAATCCGTTCCAAGAGCTGCCGGTAAAACGCCTCCATCGAAGCGTTGAGGGCCTCCATATTTCCGTTGTTGTTGATAAAAAAATCCGATTGCTTGATTTTTTCTTCTTCATCCAGCTGAATGCCCACCAGGGAGCGGGCTTCGGATTCGGTCACCTGGTCCCGTTGCATCATTCGGTGAATTCGTGTGTTTTGATCCGCGCTTACTGTAACTATAATATCAAACACGGATTTTAATCCCAGTTCAAAAAGCAAGGGGACTTCAACCACCACCACCGACTCCTGTCGTCGAGCAGCTGCCGCATATTCCGCTTCCATCAATCGAAAGACTTCCGGATGCACAAAACTTTCAAGCTGCTGTTTGGCCTGTCGGTCTTGTGTGATGATGGCGCGCAATTTTTTTCGATCCAGACCACCGTCTTGGCTAAGAATCATGGGGCCAAAACAAGCCACAATCTTTTCATAGGCCTCCGTGCCGGGAAGCACTGCGCGACGCGACAGTTCATCGGCGCTGATGACCGTAAACCCCTTGCGGGCGAGAAAATTGCATACCACGGATTTTCCGGATCCCACACCGCCGGTGACCCCGAGTTTTAAAGGCCGATCCTGCCTTGATTCAGTCAATTGACAGCAATCCATTGGTTTTTTTGACATGGATGACGCTTGCGCACCCGAACAAACAATGATAACAAACCCATAAACGTCATGAGACAACCGCATCTCATTAAAAGTTTGCTTCAATATATGAGAAAATGACCCAAATCAATATAAATTTTTTGCCAGATGAATTTCCCCGTTCCCATGAGGTCTTTTTGGTGGGCGGAACCGTCAGGGACATCCTCCTGGAGAGGATGCCGTTGGATTATGACATGGTCACCACCGGCGACCCGGAAGCCCTTGCAAAAACCCTTGCGGCAGCCTTCAAAACCCGGTTCATCCGCCTCGGAAAGCCGGGAGTATTCCTTTATCGCATCAACACTCCGGATTTTCTGATAGATATCACCAGCGCCGCCGGCAACGCCATTGAAACCGATCTTAGGCGCCGGGATTTTACCATCAATGCCATGGCAATTCGAACCAGCAACGGCGAATTACTGGATCTGTTCAATGGACGTTTCGACATTGACCATCAATGCATCCGCATGATCGCCCCTGAGAACCTGCTGGATGATCCCATCCGTATGTTGCGGGCATTTCGATTCGGGGCAAAATTGAAATTTTCCATTCATGCAGATACCCGGCAGATCATTAATCAACACGCTCAAAAAGTCCAAAAATCCGCGCCTGAACGCCTCCGGGAAGAACTATTCAAACTGCTTGAATCGCCGTCATCCTATCCATATTTAAATGAAATGCGGCAGACGGGCATGATCACGGCAATTCTGCCGGAAATGATCCCCTTGAAGGGATGCCGCCAAAATAAACACCACGCCGATGACGTGTTTTCCCATTCCTTCAGGACTGTGGAGTCCCTTGAAAAAATCTTGAATCATCCGCAGGAATGGTTCCGTGACATACAAGACGCTCTGGATTTGCACGCCTTTCTCCGTCATACGGCCCTACTGAAATTTTCAGCCTTGATCCATGACATCGGCAAGCCCTGGGTCCGGACCCTGGACGAAAATGGAGAGATCCATTTTTATCAACATGAAAAAATCAGCGCCGCATTATCCGATAACATCACCCGACGTCTTTGTTTTTCAAATCCCCATCGCCAGTATGTGCATCATATCATCGCCCATCATATGAAACCCCTGATGTTGTTTCTCGGCCATCAAAAAGGCCGCCTCACTCCCAAGGGAATCGCCCGCTTCTTTATCCAAAGCAGACCCCATGCGGAACAAATTCTAACCCATGCCGGGGCCGATATGCTGGCCAAAGGAACTCACCCGGATATGGATGCATTTTTTCGGTTTATCGCGGGCCTGATGAAAACATATCATCATGAATTTAAACCCATGTCCAAACAGCCTCCCCTGCTCACCGGAAAAGATCTGATTCATGAATTCCACCTTTCTCCGTCCCCAATTTTTTCAAAAATTTTGCGCCATATTGAAGAGCTGCGTCTTTGCGGACAAATTGCAACCCGAAATGATGCCCTGAATGCCGTGAAAATTTTTTTAAACTCCAATCCCCATTCTTGACTTTCAAATTGCCTTTTACTATTTAAAAATTTTTTAAATTAAAGATGCCATGAACCATCCAGGCCAAAGAATCAAATATAAATAAAAAAGGAGAGAGATCATGAACATTTTGTTTTTCGGACCCAACGGCAGCGGCAAAGGAACTCAGGGCGCCATTTTAAAGGATAAATATCAGATTGCCCACATTGAATCCGGCGCGATTTTCAGAGACAACATCAAAAACGGCACGGAATTGGGAAAAAAAGCCAAAGCATACATTGACCGAGGCGACCTGGTGCCTGACGATATCACCATCCCCATGATATTGAACCGGCTTCAGGCAGAAGACTGTCAAAAAGGCTGGCTGCTGGACGGATTTCCTAGAAATAAAAATCAGGCGGTGATGCTGCATGAAGCCTTGAAAAAAGCCGGTTTGTCCTTGGATATTGTCATTGAAATCGTTTTGGACCGTCAGATCGCCAAAAATCGGATCATGGGACGTCGGCTCTGCGCCAATGACAACAATCATCCAAACAATATCTTTATCGACGCCATCAAGCCCAATGGCGACAAATGCCGGGTGTGCGGCGGCGCATTGAGCGCCCGCACCGACGATCAGGATGAAGCTGCCATTGATAAACGCCATTCCATTTATTATGATACGGAAAACGGCACCTTGGCATCTGCGTATTATTTCAAATCATTGGCTGAAAAAGACCCTTCTATCCGCTATATCACGTTAGACGGTAAAGCCAGCGTCAAGGAAGTCACGGCAGAACTGGTTTCCAAGCTTTCATGAGGAAAAATCGACCGTCTGAAAATTGCGTTTATTTTTTTCTTGATAATTTATTTTTAGTATTTTATTTTTTAAATTTAAAAAAT
>FWPV01000833.1_pt1 | contig 44995 bp, 36 predicted proteins | sample 2228371 | NCBI WGS metagenome assembly FWPV01 (sample SAMEA103939776, study PRJEB20133) | metagenome
CGCCCCGCGCCAAAAAGTTATGAAACGATCATTTTAGCAGCATGTGCTGCTCTGAGAGAGTTTCGTGCAAAATTCAGGTATCAAATCGTGAAAAGCAATGTCCTTTCCTTTATCCTTTTCTTTTATCCTTTTATCCTTCCTTTCATTTCGTTGGCCGTCAGACGCCGAAAGGGCACCTACATTCCGAATTTTTTCCGGCTTACGGCTGTCATCACCAGGCGGAATCCAATATAGTTGCCTTTGAAATCCGGATGCACGGCGGCGCGATAGGCGCACCGGATTTCATGGGGGGAATTGCTCCAGCTGCCTCCGCGGATGACGCGTTTAACCCCTTCACCAGTAATCACCGGATTATGTGGTTCATGTTTTTTATAAGCGGATTCGCTGTAAGTATCCAGGCACCATTCATAGACATTGCCGCTCATGTCATAGATTCCCAAAGCATTGGGAAGTTTTTGGCCCACAGGTTTTGAAACCATGCCGCTGTTTGCCGAATACCAGGCATAATCCGCGAAATTTTTGCCGCCGGCGTATTTATGGGGCTGGCCGCCGCTCCGAGCGGCATATTCCCATTCCGCTTCCGTGGGCAGCCGGAAATGATATTTTCCCTTGTTGGAAGAGATGAGTTTTTGAATAAACTCCTGGGCGTCGTTCCAGGATACCTGATCCACCGGATAATCCTTTCCCATTTTAAACCAGGACGGATTGTTGGGACGAACCTTTTTTAAGAAGGGATTGGACATGATCATTTCCCATTGACCCTGGGTCACCGGGGTTTTGCCGATCCAAAAACCGTCAATATAGACCTCATGCACGGGAAATTCATCCCTATTTCCTTCCCCATCCCAATTTCCGCACCCCATGCGAAAAGAGCCCGACGGCACCCAGACAAATTCCATGCCGGTGATGGGCTCCTTCCAGATATCGCCCCCTTTATGGATTTCTCCGGGGGATTTAAACACAGAGCCAAGCCGGTTATTTTTCATTTCATCCAAGGGGGTTACAGGATCTGGTGAACGGGATTGAATGGGAGCGCTGGCCGGCCCAGGATCCCGGGGATGCGGCTCATGGACTGAAATCCGGTTTTCACCCTCAATGATTTTGATGATATCGGTAAAATCTTTGGGCCGTTCTTCCGGAAAAAATTTCAAGCACTGGGATATAAGCGCCTGAACCGTGTAAGGAATATCTTTGCGGTTAAAGGCAATGCCCTGTTCCTTGATTTTTTGAATGCGTTCCGTAAAATCCAGATTTTCATAGGGAAGTGTGCCGCACCAGATAAAATAGGAAACGAATCCATAAGAATAAATCAAACTGGACACCCCTGCGATTTGATTTTTAATGATTAATTCCGGGGCAGACCAGTTGGGGGTAAATTGCGCATGGGCGGAAGTGGAAATACTGCTGACGCGCTGAATTCCCCCCAGATCCCCCACCACCATGCGGCCCTCTTTATTGATGAGCAGATTGGAGGGTTTTAAATCCTTAACAATAAATGCGTCCACCGTACGGTTGGACAGCCGGTTTAAAATTTCAGCCAATTCGCGCATAAGGTGTTTTGCCCGCGACGGCGGCAAAGGGTAATTATCCAGCACAAGATTGGTGAGATTTTCCGGGCAGAACTCCATGAGAATAATTAAAAACGCTTTTGCCTGATTTTTGGAAACGATTTTATCCATCAAATGGAAATCATGGATTTCAATGACGCCCTCGCCTTTGATTTTTCCGTAATATTCCTGGACTGCATGAAAATCATGGGACATCTTGGAGTCGAGCTCTTTCTGGGTCCGATAGGATAAAGAGCGCTCGATCATAATCGGCACCACCTTTACAGCCCGTTCTTTCAGATTGTCTCGGACATGAAATACCGTCCCATAAACACCTTCTCCGATTTTTCGGATCACCTCATAGGTGGGAAGGCATTTTTTTATGATATCTTCCATAGGGTATGAAACACACTATTAATGAATCTTTATCTTCACAAGAATGAAGCTGGTATTGTCATATAAGCGTTTTCGTTTGAGCAATTCAAACAATCGGGGGCCCATGCCATCCTGAGTCTGAGTGAGCGTTTCATGAATCACTGCATCTTTTAAAGCTTCCACCAGACCATCGGTGCAAATCAGATAAATATCATTGTTATTGATGTCTTCTTCATGAATATAGAGCTGTTGGCGCGTCCATGCTTCGGAAAAAATAGGGCCGAATCCGAATTCAATGAGATTTCTTAAAGGATGATCCTTGGCAGCCGAGTCCGGGATCAAGAGCTTGTCCACCATTTCCTGAACCAACGAATGGTCATGGGAAATATATTTTAATCCATGGGATTCAATTTTATAAATCCGGCTGTCGCCGGCATTAAATGCAATGAGCTTTTGATCCGAGGCAAAAATCCCTGCCACGGTGGTCCCGCAGTTTTCCGGCAGTTTTTCCAAAGCCGCTGCCTGAATGTTAGAGAGGATTTTTTTGAATTTCTCAGCGTCAGTGATGAGATCATGGGAAATTTTTTTAAGTTCTCTGCACACAAAGCGGCTGGCTTCATCGCCTTTTTCGTGTCCGCCCATGCCGTCGCACACCGCCAGCAGGATGGATGGTTGCACCCACGTTTTTTCAGACACAAATTCATTGTCTTGATGCAGTTCCATGCCATCCATGATGCAGTCTTCCTGGATGGACCGGGTGCCCAAGATCATTGCGGAATATACGTGAAAAATCATACACAAATCCGGAAAATCAGCATGGTGTTCCCTGGCAGATATTTAAATTAAATCATGACAGAATCAAAAAAATTATTCAACCGGGTTTTTACGTGATTTGCCAAAGGAAAACAGAATTTCATCAGAAACGCTTATCTCCAAAATAAAAGGGGGCAATAAAAGAGACGGTTTTGTTTTTTTGCAGGAAAACAACACAACAAAAGATTTACAGCCAATTGAAATTTAAATTGCATTCCAAGACTTTTTCTGTTCATAAGTTTATCAAACGACTCAAGAAAAACAAAAAGGAATTGCCATGGTAAAAGAAAAAATAACTTTCTGTATTTTGGGATTGATGTGGTTGGTGTTGACGGCCCATTTTTGTTTGGCTCAAGATTTGGAAAAGGTTCCCATTGCCGTTATTGAAGAGCCGATTTATATGCTGGAAAACGTGGTGGAAGGCACAATGGTGACCCATGATTTTATTTTAAAAAATAAGGGGACCGCAGATCTGATCATCAAAGGCCTAAAATCCGGCTGAGGATGCACGTCTGCTTCCAGCGTGGAGCAAATCCCTCCCGGTGGTGAAGGGAAAATCACAGTCACCTTTAATACAGATGGATACAGTGAAAAAATCGTGTATCAGGATGTCGATATTCTAACCAATGATCCGTTTCATCCGGAATTGGAGGTGTCCTTTCAAGGATCGGTTCAAAAATTTGCCGAAATCAATCCCAAAAGGGTGGTATTGGCCGGCAGGAAAAACGAGTCTATTTCAACCGCGGTTAAAATCGTTTGTTTGCCCAAATACCCTTTTAAAATTGTCAAGCACTCGACAAAAGAAGGGCGCTTGATCCAATACCGGATTGAAGAAAAAACTGAAAATGGAAGCCGGATTTATCTTATTTGGATTGAAAATATCCAAAAACAAGCCGGAATTTTCCATGATGTCATTATCTTAAAAACAGACAGCGCGATTCGTCCTGAAATTCAAATTCCCGTGAAAATAACCCTTCTCGAATAAGACAAAAAAGCCCAATAGAAAGCGCCTGGTTTAAGGTGCGGGCAGCAGCGCGAGGGGGTTTAGGGGATTTTAATGCAACTTGCAGGGGCAGGTAAAATCATGTTCGCTGAAAAAAACAAATCTTTTTTTTCCCAATGTGTTGGACCGTTTCGGGTTCTTGAATCTATACGATGATCTTTGCTCTGGATTTGACGCATCCCTTGAAAAAGGAATTGCTCAAATCGCACAATACGGTCTTAAAAATAGCTTGTGCCATCCCAGCAATGGGTGCATAATTTTTCCTTGGGCAGGCCGATGGCATCCACCAGATCCGAAAGTTTCTGATATTGCAGGGTGGTTAATTTCAATTCCTGGCGAATCAATTCCACCATGGCTTTGTTTTTTTCGGTTCCGGCCCGGGCATATTCATCCAGGCAATCCAAGTCGTCGCCCTCCAGCTGATGAATCATTTTCCTGCCGATTAAATCCAGAGTGGATCTGGATTGGGAGAAATTTAAAAATTCACATGGATAAATCAAGGTGGGACACGCCGGCCGCATGTGCACTTCTTTTGCGCCGAATTCAAACAAATCCTTTATATTGTCCTTTAACTGGGTCCCCCGGACAATGGAGTCGTCGCAGAATATCGCGCGCTTGCCTTCAATCAAGTCTTTGATAGGGATCAGTTTCATTTTGGCCACCAGATCCCGGATCCGCTGATCTTGGGGCATAAAACTTCTGGGCCAAGTGGGCGTATATTTGACAAAGGGCCGGATATACGGAATTTTTTTCTCATTGGCATAGCCGATGGCATGGCCGATGCCCGAATCCGGAATGCCGGATACAAAATCGCCGATGACGTCATCGTTTCGCGCCAAGGCTTGGCCGCATTTATACCGGACCGCCTCCACATTAATTCCTTCATAGCTGGATGCCGGATATCCGTAGTAGACCCACAGAAAGGAGCAGATCTGCATTGTTGGGTTGGGCTTCTTTTTCTGCTCATAGCCATCCGACGTCAAGAACACGATTTCACCAGGCCCGAGCCATTTTTCAACCGTAAAATCCAGATTAAAAAACGCGCAGCTTTCAGAGCATGCGGCGAATGCATTGTTTTTGCGTCCAATAACCACCGGCGTTCTGCCGAGTTTATCGCGGGCGGCATACATTCCTTTTTCTGTGAGCACCAACATGGAACAGGAGCCTTGAATGACTTCCTGGGCCACGGCAATCCCTTCTTCAAATGTTTTCCCTTGATTGATGAGCATGGCCGCCAGCTCGGTGGGGCTGACCCTGCCTTCGGATGCTTCAGAAAAATGGACTTTCTGGTTAAAGGCCTGGTGGATGATCTCTGGGGCGTTGTTGATTTTCGCCACAATGGTAATGGCAAACACACCCAAGTGCGATCCAATGATCAAAGGCTGGGAATCCGTATCACTGATCACGCCGATGGCGCTTTCCCCGGTTACATGCCGGATGTCCGATTCCAGCTTGCTTCTGAAATAATCGCTTTCAATATTTTTGATAATTTTTTTTAAGCCGTCTTTGTTTTTAACGGCAATACCGCCGCGTTTGGTTCCCAAATGCGAATGATAGTCTGTGCCGTAAAATACTTCGCGCACACAATCCTGTTTGGAAACACACCCGAAAAAACCACCCATATGAATCAATCCTCTGAAAAAAAAGTTGCACTATTAAAAATTCCGCCAGCAAACATTTATTCATTAAGATAAAGAAAATCAGAACAATGAATTCAAAGACACCCGGTATTTTTTCAAAAAACGAAGGGGGTGATAGGACAGCTTGGCTTTGCGAAGCCCTTCATCGCCCATATCCTGTTCCCGGTTCACCCATTGCATGCCTTCAGCCTCATGGGACAGAAAGATTTGGTTGATGGCCTGATAGACGCCTTTATAATCCGGATTTGCTTTTTCAAAATGGATCACCAGCATCTGAGGCGTGAGCTTTTCCCCCACGGTATAAGCAACCATTTTTCCGTCTACAACAAGGCCCCCGCCCCGGATCCCCGAAAGCCTGTCCCAAGCCGACAGGATTCTGGCAATGGCCTGGTTTTCGCTGGCAAGCGCTGTATCCGAACTGCATTCCCGCCACTTGCACCAGTCTTTTTGCATGATTTTTGCCTGTTCCACCATAGGGGCGGTCAAGGGAAGGTATTGATAAACGTAATTTTTTTTAAACTGATAAAGCAGATTTTTCTTTTTATGAAACCGGTTGCCGGCAAGCTCGATCAATTCCTTTGCGTCATAGAGATAATCCCATTGATCCCGGTCTTCAAGAGCAGTTAAAGACGGCGACAAAGATTTTTTCCATATATCCACCAGCGCTTCGGGCACTCGGACAATGACCGCATCTGTTTGGGAAAATCCTTCAAAAACATGGGGCCAATCCGTGTGTTCCCAATCTCCCACCGGCGCCCAATAGATTTTTTGGGGCACCTGCTGCCGTATCCAGACCAGATGGTCCGTCCACGCCCATTGCAATCCATAGACCTCCGCCCATGCCCACAGGTTGATAAAACTATAATCCGATGTCGGGTACGGACATTGGGTTAAACGCTTTTGATACGCATGCTGATGTGCAAGTTCAATGGAGTGGAATCTAATTTGCATGAATTATTCTCTGACGGCAATGGCCAAATCACGCCCCCGGGAAAATGCCTGCTCCAGATAGTCGGGATGTTTGAACACATCCCCTTCAAAATCCATACCCCGAAACAATAATGCGTCCCAAAGCGTCATGTCCAACACATCAAAAAAATATTTCATGGAGAGCATCATGCCATCAAATAATTTTTTCCCTTTGGTGGCGCCCACGGAAATCACCAATCCTTTTCGAGTAAAGGACTTTTGCTCTGAGGCGCCGCCGTGAATCCAATTTTTCTTCACCCACAGGGACTGACAGCGGTCCATCAATATCTTCACATGGGAACTCACCGTATAAAAAAACACCGGAGTGGCGATCATCAGCCCGCGGCTTGAAAGAATGCGGTCCCGGATATTTTGAAAATCATCCTTAATGGCGCACTCGCCGTCCTTTTTGCATCCGTATATTTCCATGCAGGGGGATATTTTATAATCCCTCAGCACGATTTCATCCACTTGGGCGCCTGCGGTTATGGCGCCTTCAACGGCTTTCTGAAGCAGCAGGGCGGTGTTTCCTTTCCGCCGAGGACTGCCGTATATCGCTGCAATGTCAGCCAATATTTTCTCCAAATCACATTAAAAAGATAATATCAAACCCACCGGGCAATGATCCGAACCCATGATATCATTATCAATAAATGCGTCTTTCACATGGCCCTTGGCGATCAAATCCGATGTGACGAAAAAATAATCAATGCGCCATCCGATATTCCGTTCCCTTGCTTTGAAGCGATAGGTCCACCATGAATATTTAACCGTATCTGGATACAAATACCGAAACGTGTCCACATAGCCGTTGGCCGTGATTTTATCCAGCCAGTCCCGTTCGATGCGCAGGAATCCGGAATTGTTTTCGTTGGCCTTGGGGTTTTTTAAATCAATTTCATTATGGGCGGTGTTATAATCCCCGCAGATCACCAGGCTCCGACCGGAATCCCGCAGGCGGTCGGCATATTCAAAAAAATCCTTGTAAAAATTCAGTTTGTATTGAAGCCTGTCTTCCCCCATCTGACCATTGGGAAAATAAACGTTAAAAAGAATAAACTCGCCGAAATCAAACTCCAGAATCCGGCCTTCCCGGTCATAAACATCCAAGCCGATGCCGTATTTGACCGAACGCGGGGCAATTCGGGTCCAGGCGGCCACACCGCTGTATCCTTTTTTTATTTGACAACAGGCCCAATAGGACTGATAGCCTGGAATGTTTTGAATATTATCTGAAAGCTGGGCTTTCTGGAGTTTTGTTTCCTGAACACATACCACATCCGCGGCCAGTTGATGAAACGACTTCAAAAATCCTTTGTCCATGGCTGCCCGAAGCCCATTGACGTTCCAGGAAATAATTTTTATTTTCCCGCCATGATGATGGTTAATCGCCGGATCCTCCGATTCAAAAAAACGGATAAAACAACTTTTCTCTATCGAACGGGAAATGCTGAATCGCCGCGCAAAACCATAACGCGCGGCGGTTGGGCCATTCCTTGTTTACGATAAGAAATTTGAGATATCCTGGGTTTGGCCTTTTTTAACAAAAAACGTTTTAAAATTGCAAGGGGCTTTCCCATTTTAGCCGCTGTTTCAAATTGACATAAAACCCATTTCTGAGATATTTTCAATTTAAAAAATATTTTTCCATGAAGATCGTCAAGATCATCAAAACACTTCAATCCAAGCGATTGCCGGCCTTTGGGAACATCCCGGGCCCTGTGTTGGACGCGGCTGCCGGCCTGGCCAAGTTCCGGGGAAGATTTCAGACATTGACATCTGTTGAACGGGTGTTGACGGCGTTTCGGCACAAGGAGCCGGATCGGGTGCCGGTGACCCCCCTTCTCTGCTCCGGCGCAAGACAAATTTCCAATATCGCGTTTTCGGATTTTGCTTTGAATGCGGAAAAAGCCGCCCAGGCGTTTCTGGATGGATTTGAGTTTGTGGGCGGGGATTTGGTGATCCTGCTGCTGGATTTGTCGGTGGAAGCGGCGGATTTCGGTCAGAAAATGCATTACCCCGGATCTTCCACCCCCCATCCGGATTATGATCATCCCCTCATTAAAAACATTGACGACTATGACCGGATTCGGCGTATGGAATTAAAGGATGCGCCCCGGATGAATGAATTTGTGAAACTCTGCCGCATGATGACGCAAAAAATCGGTTTGCGCGGCATTGTCACCGGTTTTGTATTCGGTCCTTTGGGCGTGTTATCCATGATGCGGGGGGCGGAACAAATGTTTAAAGATTGTGTGCTTTACCCGAAAAAAGTGATTAAAGCATGTGAAACCATTACCGGCGTGTTGATTGATTTTGTCAACGCCCAGTGCCAAACGGGCGTGCCGGCCGTTGCCATAGACACGCTTTATGCATCCAGAAACGGGCTGCCCAAAAAACTCTGGGAAGAAATCGAAGGGCCGTTTTCACGGGAAATTTCCAATGCCATCAAAAAACACGGGTTGATTGTGGGTATTCACAACTGCGGGCATGATCTGTATTTTGACTCCCAGATCCGGTTCATGGCGCCCGATGTCATCAGTTTTGCCCATCTGCCGGATGACTGCACCAGCCGAAAAGAACTCAAATGCCGGTATGGAGATCATGTCACGCTGTTGGGTCATGTGCCCACGCCCCTGCTGGTGCATGGATCGCCGAAAGCGGTTATGGAAGAATGCAAACGTCAAATCGATGAATTGGCGCCAGGCGGCGGGTTCATCCTGGCGCCGGGATGCGAATACCCGCCCAACATCCCATTGACCAACGCCATTGCCATTGTCAAAGCAGCCGAACAATTTTCATAAAGGTCCCATTGCCATGAATGCAGAAAACCATTTGCTTATTCTTGAACATAGCGTTTTTTCCAGAAATATGGATGAAGTGAGCCGTTCCTTGCAGAACCTGTTTCATGAAAAAGTGCCTGCCCGTGACGTGATCCAATCCCTTTCAAAAGGGATTGAACGGGCCCGGGAGCAATTTAAAAACGGCCGATTTTCAATACCGGATTTTTTACTGGCCATTGACGCCTACAAAATGGGACTTGAATTGCTGAGAAAATACGCACTGGACAACAACCAAATGGCCTTGTTTGATGCCCCCCGGGTGGTGATCGGCGTGGTCTCGGGCGATCTCCATGACATGGGGAAAAATATCGTCGCCGCAGTGCTTCAGGCCAGCGGCTTTATGGTCTATGACGCCGGCCGCAATGTAGCCGATGACGTATTCCTTCATGCCTTGGAACAAACCCGGGCCTCGGTGCTTGCTTTGTCCACCATGATGTCCACGACCATCAAGACTATGGAAACATTGATTCACACGGCCCGGGCCATGTTTCCCGGCATTGCTGTCATTGTGGGCGGCGCGCCTTTTGATGCGGATCTTGCCCGCGCCATTGGCGCAGACGGATATGCGGAAAACGCCATTGCAGCACCGGATGAAACCCGAAAACTGCTGGCTGGCCCTCTATCTGTTCCTGCTGAAAGCGCGCATTCATGATTCCCATCCTTTTGTCGGCCGAATCTTTTGTGTTTAGGCCGGATCCGGAATGCATTTTCAAAAAGGTTTCAGCCCTCATCGGGTGCCCCGGCTCCCAAAGCCACGGCCCTATCCAAGAAAAAATCCAAAAAATCATTCAACAGGCATTTTCCCAGATTCGCGTGGCATTTGCTTATAAAGAAGCGCCGTTGATCCATTGGTCTGAAACCTATATCGCAGCAGACGACGTGCGGATTGACAGCCCGCGCTGGAGCGAGCTTGTCCGTCTTATGGAATCGCCCCGGCGGGTGTGCGCGTTTGTGATCACCCTGGGGGCGGGTTTTGATCAATGGGTTGAAAAGATTCAGTCCGGATCTATTTTGGAAGGCTTTATTGCCGATGCGTTCGGGGCTGCATATGTGGAGGCGGCTGCAGGTGCGTTGTTTTTAGAATTGGAACGCTGTTATGCAGAAATAAATTTGGCATGCACCCGTCGGCTCAGTCCCGGATATTGCGACTGGGATCTGGAAAAAGGCCAAAAAGCCCTGTTTGAATTTCTGCATCCGGAAACCATCGGCGTGGTTTGCCGCGCCTCCGGACTCATGATGCCATTAAAAACCATATCCGCTGTTTTTTTTGCCGGGGAAAAGGTGTTGCACAAAACACCCTGTATGTTCTGCCCGCATGATTCCTGCGCCCATCGTCGTCAAGCACGACAGCCGACGGCGCAGGCGTGAATCGTTCCCGCAGAAATTATCTTTTGAAAATATAACGGATGATTTCAATCGCCCATACGCATAGGGCTGCGGAAACGGTTGTCAAGGCGTTTTCAACCCAACCAAACATGCGGTAGCTGGTTTGGGTGAACAGTTCTTTGTATAAAAATTCATGATTGTGAAAATACCAGTAAAACAAATTCGACACAGAAAAAAATACAAGCGTATACACCAGCATAAAAAACACCGAATGGCCGATAAGCCCTGCAATGGAAAATTTCCTTTTTTTCTGCATGCCGTCCCCCCATTCATGAAATTATGGCGCTGTCCTTTCGATATATTTTATAAATAAAAAGTTCCAGTGTCAACTTATGATTATCAAATCGGTATCAAAACCCTGTTTGCATATCCAAATACCATTTATTTTCGAATAATTATTTGAATTTAAACAAAATAATTTTTATTGACACAGTTTTCGATTTAGATTAAAAGTTCAAATTAAAACTGTTTACTTTTTATCATTTACATGATTTGGTACGTTTTTTATGGCCAATGAATCATTGAAACAATGTCCGGATCATCCGTCGCTCTCCCAAGAACTTGCCCCACCGCGCAACATCAGCGCCGGTCGTTTCTCCCGAAGGGAATTTGTGCAAAAAGGAATATCCGTGGCTGCCTGGGGCGGACTTTTATTCAGCGCCGGCGCCGGGGTGAAACTGGGCGTTCAATTTTTTTATCCATCTGTTGTATTTCATCCGCCCAGCGTATTTGAAATCGGCCGGATTCATGACTTTATCACTGGAGATGCGCCGGACGCGCACGGCGTCATCCTGGTGGATGACCGGTTCAAAAAGGACCTTCGGTTTTTTGTGGTGCGTGAAAAAAACAGGATTTACGCCTTATATGCCCGATGTCCCCATCTGGGCTGCACCGTGAATTGGTTTTCAGGCATTCGCACATATAAATGTCCCTGCCATGGCAGTGAATTTCATTCAAACGGTGTTAATTTCGCCGGGCCGTCCCCCAGGCCCTTGGACAGGCTCCATATTCAAATCAATGCTGCAGGCAATATTGTTGTGGATACGGACCGGATTTACGCATACGCCGAGTTTGAAGAGAAAAAAATCTACATCGAGACAATTGCATGAATGCGGATCCATCCATGAGGCCTGTCGTTAAAACGCGGTTGCAGAAACGGGTGGCGGTTGTCACCAGCCGGTGCACCGGTTGTGCCGGATCACCCGTATGCTGGATTTTATGCCGGTTCCATGCGCTGGACAGAATCCCGGACCCGGATAATTATCCATTTTATTATATGCGCGTCAACCCGGCGCGCTGCACAGGATGCGGCGCCTGCACTTCCAACGGGACCAACGGCCTTAAACTCAATGGATGTCCCTGGGACGCCATTGACATCAGGCAGCAAACGCCGGAAGACAATTTGGCTGCCACTGATCTTTCTTAGGGGATTGCGGACGCCGGACGGATTGGCGGCGCATTTTTTGAGATGTCACATTCTAAATGCGTGGAATTTGTCAACCACTATACGCCAAAAGGAGAGGGAAATGACGGAAATGACATTTACCCGAAGAGAATTTTTAAAAATCGCCGGCGCTTCGGCGGCCATGTTATCCCTGCACTCACTGGGATTTTTGGGGGGCAATGCCCAGGCGACCACAAAAGTCTTTGAAGAATGGCAATATAGCACGTGGGAGGACCTTCACCGAAAGGAATGGACTTGGGACAAAGTCACCTACGGCACCCATCTGGTGGACTGCTATCCCGGCAACTGTCTGTGGCGGGTATATACCAAGGACGGGGTGGTGTTCCGGGAAGAACAGGCGGCCAAATATCCGGTCATTGATCCCACAGGCCCGGATTTTAATCCCAGAGGGTGCCAGAAGGGCGCATCCTACAGTCTGATGATGTATAACCCGGACCGGCTGAAATATCCCATGAAGCGGGTCGGCGAACGGGGAAGCGGCAAATGGCAGCGGATCTCGTGGGATCAGGCCTTAGAAGAAATCGCCGAAGGTATCATCGATGCCATGGATAAAAACGGCCCGGAATCCCTTATTAATGAAAACGGCCCCGGCAACGGCGGATATCTGCATATCATCGCCCTGCACCGCTTGGCTGTGTTGCTGGGCGCGGTCTCCCTGGACACCAATTCCACCATCGGGGATTTTAACCGCGGGATTTATGAAACCATGGGCAAATTTCAGTTCATGGATTCTGTGGATGGATGGTTTTTCGGCAAGCTTCTCCTGATTTGGCACATGAATCCCGTATACACCCGCATTCCTTCGTACCATTTTATTGCAGAAGCCAGATACAACGGTGCTGAAGTCGTCACCATCGCGCCGGATTATTCCCCCAGCGCCATACACGCCGATGAATGGGTGCCGGTGGAACCCGGAGGCGATACAGCATTGGGGCTGGCCATTTGCCAGGTCTTGATTGAAAAAGGATGGATTGACATACCCTTTATTAAGGAACAGAGCGACCTTTCTCTGCTGGTGCGCAAGGACAATCAGCGGTTTTTACGCGCCTCGGATATGGAAAAAGAAGGACGCCAGGATCAGCTCTATTATTGGGATGCCAAAACCAACCGGGCCGTAAAGGCGGACCTTGCTTCATTGAAGCTTTCCGGCGATCCGGCGCTGGAAGGCGAATACACGGTGTCACTGGCAGACGGCCGGCAGGTTTCTGTATACCCTGCGTTTCATGGATTAAAATCACTGTTGAACAAAGAGTATACGCCGGAAAAAGCCTCGGCCCAGTGCAAAACCCACCCGGACACCATCCGCCGACTGGCTGAAAAATGCAAGCGGGCCATGGGCCATATCCAGGTTCTGGTGGGATGGAATTCGCCCAAGTATTACCACGGGGATTTGATTGAAAGATCCATGTGTTTGATTCTGGCCTTGACCGGCAGTTTCGGCAAAAAAGGAAGCGGGATCCGGGGATGGAACGAATCCCTGTTTGAAGGCGCACTGTTGCAAGTGATGAAATCCACGAAAGGAAAATTCGCCACCTTTGAACACATGCGCAATGACACATCGGTCTTCAGCGACCTTAAAACCAAAGATCCAACCCTTTCCGATGAAATGCTGTCCATTGAATTGGAGCATCAGCGCACAAAAGACAAGCTCAACTGGACGGTTCCCGCTTTTTTGTATTATCTCCATTCCGACTACAAGGACGCCTGGGACCGCCGGGAATGGCATTGCCCCACCATGAAACGCGAATTCCCGGAATACATGAACGAGGCCATCAACAGCGGGTGGTGGGATGGATTTGTGCTGCCGGCCAAGGATCAGACCCCCTTGGTCTATTTTTATATGGGAACCAATCCGGCGCGCAAAAACCGGGGATGGAACAAAAACATTCTTTCATCTTTGTGGAACAAATTTCAGTTGATATTCGGATTTGAAACCCGGTGGACCACTACTTTATTATATTCTGACTATGCGCTCCCGTGCGCCGGGTTTTATGAAAAGCTCGACACCCGGTTCCCCACACCCCACGTGCCCTGGCTGACACTGACGGATCAGGCGGTCAAACCAGTTGGCGAGACAAAAACCGAGTGGGAAATCTGCAAGCTCCTGGCTGAAAAAATCGAACAAGCGGCCAAAAAACGGAGCAAGACCCGGTTCAAACTCCGCAGCGGCCGCGAAATTTCCTTGGAAGATTTAGGAAAACGGCAATCTTTAGATTGCGCCAGCCAGGAAGAAATCATGGAAGACGCCTTGGAATCCAGCGTTATCATCGGCAATTTGCCAAAGGGCACAAATCTTGCCAAATTGCGGCAAGACGGGATTGTTCGCTTCATCGGACTGTCGCCCTTTGACGCGGTGAGCATGAACCTGGCCACTGACATCAAGCCCGAAGAGCCCATTGTACCCCTCACATGGCATACAGGCCCCAAAAAAATGCCGTATCCCACTTATACCCGCCGCATTCAGTTCTACATTGATCATCCCTGGTTTCTGGAAGCCGGCGAGCAGTTGCCGGTGCATAAACCCAATCCCAAAATAGGAGGAAATTATCCGCTGACCATGACCAGCGGGCATCAGCGCTGGAGCATTCATTCCATTTGGGTCACAGGTCAGCAGCTGCTCAGAACCCATCAGGGCCGGCCGTTTATGTTCATGAATCCTGAAGACGCTGAAAAACGCGGCATCAAAAATGATGATTATGTGCGCGTCTATAATGATTTTGATGAGTTTTACATTCATGTCAAGCTGACGGCTTCAGCCCGTCCGGGAAAAGAACCGGCGCCCGGCCAGGTGATTGTATATCATGCATGGGAGCCTTTTATGTTTAAAAAATGGAAAAGCTATGACGCCGCCATCCCTGGATTAATCAAGTGGCTGGATCTGGCCGGCGGATACGGGCATTTTAAATTCTGGCGATGGAACTGGTGCCTGCAGCCAGTGGACCGCGCCATTGCCGTGGAAGTGGAAAAAGCATAAAAAAACCAGCGCCCGCCGCCCATCGCCCATGGAATCTGTGAAAGGAGAGATCTATGGCAGAAGAACCCATTACCCAAAAAATCATTGTCAAGAAGGTCTTAGCATCCCGGGATCAACTCTTAAACTGTGATGCGCAGATCTGGAAATCCATGCCGGATCAAATCATCGAGACCAGCGCCACGCCCCTGGCCAATCAGCCTTCGCCCTATATCAAAGCCACATACGATGAAAATAAAATCGGCGCGGTCAAAAAAATCAATGTCAAGGCCGTTCATAATGCATCGGAAATTTTTATCTATGCCCAGTGGGAAAGCCCCATCCAGAATTTAAAAATAGAAGATATCAACACGTTTCCGGATGGCTGTGGCGTGCTTTTGCCGTTTAAGGGCGTGGATGAAACTCCCATTAAAGAAATGGGTTCAAAGGATTTTCCCACCAACAGCTGGTACTGGCGGGCGGATTTTGAAGAAAAGCCCAAAAATCAGGTGGCCCATGGATTGTCCACATCCCTTTACACCAAGGATTCATCGCTGATATCCGTATCCAACTGGCAAAACGGCGTTTGGAGAGTTGTTATGTGCCGGCCCTTGACCGTCAAAGAAGAGGCGGTCAACCTCCAGCCGGGCGGAAAAACAGCCATTGGTTTTGCGGTTTGGGAAGGATCGCAAGGTGAGCGGGGCGGGGTGAAAGCCTTCAGCAAGGAATGGCGGGAATTCTATCTGGAGGCCTAATTTTTGTTATCCATTTTTTAGGTAAGGAGACACGCAGATGCCTGTTGATGAAAAACAATTGAGCGACCGGGAAAAAGAGCTGGCCCAGGAATTTTCAGCGATCAAGGATAAATTGCGGGAGTGCAAGAGACAAACCGCCATGGTCATGGACTTAAACAAATGCATCGGGTGTCAGCTTTGCTCCATGGCCTGCAAGACCCTGTGGACCCAGGGGGAGGGCCGGGAATATATGTGGTGGAACAGGGTCAATACCCAGCCCGGCAAAGGATCCCCCAAGGATTGGGAGCGGATGGGCGGCGGTTATAAGGTTCAGTTCGGAGGCAAAGTCCGTGACCCGGTCCGCGGCAAGCATCCCACCATGAAAGAATTCGGTGAAAACTGGCAGTTTAATTTTGACGAAGTGTTCACCGCCAAAGCCGGCGAAAAACATCTTCAGGCAAAGAATCCAGATGGTTCCGCCCCGGACTGGGGCATGAACTGGGATGAAGACCAGGGCGGCGGGAAATATCCCAATGCCTTTTATTTCTATATGCCGCGGATTTGCAATCATTGCACCTATCCGGCCTGTATTGACGCGTGTCCGCGAAACGCCATCTATAAGCGGGAAGAAGACGGCGCCGTGGAAATCGACCAGGACCGGTGCAAAGGATATCGGTTTTGCCTTGAAGCTTGCCCCTATAAGATGATCTATTTTAATTTCATCACCGAAACCAGCATGAAATGCATTTTTTGTTATCCGCGCTTGGAAAAGAATGTGGCCACCGCCTGTTCACGGCAATGCACGGGCCGGGTTCGGTTTTTGGGATTTATAGACGACAAAAACGGCCCCATTTACAAGCTGGTTCATGTCTGGAAGGTGGCGCTCCCCCTTCACCCCGAATACGGCACAGAGCCCAATGTTTTTTATGTGCCGCCCCTTTCACCGCCGCCGCTGAAGGAAGACGGCAGCATCGACACCTCTAAAAACCGGATTCCTATGGAATATCTGCGATACCTGTTCGGACCGGAAGTGGACAATGCCTTGAAAACCATTCAACAGGAGATGAAGAAAGTCCGTGACGGCGGCAAATCCGAACTCATGGAAATCCTGGTGTGTAAGGAATGGAAAAACTTATTCGGACCCTTTACCGTTGATCCCGCCGCCCTGGATCGAAAACCCGGCAAAATTTAAACAAAGGACATCCCATGCACGCCATCCAGTCATATGAGATTCTGACACCCGCCGAATCATTTGCCTCCAGTCGGACGCGGATCTATTCATTGATGGCCGAATCCTTTCGTTACCCGGATGCTTCTTTTCGAAAACAGATCATAAACGATGATTTTAAAAAAGCGTTTACGAAACTTTTTGGAAACCTGCCGTATGCATTTGATTGGACACAGGAGGAACTTTACGGGATTCAACAGATCGCCGTTTCCGGCGATCTGGATATGGAGGTTGAATTCATCCGAATGTTTGAATCCGGACCGGGCAATCCGCCCCTGCCTTTGCTGGAAGGGCTGTATTACAAGGAACGTCGAACAGTTTTTAAGGAACTGATCTTGTTTTACAATCATTTCGGTTTAAGTTACGACCAGGGCGCATTGACGGATCGGCCGGATCATATCTGTTATGAACTGGAATTTCTTCATTACCTGACATTCAAAGAATTGCTTGCTATTCAGGAAACAACCGATGAGACGCCCTATATCCGCGCCCAGCATGATTTTCTGAAACGGCATTTGCTGAACTGGGTGGGGTTGCTGGTGGATAAAATGCATCAGATGGAAAATGCGCTTCCTGATGCGGCAGATGCCTCCTTGAGCGTGTTTTGGTTCTATCGGGCATTGATTCATATGACATGGCGGTTGTTGAACGCGGATTTTCATTACATTCAAACCCGCCTGAAATCACCATCACAAAGAGAGCCATGATGACCGGGTTCAACATCACCCAAACCCAGTTGTGGAAATCCATTTTCCGTCATAAATACCAGGACACGGAACGCAACCGCGCCCTGGCCATTACGGCCAATGCGTTTCTTCACCTGCATCCCGTGACCATCCCTGAGGCGGGGCTGAAGCTGCGCCATACCTTCTGTCTGGGAGGGCTTGCGTGTTTCATGTTTATTGTCGAAACCATCACCGGCGTTTTGTTGATGTTTTATTACCGGCCGGTTCCGGAATACGCATATTTAGACATGAAACTGCTGGAACATACGGTGCTCATGGGGCAGTTTTTGCGGAATATGCACCGATGGGGCGCCCATGCCATGGTCATCTTGGTCATGCTCCATATGTTGCGGGTGTTTTTGACCGGATCTTACAAGCCCCCCCGGGAATTCAACTGGGTGATCGGGGTGCTGCTTCTGGTGACAACCCTGTTGCTGAGTTTCACCGGATACTTGCTTCCCTGGGATCAGATCGCCTTCTGGGCCATCACCGTGGGCACCAAGATGGCCGGCGCAACCCCGTTTTTGGGTGCCGAGGGGCCCTTTCATGAATGGCTCGATATCCATGCCGGCAATGATTTGAAGTTCCTGCTCCTGGGTGATAAAAACGTCGGCGGCAACGCCTTATTGCGATTCTATGTCATGCATTGCGTCCTGTTGCCCCTTGTGGGCACTGTGTTGATGTGGGTTCATTTCTGGAGGGTGCGCAAGGACGGAGGAATTTCACGGCCGTTGTAATTATTGACTGATCATGGATGATGCCCATGGAGCATTCAAATCATTCAATGCCATCCGAGATCCCGAAACCCGGGGAAGTATTTACTTTTCCGGACCTAGTCTATAAAGAACTGATCGCCATGTTGGCGGCCATGGCTGTGCTGACCCTCTGGTCCATCCGCATGGACGCGCCATTAAAAGCCATGGCGGACCCGAATTGGACCGAAAATCCCGCCAAAGCCCCCTGGTATTTTGTGGGGTTGCAGGAATTGCTGGTTTATTTTGATCCCTGGATCGCCGGAGTATGTGTGCCGGCATTGATTATCTTCGGGCTTGCGGCTATCCCCTATATTGACAAAAATCCTGAAGGGGTCGGCGTATATACCGTCAAAAAACGGAAACTGGCGGTTTTTCTTTTTCTGTTCGGATATATCCTGTGGTTTCTATTAATCTGCATCGGCCAGTTTTTTCGGGGCCCCAGCTGGCAATTTTATTGGCCATGGGAAAGCTGGGAAATCGAAAAAACAGTGGAAGAAACGCTCGTGAATATGTCCAATCCCATCGGCATTCTGATTCTTTTGGCCTATTTCGGGGTGGGGCTGACCCTGCCCGCTCTTGTCTGTAGGGACCATTTCCGCCGGATGGGCGCCCCCCGATACCTGATTGCCTGGGGGCTGGTGTGGATGATGTTTTTTGTGGTCATGAAAATCATATTAAGGCTTTTTTTTCACATTAAGTATATCCTCACCATGAAGTGGTTTTCGATTTAAGCAATGAGTCAAAGAATCCGCGCGCCGTTTTCCTACCGTGTCGGGCTGCTTGTCATCGTCATGGCAGTGGCGGTTTTGATCTGGGCGCTTGTTTCAAGGGAAAAGGAAAAGCCCTGGAAAACTTATCAAACAAGGTATTATCAGCAATACCTTGACATGGCGCGTCAGAAGGTCCAGGCCGCCAGGAATGAAAAAAATCCCGAGGCCATCAGGAAATGGGAATCTGTTTACGCCGATGCATCGGGGTTTCGGGAACCTGAATTAAAATCGATTTTTCTTCCGGACGCCGGGGTGCGGGATCTCTGCCCCACTTGCCATCTAGGAATTGAAAATCCATTGTTCGACGGTTTTGAAAACCCTTTAAAATCCCATCCAAAAGATATCTTGGCCGACCACCCGCCGTCTAAATTCGGGTGCACATTGTGCCATCAGGGTCAGGGGATGGCATTAACCGAAAAAAAAGCCCATGGATTTGAGGCGAACTGGCCTTATCCACGGATTCCGCGGAAATATGTCCAGGGGCTTTGTTATGGGTGCCATGCTTCCGCCTATGGGCTTAACGGCGCGGAAATTGCTGAAAAAGGCCGGCGGCTATTTGTCAAACATGGATGCTATGCCTGCCACCGGGTCCGGAATATGGACTATTTGAGCCCACTGTCCACACCCTTAACCGACATCGGCGCCAAAATCAAAAATTTCAGTTGGGTCTATCAATGGCTGAAAAATCCTGTCGCGCTTCGTCCGAACGCCCTGATGCCGACATTTAAACTCAAACCCCAAGAGATTTCTCATATCACGGCGTTTTTGGCGAATGCACAACGGGAGGGGCTTGCTTGGGAAACATTTTCGCCGGGTCAGGGAAACAGGAAAAACGGAGAAGCGCTTTTTACGGAAAAAGGCTGCATCGCCTGTCACAGCGTGGATTACGACCTGCCGGGGGCAAGCCAGAAAGTTCCGGGGCTTTCGGATGCAGGATTCAAACTCCAGCCCCGGTGGATTATGACATGGCTTAAAAATCCTTCTGTTTGGGACCCACAAACTCCCATGCCCCAATTGACGTTAACGGCAGATGAATGCAAAGATCTTTCAGAATATATCTTATCCCTTCAGCATCCGGCTGTATCGGAAAAATTGGCCGGCGTCCAAGAAAGCCTTTGGCAATCGGGTCAAACCGCAGAAGGCAGAAGACTCGTTCAATCCTATGGATGCTACGGCTGCCATCCCATTGAGGAGATGAATTCTCTGCCGCCCGTGGGCGATGATGTAGCCAATATGGCCGGCAAGCGCTTGGAAGAACTTCCTTTTGGAAACTCCAGCATACCCCGCACAAAATGGGATTGGCTGTTTCACAAAATCAAGAAACCCGACATTTACGAGCTTCCCACGATGCCTCTGAAAATGCCCGATTATACCCATTTAAAGGGATTTTCCGATGGTGAAATCATAGCCTTGACCACGTTTTATCTTCACAATACCACATATTCCCTGCCGGAGAAATATCTTTGCCAAAGGGTTCCGGAACAAGCCCTGGACGAAAAAGGCCAATGGCTCGTGGATCAATTTAACTGCAGGGGGTGTCATCTGTTTTCCGAAACGGAAAAGCCGCGGATTGAAAACTTTATGGCGTTAAAATCCTTGGTTCCGCCGAGGCTTGTGGATGAGGGGGAACGGGTGCAGCCCCAATGGCTATTTCAGTTTTTGAGCAGGCCGGTGGAATTGCGGCCATGGCTGAAAATGCGCATGCCGAATTTTAACTGGTCATATCCGGATAAAACAGATCTGATCTCCTATTTTTCGAGACAGAATCGGGTGGATGCCGCAAAAAATGAAAACGAAGTTCTTATTCCTTATGTGCGTCTGCCGGTGAAAGCCGATTATGATCCGGAGATTATTGCCATGGGCGAATATCGGGTCACCACGGATAAATGCGTGCAATGCCATCCGGTTTCCATGGATATGGAACTGCCCAAGGATGTCAAGCTGGAGGATTTATCCATCAATTTGATGCTGTCTAAATCCAGGCTCCGGTATGAATGGATCAAAAAATTTTTGCGGAATCCCGACAAATACGCGGGCAAAGGAACCAAAATGCCTTTTGTGTATTATACGCCGGACGGGGCTCCCCGAATTTCGGATCCGGAAACCTGGATCGAGTATTCAGCCCTGTATCTGATGTTTATGGAAAAACTGCCGGAGCCTCCCAAAGAAACAAAAATCGAAGACATCCGGCCGGGTTCGGACATTGATTGGACATCGTATTAGATGTTTTCAATTTCAATCTGAGGTTTTCATGCGCAATATCCTGATGGATAAGATAAAACGCAGTGTTTTATGTATGGCATCCATGGCACTGATGTTTTTTTGTTTGATGCTTTGGATGCATTCATGCCGAAAAGCGGATTTTTTGAAATGGGCAGAAAATTTTAAGGTCATGGGATATGATGAATTGATCCTGACGGATACGGTATGGAAAAAAAGCAAAAGTCCATATAGAGTCACCCATTCGATTCTGATCGGAGAGGATGTTGTTTTGCGGATAGAGCCCGGGGTGGAGGTATATCTGTCTTCCGGGGTGACGCTGATGTGTTACGGCCGCATTCTAGCACAAGGGAAAAAAGATGCGCCTGTTTTTTTTAAAGCCGCGTCGGATCAACCTTGGCAACGTATTGAATGTTTCGGCGGGATGTATCAAACAACCCAGGACATTCCTGTCAATCGGTTTCATTATTGTGTCATTGAAGGCGGCGGCGGCATTACCTTCCGGTCAAGCGCCGGCGAGGTCATGGGCTGCACATTCCGCAACAATGTCACCTGCCCGTTGCGTTTAGAGTTTTCATCGGGCCGGATTATTGAAAATGAAATTTATGATAACAAGACCCAGGAAGAATCTGCTTCCGGCAACGGCGCGGGGATTATGGTCTATAGCGATAAACAGGTCCTGGTGGCCGACAATGTGGTGTACCGCAATGCATCCGCCGGCGGCCGCGACGGCGGGGGCGGCATATATGCATTCGCCTATGACAACGGCGAGGTGTCTGTCCTGCGAAACACGGTTTATGAGAACACGAGCGACCGAAATGCGGGCGGCATTTTTGCCTATGCGTGTCTGGTGCAGGACAATCGGGTGCACCATAATGCGGCATCTGAATCCGGCGGCGGCATTTATGCCGTAAACGCGACCCTTGTCAACAATCAAATCGGTCGGAACCAGGCCCTTCGGGGGGGCGGTGTGTATGCAGATCATTGCCCGCTGGAGCATAATCTGATTCATGCCAATATCGCCAAACCCGGCATGGGCGGCCAATTGTATTATTTCGGCAGCAGCCGGATTGTAAACAATACATTGATCCATCCCGTGGACATCTCATCCACGGGCGAGGCCATGGTTGTCTGCGGGAATCCGGATATCAGGGGGAACAATATTATTTCCGAAAACGGCTATGGCCTTCGAACGGAAAATCATTATCTTTCCATGGACCTTCATACCCTGGGCAATTTTTGGGGAACAGGAGATGAGACCGCCATCCATGAATTGATTTATGACTGGCTAGATGATGACCGGGTGGGATTGGTGGATTGGCAGGTGCATTCAAAAAATTGGATTCCTACCGCACCGGATGCCCCGGATGCATGGACGCCGCCCGCGCCGCCCGCGCCAAAACAGCCCCATCAAATTTTCGGACGAATCGACCGGGACATCACTTTGGGCCAACCGCAAGGTGCATCATATGATGTGGTGGGTAATGTGTTCATTCCCGAAGACGTCAGCATGCGGTTGCTTGCGGGAACCGTTCTTCATATCCATCCCCATGCCACGATACGGGTGCGCGGAAAACTTTTGGCCCAGGGAAATCCGGAGCATTTCGTGCGGCTTACCGGGGATTCCCATGCGCCGTGGGGCAATTTGTTATTTGAAAACAGGAGCGTGCAAACCGGCTCCGGCCATTTGCCGTCCGGGTCTGAATATTTACCCTTGGATGAAAACAGCCTTTTATCCCATTGCATCATTGAAAATGGGTCCGGAATTGTCATGGAAGGCGCCGGCGCACGACTGGAAGACTGCATTGTTCGTCGGAATAGCGGCAGCGGCATCAAGATTCATGATGCCGGTGTCACGGTGACCCGTTGCCGAATCACCAACAATGCCAGTCCCACCCACGGCGGCGGTATCTATACCTATGGCAGCAAGCGGGTATATATACAAGCCAATCATATTGTAAACAATACTGCCGGGGAAAACGGCGGCGGGATTTTTGCCTATGGGGAACATGCCAACACCGCGGCCCATATTTCGGGCAACCATATTGAAGGAAACCATGCCCAATCAGACGGCGGGGGCATCTGGGCGTCCCGCTCATCCATTATCAACAATCATATATTGTCCAACACCGCCGCCCAGAACGGCGGCGGGATTTTCTCCACATTCGCCCTGGTGGAACACAACCATATTACCGGCAATGCATCTACATGCGGCGGCGGGGTTTTTGCCGAGAAAAACAGTTCTTTTGCCGGCAATATCATTGAAAAAAATTCAGCGGACGGACCGTTGGCCGGCGGGGCATACTTGAATTTCTGGGGGATGAGCGTCAATAATGAAACATTCTGCAGAAACACTGTTAAGGGAAACAAAGCGAGAGGAAAGGCGGCGGTGGGCGGCATTTATTTAAACGGCGCCATGTATTTTACGCAAAACAACATTATTGATAATTGTGGAATCCAGCTTTATAATGCCAATTCAACGGAAATAGAATCATTCCTTGCAGCGGGCAATTTTTGGGGGACGTCAAATAAATCAAAGATTGAGGCCTTTATTTTTGATTGGCAGGATGATGCGCGTCTGTCCCGGGTCGTGTTTGAACCTGTTGCGCAAAAAAAGATCAATATAAAATCCCCATAAACGCGCAAGCGCCATGGGGTTATAAAAATTCACTCAGGAGGTCTTAGGTGAAGCTGGATACCATTTGCGGCCTGCCGGCGGATGAATTTCTTTCCACCATTCGGAAATTTCACGGGTTTACAGCCCCGGGCCTGGTGCTGGGCGGTGTAATGGTGGACGTGGCACTGACCCTTTTGGGAAGAAATGTGGAAGCAGACGCCATTGTGGAGACAAAACACTGCCTCCCGGATGCCGTGCAGCTGTTTACGCCCTGCACCATCGGCAACGGCTGGATGAAAATATTGGACTGGGACAAATTCGCCATCACCCTCTATGACCGCCACACTTTAAAAGGATACCGCGTGTGGCTGGACATTGAAAAGGCCAAGGCCTATCCGGACCTCTACAACTGGTATATGCGGCTCAAACCCAAAAAAGAATTGCCGGTGTCCGTGATGCTGGATGTAATTTTTAACGCCGGAAGGTCGGTCCTGTCATGGCGGCCGGTGCGGATTACGGATTGTTACGGCCGGGAGAAAAAAGGAGAAACCTCGGTCTGTCCATCCTGCCGTGAAGCATATCCCACCCGGCAAGGCTCGGTCTGTTTTGCGTGCTCCGGCAAGGGATATTATGAATACGATGTGAACAGGGAGAAATAAGAATGCCAAAAAAGATCCCCATTGAGGATGCCGTTGGGATGAAACTGTCCCATGACATCACCGAAATACGCGCCGGCGAGTTCAAGGGTCGGGCATTTAAAAAAGGGCACGTGATTCAGCATGAAGATATCTGCCATTTTCATCGGTTGGGCAAACAACATGTATATATTGATGTGGAAGAAAAAGGATTTCTGCATGAAAATGATGCGGTTGTCCTTCTGGCCGCCGCCTTCGGCGGCCACGGCGTTATTTGGGAGAAAGAGCCCGTGGAAGGCAAGTTAAAGCTTCAGGCAGACCGGGACGGTTTATTATGCGTTGAAGTGGACGCCTTGACCCGGATCAACCTGCTCGGCGATATTATGTGCGCCACGCGGCACACCAATACCCTGGTCAAAGCCGGTGATATTGTGGCCGCAACCCGGGCCATCCCCCTGTTGGTCGAAAAAAAAATCGTGGATCAAGCCGTGGCTCTGGCTGCTGAAAAAAACGGAATCGTCAAAATCAAACCTTTAAAGACGGCACAGGTGGGGATTTTGATCACCGGCAATGAAGTCTATCATGGGATTATTGAGGATCAGTTCGAATCCGTTCTGCGATCCAAAATCCATGATCTGGGCTCTGTTGTCAAAGAGGTGGCCTTTGCACCGGACAGCGTGGAATTTATATCTGAAGCCCTCGCACGGTTTTTGGCCTCTGGCGTGGATCTGATTCTGACCACCGGCGGCATGTCCGTGGATCCGGATGATGTCACCCGAAAAGGCGTGATTCAGGCAGGCGCCGTTGATTGCATCTACGGGTCTCCCGTGCTTCCGGGCGCCATGTTCATGATCGCCTATATCGGTGATGTCCCGGTGCTAGGAGTTCCTGCATGCGGCATTTATCATCAAACCACCATGCTGGATTTAATCTTGCCGAGGGTGTTGGCCGGGGAGCGTTTTTCTCGAAAAGAAATCGCTGTTATGGGGCATGGCGGCCTGTGTCTGGATTGCAAGCCCTGCAGTTTTCCAAAATGCCCCTTCGGCAAATAGCAAATCGTTCTTCAATGAATGCGTGGCGGGATATCGAGGATTTCCCATTCAAAGGGTAAGCATATGCCGCCTGTTGATAAGGATATTGTCTGATGGGCGAAAAAAAATTGCTGAAAATGAAGGAACTGGCCGGCGCCACCGGCGTCAATGCCGGCACCATCCGCTATTATATCCAGGAAGGGCTGCTCCCCAAGCCGGTGAAAACGCATAAAAATATGGCCTATTATGATGAAAGCTATATTGAACGCATTCGCTTGATCAAACAGCTTCAAAAATCCAAGTTTCTCCCATTGGAAGTCATCCGACGGTTGATGGAGGACATAGATCTCCGTGAGGGCGCGGATCACCTTAAAATTTTAAAGGAAATTGAAAAACCATCCTATACTGATATCGTCAACGGCGAGCATCTGCAGCCCATGACCCGAGAACAATTGGCCCAGCACACCGGCCTGCCGCCCGATGACCTCGACGCCATGGAAGCCATATCACTGATCCAAGCCAATGCCGACGGCAAGTTTGATCATGAATGCATCCGCCTGGCTGAAATCATTGCGGAAATGAGGCGAGTCGGGCTTACCGAGGAATTGGGGTTTCAGATCAAGCATCTTCAGATTCACATGGACATGATTGAATTTATGTCCCGAAAAGAAATCGACCTGTTTACCCGCCGCATCTCAGACAAAGGGTTCACCCCGGACCAAATCAACACCCTGGTGCGCAATGCCGTCCATTGCGTCAACAAACTCCTTCCCATCATTCATTTCCGAATGATCCGCAAAATTTCCGAAGAACTGGAGTAATTTCCAATCCAAAGATATGTGAAGTTTGCATCAATCTAACCAATTCAATTTTTTTAAAATGCATGTGATGCATCGGGGTCGGCAGAAAAATCATGTCGTCATGCGCGCACGGTCAGGATTTGGCGATCAAACCGTTTAATTCTCAATGCCCTTTCGCGCAGTCACGCCCTTTTGGTAATAATGCTTGATTTCCTTCATTTCCGTCACCAGATCCACTGCGTCCAGCACCGCCTGGGACACGCCCCGGCCTGTAATGATCAATTCAACGTTTTTGGGTTTTTGGCGGATCATATCCAGCAGGTCTTGCGAGCGGATAATCCCGAATTTTTCCGCCACGCCGGCTTCATCCATAATCACCATATCATATTTTCCTGAATACAGGGCGTGTTGGAGTGCCTCAAGACATTTCTTGCCCGCGACCATGTCTTCGGGCTTTGGCGCGCCGATGATATATTGGCCGGTGCCGAATTGCTCGATGGTGATCATGTCTTCAAATCGCTTAAGGGCCTCCAGCTCGCTGTATTTCCCTTTTTTCAAAAACTGGCCGATATAGACTTTCAGTCCTGCGCCGGCTGCGCGCAGGGCCTGGCCCAGGGCGGCTGTTGTCTTGCCTTTGCCGTTACCCGTATAGACTTGGGTATATCCTTTTTCCATATCCTGCGTCCTTATTGTGGCGTTGGTTTTTTTATCTGATAAGAAGTATTTTATTTTTTCGAAAGAAAAAAATGATGTTGACAAAAAAAATACCGATCGGTATTTCTTTTTAAAAATGGAATCAACGGTTCAAAAAAAATCATACCGCACACGGCAGTTCATCATCCAAAAAGCCGCGCCGGTTTTTAATAAAAAAGGCGTTTCCGGGACATCTCTGTCAGATCTTGCCAAAGCAACCGGGCTGACAAAGGGAAGCATTTACGGAAATTTTAAAAACAAGGATGATTTGGCCGTCTGCGTATTTCAATACCACATGGCCAATATTGAAAAATTTTTCACCAATGAATTGGCAAAAGCCGAAACCCCCAAGGAAAAGCTATTGGCCTATCCTGGCGTTTTTCGCAAAATTTTCAAGGCCATGACTGCTTACGGCGGATGCCCTATTTTAAACACAGCCGCTGAAGCCGATGATACCCATAAACCGCTTGCCAAACTGGCATCCGAGGCGGTCTGCCGGTGGAAAAAACAAATCATGGAACTGGTGGAAACAGGGAAAAAAACCGGTGAGTTTAATGCCCAAACAGATGCCGATGCCATATCCGAAATCATTATTTCCTTGTTTGAAGGTGCGGGCATCATGGCCAAAATCACAGGCCGGGAAAGCTTTATGAATCACACCTTGGATCATATGGAAAAACTAATCCGGTCGATTTGTATATAACGAAAAAATACGCGCAAATGCCGACCGCCGCGCATCAAAGGAGGTTCCATGGAACAATGGCATAAAACCGGATGCATCTTATGCGCCCAGAACTGCGGGCTTGAAATTCTGGTGGAAAACAACCGCATGATCAAGGTCCGGCCGGACAAGGACAATCCCCGCAGCCGGGGATATGCCTGCCGAAAAGGGCTTAATGTCATCTATCATCAATATCCTGCCGACAGAATCACCGAGCCGCTAAAACGGGTGGGAAACCGATTTGAACCCATTCCATGGGATCAAGCCGTTCAAGAAATTGCGGCAAAAATTAAAAATTTAGTAGATTCCCACGGCCCCCGCTGCTTTGCCTATATGGGCGCATCGGCCCAGGGCGGCCATTTTGAAGCGGCCTTCGGCCTGGGATTGCTTCGGGCATTGGGATCGCAGAATTTCTATTCATCCGCGGGTCAGGAATTCTCCGGGTCCTGGTGGGTTTTGGGCCGTATGCTGGGCAAACAATACAATGTGGCGATTCCGGATGAACATCAGTCAAACATGCTGGTGGCATGGGGATGGAACGGCATGGAATCCCACCAGATGCCCCGGGCCCCTGTTGTGCTCAAAGAATTCAGCAAAGATCCCAACCGGCTGCTGGTGGTCATTGATCCGCGCAAAAGCGAAACCGCAGACTTGGCCGATATTCATCTGCCGGTGCGGCCCGGCGCGGACGCCCTTTTAATCAAAGCCATGATCGCCGTGATTCTGGAATCCGGATGGGAAAACCAAGCATATTTAAATCAATATGTGGAAGGATTTGACCGCGTCAGGCCCTGGTTTGAGGGATTTGACGTAAAATCCGCCATGGACGTCTGCCAGTTGGACTATGATCAGGTCCGAGACCTATGCCGATTAATGACCACCCGTCGCTGGTGCATGCACCCGGATTTGGGGATTTACATGGGCCGGCGCAGCACCCTGACCTGTTATCTTTTAAATATTCTGGGCGTTGTCTGTGGTGTTTTCGGCGTGCGCGGGGGCAATATCATTCCCGGCATGGTCATGCCCATGGGGTTTCATGCAGATGAACGGGACCCCAATACCTGGCGCACCGTGGTCACCCAGGTGCCGCCGGTGGCGGCCGGGTCCTTTCCGCCCGCGGTCATGCCAGAAGAAATTTTAACCGGCCATCCGGACCGGATCCGGGCCGTGTATGTGAGCGCGTGCAATCCCCTGCGTTCCTATCCGGACACATCGGCCTATGAAGCTGCTTTTTCCAAACTGGATCTGCTGGTGGTCAATGAAATTGTCATGAGCGAAACCGCGCGCCTGGCCCATTATGTGCTTCCCTGCCGCACGTATTATGAAAGCTGGGACGGCACATTTTTCCCATGGACCTATCCGGAAGTCTATTTTCAGATGCGACGGCCCATTGTGAGCCCGCCCGGTCCATGCCTGGAAGCCGCCCAGATTTTCACACGGATTGCAGACGCCCTCGGCATGATTCCCAAATTCCCGGAAGAACTGCAAAAAGCCGCCTTGGGCGACCGAATGACATTTGGCGCCAAACTCATGGAATGGGCCATGACCGCTCCGGATGCCCTGGCCAAAATGCCTTTTGTGCTGGCTCAAACCCTGGGCAAAGCCTGGGACAGCGCCAATCTGGCGGCCCTGTGGGGCATGATGATGACCGCGCCCAAGGCTTTCCGCCAAAATGCGGCCCGGATCGGATTTGCCCCGGGCATGGACCAGGGCGACCGGATTTTCCAGGCCATTTTGGACACCCCCCAGGGCCTTTGGGTGGGAAAGGCCGATGAAACCAACCCCATGGACGGGATTAAAACGCCATCCGGCAAAATCCAAGTCTATATCCCGGAAATGGAACAGGACGCGCAAGCCCTGAATGCCGAACGTGAAGCAAAAGCATTACAACTGCCCGATGAATTTCCGCTGATCCTCCACGCGGGCCGGCATTCCAAATACAACGCCAACACCCTTTTGCGCAATCCGGAGTGGAACCGGGGAAAACGCGCCTGCACCGTGGCCATGAACCCCGGAGACGCACAAAATTTGAACTTAACCGACGGCCGGCAGGTGCGCGTGACCACTGCCGCAGGCAGCCAAACCGGCGAGCTGGAGGTAAGCCACCGGGTGCGACAAGGAACCGTGTTGATCCCCCATGGGTTTGGATTGATTTACAATGGAACCGTCTACGGCATCAACGTCAATTATCTGACCAAACCCATGCACCGGGATCCATTGGGAACGCCCATCCACCGGTTTGTCCCCTGTCGGGTGGAGGCGGCATGATATCTGAAGGTGGACAAAGATCCATCCGAACCATCACAGATAATGATCGTGAAATAATACGTATCACTGTTTTTTTCGGAGCGGGCGCAGAGGCCCGATCTATAGTGAATCCGCCATCCGTCGTCGGGCGGGCCTCTGCGAGGGCCAGACTCAAGGCAAATTGAATGCGTTAGTGAATTTACTTGACACCAAGGAATAAATCATAGTTTTCATAAAAACAACAAAGACTCATTTTTCAAAAGAGGTAAAAAAATATGCAGGATCCCTTGTTTCAACCCATTTTCATCAACAAGCTTGAAATTAAAAACAGGATTTATCTTCCGGCCATGCATCTGGGCATGGCAATGAATTTTGAAGTCACCGACCAGATCGTGGATTTTTACGCCGAACGGGCCAAAGGCGGCGCCGGCATGATCACCGTGGGATATGCCACGGTGGACGAGCTGTCCGGCAACGCCACCAATATCGGCGCGCACAAGGATGATTTCATTCCAGGGCTCAAACGCCTCGCAGACGCCATCATCCAAAACGGAGCCCGTTCCGGGGTTCAGCTCAACCATTCCGGCCGGTATAATTTTTCATTTTTTCTAAACGGAAAACAGCCCGTGGCTCCTTCCGCCATTGCCTCCCGGCTCACCGGCGAAACCCCCAAAGAACTGACCCTGGAAGAAATTCATCAAATCATCGGGCATTTTGCCCAGGCCGCCTTACGGGTGAAAAAAGCCGGGTTTGACGCCGTAGAGGTGCTCCACGGCACGGGATATCTGATCAGCGAATTTCTCTCGCCCCTCACCAATAAAAGGCAGGACGAATACGGCGGTTCTTTTGAAAACCGAATCCGGTTTGGCGTGGAAGTGATGAAAGCCATCCGAAACATGGTGGGGCCTGATTTTGCCGTGATGGTCCGGATGAACGGCAATGATTTTATGCCCGGCGGACAAGGCCGGCAGGAACTCCGGCAATATGCCAAAAGACTGGTGGACGATGCCGGCGTGGATGCTTTATGCATCAATGTGGGCTGGCACGAGGCCAGAGTCCCCCAGATCACTGCTGCCGTGCCCCGGGGAGCCTTTGCCTATTTGTCCCGGGGTATTAAGGAATTGGTGGATGTGCCGGTGATCGCCAGTCACCGGATCAATGACCCCAAAACCGCCCGGCAACTCATTGCCGACCATATGTGCGATATGGTGGCCATGGGCCGAAGCCTCATCGCCGATCCCTATCTGCCGGAAAAAGCCAAAACTGGAAAAGAAAATGAAATTGTCCATTGCGTGGCCTGCGCCCAGGGTTGCTTTGACAATCTGTTTAAACTCAAGCATGTGGAATGCCTGTGCAACCCAAGGGCCGGATATGAAAAAAAGAACGCGATTAAGAAAACAAGCGCGCCCAAAAAAGTCATGGTCATCGGCGGCGGACCGGCAGGATTAAACGCGGCCATTGCGGCATTTGATCGGGGGCATCATGTGTCTTTATATGAAAAAAGCAACTGCTTGGGCGGGCAATTGCATCTGGCGGGCGCGCCGCCGGGAAGAGAAGAATTTATTGAACTGGCGAAAAATCTTGAAATTCAGGCCAGACTTCGGGGCTTTCCCATCCATTTGAATACAGCCGTGGATACAGCCCTGATAGATCAAGAAAAACCGGATCATGTGATTTTGGCCACCGGCGCATGCCCCCTGGTCCCGCCCATCCCCGGCGTGGCCCTGCCCCATGTGGTTCAGGCGTGGGATGTATTGCTGGATAAAGTCTATACCGGTAAAAAGGTGGCGGTGGTGGGCGGCGGCGCCGTAGGCGTGGAAACCGCGCTTCACCTGGCGGAAAAAGGCACGCTTTCCGGCGATGTGCTGAAATTTTTAATGGTCAATGCTGCCGAAAGCCTGGAAGATTTGCGGGAACTGGCGGTCACCGGCACGAAAAAAATTATTCTGATTGAAATGATTGATAAAATCGGCAAGGACTTCGGCAAAACCACCCGATGGGGCATGCTTCAGGATGTGAACCGGTATGGGATTGAAACCCGGGTCGCCACCCGGGCGCTTGAGATTACAAAAAATGCCATTAAAGTGGAAACCAGCGGCAGGGTTGAGGAAATTCCCGCAGATACCATTGTCCTGGCGGTGGGGGCAAGATCCGAAAATTCACTCAAAGCCTGGATCGAATCCAAAGGAATTGCCTGCGATGTGGTGGGCGACGCCAATAAAATCGGCATGGCCTTTGACGCGGTGCATGAGGGGTATGCCGCGGGGATGAGAATATAAATCAAAACGCCGGGTCAGGCCGATGGCTGTGTTGCAGTCCTCCTCAAAATGCTCACATACAGCAAGTATGCTGCGCTTTTTCATCGGCCTGCGCCTTGCCCTCGAACCTGATCCGGCGTTTTGACCCTTTAAATGACGCCAAAAAGGGTTCCAAGGAACTTGTCGTACTCAGTCCGGTTTTGGAGGGACGGTTCTCGTACTCGTACGCCTAATCGATACCTAATAAACCGAGTACGAGCAGGAGTACGAGGTAAAAAGTCTCTTCCTGTAAAAATACCGCATAGCGGGATAAAAAGCTTTTTACGAATTCTTCTATTGATAATAATGAATGAATATCATTCACATCATTGAAATCAAATTGGGAAATAAATGATCGACGAATATCTCAAACACAAACAGGAACGCGAAAAACAGGGCATTCCGCCCAAACCCCTGACCGCCGATCAGATGGCGGCTTTGACCCATTTATTGCAGGACCCGGCCCCCCATGATCCGGATCTGCTCTTGGATCTGATCACCCACCGTGTGCCTGCAGGCGTGGATGCTGCGGCTGAAATCAAAGCGGATTTTCTTTTTGATATTGCAAAGGGCAAAAAAAAATCGCCGCTGATTTCGCGGCAAAAAGCGGTGTTTCTGCTTTCCACCATGCGCGGAGGATATAACGTAAGACCGCTTGTGGAACTGTTGGAGGATCCGGATCTTGCGCCCGCGGCCGCCGAAGGTCTTTCATTGATTATTCTCATATTTGACGCCTTTGATGAAATTTTTGAAAAATCCAAGAAAAACCCCCGTGCCCGGCAGGTGATCGCATCCTGGGCAGAAGCCCAATGGTTCACGAAACAACCTGATCATCCCAAACAATTGATTCTGACCGCCTTCAAGATCGAAGGTGAAATCAACACAGATGATTTGTCACCGGCCTCCGAAGCCTGGAGCCGGCCGGATATTCCGCTTCATGCCTTATGCATGCTGGCTTTGCGCGTTCAAAACCCTATGGGGACAATGGCACACCTCAAACAAAAAGGCTATCCTCTGGTGTTTGTAGGCGATGTGGTGGGGACCGGTTCATCGCGCAAATCCGCATCCAACTCCTTGATCTGGCATATCGGTGAAGATATCCCTTATATTCCCAACAAACGCCGGGGCGGCGTGGTCTTAGGCGGCAGCATCGCGCCCATCTTTTTTAATTCTTTGGAAGATGCAGGCGCTTTGCCCATTGCGTGCGATGTCCGGCGTATCCGAAACGGCGACGTCATCCGGATCGACATGGAAGACAGGCGGATTATCCGCCATCACACCGGTGAAACCCTGGCGGACTTTGAGCTGAAATCCGACGTGCTGCTGGATTCGGTTCGGGCCGGCGGCCGAATCCCCCTGATCATCGGACGGGCTTTGACCGATCGGGCCAGACAATCCCTGGGGCTTGACCCGTCGCCTGTTTTCCGGCGGCCCGTGATCCCCATTAATACTTCAAAAGGATTCACCCAGGCCCAGAAAATCGTTGGACGGGCCTGCGGCATGCCCGGCGTGCGTCCCGGAACCTATTGCGAGCCGAAAATCACCACCGTGGGTTCCCAGGACACCACCGGTCCCATGACCCAAGATGAGCTCACCGAACTGGCCTGTTTGAAATTCTCAGCCGACCTGGTCATGCAGTCTTTTTGCCATACAGCCGCCTATCCCAAACCCGTGGATACGCAAATGCACCAAACCCTCCAGGCGTTTATCAAAAGCCGGGGCGGCGTGGCATTAAAACCCGGAGACGGCATTATCCATGCCTGGCTCAACCGCATGCTCCTGCCCGATACTGTGGGCACGGGCGGAGATTCCCACACCCGTTTTCCCATTGGCATCAGCTTTCCGGCAGGATCCGGATTGGTGGCGTTTGCCGCGGCCCTTGGGTTTATGCCATTGGATATGCCGGATTCCGTGCGAGTGGCATTTACCGGCAATATCCAGCCGGGAATCACCATGCGGGATATTGTTCATGCCGTGGCATACACGGCCATTCAAAAAGGTCTTCTCACTGTTGAAAAACAAGGGAAAAAAAATGTATTTTCAGGCAGGATCATTGAATTTGAAGGCTTACCGGACATTAGCGTCAAAGAAGCCTATGAACTCACAAATGCCTCTGCCGAGCGATCCGCCGCCGCATCCGTAATTGCGCTGCCGATATCGGCTGTGTCGGCGTTTCTCAAAGAAAACATCGGGCTGCTCAACTGGCTTATTGTCCAAGGATATGGCCATGCCCGGGCTTTGGAACATCGCATCATGGAAATGGAAAAATGGCTTTATGATCCGGTTTTGCTTCAAAAAGACCCGGACGCCCAATATGCTGCTGAGATCACAGTGGATTTGACACAGATCACCGAACCTTTGGTGGCCTGCCCCAATGATCCGGATGATGTGCGCACACTCAGCCAGATTGCGGGCGCGCCCATTCAGGAAGTCTTTATTGGATCCTGCATGACGGGATTTTCGGATTATCGGAACGCGGCCTATCTCATCAAAGAAAAAACCCCTCTGCCGGTGCGGCTCTGGATTGCGCCGGCCACCCGCATTGACGCCCAGGATCTGGAAGATGAAGGATATATGGAAATTTTTAAAGCCGCCGGCGCGCGGATTGAAATCCCCGGATGCTCCTTGTGTATGGGGAACCAGGCCCGAACAGCAGACGGCGCCGCCGTATTTTCCACATCCACCCGGAACTTTCCCAACCGCATGGGCAACAATGCCCAGGTGTATTTAGGGTCTGCGAAATTGGCCGCCGTATGCGCGGTCTTGGGCAGAATTCCCACCCGATACGAGTATATTTCACATTTAAACACGTGCGGAATGCTTTAAGGTATCAAGCCCCCTCACGCAGGGGAAATCTGGCCCGAAGGGTGGTGCCTTTTCCCGGCACCCCGGATACCTCAAGAGATCCGCCGAAGATTTCCACGCGCTCCCGCATGCCCATGATGCCGAAGGATTCCGTTGAAGCGAACTTGTCTTGCGAAATGCCGATGCCGTTGTCTTTGACCACCAGTTCAATCCGACCGTTTTGCTCTGTCAATGTTACGGTCAAAACAGTGGCATGGGCATGGCGGACGGCATTGGTGACGGCTTCCTGAAAAATTCTAAAAATGGCAATACCCAGGTCTTCATCCACTGTGTTTGTTTCAAGATGAATGTCCACGTTAAATTGAATGCCCAAACGTTGCTGATATTCATTTGCCTGCCACCGGACAGCCTCTGAAAGACCCAGATCCATCAATAACGTAGGCCTGAGTTGGGTGATGATTCGTTTCAAAAAGCCAATGGCGCCGACGGCAAGGTCTGAGATGGCTTCGGCCTTGTCTTTAATGGATTTAAGTTCATTCGGGGCTTTTTGGGCCACCCATGAGGCCTCCATATGAATGGCGGTGAGGGTTTGCCCTAGTTCATCATGGAGCTCCCGGGCAATGAATGTGCGCTCCTTTTCCCGGGCGGTCTGGATGTGTTTGTTTAGTTGGCGGAGTTTTTCATGGGCGTCGCGCAATTCTTTTTCCACCTGTTTCTGGGGAGTGATATCCGTAATCAATGCAAGGATATACTGTTGATTGTCAATCTGGATGGTGGATATGTTGATCAATGTGTCCAAAAGATCATGGTTTTTCTTTTTTAATTGAACTTCTTTTGCTCTCACCATGTGGTTTTGTTTTAAGGTTTCCAAGAGTTGAACATAGATGCGGGGGTCGGCGAAAACATCTTCGGCCCGGAGATGCTTTATGTCGGACGTCGCATATCCGAATATGTTCAACGCACTGGAGTTATAATCACAAATCCGTCCTTGGGCATCTGTAAGAATAATGGAAAGAGGCGCGCTTTCAAACAAGGTGCGATATCGCTGTTCGCTTTCCCGCAGGGATTTTTCCGCTATTTTTCGCTCATGGATATCCATGGTGAACACGGCGATGCGATCCACATGGCCATGATCATCAAGGATGGGATAAAAATTCGTCCATACATGCCGACCGAACCGGACCTCTTCAAATTGGATCGGTTTCTGGGTTTCCAGCACCTGGACCAATTTTGTTTTGAGGTTTTCAACCACGTTTTCTTCCAAAAAATCGAACACATTTTTTCCCGCCATTTCCTCGGCATGGCCCCGGAGCCGTTGGGCGGCGGTCTGGTTGTTGGCCATGATGGTTCCTGCGGGAGACACCAGCAACACGGACTCTGTGATGGCATTGATCAGGCTGGCGAGATTTTTTTGGCTTTCCGCCAGCACGCGTTCCGCTTTTTTTTGGGCCGTGACATCCCGGGTGATCCCCTGGATGGCGACCACCCGGCCGTCTTTGATGAGGGGGGCCACACTAAAATCCGCAATGATGATACGCCCATCTTTTCGCACGGCTTCTGTGACATAGGATGGAACGCTTTGTCCCGAAATCACCTTGCCGAATACGTCATATGCTTCCGGGAGTTTTTCTTCGGGCAAATATCTGGAAAAATGCGCGCCCATAGTTTCTTCCACTGTGTATCCGAATATTTTTGTGGTAGCCGGGGACACGTATTGATGCCTGCCGTTTAGATCCAGTTTCCAGATGGCGTCATTGCTGTTTTCCGCAAGCAGCCGGAACCTTTCTTCGCTTTCTTTGATCTGTTGTTCATATTTTTTGCGTTCAGAAATGTCCCGAACCGTTCCTTGAAGGCCGATGATGTGATTGTTTTGAAAAAGCGGGGAAAAACTGACACCGATGTTGACACGGGTGCCGTTTTTGTGCAAGGCGATCAGATCATCGGATTTTACGATGCGTCCGGAAAGCACATTGTGAAAGATTTCAAGCGCCAGTGGAATTTGATCTTCTGGAAAATGTTTTAGAAAATGCGTGCCTATAAACTCTTTTGCACTATAACCTGAAAGCGTCTCAATGGCCGGAGACACATAGATGACATTGCCGTTTTTATTCAATTGCATAATGGTGTCTAGGCTGGTTTCGGCAATCACACGGAATTTTTCCTCACTGGCTGCCAGGGCCTGACCCGCCAGCCGATGTTCCGTGACATCCCGGGCAATTCCCCGAAAACCACTGGGGCTGCCGGTTGGATCCTGCATGAGGGAAATGGAGATATTGACATATCGCTGGGTGCCGTCTTTGCAAATCACCTGCACATCCAAACTTTTGGCTGCCGCGCCGGTGGTATAAACTCGGTTAAATGTGGTATAGATGTCTTGGCGGGTATCTTTTTCCATAAATTTTCGGTAATTCATGCCCATTAATTCAGCCTCGGGATATTTCAGGATCCGGCTCAGCCCCTCATTGAAAAATATGAGATTCCCTTTCAGATCCACTTCATAATAGCCGTCTTCAATGGTTTTCAGGATGGTCCGGTATTTTTCTTCGCTGCGGGCGATGCGGCGTTCGGCAGTTTTCTGGGCAGTGATATCATAGGCAATTTCAATGACGCCCTGAAGATGCCCTTTTTTATTTTTAACCGGAAAACTCTTTAACATTCGGTATTTGCCGTCGGGCGTGACGGTTTCGATTTCATGGGATGATCCGGTTTTAAATGTTTTTTTTGCCGGGCAGTTTCCGCAGGGGGGTTCCATGCCACTAAAGATTTTATGGCACTGGGTTCCGGATATTTGGGTTTTGGATATGCCCGCGGCTTGACAGGCTGCTGTATTGGCCCAGGAAATGACCATGTCAGGGTTTTTAAAGTACATAACAGGTTCGGTGATGCTATCCATGATGGTTTCTTTTTCCAATTGGCCTTGGCTCAAGGCGTCTTCCATGACCCGGCGCTCCGAGACCATGAATCCAAGCACAAAAACAATACCGGCAAACAACAAAATTACTCCCAATCCAATGATGACGGTGTTTTGAATGGATTCGGTCTGGATCATGGATTTGACGGCGCTGATGGGAAAGAACACGGCATCCAATCCCACCACCTGCCCCACGTGATAGCCAAAGGATTTTTCATGGCCGTAAATATCAATGAGTTGTTTGGGGGCATCTGCCGAATTTCCATGGCATTTTAAGCAGGCTTCTGTGGCGCGCATGGCATGGACATGGGTGATATAGTCTATGCCGTCAATGGCCACCGTGCGTTTGACGAAATTAAGTTTTGGATTCTGGTTGAAATATCGGATGAGTTTGATTTCATCAGCACCTGCCCGATTGAGGGGGTTTCGGGGATTTTCAGATGAGAATTTGATGGTTGCCGCGGGATTTTGTTTTCGGATCGCTTTGAATAATTCCCGGGAAATATAACTTCCGGACATAATTTTGGTGATATAGATGTCAGGAGGTAGTTTCTCGGCCAATGTGGGATGGATCACCTCTGCCACATAGGTCCGCGTGGCCAGATTAAAGGCCATGGCCATCTCTAATTCATGATCAATCAGGCGATCCACATGGGCAATGGTCTGGACGTGGGTTCGATACAACAGGATGATTGAATAGATCGTAATAAGACATCCAATGGCCCCAATCAAACGAAGTCTTAATTTTCTCATAAAAAAATTCCTTGCTTTGGATCCATTGAAATTAAAAGGGAGTGTTGAACCCTGCATGTTCACTCACACAGGATGCCGTGGGTTTGCCCCATGAAAAACTGACGCGCTTGTCACAAATCGCCGCTGAGATCTTGTCCCACCGTGGTGCTTTGCAATTTAAGCCCGAATAAGGATGCCGCGGTCAACCCCAGGTCCGCAATGCGGACCTGCCGCGAGCTGATTCCGGATCTGCCCTGCGGAACCGATACGGCCGCCACAATGGGCAAGGTGTTTACAGACCCATGGCCGCCGTTATAGACCCGAAACGGAGGCGTCCACGTGGGGACTTTAATGCCCACATTGGGAATATGACCGTTATAGACCGGAATCTGCCACCCGCTTTTGGCAAGAACGATGAGATCCGGCCAAATCATGGATCGTTCTTTATCCTTGTCCACATAATAGGCATGATAGAGCTCGCCGGGCTGAGATACGCCGTAAAGCCCGTTTTTCATATCCCTGCGATCCAGCACCCACCAGGGACATTCCATGGCATGGGTCTGGGGATTGAACGTCTGGTGGGATTTCAACACGGATTTAGCCTCGGAAATCTTTTCTTTTTTGTTTCTGAAATACAATGCACCATAACTGCTCACACTGAAAGCATATACATCCTCATGGGTGACGACCCGAAATTTTTGAAGAATACCCATGACATCCGTGGACATAAAATCACTGGTATAAATATGATTTTCAGCGCTGTGATCCGAAAGCAGAATCACCACGGCGTGATCCAGAATGCCTAAATCATCCAATCCCCGCATGAGCCGGCCGAATTGAATATCCACATCCCGGATCACGTCCAAGGCCGCCTCTCTGAAAATCATTCGGTTGCGCCGGCTCACCAGTTTATAGTTCGGCTGTTCCGCGCAGCCCGGCGGCAGCAGCAGGTCATGATCCGCTGAAACAAACTCCGACACATCCCATCCGCTGCCGATACAATGACCGGCGTCGTCGCATTGGGCCATGAGGATATAGGCCATATCCGGATTTTCACGTTTGAATATCTCCAAGGCGACATCCACAATCCATCGGTCATGGGGAAAATGCTCGGGAAACCGCTCCATCTGAAGGGTGAGCAGGCTGCGCTGGCCGCAATACAGGCGACTCATGACCTTGCTGGGTGAAAAATGGTTCCAAAATCCGTCTGCTTGATATTCATCTGAATCAAAAAAATGAAGGCGGGTGGACTCTGGATCGCATAAGGCGTCGGCATCCGTGGCCGGGTCAGCAAATCCTTCTTTTGCCGGAGGTTCTAAATACGGCGGATGCGAAGGCCCGGTGACCAATAAATCCACGCCCGAGGACGCGCCGGGCTGACGAAACATTTCGGCCACCCATTCCTTGCCGGAGATCATCATGGTTTTGGAATCCGGCCAGGCGCGCTTCCAGGCGGCAAATACGGTGTCCACCGGCCGTCCCTGGTCATCTCTGGCAAAGGACAAATTGGTTCGGCTCACAATGGCCTTGCCGTTGCTTTTCCAGCCCGTAGGCTGAGCCCAGACGCCGATAATGCCGTTTTGTCCCACACTGGTTCCCGCAAGCGCATTTAAGTGATTCATGTCTGTGGCCGCCGGCAAATACCCTTTGGCCTTGGGATAAAACATGGCCCTTCGCAAGAATTCCCGGATATGGGGCATCAGCCAGTTGCCTTCGGACCCGTTCGGCATGCCGTTTGCGTCCAGATCCAAGTAATCGGGATGCAGGGCGTCGATGGCAATATAAATCAATTTCCGGGGGGGAGACCCGCTAGACGATGCCGTTTGTGAGCCGGCAAAAGTTTTTCTCCAGACCATCGGGCCGGACAAGGCGGTTCCACCGATTACGGCCGCCATTTTCTTTAAAAAACTTCTGCGATCCAGACCCTGGGGGTGTTTGGGTGCTTTTGTCATTTTTTTCTCCCAATAAAAACCGGTAACATCAAGCGATAGCGCAAAAAAAACAAGGTGTTCGACAGAAAAAAATACTATGACAAAATTTTTCCACAATCAATATCCTTTTCAAGGACTCTTTGTTTCAAACAAAACCCCCCTGCCAGAGGGCAAGGGGGTCATGGATGCTTTCAACTTCAATCTGAGATTTTAATTTTTACATTATTTTCTGATCACATCTTCACACACCGCGGCATATGGAAAAACGCCATGTCGAATGGTGAATCAGCGCCTTAAACGGCAGCAACACAACACGTTGTACGATATTGGAATTATATACTATTTTTCAGTTATTTTTTAACAAATCGAACAAAATCAGCAAACGCGGATCGGGTGTCGTATTTAAACTGATAGCCGGTGACTTTTTTTAATTTATCAGAACTTGCAATCCAGGGCATGACCATCATGCGCATGGGTGGAGAGGGAAATTTGGTGATAAATGAAAGCCTTAAATGCCAGGCCAGATTATTGAGCGGATAAATCAAATGCCACGGAAGCGGCACCGGGATGTTGCCTAAGGATTTGATCATTTCATGAAATGTCATGACGCCGTCGGCCGTGACATTAAAAATGCCGGCAATGCGTTTTTCCAATAACAGGCTCATGACATTGACGAGATCCTCTTCATGCACAAACTGCCAGGGGCGGGTGTTTTTTGGGATCACCACCCATTTTTTTTGAAGATGCTCGGCCATGGGATTGTTAAATCCCGGCCCCACCACAAAACAGGGTCGGACAATGGTGACGGTGATGGCAGGATGTTGGGCCATGAAATCCTGCATGATGATTTCGATTTCCTTCTTGTTCTTGGCGTAAGTGAAATCATCATTGCCCCGAAGCGGACTTTCTTCAGTCAGGGGTTGGTCATTGTCTGGAAAAAATCCATACGCGGTCGTGGAACTTGTATATAGAATCTGTCGGACGCCGGCTTTGGCCGATGCATTTAAAATATTACGGGTGCCGTTCTTATTGATGTCCTCCATGAGACGCGTATTATGAATGGGCGGCAGGACATAGGCTGTGTGAACCACTGTGTCGATGCGGTGGGTTTCAAAAATATCATCCATGGCCCAGCGCACGTCCCGGATCTCAAATATGTATTTGGGATATTTGCGAACTGGTTCTTTGATGTCAGTGCCGATAATAGCCTCCACCCATTGTTTTTGGGAAAGCGCTTCAATCAGTTTGCTGCCGATATATCCGGCGGCGCCGGTGACAAGAATTCGCATATGGGCGTCCTTTTAATGTTTTTTGTGGATTTGGGGCATGGTGAGGAGCTTTACTGAAAATCTTTTTAAAAATGGAAACACCAGAAACTGAAAAATCATCAGCTTTGTAATCCCGATGTTCCAGTGCAGTTTATTGTGATGCGCGGCTTTCCACACGGTTTCGGCAACGGTATGGGGATTGATTTGTCCCCCCAACCATTTCATCGCCTTCATGCTTTTCACACCTTCGCCCCCGTTGAGCATGGGCGTTTTGACATACGGGGGTTTAATATCGCAGACATATATGCCGTAGGGCTCCAGCTCGATATTCAATGCCTCTGTCATTGCGGACAATGCATGCTTGGTGGATGAATATACCGAAAGCTCAGGAACGCCATACAGCGATGAAATGGATGACATGTTGATCATACGCGAACCCGCTGTCTGCTTCAGGTAAGGCAGGCTGTAATACATGCAGTTGAGACATCCTTTGAAATTCACGTCCACGATTTTTAATTGATCGGCCAGGTCGCTATTTTCAAAAAGCCCGAATTTGAGTATGCCCGCATTGTTGAGAAGCACATCCAGCCGCCCGCCGGTTGCTGCGGCGAATGCATCGATTCCGGTTTTGACGCTTTGAGGATCAGCCACATCCATGATTCCTGAAAAGCAATTGTCTTTTCCGATTTCGCCTTCCAGGGTTTTCAGGCCCGCTTCATTGAGATCAAAAATCCCTACAAACCACCCGTTCTTTGCAAACAATAATGCGGTTTCCCGGCCGATCCCCGATGCCGCGCCGGTGATGAGAATGGTTTTTTTGTTCATTGCGCCGCCCTCCATCGTTGGTATGTCATCAAAAACTCAATATACATAATGGCAAACACCAGATCCACAACGCCGGCCCCTGCCAGAACCCAGTGCACTTCCCCAGCCATCCATGCCCACGTCAATGCAATAAAAACAAAAAGTTTTCCGATGATTCCCATTTTAACGATGCCGTGATTCTGAAAAATATCCTGGGACACCCAGAAATACCCGATGCCATAGACAAAGGCGAGCCCCAAAAACATTATGAAAAAAACCAAATAATTGGGTATCTCCATGCCGAACAGGGGAAAAAGGATTTGATACCCCAAGGCAAAGGGCAGAGTGGCCGACCAGTTCCACAGAGCGCCGATGAAAAACATTTTTTGATAAAAATTTTCTTTTGGCATGTTTTTTCTCCTTAATAAAATTTTTCCCCCGGCTGAACATCCCCCAGCCACCGTTCAAAGGTCGTATTATAAAGCGTCCATACCATGAAATTGGATATGCCCCAGCGCACGGAAAGGGCCTCCTGAGGGCACCCGGTCATACACCGGTAGCACCGGATGCAGGTTTTGGCAATTTGGGGTTTGGGGGTAAGGGTCATGCTATGCGTGGGGCATTCATGGACGCACCAGTTGCATTCCGTGCATTTTTGAGGGTCGGCTTTGGGTTTGGGCATTAAAAAACGAACCAGAGGGTCTTTCAATAAGGCACCGAGGAGACAATAGAACCCCCACCCGTGCCGGAATGCATCCGGCCTGCTGTCGGGCATGGCCCCGGAAGCGCCGGAAGATAGATGCGCCAGCACCGACTTGGCAAAACTCCTTGCGCGGGACAGGTCCCTTGAATCAGGACGGTGGGGGAACCGGTTCACCAGGCAGGGAACCGGATGAAAGCAGGTCCCCCGGCACAGGAACCCGCCGATCACATCCACACCTTTGATCATCAGGGGTTTTGAAAGATCATAGAGAACCCGGCCAGGACCGCCGCCGGATGTGGAAAATACAAATGCTTTCTTGCCCTCCAGTCGCGGAAGAGCCTTTAAAAATTCCCGCACCGGCGTGGGAGCCTGGCTTTCAAAGCAAGGTGCGCCCACGCCCATGAGATCCGCAGACATAAAATCATCGTGGGTTGCTTTATCAAAACCAATGTGGCGCACGACGTGGCCGGCGTTTTTAAAAACCTCGGCCATGGCTTTGGCCACTTTGCGGGTATTGCCGGTCTGGGAAAAACACGCGATTGTGATTTTCATTTTCATCTGCTCAAAATGATAGGCATTGAAAACTTATTATGGCGGGCGATAAAAATTTCTCTCGATGTCCATAAGCCGTATTGAAGCAAATCATGCTTTCTATATGACTTTTGCTTCTTCTTTGAGCCGTTTGACCAGTTCCGCCACATCCGCCACCATCCGTCCGGCTTTTCTCTGGGGCGGCTCGGCCATTTTTTCAATCACCACTTTGGGTGTTATGTCCACCCCCAGGTCCGCCGGCGTCATCTGTTTAATTTCTTTTTTTTTGGCTTTCATGATGGCCGGAAGTGCCGGGTATCTGGGTTCGTTGAGCCGCAGATCCGCGCTGATTACCCCGGGCAGATCCATCTCCACCACTTCGATACCGCCGTCCACTTCCCGCTCCACCACTGCTTTATTTCCATTAACCGTCACTTTTGAGGCAAAACACGCCTGGCCCCAGCCCAGGTATTCGGCTAAAAGCTGGGCCACCTGGTTGTCATCCACATCTATGGCCTGCTTGCCCAAAAGCACCAGGTCAGGCTTTTCCTTTTCAACCAGTTTGGCCAGAATCCGGGCCACAGCGTCTGAATCCGGGTCCGCGCTTACCCCCACATGAATCCCCCGGTCTGCGCCCATGCTCAAGCCATATCTAATTTCTGTCTGGGCTTTATCCGAGCCAATCCCCACGACCACCACTTCCCCGCCTTTGTCTTCCTTGATACGCAATGCTTCTTCAATGGCGATTTCATCAAAAGGATTGACCTTGAAACTCATGGAAGACATTTCGATGCCGGACCCGTCCGGCTTGATTTTGATTTTCATGTCCGGGTCTGTGACCCGCTT
>FWPV01002497.1_pt1 | contig 44993 bp, 43 predicted proteins | sample 2228371 | NCBI WGS metagenome assembly FWPV01 (sample SAMEA103939776, study PRJEB20133) | metagenome
CCTCATCACTTGCAGGCTATTTTAATTATTTCAATTGTCCTGTTTTCCTTAAGAAATATTGTTTTCGATTACAAAAGGGTTACAGTAAAATAAATTTTTACAATATGTTACATTGTTACCATGATTTGTTCAAAGTGTAAGGTAGAGAAATAGAAAATGTATTTCATTTATTTTCAAAATATCTACATTCTTTAATAGGAGATAGATAAATGTCCTGTCTGGTACAAATGCCATTTTCTCCTATTGTGGAACCATAGGCAGAGCTTAAAGAATTAAGACCCGGCAATGACTTTTCAAGCCATGCCGGATCATTGTTAAAGTATTTACAGTCCCTGCAGGTATATTTTTTTATTGCATCGTCTTTTCTATCCAAAAGTCTCCAAGCACCAGAACAGAAAGAATAAAACCAATTGTTGCATTAACAATGACGCCAATTGTGAATGCCCAGAAAGGCTTTTTCCCTGCAGCAGCAAGTTCACGAAATCTCGTAGTCAGTCCTATACTTAAAAAACAGAATATAAATGCCCATGAACGTAAACTTTTTATGGGTTTAATCAGTTCAGGTGTAAGAATATTTTTATAATCTGCCTGGGAGTATCCAGAAGCAATAATTGTAATAATAACTGAAGCAACAAAAAACCCGATAACGAATTTTGGGAATCTCCACCATATTTCGGATGCTTTAGGTTTTTGCCCGCATTCTTCCTTTTCCCACTTCAGACATGCAATAAGCGCAAAAATGAAAGACCATATTCCAAGCCAGATATCTCTACCGATAACTTTCATTAATGTAAATGCTCTAACAGCAGGTTCTTCGTTACCTACCATCTTTCCATATGCAACTGCTGCTGCAAAACCTGCTGCATCAGCGAATTCTGATGAGCCTACCCATGCACCAACAGGAGCAGGATGAAGATTTAAGAATTTTGAAGCATAGGGGATAAAGAAAATCATTACAATTGCCCATATTGTCACAAGTGTTATGGTGATTGAGATATGTTCTTTTTTTGCTTTAACAGCACCTCCAACTGCTATGGCAGCAGAAACACCACAGATAGCAGCACCAACACCGAGAACAGAACTGAAACGCTTATCGAGTCCAAATAGTTTTGTGCCTACAAAATAAATTGTAAGACAGGTTATAACCGAGATTAAGGTAGCTTGAAATAGTGCTACATGACCTGCCCAGAGAATGAGTGTAAAAGGAAGAGTAGCGCCAAGCAATACTATACCTGTTTTTATGTAATATTCGACTCTGAATCCTGAATCCATCCATTTAGGAACTCTCAGTGTGTTCGATATGAATAATCCTATTAAAAGCGCAACAAGTGGTGGTTCAAATCCATTGTCTGATAAAGGTTTATATTCACCGATAATAAAAGTAATAACAGATAGTATATAGAGAAAAATAAAAGATGGAATATATTCAGCCTGTTTGAATCCGAGAATCTTTGTGCTTATGCTGAAGATAATGAGCCAAAAACCAAATTGTGCTGAATACCAGAAAACATTGTTTGAAAAATGTTCAATTAGTTTTCCAGAGTCTGTCCACTTGGGAGGAAGCACACTTAGCGATTTTAATAATGGATTCCCTGTATAGAAAAATAGAATTGCAGCAAAAACAATACCGAGTCCAAGATAAATAGCCCACCAATCCTCTTTTAGATATAGCTCTTTCCATCCCATTGGCTTCTTAATCTCTTCCATAACTCCTCCTTTCATAAGAAATGAAGATTATAGTGGATACAGTTAAATATTGTTCTTTCTATTTTTAGAAAGTATGTTATCTCTATTGAAATTTAAAGTCAAGTGGTTATATAATTTTATAAAAAATCAGGGGGTGTTTTATGAAAGGGATGAGGTATTTACCAGTTTTCGTAGGTTTTGTTTTAATTATCATATTAACTTCTTATAGTTACTCATCAATACCAGAAGATCTTTACAAGAATTATCTTGTGCCTGCTTCTGAACTTCAAAAGACTAATGGAGAATTCATAGTTTACATCATGAAAGACAATTCTTATCATGAGGCTGGTAGGTTATCATTCAATAAATACTTCACTCAAAAAGAGCTTGATTTGAGCAAGTATGTTAGTCAAGGTGAACCTTTGAATTTAATTTTATCACAAAAAGGTGGTGGAGCCTCACATATAGATTCTGTTTTTCTTGGAGGGAAACCTCCTGTTAAAGTTGATGGAATTGAAAATGGTTTGAGAAAGCTCTCAAGAAAAGATTTTGATGTCATAGATTCACATGATAAATCCATAAAAATATCGTTCAACAATAATATTAAAGATTACACTTTATCTTTAACAGCAAGAATTGAACCTCAGGTAATTAGTAAGACTCCTTTTCGTTTTCCTGTAATAAATACATATAAGCCAGTAACAGATAAATCTGAGTTTTATAAATACAGTCTGAATTCAAATAGAGGAAAATGCTCTCTTGATGGAAATCTCAATGAAATAAAAAAATTTGAACCATTTTTTAAAGAATATTCAATCTCAGGAACAGGACATCCGTCCAATTATACATATGGCTGGGTCTATAATGATGATAAAAATCTTTACGTAGCGATTGATTTTACAGGTGATAATACAAGGGATGGAGAGAAGGATTATGCTGAAGTCCATATAAAAACAGATGAAGGTATCAAGAATTTCAGAGTTTCTGAGGTTGACAGGCTCTGGGGCAAGCCTGGATTTGTATATACAGAAAGAGCAGATTATCAACATAAAGCTTATGAATTTAAGATACCTTTGAAAGAAATTTTTTCAGATGATAAGAATAAAAGCAATGAGATTCAGATTGCTTTTTCAACTTATGGGACAGAAGCACCTGTAGAATACAATTATACTTATGAAGCTTTGATAGATTCTGATAATAATGAGAGTACAGGTGGTTGTGTTCAGGTTATTCAAAAAGGTGAATCATTACCTCATTGTATTAATGGTGTCGATTATATAGTTAGAGCAAATGTAACTTCTAATATGCATTTTGACATTGATGTAATAGAGACCTATAGATATAATGGCAGTAATTTTGTAATAGTAAATACAGACCATACTGGTTATCCAATTGCTTTAGGTAACAGTATTGATGGCTCTACTGCTATAGAATTTTTAACATCAAAGGCAAATCTCAATAATCCAGCAGGCACGATGAAAATTGTTTATCATGCATCAATTTTAGCAGCTAATGATTATACAAATCCATTTTATTTTCAGCAGGGTCCTGGAATCCCTGCTTTGAATAAAACAGGTTTTATTTTATTAAGTATCTTTTTTGCCTCTATCTCGATTTATTTTATTAGAATAAGAAAAACTAATGTAGGTAAATTATTATTTTTAGTATTTGCTATTACATCAATAGTAACATTTGCACGGGCCGCTACAATCACAATAGATGGATATGTAAATGACTGGAATGGAATCAATGCTTCTGTAACTGACCCTACAGATGATTCTTCAATTGATGACCCATTTGAAGATATTCTCAGAGGTTTCATGACATCTGATTCAGATAATTATTATTTCAGGATGGATATCAACGTTATACCGTCTGGCTAAAAGTTATGATTGGAAAAGGAGAGGAGTAAATATATATCCTCCTCTCCTTTTTATATCTAAACAAAATGGTTCTTCTCCAATTTAGTTGTTAAAAAGGATTCGAGGATTCAAGGGTTCAAGTGCTTATTTTCTTTTGTAATTCTTAAGCATTTCCCTCTAATCCCTGACTCCTTGGCCCTTCGAATCCTCATGATCTTACCAGCTTTTTTGGAGATGATCCAAATTTCTGTTTAATTTTTCATTAATAAAAGTAACCTGTGTATTTTCTGGTTTAAGAAATTTTGGAGCGGGCGACGGGATTCGAACCCGCGACCTTCAGCTTGGGAAGCTAACACTCTACCACTGAGTTACGCCCGCAAGATGTAGAAAAATATTTAATATTATAACATTTCACCAGAAAATGTAGAGGGTTTTTATCTTTTATACCTGTCAGTCAGCATCATGAAAAACTATCTGGGAAAGGTTATCCCAGAGGCTTATCGGGTGATAAAGTATCACTGACTGGAAGAATAGCAGCTATAGTTGACTGTTATGATGCACTTACGACACAGAGGTCTTACAGGAAAGCATTGACTCCGTTTGAGGCACTTGAAATTATGAAAGAAGAACCTGAAAATTATGACTACAGTATTCTTGAGAAATTCATATTAATGCTCGGTAATATAAAAAATTATGTTCGTGCAAAATAATTATTATTTTTCTCAGTAATTTTAATCTCAACCCTTCTGTTTTGCATTCTGTGTTCTGGTGTATCATTCTCAACCAGAGGTTTTTGTTCAGCATTTCCTTTTATTGAAAGTCTGAAAGGTTCGATTGAATGTTTATTAAGAAAATATTTAAGGACGCTTGTTGCACGTGCTACAGACAATTCCCAGTTAGAAGGATAAGTTGGTGTGTTAATAGGAATGTTATCAGTATGTCCGTTTATTTCTGCAAATAATTCCGGGTTTGTTTTTAAGATAACAGCTATTTTGTCAAGAAAAGGTTCTGATTCAGGAAGTAATGCAGCATCTCCAGATTTAAAAGATATTTTTTCTTTTATGGATATTATTAATTCATTGCCAAAGTTCTGAATATCGATATAATCCTCGATATTCAGATCTCGCAATGCATTATCCATCTGTGTTTCTATTTCCTTTAATTTTTCAGAATTATTTAATTTCAGTTCATTATTTTTTTGATTATTTTCATTAACATTAACGGATGGAAAAACCGCTGTGTTCATATTCTTGGTAAGAAATGCAAACATTATAAAAAATATCAAAAGAAGGGTAAGTACATCGCTTAAAGTTATTAGCCAGGTACTTTCAGATTCAGAAGGATTTTCGATGCCTATTCTATTTTTCCTTAACATGGTGTACTGTCAAATTTAAACTGTATTTGTTAAAGGGATTTTTACTTCGGAATTATAGACTTTTACGGTTTCTACATGTCCTGATAACCTGTCTTCTATTTTCAATGGATGTTCCATATTGTAAACAGCTATAATTCCTTCGATAGTAATTAACATAAGAATTTCAGAACGTATAGCTTTTTCTCTCAATTTTGCACTTAGAGGTAATGCAAAAACATTTGATATTATCACACCATAAAAAGTTGACATAAGTGCAACAGACATCATAGGAGCGATAGAATCAACAGAATGGAAATTTTTGAACATACTGACAAGGCTGATAACTGTTCCTGCCAGACCAAGTGATGGAGCAAGTCTTGCGACGGTTCTTATTATATTTTGACTTAAATTGTATCGTGCAATTCTGAGGGAGGCTTCTCTTTCGAGAATATCTCTTATTTCTTTTCTTTTAGAGTGGTTTAAAAGGAGATTTATTCCAAGCCTTAAAAAACTGTCATTAATAATTTTTGTTTTTTCTTCAAGTTTTTTCAAGTTGGCACTACGGTATATTCGTGCAATATCTATAATATCTCTTATTATCTCATCCCTGTCTCTTTTATCCTTAAATGATTCGAATATATCAGTAATGGTATCTTTCAAACGATTTAAAGGAAAAGCAAAGAAGAGAGATATTAAAGTTCCACCAAAAATTATAACAAGGGCGTTTGTATTTAAAAAAATATTCATGCCAATGTCTTTAAAAGTTAAGATTAAAAATGATAGCGAACCTGAAATGACTATTAATGAGAATAAGAAATTCATATTAACCCTCCATATAAGAGAAATTTCAATTTTTATCTGCAATTGATGTGCCATATATATTGAATCACCTGTAACTGTGTAATTGTAAGAAAAACAGAGTAAAAACAGATTGTACTGCTATTTTATCTTCAGGTAAATTTTTCTGATCAGGGAAAATTTTTCTTGAGTCAAAGTATTGACATAAGATAAAAATTGTTTTAAAGTTTCTGTATGAATCATGTATTGATAATTGACGATGATGAATCGGTGAGAGATTCTCTTGCCGATTTTTTAAGAGAAAATAAATACTTAGTTACAACAGCAACAAACGGACAGGAGGGACTTGAGCTTCTCAGGTCTGAAAAATTCGATGTTTTTCTTGTTGATTTAGTTATGCCTGGTATCGGTGGTTTAGATTTACTTAAAGAGGCATCTGAAACGAATATTACAACCCCGGCGATTATTATTACAGCTTTTGGAACTGTACAAACCGCTGTGGATGCAATGAAAATTGGAGCATTTGATTATGTTACGAAACCATTTGTACTTGATGAACTTCTAATTATTATAGAACGTGCGATTAATATATCGAAACTTCAAAAAGAGAACATACTTCTTAAAAAGCATTTAAAAAGAAAATATAATTTCGAAGGGCTGATAGGTGATTCACCACAGATGCAAAAAGTTTATGAAATGATCGAGAAAGTTGCTGATACGGATAGCACAGTTCTTATTACCGGTAAAAGTGGAACGGGTAAAGAACTTATCGCCAAGACTATTCATTTCAACAGTTCACGTTCACAAAAACCTTTTGTCCCTTTAAATTGTGCTGCTATTCCAAGAGAACTTCTCGAATCTGAACTATTCGGGCATGAAAAAGGTGCATTTACCGGAGCTATTATGACACGTGCTGGTAGATTTGAGCTTGCAAATGAGGGAACTTTGTTCCTTGATGAAATTGGTGAACTTGACCCTTCACTTCAGGTTAAGCTACTTAGAGTTTTACAGGAACGTGAATTCGAGCGTGTAGGTGGAATTAAAACATTAAAAGTTGATGTAAGAATTATTGCGGCAACAAATCGTGATCTTGAGAAGGCAACAAAAGAAGGTAAATTTCGTGAGGATCTTTTTTATCGTTTAAACGTTATACCTTTACATATTCCATCACTTAAAGACAGAAGCGATGATATACCTTTGCTAATTGATCATTTTACGAATAAGTTCTGTAGAAAAAGAAAGCGTGAAAATCTCAAGTTTTCTCCCGAAGTAATGGATTGTTTCATGAAATATAAATGGCCGGGTAATGTGCGCGAACTCGAAAACCTAATCGAAAGACTGACAATACTTGTGACTGATGATACAGTGAAATTATCTGACCTTCCTGATAAATTCCATGAAACAATGTGCGAGGTTACTGTTAAGGAAACCTATAAACCTAAAACATCAGATGTTTCTTTAAAAGATCTTGAAATTCCTGAATCAGGCATTAATCTGAATTCAATAATCGACAGTATGGAAAGAAATCTGATCATTAAGGCTCTTGAGAAGACTCACGGAGTAAAAAATAAAGCTGCTGAATTACTCGGACTGAACAGGACAACTCTCCTGGAAAAACTAAAAAAGAAAAACATAGAATTTCAAAAATAGTCATATTATTGACACTCCAGAATAAATATCCTTTTATTTCAATAAGTTATTTGTAGGCATAAATATTGCAGACATATTGGCATGTTATATATATATTTGTGTTTTGTCATGTTATTAATTCCCTTGAATATTGAAAAAGCTGAAGCTTCAGATTCTTCTTTGACGATTAGCAATGCCGAAAAATTAATAATTGACAATAAACCCGATGTTGCTATAAAGATTCTATCAGAATATAATCCAGATGAGAAAGAGCTTTCAAAATATCATTATATTTATTATAAAGCCTGTACAAAAGATATTCATGAAGCCATTACTCATTTAAGACTTTCATATCTTTATTCTTCAGAAGAAAATGAAAAAGAAGAACTTCTTCTTGAAAGGGCAAATTTTTACTACAAAAATGGTTATTATCCCGAAGCTGCAAGCACATATCGACAGTTTCTCAGATATTATTCAAAATCAAATAAAAGACAGGAGGCACGTCTGGGCCTTGCTGATACACTTTTTATGCAAGAGCTTTTTATTGAGGCATTGCTTAATTATGAAGAAGGTGGAATAAATCCAAGAGCGATTCTTGGGAAAGCTAATATATATCAGTCTATGGAGCGAGTTGAGGATGCTCAAAAACTTTATATGTCAGTTATTTCTGCTAAAGAGTTTATTCTAAATTCACCTGTAACATTATTTAATCTTGCTGAAAACCTGAGAATGTCAGGAAAATTATCGGATGCAAAGATATATTACAACACTATTAAAGATAATTTCTTTAAACATAAAGCATATATTGGACTTGGACTTATTGCAATGAATGAAGCCAGATATGAAGATGCAATAAAATATTTTAATTTATCAACAGAATCACCTGACAGAAAAACCCGTGCTAAAGCCTTTATAAATCTATCCGATGCATATTTAAAAATTGGCAGAAATGATGAAGCAAAAAAAATGCTTATGGATGTTCAAAAAAACTATTACTATATCAAAGATTATGATTTAGCCGTTCTGAAACTTGCAAAAATACTCAAGAAAGAAGGTAATTTTAAAGAAGCAATAAATTATCTGAAGGAAATCAGTACAAGAAAATCACCACCCAGGGAAGCAATAGATGAATTTGAGTCAATTATTCTTGAATCTATGAGTGGTAATCCAGAAGAATTCTTGAAATTATGGAATACCTTCGGACGACTGATTCTTGAGCCAGAAAGATCAAAATCACTTTTACAGATTGCCGGGACTCTACGCTCATCAGGAAAACCTTTCTTAGAGTTGTGCACATGGCTCTCAATTAATGGAACATCCGATATTAAACCACATTGCAATCTTCTTCTTGCTGATTTTTATGCTGATATTGGAGATATTAGAAAAGCTTCTATAAATATAAAAAATGTAAAAGGAAGTACTGACGAAATACTGAGGGTAAAAGCAAAGATTTTAAGAGAAAAGAAAGACTATCAGAAAGCTATGGATACTTTGCTTTCTGTAAGAGAATTGAATCCAAATGATATTGTTTTTTTTGCTGAATTACTCGAATCTTCGAAGGATATGAAAAAATCTGTCGATTTTTGTGAGGATGCATTAAAGAAAATAGGAGCTCCCTTAAAAGTTTATTTGAGACTTGCTGACACATTATATAGAATGGGCAGGGAGACCGATGCATTGAAATTCTATCAGATAGTTGCATCTTTAAAACCCGAGACAAGAAAAGATCTAACATCAGAAGATGCGGGCTGGACTTATTATATGGTCTCAAAGCTTTCTAAAGAAAATAATTTTTCATATAAAACAAATAATGGAAGATTAAAAAACGATATATACAGCAAATCCGCAGAAGCTGTATTAAGAGAGAATGACATACAGGAAAGGATGAAGAGGATTTTTTAAGTGAATACAGAAAAATTAAGTCAAGCTTTTCATAATTTTGCGATTGCATCGAAAACTCTGGAGAATTATTATCAGACTTTGAATGAGAGAGTAACTTATCTTACATCTGAACTTGAACAGAAAAACAGGCAGCTTGAAAAAGCTCTCGAAGAGGCTGAAAGAAACAGGGAGTATCTAAATGCAATTCTATTCAGTCTTGAAGAAGCAATCATAGTTACAGATCAGGATGATAGAATTACGATGATGAATAAATCTGCTGAAGAGTTTCTTGATATAAAACTGATGGAAGCTATTGGCAGAAAATTTAAAGACCTAAACCTAAAAATTATCCAGGATAAATCTGACACTATAATAACATCAAAAGGGACTGAATACAGAGTTATTATTTCAAGATATGATATTAGACATACAGATAATAATTCAAAAGGTAGTGTCATACTTATAAAAGATATTACACGTCTGAGAGAACTCGAACAACAACAGGAAAGAAACCAGAGATTAATTGCAATGGGTGAAATGTCAGCAAAAATTGTACACGAGATAAGAAACCCTTTGTGTAGCATTTCTTTATACGCCAGTATGCTTGCAAAGGACATTGAAGATGTTTCAAAGAGAGAGCTTGCGAATGGAATAGCAACAGGGATAGATAATTTGAATAGCATACTTAATAACATGCTCTACTTTGCCCGTCCGAGCAAACCTGCCATGAAAGCTTTGAATTTGAGAAGCGTAGCAGAAAGCTGTATTAAGATGTTATTGCCTCTTATAGAAACAAGGGAAATAACAATAAAACAGACATTGAGAGATTGTGTTATTAGTGGAGATGCTGAGCTTATAAAACAGGCTATCATGAATATTATGGTTAATGCTATACAGGCTATGCACGAAGGAGGAATTCTCTCCATATCAATTAAGGAAGATTGTAATATACGCATTGTAGAAATAGGGGATACGGGCTATGGAATTGATGAAAATATACTTGAGAAAATATTTAATCCTTTTTTCAGTACAAAGGATAAAGGCACCGGTCTTGGACTTGCCATTGCTTCAACAATAATGCAAGCTCATTCGGGTTACATAAAAGTAAAAAGTAAAATTAACAAAGGAAGTATTTTCAGTCTTTGTTTTCCTGTCAAGGAGGAAAAATGAAACCTGTATTGATTGTTGACGATGACCCACAAATGAGAATTGCTCTTAACGAGGCTATACAGAGAATGGGCTACGATACAATAACGTGTGAAAATGGGATTAATGCTCTCGATAAACTCAGAAATGCAAGTTATTCAATGGTAGTTACTGATATGAATATGCCAAAAATGGATGGACTTTCTCTTTTGAAAGAGATCAGGACCAGAATAGGAAATCTTCCGGTGCTTGTAATAACTGGATTCGGTACAGTAGATAACGCGGTACAATCAATGAAAGAGGGAGCCGCAGATTATCTGCAAAAACCTTTTTCATATGATTCATTAAAAGAAATGATTGATTCTGTTATTAAAAGGACATGTATTGAAAAAGAACTGTTAACTGTAGATCCTGAAATGAAAAAAGTTGTTACTCTTGCCGGTAATCTTGCTATGAGTGATATAACAGTCTTAATTCTTGGTGAAAGTGGCACAGGAAAAGAACTTCTTGCAAGGCATATACATAGGTTCAGTAAGAGAGCAGAAAAACCTTTTATAGCAGTAAATTGTGCTGCGATTCCTGATAATCTACTCGAATCGGAGCTTTTTGGTTATGAAAAAGGAGCCTTTACAGGTGCTATTGACAGAAAAAAAGGAAAATTTGAGTTAGCTAATGGAGGAACTATTTTACTTGATGAGATCGGAGAGATGTCGATGACACTTCAGGCTAAATTGCTAAGAGTACTTCAGGAGAAAGAAGTCGATAGAATAGGGGGTAGAGAACCTGTAAAGATCGATGTCAGGGTTATTGCAACTACAAATAGAGATCTAAAAAAAGAATGTGCTGAATTAAGATTCAGAGAAGACCTGTTCTACAGACTTAGTGTTTTTCCTTTAAAGGTTCCACCATTGCGTGAGAGACCTGATGATATTGTTTTTCTCTCAATGCATTTTATGAAAAAATTTTCTGGTCTTGCGGGCAAGAAGATAAATGGATTTTCAGAAGATTCGCTTGAACTTATTAAGAAAAAACAATGGAATGGTAATGTGAGAGAACTTGAAAATGCAATTCAAAGAGCGGTTTTCTTGTGCGATGGAGAAATTATTAAATGTGAACATTTTATGTTTGATGATTATGAAAAGACGCAGATGCAAGCAGGAAGCATAAAGGAAATGGAAAAGGAACTCATAGTCCAGACTCTTAAAGAAGTTGGCGGCAATAAAACAAAGGCAGCAAGAAAACTTGGAGTTAGTGTAAGAACTATAAGAAACAAATTGAATGAATACAAAATAATGGATAAGTCGTGAACTACATTATATTATTTCCGGTTATATCGAGCAAAATAATGCAATCCTGTATGGATTGGCATGGTTATTGTTATTAAAGTAATGAAAGGTCAATAAATGGACAGTTTCAGGTCATTAGAACAACTAATACGATATACAAATATAAGACATGGTGTTCTTGCTTCAAATATTGCAAATGCCGATACGCCTCAATATAAAGCAAAGGATATTAAATTCAGGCAGGAACTCGAGAATGAATTATTATTAACAACTACATCAGCAAAACATATAAATACTTCGGGTAATAATTTTAAAGCAGAATTGGTTACAAAAGAAGCTGAGACATGGGAAGACAAAAATAATGTAGAAATAGATATGGAAGTCGCAAAGATTACAGAAAACGCAATGTTATTTCAGGCAGGTATATCATTACTCCAGTCCAGGATAAGAATGTATAAAAACGCTTTAAGGAGGTGATATGGATACTTTTGCTGTCTTAAAGATAAGTGCTTCTGCTCTTGATGCACAGAAAAAAAGAATGAATGTAATTGCATCTAACATGGCTAATGTCCATTCAACAAGAACAGAAGAAGGTGGTCCTTACAAACGAAAGGACGTTGTTTTTTCATCAGTATTGATGGAGCAGAATCCTGCACCTCTTGAGGGCGTTAAAATAATTGATATAGCAACAGATAATACTCCGATGAAAACTGTATATGATCCAGGACATCCTGATGCAGATAATCAGGGTTTTGTTACAATGCCAAATGTGAATGTGATCGAAGAAATGGTTAATATGATGATGGCATTGAGAGCTTATGAAGCATCAGTTTCTGTTTTCAATATATCAAAAACAATGTTTATGAAGACCCTCGAATTAGGGAGGCAATAATGGCTGAAATAATAATGAAATTTAAATCAAAAAACGTGAAAATAAAACCAAAACAAATTGATTTTGTTCAAGAAACGTTAAATAGACTCAATGAAATTAAAGTTAAGAAAGAAGAATCGAGCCAGAAAATAGCAGACTCAATGCCCTCTTTGTTATTCAGCAGAAAAATAGGTGTCGGGAGGCAATAATGTCCGATATAAAAATAGGACTTTCTCAAAACTTAAACAATATATACAAAACAGTAAAACCGTCAATAGAGCCTGAAGATGGATTTGAAGGGATGATGAATGAAGCTTTGGGAAAACTTTCTCAAATACAAAATGATGCAGAAAATGCTGTCAGAGAATTGACCTCCGGTGGTGATATTACACAAGCAATAATTTCGATGGAAAAAGCTGACATGACATTTAATCTTATGATTGAAGTTAGAAATAAGCTTTTGAATGCTTATGAAGAAATAATGAGAATGCAGGTTTAATAAATGAGTTTCGAACAGATAGCAGAAAATATAAAGTTAATGCCCTTTAAGAAAAAGATAATGTTGCTTATTATTCTACTTTTGACAATAACATCTTTAATCTTATTGTTTTCGTGGATGCAGAAACCTAATTATCAGGTTCTTTATTCGAATCTTAGCGAAGAAGATGCAGGTGCAATAATACAGAAGCTTAAAGAACAGAAAGTCCAGTACAAAACATCTTCCGGGACCGTAATGGTTCCAGCAGAACATGTTTATGAATTAAGACTTCAAATGGCAAGTCAGGGACTCCCTCAGGGCGGAAGTGTAGGGTTTGAACTCTTTGATAAAAGTAGTTTTACAATGACAGATTTTGTTCAGAAACTTAATTACAGAAGAGCATTACAGGGTGAACTGGCAAGAACAATAAGGTCATTAACAGAAATAGAACAGTGCAGGGTTCATCTTGCTGTTCCTGAAAAGACTCTTTTTACAAAAGATGATGAAAGACCAAAAGCATCTGTACTTGTTCAGCTAAAACCAGGAAGAAGACTTTCAGGCAGTCAAATTCAGGGTATTGTTCACCTTGTTTCAAGTAGTGTAGAAGGACTCAATTCTAAGGATGTTTCAGTAGTTGATCAGACAGGTGAAATGCTTACACAGGAAAGCAACAATGTACTTGCTCTTACGAAAGATCAACTTGAGTATCAGAGGACATATGAGAAAGATATGGAAAATAGCATAATAAGCATTCTCGATCCTGTTGTAGGAAAAGGAAAGGTTAAAGCAAAAGTAAGTGCAACACTTGATTTTACTAAGATAGAAAAGACTGAAGAAAGATATGATCCAGAAAGTCAGGTTATAAGAAGTGAACAGAAAAATATTGAAAAATCAACTACAGGTACAACAGGCGGAATACCGGGCGTTGCTACAAATTTACCCGGTAAGCAAACAACACAATTGACTTCCAATCATGGACAATCAGAAAAGAAGAATGAGACTATAAACTACGAAATTAGTAAGATAACCAGTCATATTATTAATACACCTGGAGAACTTAAAAGAGTTACCGCAGCAGTTCTCGTTGATGGTATTTATACTACTCAACAGGGGTCAAATGAAAAGAAATATTCTCCACGCAGTGAAGAAGAGATAAAACAACTTGAAGAGATGGTTAAGAAAGCAATAGGTTTCAATCAGGAGAGAGGTGATGAGGTAAAAGTTGTAAACATGCAATTTGAAACAGTTCCACAGGAAGAATTGCCACCTGTAAAAACAGAAATAATGCCGATTATTATAAATATTTCAAAATATTTAGCTCCTGTTATAGCACTGATTATTCTGGCTCTATTTGTAATTAAGCCTCTTTTAAAGACTGTAATCATGACTCCAACGACTCAGAAAGCATTGCCGGGAATGAATATCCCTTTACCACAAACAATAACCGAAATTGAAAAAAGGATGGAATTAGGACAGAAAACAGCCGGGGAAAATGTAATTGAATGGGCTAAAAAGAATCCAAAAGAAGCTTCGAATCTCATTAAAAATTGGATAAAGGAAAGCTAGATGTCCTTAAGTGGTTATGAAAAAGCTGCCATATTTCTTTTAACTGTGGGCGAAGACAGTGCTTCAGAAATTGTTAAAAACCTGAATGTAAAAGAAGTCGGCAGGCTTACCATGCACATGACTAAACTTAAAAGTGTTAGTAAGAATGTTATTGAGGATGTTCTAAAAGAAGCATCAGATATAATATCGGATGGAGATATGTTTTTTGGTGGCGAAGAATATGCAAGGAAGGTTCTTTTCAAAGGTCTTGGTGAGGAAGGTGCATCGAGAATACTTGAGATTGCTTCAAAAGAAGGACCTCTGGATTCGCTTAAATGGGTTGAGCCAAAAACTCTTGCAAGTTTTCTTGTTACAGAACATCCCCAAACAGCAGCTCTTATAATATCACTTCTTGAGCCAACACAGGCAGCGGATGTACTTTCAATTTTACCGGATGAGATTAAGGGAGATATTGCTTTTAGAATAGCTACTACCGAAATGATTCCAGAAAGTGCGATAGAGGATTTAAGTCAGATTTTAAAAGGTCAACTTGATATTACAAGAGGAAGAGGGAAAAAAGTAGGAGGTACAAAAAAAGTTGCGGAGATATTAAACAATGTCGATAGGTCAACAGAACAGATCGTTCTGACAAAAATTGAAGAACAAAAAGCAGAAGTCGCAGAATCCATAAGAAATCTAATGTTCGTATTCGATGATCTTATAAAATTAGACGATAGAGCGATTCAGATGATATTAAAGGAAACCAGCACAGAAGAACTTTCCCTTGCCCTTAAAACAGCATCTGAAGCGCTAAAGGAAAAAATTTACAAAAATATGTCTCAAAGAGCAGTTGAAATTCTTAAGGAAGAAATCCAGACAAGAGGGCCTGTTAAGCTTTCTGATGTTGAGAAAGCTCAACAGAATATCGTAAAAATAGCCAGAAGACTCGAAGTTGAAGGGAAAATAATAATAGCCAGCAGAGGTAATGAAGAACTTGTCGCATAAATTTAACTGTAAGGATAAACAAAATATTGTACCTTTCCCGATGCCTCTTTTAAAGATAAACGAAGGGAAAAACCATGAGTATTTTGAATCTTCTGGAAGTAATATTGAAGAAATTGAAAGAGAAGCATATGAAAAGGGTTTTGAGGCAGGAGAAAAAGCAGGTTTTGCAATGGGTGAGAAAAAAGCAATGGTTCTGTTAGAGAGAATTGATAATTTGTTGAATGAACTTTTAGTTATAAAGAATAAAATTTTAAAAGAAACAGAGCCTCAGATTATTGAACTTGCAGTAGAAATTGCAAAAAAAATAATTATGAAAGAATTGTCTCTTGATCATAAAATCATTATCAACATGATAAGAGAGGCTATTACGAAGATTGAAAGGATAGGACGGATTACAATAAAGATTAACCCATCTCTCAATGAAATGATAAATAAATATAAGAAAGATTTTATGGATATTCATCCAGATATTAATTTTGAAATAGACCCTTCGTGTTCATCAAGCGGGGTTGTGGTTATAAGTTCGTCTCAAGAGGTTGTTACTGATATAGATATACAAATTAAGAATCTAATCGAAGAAATGGTTAAAAATCTTCATGGAAATTGATTTGTCGCCATATATTTCATCATTAAAAAATGTGGAACCGTTGAAATGTTACGGGAGAGTATCCGAAATTACAGGAATAATTATTAAAGCTACAGGAATAAAAGCATCGGTAGGAGAATCATGCAGAATATATACTGATAACAGCACATTATTAAATGCTGATATTGTTGGATTCAGAGACGACAAAGTTATGCTCATGGCAATAGGAGAAACCGAAGGAATTAGACCTGGAAGTAGAGTTCAACAGCTCGGAAGAAAAATTTCTGTTAAAGTATCCCCTTTTTTGAAAGGACGCGTAATAAATGGAATTTGCGAACCACTTGATGGCAGAGGTCCGATTCAGGGTTTTGATTACCCTCTATTTTCTGGTACTCCGAATCCTTTAAAGAGAAAAAGAATTAATGAACCTCTGGATCTGGGTATAAGGGCAATTAACGGACTTCTTACATGCGGCAAGGGACAGAGACTCGGTATTTTCTCAGGTCCTGGTGTTGGAAAAAGTGTACTTCTTGGAATGATTGCAAAGTACACAGAAGCATCTGTAAATGTAATTGCAATGGTTGGAGAACGTGGTAGAGAGGTGCGTGAATTTATAGAAAAAGATCTCGGTAAAGAAGGACTTGAAAAATCAGTTGTAGTGGTTTCTACATCAGAGCAGTCACCACTTGCAAAGGTGAGAGCTGCGATTGCAGCAACAGCAATAGCAGAATATTTTAGAGACAAAGGAGAAGATGTTCTTCTATTGATGGATTCTTTGACAAGAGTTGCTCAGGCACAGCGTGAAATTGGACTTGCCATTGGAGAACCACCAACAGCAAAGGGTTATACTCCATCTGTCTTTGCTTTACTCCCCAAGCTACTTGAAAGAGTTGGCAGATCGGAAGGCTCAGGAAGTATTACCGGAATATATACAGTGCTTGTTGAGGGTGATGACCATGCTGACCCTGTGGCAGATTCAGCGAAAGCTGTTTTAGATGGTCATATTGTGCTTTCGAGGGAATTGGCGATGGAAAATCATTATCCTTCAATAGATATTATGAGAAGTATAAGTAGATTAATGCCTGACATAACTGATGAGAGGCATAGAGAATTTGCATCTAAATTTATGGAAGTAATGGCAATTTATAAAAAATTTGAAGACATGATAAATCTCGGTGCATATAAAGAGGGAACAAATCCCAGAGTTGATTATGCAATTAAGATGATAGATAAATTAAAAAAATATCTCTGTCAGGGTATTAATGAGAAAAGAGATATGGCAGATGCCCTACAAGGCCTTTATATGTTATTTGATGAAAGGAATGAGCAAAGATGACAAAGAAGAAAACATTGACAAAGGTCATTGAACTTAAGGAGTTTAAACAGGATCAGATTGAATCTGAATTGAAACATACTTATGATGTTTTAAACATGGAAAAAGAAAAGCTTGAACATCTTGAAAGAATGTTCAAAAAAACAGATTCAAGACTGAATTCTTTTCGTAATAGAGAACCAATGAATGTTTCAGAAATAACAATATATTATGATTATCTTACGTTTCTTAATCGTAAGATTGAAGAACAAAAGAGCGTTGTTTTTAGAGTTGCAGCAGAACTTGAATTAAAAAAAGCAGAAATGTTCGAGGTTTATAAAGAGAAACGTGTTGTTGAGAAACTGAGAGATAAGATTATGAATGATGAAAACAGACAATTATTACAAAGTGAACAGAAAGAAGCTGATTATAATTTTATATCAAGAAGTATGAGAAAATAATGTTAAAAATAGTAAATATGAAAATATCTGTTAATAAGTATTTAATTTTTACTACTTTTTTCTTTCTGATAATTAACTCTTTATCATTCGCACAGGATGATATGATTAAGTATATAGAAACAAAACAAAAAGAAATTAAGACTAAAGAGGAATTTTTAGCTAAAGAAAAGAAAAAACTCGAGTCTCTTAAAAAAGATGTTGAAGAAAAAATAGAAAAATACTCTAAAATTCTTGCTGAGATAGATTCTAAATTAAAGGTGCTTGAGAAAATACAGGCTGAAAAACTTGATTATATTGTTAAAGTGTACGAGGGTATGCCTTCAGAAGATGCTGCATCAAAATTGAATGTTATTGATGATGATACTGCTACTGAAATAATTCGCAGAATGAAACCAAAAAAAGCAGCAGCAATAATGGCAGTTATGGAACCCCAGAAAGTTGTCTCAATTACCAAAAATATTCGAAGATTAGAGAAAAAAATTCCTGCTAACTGAAAATATTTCCTCCTTTTCTTAAAGTTCACCAGATATATCAACAGTAATTATATTTCTAAAAAAGTTCAAACTTAAATAAAAACTTAAAGTTAATTTAATAACATATTGAAAAAATGAATAATTTAAAAATAATAAAAGTATTTTCTAAAAAATTGTTATATCTTCTCAGACTGGTATATTAATTGATTATATATTGGCATGAATTTTACGATTCCTGTACAAATTGAAATGCAAACAGTGCAACCTATGGACATTGAAATAAAAAATATTAGAACAGAAGATAAAGATACAGGTGCTTTTGGTTTTTGCCTTAAAAGTATAATTACAGATATATCATCTTTATTGATACCATGCATTGATAATTTTAACAATGAATCTACAAAAGATAGCATGATTATGGAGAAAGAGCTCGATGAAGATAATTCTAAAAACGTTGAGATCATGTCCAATTTATTCATTAATTATTTAGATAGTAGTTTATGTAATGTAAATAAAGAAAGTATCGATAATTATAATTTCAAAGCAGAAAGGAATTTATTAGTAAAAGAAGAGAAAGAATCCGAAAAGATACAGGATTCGAAGCTCATTTCAGAAATGGATTATAATGATTTTGTGCCCAGAAATATTTTAGATGAGGATATAGATTTCAGTGCAAAACCATCAAATATCTCCCGGCAAGAACAGTCAGAAAAATCCAGTAAGTTAGCAGAAACAATCTTAAAAAATGATTTGAAGATTGACTTTCCTGCAAAAACGACAAATTTATTTATAATGCCAGATGAGAATATTTACGATTATAGAAGATTCGAAGAGCCTGAAAATAAAAATATTTCAATAAATAATAATAATTTTGGAAAAATCTATAAAGATATAGAATTTTATTCAATAATATTCAATAAAAATCAAAACATTTCAAATAATAGAACGAATCAAGTTTTAGTATTAGAAAGTCAAACTGATAAATTAAAGAACGATAATATCTTTCTTAATTCGGAGGTGAAAAAAGCCGATACTTCTGAAAGTAATATTGTTTTTAAGAACGACAATCTTTTTAGTTTTGAACCAGATGTAACAGCAAAAACATCGGATAAAATATTAAATCGTTATGATATAGATGAAATAAAGTGTGACTCAATTAAACTTGAAAATGAGAAGAATAAGGAAATAAGCCCGAGGAATGAATATGAAAATAAAATACATGATTTGCATAATACAATTGTTAAACCCAATGAAACAAAAACAATTGAAAAGAACCCCGGAGCGCCGGAAATTCCAAATATAATTAAAAATTCATTTGTAATCACAAAGAAAGAAAGTAATTTTTTAGAAATATCATTGAAGCCTGAAGGAATCGGCAAACTTCATATTCATTTAAGTCTTGACAACGGTATGGTTCATGCAAAAGTTGATGCGTTTGAGATAGCAGGAAGAGATTTAATTAATAAAAATATAAATGATATTGTAAAAGTGCTATTAGATGAAGGTATAAATATCGGAAGCTTTTCGATAAATCTAAAAGAGAAAAAAGGCGAATCTTCAGAATATGTTGATGATTCAAAATTTATTAATGATTCAAAAGAAAAAGCTGATATGCCGGTCACTTTAACAGGCAAATATATTATTAATATTTTTGTTTGAGCTGGAGGTTATTTATGAGTGTTTCAGCAACACAGAATTTATTAGGTAAAGATGATTTTTTAAGGTTATTTGTTAAACAGATGCAATATCAGAATCCTTTAAATCCTATGGATAATACCGAGTTTGCATCACAGCTTGCACAATTCTCATCTCTGGAACAATTAACTAACATCAGTACTCAGATGAAAGATTTATTAATTTTCCAGAACTCGCTCCATAATACTCTTACCGCGTCTTTTATAGGAAGAAACGTAAAATACGGGGGTGAACATGAAGGAGGAGCCGGTACAGTTACTGGAATTACTTTTGAGAATAATTTGACTTTCTTGATTATTGATGAAAAAACAAAAATAAGACTTAGCGATATAAAAGAAATAAGCTAAAAGAAAGGAGTATAAAAATGATAACATCGCTATATACAGCAATAAGTGGTTTGAGTGCAAGTGGGACAAGTCTTTCTGTTATTAGTGACAATATAGCTAACATGAATACCATCGGTTACAAAGCAAGCAGGGTTGCTTTCGGGGATGTTTTAAGCCAGACTCTTACAGGAATAGCTGGTTCATCACAGGTTGGAAGAGGTGTGCTTGTAAGCGGAGTTTCACCACTATTTACACAGGGATCATTTGAAACTACTGAAAGTGTTCTTGATCTCGCAGTTGATGGTGATGGTATGTTTATAGTGAACGATGGAAATGCAAGTTATTATACAAGAGCAGGACAATTTTCTATAAGTAAAGAAGGTTATATTGTAAATCCTGATGGTCTTGTATTACAGGGTTATCTTGCTGATGAGTCAGGAAATATAACAGGAACTATTGGCAGTCTCAATATAGCTAATGTCCAGAGTGTTGCCAAAGTTACATCTATGGCTGATATTGCATTGAACCTTGATGCAACCTCTGAAATTCAGGCAGTTGCTTTTACACTTGATGGCAATGGTGATACAGTCAATGATGACCCCACAAATTATAATTTTTCATCGACTATTACAGTTTATGATTCGCAAGGTGGTGCACATCAGGTAACACTTTACTTTGAAAAAACTGCTGCAAATTCCTGGACGGTTCATTATGTACATGCTGATCCATCAAATCCTAATTTACTCGTGGAAGCCGGGACACAAGCACTTACTTTCGATGTCAATGGAGCATTGGTAAATGATAATACGGGGACTGGTATTAATTTTAATTTCGGGACTTCTGTAACTTCACCTCAGGCAATTCAATTCAATTATGGAACAGGTACCGGGGAAACACCACCGGGAACAGGGCTTGATGGTACAACACAGTTTGCAACTGATTTCGCTGTGCTGAGTTTAAACCAGAATGGTTATACTGCCGGTAGTCTGAAGAATATGCAGATCTCAGCAGATGGTGTCATTACAGGCATCTTTACAAACGGTCAGACCAGGGCAATTGGCCAGATTGCCCTGGCAAAGTTCATAGCTCCGGATATGCTCACCAAACTTGGAAGAAATTTATTTGCTGAGTCTTATGATTCAGGACAGCCTATCGTTGGTGCAGCGAGTACATCAGGACTCGGAAGAGTGCTGTCAAATACACTTGAACTGAGTAACGTTGATCTTGCAGAACAATTTGTAAAAATGATTTCTGCTCAAAGAGGTTTTCAGGCAAATTCGAGGATTATAACAACGACAGATGAGCTTATGCAGGAACTTGTTAACCTGAAGAGATAGGATAGTTTAATAAAGCAGGGTTGAATTTTTCTACCCTGCTTTATTGGATAAAATATTATTTAATATCTTTCAATCCCAAAACATCTTGCATATCATATAATCCTGCGGATTTTCCATGTATCCATTGCGCTGCTCTGAGGGCACCCCTTGCAAAAGTATCACGGCTTGATACCTTATGAACAACTTCGATGCGTTCTCCCATACCACAGAACATTACAGTATGCTCACCAACAATATCTCCACCTCTAATAGTCTGAATACCTATCTCTTTTGGTTTTCTTTCTCCAATAATCCCGTGTCTTTCATAAACAGCAACTTTATCGAGATTTCTATTGAGCGCTGAAGCTATAACCTGTGCCATCTTCAGAGCAGTTCCACTTGGAGCGTCTTTTTTCATTTTATGATGTGCTTCAATTATTTCTATATCATAGCCATCCCCGAGAACTCTTGCTATATCCTGTAAAATTTTTAAAAGTAAATTGACTCCCATACTCATATTGGAAGCCATTACACATGGTACTTTTTTAGTAAGTTTACTCACTTCTTTTAAAGCATTTTTGTCAAATCCTGTAGTTCCTATTACTATTGCTTTCCCATTTTTTGAAGCAATTCGTAAATGTTCAAGAGAAGCTTCAACAGTGGTAAAAGAAATAATTACATCAATATGTTTAATAAGTTCATCAAGATTGTCTGTGAGTTTTATCCCTGTTTCACCAATTCCAGCTATTATGCCAATGTCTTTGCCGATATCTTTATGTCCCTTTCTTTCGAAAGCACCAGCTAATATTAACCCTTCGTATTCTTTTGAAAGGGCAGTAATCCTGCTACCCATTCTTCCTGCTGCCCCTGCTACTGCAATCCTGACCATAACAACCTCCTTATTTAATTTAGCGTTATATTTCTAATCATAACTATGTAAAACAAATATTTCAACAATCAACCTTGTTCTGATTTTGAAATACCATTTTCTTCGTCTTCTGATTTGCCTTTTATTCTGTATTCTTCAAGAACCCATTTCCCGAGGTCTATCATCTTGCACTTTTCAGAACAGAATGGTCTCCATGGATTTTCTTCCCAGGTTGTTTTAGTTTTACAAACAGGACAGATAATGTTCATGTTCTAAATATTTTCAGGGTAAAATCGCATATTTTATTCCGACACCCTTAGATAACTTTTCAAAGGCTTTATTAATGTTCTTCAGTCCATATTTTCCAGAAATCAGAAGATTTACATTTATATTACCATTACAAAGTAAATTATATGCTTTTTTAACGTCAGATGGATTGAAATGAAAAACTCCTTTTAAAGTTATTTCGTCATAATGTAATCTTGAAGCATCATAGCATACTTCTGTACCGGATTTACAACCTCCGAAAAGAATTATTGTTCCACCTCTGCGCAATGAATTAATCGAAGATTCCCAGACTTCTTTTCTGCCTGTGCATTCAAAAATAAAGTCGTATTCTGAAGAATCGAACAAAGTTTCAAAAAAATCTGCTTTATAAATAAGGTCTGCTCCAAGTTTTTTTGCTATATTTAGTTTATCCTGATGTTTATCAATTAAGGTTACATTAACTCTTTTTGATTTTAAAAGTATGAGATGAAGAAGACCGATGGGACCTCCACCAATTATTAAAGCTCTATCGTTCTTTTTTATATTTAAAGATGAAATTCCATGAACAACGCATGACAGAGGTTCAAGAAAAGCAGCTTCTTCAAAAGAAAGATTTTCGGGTTTGATAAAAACATTTTGTTTAACTATATGGGACGGCAAAACAAGATATTCAGCAAAAGCACCGAGAACTTTTGTTTCCATAATACTTTTGCAAAGATTAAAAGCTCTTTTTTTACAGTAAGAACATGAAAGACATGGTGCACTGTGCACAGCCATAATTTTGTCGCCTTCTTTAAATTTCTTTACTCCTTTACCAGTCTTGGCAACTATTCCTGAAAATTCATGTCCAAAAACACCTGGCATAGGAATTAATATATGTCCTCTTTTAAAAGCTTTAAGATCTGTCCCGCAGGTCAGAGCTGCCTTAATTTTAACGAGAATCTCTCCTTTTGAAGGTTCTGGTGTAGGGATTTCCTGGATTTCTATATTATTTGGTTTTTTCAGAATACAGGCAAGCATTATGTGATATTGAACTTTCCCCCGATAATCTGACCTGATAGAGCAGCAAGAATGAATAATGGAATGTACTTGATTTCAATATTAGAGAGAAGCCTTATCAAAAAGATTAAGGGAATAGGAATATGAATATATAAAAACCAGCGGAAAGAATATTTTCTGGATTTCGAACGGGCGTAACCAAAAGGCATATTTATAAAAAGAGTAAATATGAACAATATTAGTATGACTGTTAATTTGTTTGAAATACTCATTTTTGACAATAACTGAAAAAAGCCATTGAAGTCAATTCAAGAATAATAAAATTTCTGGTATTATAAATAAATGCAAAATATAACAGAGAAAAAGGTCAAAGAAATACTCGATGGGTTATCCTGTATTTTATCCGCTCATGATAGTTGTGCTGAACTTGTAGAGGCAAATGATAGAAGAGTTGTTATAAATTGTGTGGGGCCTTGTATCAACTGTGACAATCGTTGCATCGAAAGCGCAATTAAAGAAAAACTGCCTGATATTGAAGTAATAATAAGGTAATGATGGTTCACTTTTTTAAAACAATTCTGTTAGCTTTATTTAGGTCAATTATTTTAATGTAATTATTGTTATTGCCTTTCCACCTTTATCTTGATCAGCGCTTTTAAATTTTTTTACAAGCGGATGTCCTGTAAGATGTTCGTGGATTGCTTTCATAAGAATACCCTTGCCGATACCATGAATTACTGTTATTTCACGCATATCAGCCAGAGAAGCATGATTAAGTAATTTTTCAATCTCAGAGATGGCTTCGTCAACTCTTAATCCAATTACATTAATGCTATCAGGAGGCATTTCTTCATTTGAAGGTAGATTCAAAGATGGAGAAATTTTATTGGCTTTGAGTTCTTTACTGAGCTTTATATCAGAAAAAGGAACCTCGATTTCGAGATTTCCTGCAATAACTTTTAAACGTTTCGATTTCTGGTTTATTTCATTTATTAATGCATCCTGCTTGATAGATTTGACATAAATCTTTTCACCTATTTTAAGTTCTTCTATGATGGGATGGGTTCCTTCATCTTCAGAATATTCGGTAATCTTTTTTTCAACAAGTCTCTGTATATCTTCGGTTTCTTTCATTATTCGCTTAACTTCAACCTTTCCCTTTTTCTTTAACTCATCAAGAAAAGCATTCATCTGTCTTTTAATATCAAATATTATTTCAGATGATTTTTTATAAGCCTCTACGAGTATTTCTTTATTTTTTATCTCAATATCACGAACTTTTTTATTAATTTCACTCTTTAAACTTTCAAGCTGCTTTTTTTGTTCTTCAATTTCAATTAAAGATTTTTCATACATATTTCTTTTTTCATTCAGTTCTGATATGAGCTTATCGAACTCAATTTTGATATTCCCGAGCATTCTTTTTGCTGTTGTAATAACAGAATCAGGCAATCCATATCTTTTTGCTATTTCAATTGCATGGGATTGACCGGGTTCACCAATTCTTAGTTTATATAAAGGTGTAAAGGTTTTGGTATCAAACTCCATTGATGCATTAAGCATTCCCTCGGACATATGGACAAAACCCTTTATTTCTGCAAGATGTGTTGTTGCAAAAACAAGGCAATTTTTCTCCCTTAATTCTTTTAAAATGGCACAGGAAATTGCTGAACCTTCCTCAGGGTCTGTGCCGGTTCCGAGTTCATCTATCAAAACAATAGTATTGGAATTAGTATCTTTAAGAATACTGGAAAGGTTCGAAATGTGTGATGAAAAGGTCGAGAGATTATTTTCGATTGATTGTTCATCTCCTATATCAACGAGTAATTTTTCGATTAGGGGAATATTTGATGATGAACTTGCAGGTATCGGTATTCCTGAAAGTGCCATAAGTACTATTAATCCAATTGTTTTTATTGCAATAGTTTTTCCACCTGCATTTGCTCCTGTTATTACCATTATTGTATTGTTCCCGCCAAGTTGTACACTAAGAGGAACGATTTTTTTCTCAGAACCCTGTTTTTGATAAGAAATCTGGAGTAAAGGATGGCGTGCATCTATTAAGTTTATGAATCCTGACGTATTAATAGACGGATTCTGCATGTCCAGCGAATCAGAAAACTTTGAGATGCAGTTTAGAGTATCTAAATAAACAATGGTATTGAATTCTTCTTCGATCTCTTTAATATCTTTTCTTATCATTGAAGAAATATTCCTGAGGATTCTAATTTCTTCAGCTTTCTGTTCAGCAATGATATTTTCAAGTTCGTTTGCAAGATGGATAATTGCAAGGGGTTCGATAAAAGCTGTTTCTCCTGATTTTGATACGTCATGAACAACTCCTGGTACCATTCCTTTTGAATCCATTCTTACAGGTATTACCCATCTACCAGATCTCACAGTAATAAAATCATCCTGAAGCAATGAAGATATTTTTTCATCTCTTATTATCTCTTCGAGTCTTTTACGAATTCTGAGATCGAGCTTTCTTACTTTTGCCCTCAGTTCAGCAAGTAAAGGTGATGCGTTATCAAGTATATTCCCTTCACTATCAATAGATTTTCTTAGTATCTTTAATATTTCAGGAAATCCGGTAAGATTTGATGTGATTTCTCGAAGGCCCGGTAAATCAAATCTGTCTTTGAGTTGATAGGAGATAGAATAACATATATCGAATACAGGAATAAATAATGAAAGTTCCTGAGCTTCGAGAACAGAACCTTCAGGTTTTACTTTTAAAAGAATCTGTGTTATATCGTGAAAAGAAGATAATGCAATTGGGTTACCTTCATGGGCGATTTTCCTTATCTCTGAAATTTCACGTTGTTTTTTTTCTATTTGCTTTTTATCTGAAAAAGGTTGAATTGATAATATTGCTCTTTTTGTTGATTCACTATTAGCGTAGTTAGCAATTGAATTCAGAACTTTGTTGAATTCAAGTGTTTCAATAGAATTGTACGGGATCATGGTTCATAATATTTCCTTTTCTTTTTCATATATTCCTGCTCAACATATCCTCCATAATCATGAGGGTATTTATAACCTTTTCCGTGTCCGAGTTTTTTTGCGCCAGGATAATGGCTGTCTTTCAGATGTTCAGGCACTTCCATTGTCTCTTCTGTTTCAATATCTTTCCATGCAGATTCTATTGCTTTGTAACAGGCATTGCTTTTTGGAGCTTTTGCCACATAGATTACTGCCTGTGCTAATGGTATTCGGGCCTCTGGCATACCTACGAATTCAACAGCGCGCAATGCTGATATAGCAATGACCAATGCCATTGGATCAGCATTCCCAACATCTTCTGAAGCACATATTACTATCCTTCTTGCAATGAATCTCGGATCTTCGCCTGCATAAAGCATTTTTGCGAGATAATAGATTGCAGCATCTGGATCAGAGCCTCTCATACTTTTTATAAAAGCTGATATTGTATCGTAATGCTGGTCTCCTTTTTTATCATAGACAATTGCTTTTTTCTGAATTGATTCTTCAGCAATTTCAAGAGAAATGTTTATTCTGCCGTTTTCATCCTGAGGGGTTGTAAGCACTGCTATCTCGAGTGCTGATAGAGCTTTTCTTGCATCACCATCAGACATTCTAACAATATGCTTGAGTGCAGCTTCATGTAAATTGATAGATAGATGCCCAAAACCTCTTTCCCTATCAGTAAGAGCGAGTCTTAATATTTCAGTAATATTCTTTTCTGATAATGGTTTTAATTCAAATATTTGACTTCTTGAAAGCAAAGCCGAGTTAACATAAAAAAAAGGATTTTCTACTGTTGCTGCAATAAGTATAATCTTACCTTCCTCGACATCAGGTAACAAGGCATCCTGCTGGAGTTTATTAAAACGATGTATCTCGTCAAGGAATAAAATAGTTTTAAGTCCTTTTGACTTTCTGTTTCTTGCCTGCTGAATTGCTTTTCTTATTTCGTCGAGTCCTACAGTTGCTGCATTCAGCCATTCAAAATGTGAATTTGTCTTTTGTGCTATAACTCTTGCAAGTGCGGTCTTGCCTGTTCCTGGAGGACCGTATAATATAATTGAACTTATTCTATCAGACTCGATAGAACGTCTTAAAAGTTTCCCGTGACCAAGAATGTGTTCCTGTCCTATATATTCATCGAGTGAACGGGGGCTCATTCTGTAAGCAAGTGGTGGGAGTATGTCAGATTTTTCTTTTTCTTTAAATAACTCCATTGAAAATAAAAAAGTAGCTTAAGAACCGCACTTACTTTAAGATTTTTTTAATGCCGCTACTTATGTTTTCTGCTTCTTTGCTTAATTGTTTAACACCTTTTGTGCCTGCGATAACAATTGATTCACCAATGTCAACAACAGGTACTCCTATTTTTTGTGATAATCCATAAGCTATTTTCTCAACAAAGCTTTCACGTATGTTGAATTCAGGATCATTAATATTGCCTTCGAGTATAAAGTCAAAAGAAATTCTACCTTTGCTATCCTTAAGAAAACTAAGAACTGCATCAGATGGAAGGCTTAGAAAAAATCCTGTTACACCTCTTCTTTTTTCTAATTCAAGATTCTTGAGAACAATTTTACCAGGAGCATTTATGTTTCCTGAATTAATCTTTAAATCCATTTTAATATCAATATTTCCTTTTTTGACATTAACATTATTTTTCTTTTGATAGTAAGGCTTGAAATGAGTAATATCAAGATTTTGTGCTGAAACCTTCGAGTCCATATCGAGTGTTTTTAAATTGATATTTCCTTCACTTTTAATTACTCCTGCATTCAATCTGCCAGTAATCTTTGCCGAAAAATGATAAGATGAGAAATTGTCCTGGAGCGGAAAAAGAAGATTTTCAGATTCAAGCTCTATATTTCTTAATTGAGTTAATACAGGTTCACCGTCGACTTTTTCATCGAGATAATCTATAGAACCGTTAATAATGTGTATCTTCTGAATAAGCAATGGAGGTGAATCTTTTTTTTCTTCTTTATCTTTTTTTGAATGAAAAGGAAGTTTGAGATTCCCTTTTTCATCTGTCTCGAGCTTGATATAAGGATTAACCAATGTAAGATCAGAGACATTATATTCTTTTTTTAAGATGCTCATTAAATCAGCTTTCATTTTCATGCTCTCAGCGCTAAAGACTATTTCTCCTTCAGGATTTTTGTAATTGACATCGATGGCTTCGACTTCATTCCATTTTAACTTAAGTTCCTTAACAGAAAAGTCTTTTCCAAGAAAACTTTCAAGCTTTTGTTTTACGATTTTATTTGAATTCTTTATTAGAAGTGGAATAATTACAGAACCGGCAATGATTACTATTAATAATAGAACCAGAAATATTTTCAATCCCTTACGCATATATTAACAATACCATAAATAGTGATTTTTTTTAAATGCCAACGTATAATATTATATTCAGTTGCCGAAGTGGCGGAACTGGCAGACGCGCTAGGTTCAGGGTCTAGTGGTCGCGAGGCCGTGCGGGTTCAAATCCCGCCTTCGGCACCAGTAATAATACATGAAAAAGCTAACACATATAGATGAGAAGGGAAGGGCAAGGATGGTTGATGTTACCCTAAAACCATCTACTGAAAGAAAAGCGATTGCCTCCGGTTTTATATATATGAAGCCCCAGACTCTTAAACTTATACTCGATGGAAAAATACCTAAAGGAGATGTATTTTCAGTAGCACGTATTGCTGGAATTGCTGCAGCAAAAAAAACATGGGAATTAATTCCACTCTGCCATCCTCTTAATATTACTTCTATAAATGTTGATTTTTCCCCTGAAAAGAAAAATAAAAGGATAAAAATAATCTCTGAAGTAAAAGTGACCGGGCAGACAGGTGTTGAAATGGAGGCACTAACCGCAGTTTCTGTAGCTGCTTTGACTATTTATGATATGTGTAAGGCTGTTGATAAAGATATGATAATCTCAGAAATTATGCTCCTCGAAAAATACGGTGGTAAGAGTGGAACGTATAAAAGGGATAAGTTTGAGTGATTTATTTTTTTATATTCTGCAATCCTTTTTTAGCTCTTATATTGTCTGGGTTAATCTTTAATGAATTTTCAAAAGCAATACGAGCTTTCTGTAAAATTCCCTGCTTTGCATATAATAAGCCGAGATTTGCATAATAGTCTGAGTTATCAGGTTCAAGATCAATAGCTTTTAATAGAGTTTGTTCAGCATCTTTGAAATTTTCGGAATTGTAAGAAAGAGCAAGAGCAAGGTGACTCCAGTATTTTGCATTTGAAGGGTCTTCATAGATAGCTTTTCTGAAATATTCTGCAGCGGTTTTATAATCAGATTTTTTGAATTCAACTACAGCCTGTCTGAAATATTTATCGGCATTTTCCCTGGAAGAAATAGGTGATTTAATATTCTTATCACTTTTGATTAAAGTTTCGTAAGCTTTGTTTATTGCATTAAAAATAGCTTCAAGTTTATCTTTCAAAGAAGGATCTGTTGAACCATATTGTCTGTCAGGATGGAATTCTCTTGAAAGACGATAATAATTTCTTTTGATGGTCTCAATATCTGTATCACTCTCGACCTCAAGAATTTCTTCCGGGGTTGCAAAAGAAATCTTTGAGTACATAACATCAACTTTGTTAATAAAAGTGCTTTCATCCTCAAATACCGGTTGAAGTATTTCTTCAATCGAGATTTCTTTAAATATCTCAGGTTTTTCTTCTATACTTTTTTCTTCGAGTACTTTAATAGATAATAATAGATATAATATTTTCATTGCTTCAAAGGAACTAATCCAAGCATTGTTAATTAACTCTTTAATGGTTTTTTTCCCGTCTATGAGAGAGAGCATTTTTCTATCATGCGGGCTTAATTCAATATCCTGAAATATTGATAAAGGGTCATTGCTTAAGATAAGAACAGTATCGAGTGAAGGCATTTCTCTTTTTATTCTTGTCCAGTTATCAATTCTTTTGACACCTTCGTAAATAAGATTACCCATACTCATTTTAAGAGTTATCACTTCATCTTTTGGTATTTCCTCAATAAATTCGTATTCACCGTCTTCAATGAGAAAAAGGCTGTAAATTATTTCTTTAACCTGATATTTGACGCCATTAAACAAATCTTTAGGTGTAATATAGCCAAGTTCAACGAGAATGGCACCCTGTCTTTTGCCTGTTTTTTTAAGCAATTCAACAGATTTGTCGTACTGTTCGAGTGTTATTTTTCCTGATTTAAGAAGCATTTCTCCAAGACGATCATCTTCAAAAGTAGATGAAGCAAATATAGCATCACCTTTTACAAAAAAAACTTTTTTAGTAAAAACAGGATTCTTTATTGTTAAAGTGCCTGTTTTTCTATGCCTGTTAAGGTTAATTAGAATTTTAGGTAATCCTATATCTTTAATATTTCCGGTTAAAGGTATTTCATTCATTTGTATCTCCTTACCTCAAAACGGTAAATATCTACAGGCTCTCCATATTCTATACCTGCTTTCATCCTTGCAATATTAATTTGTTCTTCAACTGTATTTACACCTTCCAGATCTGGAAGTAGTAAACCTTTCTTCATGCCGCTTATAACAATTATACCGTATTTTTTGGGGTTTAATTCATTCAAATTGTTAACTTTTTCCGGAGCTGAAAGTATATCCACTGAATAATTTATTTCATCAAGTTCGGATTCTCTTAGAGCAGGGAAACGCGGATCTCGGGTTGCAGAAGCTATTGCATTCATAATTATTTCTTTTGCAACAGATTCATATGAAGGCATAAATGTTCCGATACAACCCCTTAATTGTCCTTTTTTTTTCAAGGATACGAAAACCCCGGCCTGGCTTTTCATCTCAGGAGTCAGTTCTTCGGGTGGCTCGATTATCTTTCCGTTTTTTATATATTCTTCGATTGCTTTTTTTGCGAGTAAAACAATGGGATGCATTTATCTCTTTCTTAATAAAGTATAATCTGCGACTGTTAAAAGGGCTTCCCTTGCCTGAGAATCAGGGAAAATCTGCAATTCATTTTTTGCATTTTCCACTATCTCACGGGCTTTTTTCATTGATAATTCAATAGAGTCATATTTTTTGAAAAGTTTAAGTATTTTTTTAAGGCCACTTTTTTTGAAATTACCTTTAATGATCTCTTTTATTTCTTCTAATTCATTCCCTGAAGAACTTCTGAGCAGATAGATTAAGGGAAGAGTTATCTTGCCTTCTTTAAGGTCTTTACCGAGTTGTTTCCCAAGTTCTTCTTCATCTGCCATGTAATCAAGTATATCATCCGCCATTTGAAATGCGATTCCTGTTTTCATACCAAAATTTGCAAGAGCCTCTTCTTTTTCTTCAGGTAATGAGCCAAGTATCGCTCCAATTCTACAGGCTGATGAAATAAGAGCAGCGGTTTTTCCTGAAATTATATCCATATATTCTTCTTCAGTTATTTCTGGATCAGCAGTTTTTGACATCTGTAGTATTTCTGCTTCAGTCATTTTTGTAGTTGCTTCTGAAAGAGACTCCATTATTTTCTGACTTTTTTGAAGAACAGCGATTCTCAAAGCATTAGAGTAAAGAAAATCACCTACAAGAATTACTATTTGATTCCCCCATATTGTATGGGCAGGTTTGCGACCTCTTCTTATTTCAGCTCCGTCTATTACATCATCATGAAGCAATGATGCAGTATGAATGGATTCGATGATTCCAGCGAGTGTATATTTTGAATCATTCTTGCATTCGGCTATTTCTGCACACAATAAAAGAATGAGCGGCCTGAGTCTTTTTCCACCACCATCAAGAATATGTTTGCCAATCAGAGGGATTGCCAGTACTTTACTATTAAAAAGCCCCTGGAGACTGTTTTCAACCTTTTTAAGATCTTCTTCGTAATTTATAAAAATATCATCAAGATTCATTATTAATGGTAGAAAAGCTAATCATTTAAAGTCAAGTTCAGATGGATTGAGCCTTATTTTACTCAGTTCTGAACCATTTTTCATTAAGTGTTTTATATCTTTTGGTCTGAAAGCTCCTTTTTCTGTAATAATTGCTGTAATATATTTATGCGGAGTAACGTCAAAAGCAATATTTCTTACATTTACACCATCTGGAGCTATCTGACATTTTCCAAAAATATGTGTAACTTCTTCTGGTGCTCTTTCTTCTATTGGTATATCATCACCTGATTTAAGTGAAAAATCAATACTGCTTAATGGCGCAGCAACATAAAATGGTATCTTATTTTCTTTGCAGAGAACGGCAACTGTATAAGTTCCAATTTTGTTTGCAACATCCCCATTCCTTACAGTTCTATCGGTGCCTACAATTGCAAGATTGATCTCACCTTTTCTCATTAATGCTCCTGCAGTATTATCTGTTATTAAAGTTACAGGGATTCCTTCCTGCATGAGTTCCCAGGATGTTAATCTTGCTCCCTGAAGAACAGGACGTGTTTCATCAGCAAACACATGAATTCTTTTGCCCTGCTGTTTTGCTATTAACATCGGAGCTGTTGCTGTACCATATCCACCTGTGGCAAGAGCACCTGCATTACAATGAGTAAGAATTGTATCACCATCTTTTATAAATTCTGCGCCCCATTTCCCGATCGCTTTATTGACTTCAATGTCTTCATTTAAAATATTTCTGGCTTCTTCAATCAACATTTCCTTTACATTCAGTGTATTGCTATCTTTCATTTTTCTTATTAGGTTTTTCATTCTATTAACCGCCCATTTTATATTTACTGCAGTAGGACGGGTCAGGAGCAATTCGGAAAAAACAGGCTCAAGACCTTTTTCAATATCCTTAACACTCTTCGCATTAATGTCCTGAGCAGCCATTGCAATAGCCATTGCAGCAGCAATCCCGATCGCAGGAGCACCTCTTATCCATAATTTCCTTATACCTTCGGCAATTTTATGATAATCAGTACATTCAATATAGGAAACTTCCAGAGGCAATTTGCTCTGGTCGAGCATTATGACTTTACCATTGACCCATTCAATAGCTTTAACCATGTAATGACTCCAGAGGAACAATAAAAGATACAAGAAATGCAGCGGTTAATATTATAAGAACAACCACTGTGCTCCACGAGATTATGTTATATGATCTTGGATTCACAAAATCTCCCATCAGTTTTTTATTATTAACAAGAGAAATGGCATATATAAGAACAAAAGGCAATAGTATTCCATTAAGAAAGGATGATAATACCATGAGAAATACAAGAGGAGCACCTGGAATTAAGATTAATAAAGAGCCAATAACTATCATAAATGTATATATACTCATGAATTGAGGAGCATCTTTGAATGTTTTATTTACTCCACGTTCCCATCCCATTGCCTCACAAATATAATATGACGTAGCCAGAGGAACTATGATTGTTCCAAGAATCGAAGCATTTGCAAGACATACAGCAAAAATTAAAAATGCATATTTTCCTGCAAGTGGTTTAAGTGCAAGAGCTGCTTCTGAAGCCTCGTTAATTCTTATTCCCTGTGTAAATAATGTTGTAGCACAGGTTACGATAATAAAAAAAGAAACAATATCAGTGATGCTGCAACCTATAAATACATCAAGTTTTGATGCCTTATACTCATTTTTTTGAATCCCTTTTTCTGCAATTGAAGATTGAAGGTAAAATTGCATCCAGGGAGTAATGGTAGTACCAATAATTGCTATACTCAGCATTATATATTCTGTATTGAATCTAATTCTTGGTACGAAAGTATTATAAAATACATCTGACCATTCTGGTTTTGCCATAAAACCAGAAAGAACATATCCAAAATATAGAAGACAGGCAAAGAGTAAGATTTTTTCAACAAAACGATAACTTCCTTTAACTACGAGAAACCATACAACCAGTGCTCCTACAGGTATTACAATATATCTGCTGAACCCGAGTATTTCCATGCTTGCAGCCCATCCGGCAAAATTTGCAACAGTAGTGCCGAAATTAGCAATGAAAAGGATTGTCATCATATAAAAAGTGGATTTCACACCATAGTTTTCCCTGATTAAATCTGATAATCCTTTGCCTGTAACAACTCCCATTCTTGCGACCATTTCCTGGATAACCAGAAGTGCAATTGTTGTAGGTATCAATGTCCAGAGAAGTGCGTAACCAAAATGTGCTCCTGCAACCGAGTATGTAGTTATACCGCTTGCATCATTATCAATGTTTGCGGTAATTATACCCGGACCCATAATTGAGAGAAAAACAGCTATCCTTTTCCAGAGGGTCATACTTTTCTCCTCTTGCGCTTTGCGGCAGGCGGAAGAATTCTATCTATAATGTCATCGATTGTTACTATTCCAAGCATATAATTTTCAGAATCAATAACAGGGATAGCAACAAGATTATATTTAGATACAATCTCAGCGACTTCCTGTTCATCAGTTTCAGGTGTAACAGTCTTTATTTTTCTTTTCATAATATCTGAAAGTTTTGCATCAGGAGGTGCAAGTAAAAGATCCCTTAAAGATATAACTCCAACAAGTTTCTCATTTTCATCAATAACATAAATGTAATAGACTGTCTCGACTTCTTCAGCATCTTTTTTGAATTTTTCTATAGCTTCCCTGACAGTTGTTTCAGGCAGATAGGATATGTAAACATTTGTCATTATACCACCTGCTGTATCTTCTTCATGACTTAGAAGTTCCTGAATATCCTGAGCTTCCTCTTTTTCGATCTGTTCAAGTATTTCCTTTGCCTTGTCAACAGGTAAATCACTTAATACATCTGCTGCTTCATCAGGTTGCATTTCTTCAATTATATCCGCAGCTTTTTCAGTTTCCATGCCGCTTATAATTTCAACCTGAACATCAGGCTGTAATTCTGAGAGGGCCTCTGCAGCAGTTTCAACATCCAGTTCTTTAAAGAATGTAGCACCTTCTTTATGAGAAACCTGACTTATTATTTCTGCTATATCAGCAGGGTGAAGTTCTGAAACCATCTGTCTTGGAACTGTCAGAGATATATTTGTTAATTTTGGTTCAAGAGGCTGAATATAGTTCCAGCTTATAAGATTATATGGCAGATGTTTTCTGAAGACGCGCATTAAATCTTCTCCACCTCTTTCGATTCCAAGCCTCCGCATTATACCTCTCATTCCAACATCAACTGCAACAAGAATAGCCTCTGATTCATATCCTTCGAGCTTAACATCATTTACCCTCACTACTTTTGCTCCATTGGCATCCACAATCTGCTTATCAAAAATATCCCTTACAATTAAAAGATCATTTTCATCAAATTCATATTTACTGAGACTCTCTGAATAAACTTTTGCAGAGATAATTTTTTTGTTAAAAATATTAAGGTCTGTCCATGAAATAATATAATAATTCTTCTTCCGTTCAATTATTAAATTTGATACTTTCGGGAATGGTTCTCCTTTTACAACAATAATATCCTTAACCTTTCCAAGTTCTTCTCCTTTTGGGTCCAGAACAGGCTTTTTAATAATTTCGCTTACAAAAAGCTCACCAAAAAAAGGCACAAAAACCTCCAGATATTAACGTCTTATAAGTTAAGGAATTTTATAAAGTATAGCTCATAAAAATTTATTTGAGCAACAATAAAATATAATGTATTTATGCATATATAAATGTTGATTAATACCTCTTTACATAAAAAACATTTTTAGCTATGATTTTAGACAACTTAGTATTTTCTCAGTCTGCGAAAAAAGGCGATAGAGGCTTTATGAGAATAAAGATAACCTACAAAACTACAAGATTGCCTTTAGTCTATAGACATAGATTCATGGCTTTAATAAAAGAATCCCTTGAAAGAGAGAATCCGACTTATAAAAAAATTCTTTATCCTGACAAAACTTCCTTATATTCAAAAAAAGCAAAACCATTTACATTCAGCGTGTTACTTCCTTCGGAAAAGGAGATAAGAGAAGATAATTCAGAAAAAACATTCTATTTTTCAAAAGATGTGCATATTTCATTTTTAGTAAGTTCCTTTGATTATGAGTTTATAGTCAATCTATATAATGGTTTGTTAAATATAAAGAAATTCAATATTAAAGATGGTATAGATATAACCCTTAAGAATATTTATTTAATAAAAGAAAAAAATATTTCTTCAGAGGAAGCAATTTTCAGGACAAACTCTCCTATTTTAATTGAGGATAAAAAAGAAAGACCCGTTTTACCTTATAAAGAAAACCTGAATATTTTTAATGAAAATCTTAATGCGATTCAAAACAGGATTTTAAAAGATATAAGAGGTTATGGACTATTAGAACCTATTGAATTAGAACCATTAAGAATCAGAAAAACAGTTGTAAAACATTCATTAAAAGGATTCAAAGAAAATACAGGAAAAGATTTTATGACACTTACGTGCTTTGAGGGAAAATTTATCTTAAAGGGCAATGCAGAAGATTTAAAATTACTATATCAAGCAGGTATTGGATTAAGAACAGGACAGGGGTTTGGGATGATTGATGTTGTTTAAAGTCATCAAACCGTTTGAACCGTTTAAACCGTTTGAACCGTTTCAACCGTTTGAACCGTTCGAACGGCTTGGACCGTTTGAGCCGTTAATTAAAAGGAGCGGGGATGTCTGTTAAATATTTCGAAGATTTAGCAGTATGGAAATCAGCAAGAGATTTAACCAGCAGAATTTATAAAATTACAGGTATGGGAGAATTCTTAAAAGATTTTGGTCTTCGTGATCAAATACGGAGGGCATCTGTATCAATAATGTCCAATATTGCAGAAGGATTTGAAAGAGGAGGGAACCAGGAATTTACTCAATTTTTATCAATCGCAAAAGGTTCCTGCGGAGAAGTGCGCTCACAACTTTATGTTGCAATAGATCAGGGTTATATTACTAAAAAAGATTTTGAGCAATTGATTGATGATCTTAGAAAACTTTCCATCATGTTAAACAATTTTATGGAATACCTGAGAGGAAGCAATTACAGAGGGGTAAAATTTAAAAAACCACCTTATAGAAGTATGAAAGAAGAAGTTGATGATTTTCTTAAGGACTATAATAAACCTGTTTGAACCGTTAAAACCGTTTAAACCGTTTGAGCCGTTTGAACCGTTTGAGCTGTTTGAACCGTTTGAACCGTTTGAACTGTTTGAACCGTTCGAGCCGTTAAAACCGTTTGAGCCGTTTGAGCTGTTTGAACCGTTTGAACCGTTCGAGCCGTTAAAACCGTTTGAGCCGTTTGAGCTGTTAAAACTGTTTGAACCGTTTGAGCCGTTTGAACTGTTTGAACCGTTTGAACGGCTTGAACCGTTTGAACTGTTTTTTTAGAGAGTGAGTAGGAATGGAAGAAAAAATGACTGATCCCATAAAAATCTATCCGTCAAACTGGCTGTATAATGCTGGGGTGATTGGGTTTTTGGAAGTTATTGCATGTGGCAAAGGTGAAAGTATTGCTGAAGAATGTTTAAGTGATGATGGCACTGTAAAGATTGAAAGGCAAATTTTTAGAGAGAGTATAGACTTTTATAAAGAATATAATAAAGACAAAGGAGAAAAAGAACTTCCGCTTGTAGGAAAAAACAGACGTTATCCCAACTATCTTCAAAGAGGAGATGAATCAGCCTTTGAGAATTATTCAAAAAATCTTAGCAATATAAAGGAAGGCGGGATTGCTTGCGGTCTTTGTTCACAAAATTTTTTGATTGATTTCTCACAGCTCGATGAGAAAACAAGAAAGATAGCAGAGCGAATAGTTTCAAATCTACAAGTAATTCATAACAGCCTCATGGGAAAGAGTGTAGGAGAATTTCCAAATGCTTTTTGGAATTTTAACAGTTCTATTCCTATCTGTCCACTTTGTGCATATCTTATAATTCACCATCATATACCGTTTGAGAATACACTAACACAAGATGGAAAGATTTTTATAAATGCTCCTTCATTTAAGGTTATGTGGCATCTCAATAAATTTGCAGGACAGGTGTTAAGCAAGAATAAAAGCTATCAGGTGCGAGAGATATTAGGAATTAGTTTTATGGAGTTTGCCCAAAAGGTCTTTGTAACGCTCGGTGCCTGGAGTATGACGAATATCGAGATGATAATAAAGAGATACAATCGAGACAAAAAAAAGGAGGAAATAGAATACTATTCTCTGCCTTTTGAAATATCTCGTTTATTACTTCAAAAGGAGATTGCGAGTCTTATAAGTGCAACAAAAGAACCTCTAATTTTAGAGACTGTTTTAAATGGCGAATTTTCTCATTTACTGACTCTTTCCCATAGGGCATTAAGATACGCAGTTACAGGCTCAAATGCATTTAATGATAAATATCTTTCACAATTGAGAAACAGAGATGCTTATAGTTTAAAAAGTTTGTCAAAGATTCTCCCTGAATTATATGTAAAAATAAATTCAATAATAAACAGAGAGGTGATGATATGACCATTTCCAAAGATATAAATAATAAGCTTGATGAACTTTATCAGGCAATAAGTCCAAATGATTTAGACTGGCTGGAAGAAGCAAGAAAAACATTTTCATTGTTTATTGAATTTGAAAAGTTGAAAGATTTTATTAAAGCACTTGAATGTGTGAGAGAAGAACTTGAAAAGGACGGTAAGAAAGCTCAAGAACTGAAGACAGTTCATGGATTGTTGAAAGACTTACAGAGAAGCGAACCGGATTTTCTTATTGAAAACTTAAAGCGATCTGGATATGCAGTTGCACACAACAATAAGTCAATGAGAGATGCGATAAATAAAGAGGCGTTGCGGATGCTTGAACAAGTGAGGCTTGGGAAAAGAGATGCGGTTATAGGTATGTTAATGAGAAACTTTACTATTAGAAATATAAAGATGCCGTCAGAATTGGTTGAAGCATTAAAACCAAAATACGATATTAATTTGTTCAGGGCTTTTATTTATGCCTTTTTAAGTGGTTTTATAACAACAGAAGAGTAAAGGAGGGAGAAAATGAGTGATGATATCAAACTGAAGGATGATTTAAAGGCAATAACAATTACCTCAATTTTTGAGGCTTCGGCTTTAAACAGAGATGAAAAACTTGGGGGCAATATCCCGTCTATAAAAAAGCTTACAAGGGCAGGCAAAGGAACCTTCAGCTATCTGTCTCGCGTAGCAATGAGGCATTATCTGTTTGAAACTCTTAACAAAACTTTTCCAACAGATTGGATCGAAGCTCCAGTCGGCGTCGGTCAGGATGTTGTTCAGTTTGACATAACAAAAGCTAATATACTGACTCACAGTGAATTAGACGCTTTCGGCTATATGTTTACTATAGGTGGCCAATCAAGTATTACAAGAAAGGCTGCTGTAGGAATTACAAAAGCTGTTGCTCTTGAAACATGGGAAGGAGATATGCAGTTTAATGCCAACCATGACCTTGCAAGAAGGTGTGGTGCTAATCCGAATCCGGTGAACAAAGAAGAACAGAAGTCATATTTCAAGGTTTCCTTCACGATTGATATTGATAAGCTCGGATGTGATGAATGGTGGATAAAGGATCATAATTATGATAATACTGCAAAAAAGCTGACATTGATTTTATCTGAAAAAGGAACGACAACAGAGAAATCAGAATTGGTTCACATTGAAGCAGAAAAGGAAGGGGAAAAGTATCTTGTAAAAGGAAGGAATAACTCTACAATCGGAGAAATAACAATTGAAACAAAGGATACAAAAAGAAAAGCTATTTTCAGATTAGAAGAAAAGGAAAAGAAAGATAGATTGTCACAGATTCTTGAGGTCTTAAAAAACGGTCTTATTTACCACACCAGTGGAGAAAATGACGGAATTGTGCCTCAGTTTATGATTGCTGCCGGACTGAAACTTCCCATTCCTTTGTTTAACTCATTTGTTGAATTGGGGAGTTTTGAAAACTCAGTTCTGAGCAACGGATATATTCTTAATGATGCCAATAGTAAAAAACTGGTATATGTTTATAACCCTAAAAATCTGGTCGGCAGTATTAGCCTGAATGATTTATACACCGATTGGAAAGAGTTCCTACAGTCGTCATTAGGCATATCAGAGGAGAAAAGTGAAACAAGTTCTAAAGCTTAAAATCCATCAACCAGATGCCCATTACAGAGTTCCATTTAGTTATCAGCGGAGATTTACCTATCCAATTCCGCCGTATTCTACTGTAAAGGGATTGATTTGCAATTTGATGGGCATAAGAGATGCTGATGATCGTCTAAGTAAAATAAGGGATGGGTTGTCATTGGCCGTTTACGGGAAATACGAGAGTATCATAAAAGAATATGTCTGGTTCAGGAATTTAAAGAAAGATAGTCATATCAAAATATTCCATAATGTAAAAAATCGGATTATAGATAATACTCCTCAGCATCCGGGCCATCAGATGCCTGTAACAGTAGATGTTCTGCATAATGTAAATCTTATAATCTACATTTACCATTCCGATTCAAACTTCCTAACAAATATTAGGGATTCTCTTAAAAACCCTTCTGAGAGGCTTTCAACAATTCATCTCGGCAGATCAGAGGACTGGTTAGTCTTTGAAGAAATAAGCTGGCCTGTTGAGTTAAGGCAAGAATCTGTGATGAACATCAAACATTTTTCATGGATACCAGAGAAAAAGTTCGTAGATAAAGATTTTATTAATGAAGGGTACGATGATTTTTTCAATAGTTTGAATGGAAATCTTTTCAGATTACCAACATTTTATGAGATTACTGATAGTAATCAACGTATATTCAATGAATATGTAACGGTTAAATTGTACGAGGGGAATAGCTTCAAGAGATGTAAGTTTTACGTGGATGAGAATGAAAATCTTCCTGTTATTTTCTCAAGATTAAGAGGCAATGAAGATGGAGATTCTGGCTAAAAGCAAAGCATTTGATAGCAAAAGGTCAATAACTCTTAGGGAGCATACAAAAGGTTTGCTTGAACAGCTTGAGAAACTTAAGAGCATATTGCGCAATCAGGCTATTGATTATAAATTACTAAAACTTGCAATTTTTACACATGATATTGGGAAAGTATCTCCAGCTTTTCAAATCTCTGTTGGAAACTGGAATTACCTGCCAAAAGTACCATTCCCTGATGTACCTCATAGCCTTTTTTCGTTATTATGGGTTGATAAGCAAAAGCTTGCTGCTAATTTATCCAATGAATATGATCTGAAAATTTTGCTTTCGGCTGTAGCATTTCATCACTGGCGTGATAATTTTCATAACATCATAATGGGTAATAATCGTGAATTTATTAGGGCAGTAGATCAGATTTTACAGAATAAAGATTTAAAGGCGAAACTCTTAGGAAATCTGAAGGATCATTTCAATAGTAAAGATTTCGAGGAGTATCTGGACATTTTAGACTTTGATGAAGATATAGCACTGACTATTCATGTTGGAAATGATTTGTTCCCTTGTATTGCTCCACCTTATTACAGTTATTTTTTGCCTCAAAGGATACCCTTGGATGAATCTTATAAAAAGAAGTGGGTTTATACTGCCGGACTTTTGATGCGAACGGACCATTTTACTTCTTTTATTCAGGAAGAAGAACTTTCAGAAGAAATAGAGAAGCCTCATCCTGAATATCCAAAAATATTAAACAATTTTAAAGATAGACTGTCTAAAAAACTTAATAAGTCCACAATAGAAGATAAAGAGATTTGGCAGATAGAAGACACTAAAGGAAAACGAGATAACAATCTAATCCTCATAGCACCAACAGGTTCCGGTAAAACTGAATTTGCTTATTTATGGGGTGCAGGAAATAAATTGTTCATCACCCTACCTCTTAGTAGCGCAGTCAATGCAATTTATGAAAGGACAAAGATTATCTTCGGTCGAGAGAATGTCGGATTACTTCATTCAGATGCAGATGTTTATCTTTATGAAAAATCACTGAACCATGAAGGTGAAAGATTCAGGGTTCTTGACTTGGCAAGGCAGCTATCCCTCCCAGTCTTAGTCTCTACTGGAGATCAGATTTTTCCATCGGCATTGAAATATCCTGGCTACGAAAAAATCTACTCCACACTTGGCTATTCAAGGTTAGTGATAGATGAAGTGCAGGCTTATGACCCAAGAGCAGTAGCTATAATAGTTAAACTGATTGAAGATATTATAAAACTTGGTGGTAGATTTCTTTTGATGACAGCAACCCTGCCTCCTTTTGTAAAAGAGCAAATAGACTATCGAATTGGGGAAAACAATTACGAATCTATAGACAAATATGAAGATTGCTGGGGAATCTGCAAGCATAAGATTGAAGTCCTTGAGGATGATATTACCAAAAAGGTTGATGAAATATTGAGTAAGGCAAAAGAAGGAAAAAGAGTACTGGTAATTCTCAACACTGTGGGTACAGCACAGAAAATTTATGAAGATATTGTTAAAGCTAACAAAGAGAAGATTTATCTGAGACTTCTTCACTCAAGATTTACTTTTAACGATAGAAAAAGACTTGAAGATGAAATAGTCGGGACTGAGGATGAACAAGGAACTTTTGGCAACCCAAAACCTGATAATGAGCAGGAGGGTAAAATACTCGTTGCAACACAGGTTGTAGAAGCTTCGCTTGATATTGATGCAGATATGTTGTACACAGAACTTGCCCCTTTAGATTTACTTATTCAAAGAGTGGGAAGGGTGATGAGAAGGATTAGAGATAAAGAATCTTATAAAAATTATTTGTATGATAAAGAACCCATAGTTCCTAATATTGTTATTTTTTATCAAAAGCCGGATGATAATAAAAAATTATCCTCTGGTGCTGGAAGTGTTTATCAAAATGATTTGTTAGCGTTTTCACTTGCTTTATTATTAAGAAAAGCAACGCCAGACTTAATTTCTGACAGCAAGATAGCTGAATTAAAGGAAAAATATTGGCCAGAAAAAAAGGAGAAAAAAGAGAAATCAAAAAATTCGGTAAAAGCTTTTCTTGAGGATTTGTTTAAAACTGTTAGCGCTGAGCAAAGTTCTCAACCTAAAGGACGAAAAAAGAATAAAAAGATTGAGACGCAAGAGACTTTTATCTTTCCCATAGCTGAAACTGAGAAGAATACATTGGTAGAAAATCTATATAAACTACTACCGCTAAAATCGGCGTACTTACAAAAGTTTTATGAAACTCTTGATATTCTTGATGCAGGCTATATGTCTGATAGAAAACAGGATGCATTAAAGCTATTTAGAGAAATTTATACAGTGCCTGCAATTCCTAAAAATCAGATCGAAAATTTCAGAAAAGGGCTTAAAACTTACTTGCAAAATAGTACTTTAAATTACACCTCTTTTAAATCTGAAATTCTTTCAAAATACATTGTTAATACAGATGTAAGAAGGTATATCAAACCTTCAGGAATATCATTACAATCTGCTTCTTATATAATTTATGAGCTTGACTTAGAAGATAAAGAAAAAATTACGAAACTTAAAAGATGGTTGAGCGATATTTATATTTTCGAAGGTGATTATGACCCTGAAACGGGTGTTAGATTAGAAAAGGTTGAGAGTGATTATGGAATTATTTCATAAAATCAATAAATTTTAGTATGAAAGGTGAATTTTATGGAACGAAATTCAATCCAAATCCTTACCAGGCATCAAAAGGAACGGATTAAAGAGCTTCTTGATCTTGCTGATAACAAGGAAGAAGCTCTGACTCTTACGGAGTTTGAGGGTTTTCTGTTTGGTCTCGCTATCACGCCTGATGTGATTCTGCCGAGCGAATGGATGCGTGTGGTATTTGGCGAGGAGATGGTAACCTTTGATTCTGAAGAGCAGGCAAATATCCTTATGCAAGAGCTCATGGGGGTCTATAATGCTTATACCAGAGCCTTTCATGAAGGAATGCTGACATTTCCTTTTGACATGGAAAAGCTCTCAAGCACGATGCTCGATGACATACAGGAGTGGGCATATGGTCTGCTTGAAGCTCTCAGAATGAGACCGGATATCTGGTATCTTGATAGCGAGGAAAGCTATGAAAATATGCCTGAATACGTTAAAGAAGTTATTCTCAGTTTCTGTATTGTGCATGGAGTGGTTTATCCTGAGGAAGGCAGGGACCTGTTTATAAAGAATGATAAGTCTTTAGATAACGAGGCAGAGTCTATGTTGCTAATACTTGGCTCTTTGCCTTCGGCTGTTGAAACGCTTCAAGCGCATGGTGCAAAATTGGAAAAAGAGCGGCAACAGAATATGGCCGGCAGGTATATTGAT